>SL_3KL_010_SEDDRAFT_10000002_pt1 | contig 132326 bp, 119 predicted proteins | sample SodLakKL_010_SED_2_FD_10381 | JGI IMG/M metagenome (IMG submission 10381)
GAGCCGATAGTGGCCCAGCTCGTGCGCCAGTACGGCTTCGGTCTCGGCGGGCGTCAGCAGCTCGAGCAGGTTGTCGAAGAAGACGATGCGGCGGTTGGCGCCGAGACCGGTGAAATAGGCATTGCCGTGGCGGGTCCGCCGGGAGCTGTCCATGACGAACACGCCGTCACTGCGAAAGCCGCAGCGTTCGATCAGGCGTTCGATGCGCGCGCGCAGTTCGGGATCGTCCAGGGGCGTGAAGTGGTTGAACCAGGGGGCGAATAGCCGTGGCCAGGCCCAGACCATGAACAGATTGAAGCCCAGCCAGAGCGCCCAGACCCAGAGCCACCAGTAGCTGCCACCGGCGTGCATGAGCCACAGTACTGCCGCGAGCAGGGGCAGGCCCAGCATGGCCAGGAGGGTCGCACCGCGCAGGTGGTCGGCCACGAACAGCCCCGGGCTCATGCGATTGAAGCCGAAGCGTTCCTCGATCACGAACACGCGCCAGGCCCGCAGGGGCAGGTCGATCAGCGCCGAGATGAGAATCACCGTGACAATGACCGCGGTGCCGGTCGCGACCGCGCCCAGTTCGAGCGTGCGCCAGGCGGCGTCGGTCAATGCGATGCCGCCGCCGAGCGTCCAGACCAGCAGCAGCCCGGCGTCGACCGCGGCATCGACCCGTGAGAAACGGGCCCGCTCAACGGTGTAGTCGGCCGCGAGTCGGTGGCGGTCCAGGGTAACGGCGTCGGTGAATGGCTCGGGAACATGGTCGCGATGGGCCAGCACCGTGCGAGTCTGGCGCTGGAGCAGCCAGTAGCGGATGGCGAGCGTGGCCGCGAGAAGCACCAGGAAGGCAGCGGTGAACGGATGCATGGCGTGGAATTCGGCCGTGGCGTGAGGGGCTCTCCGCGACTGTTACACTATTTCCCTTGATGCGCACAAGGAAGGACGATGTCCGAGACCAACCGCCTCATCTGGATCGATCTGGAAATGACGGGGCTCGATACGCAGCGCGATGCCATCATCGAGATCGCGACCATTGTCACCGATGCCAGCCTGCAGATTCTGGCCGAAGGGCCGGTGCTGGCGATTCACCAACCCGATGCAGTGCTCGAGGGCATGGACGACTGGAATCTGCGCCAGCACGGGCAGTCGGGGCTGATAGATCGTGTTCGCGAGTCCACGGTGACCTACCGCGATGCCGAGCGTGCGACTCTCGGCTTTCTCGCCCAGTGGGTGGAGGCGGGGTCATCGCCGATGTGCGGCAACACCATCTGCCAGGATCGGCGATTCATGGCGCGGCTGATGCCGGATCTGGAGGCCTACTTCCACTACCGCAATATCGATGTCAGCAGCATCAAGGAACTGATTCGGCGGTGGGCGCCGCCCATCCTCGATGGCCTCGCCAAGAGCGGGAACCACCTGGCGCTGGACGATATTCGGGATTCCATCCAGGAATTGCGCTACTACCGTGAGCACGTCTTCTCGATCTGACGGCAGTGCGGATCGCGTCACGCTGATCCGGTCTCGATGGGCGTATCGTCGCGGTTGCCCCAGTCGGACCAGGATCCCGGGTAGCCGCGCACCTGCTCAAAGCCCAGCGTGCGCAGCATGGCATAGCTGAATGCCGAGCGATGGTGCGTGTGGCAGTAGGTGATGATCTCGCGATCCGGGGTGATCCCCAGGCTGTCGAGTTCCTCGCGCAGGAGTGCCGGTTCGCGCAGGCGCAGGCTGCGCTGGCGATCCATGCCACGCGTCCACTCGAAATGCACGGCACCGGGAATATGGCCGCCACGGGCCGCACGGACCTTTTGCCCGCTGTACTCGTCGGCCGAGCGAGCGTCCAGCAGACACAGGCCGCCGCGGCCCAGGCCGTCGAGGATGTAGCGCGCATCGGCCTGGCGTTCCGGCACGGGCCGCGCGCTGAAGTCGGCGGGCGTGGGCGCCTGTCCGGGGCCGCGCTCGATCGGGAAGCCTTCCTCGACCCACGCACGGAGCCCGCCATCGACCAGGGCGACATGGTTGTGGCCCAGCAGTTCCAGCGTCCAGAACAGGCGCCCGGCGGCGCCGCCACCTTCGGCATCCATGGCGAATACCCGGGTTTCGGGGCCGATACCCACACGCGAGAAGCAGTCGACGAGTTCGGCCTGCGGAGGCACGAGGCCGCCGACCGGGGGTGCGCTTGCAGTGATTTCCCCATAGGGCAGGTGTACCGCGCCCGGTGCATGGTGTTCCGCGAATACTTCTCCGGGGCTGAGATCGATGATGCGGATGTCGCTGGCGTCGAGCTGATCCGCGAGTTCGGCCGGGTCGGCCAGTGGTGGCATGCGGGTCGTGGTCATGAGTGCTGGTCTCCAGCCGCACCGGGCAGGGCGTACAGGCCCTTGCCGGTAGGCACGAGGATGGTATTGGTGGCCGGTTCGCGCGGCTCGGGGTGGTCAATGGTGTAGTGCAGGCCGCGGCTTTCGTGACGCATCGCGGCGCTGTGAATGATCAGGTCGGCCACGACGGCGAGATTGCGCAACTCGAGCAGGTCGGCGGTGACCCGGAAGTTGCCGTAGTAGTCGTGGATCTCGTCGAGCAGGAGGTCGATGCGGTGGCGCGCGCGCTCGAGGCGCTTGTCGCTGCGCACGATGCCGACGTAGTCCCACATGAAGCGGCGGAGCTCGTCCCAGTTGTGGCTGACGACGACTTCCTCGTCCGAGTCCGTGACGCGGCTCTCGTCCCAGGGGGGTGGCGGGCTCGGTGGCGTCACCTGCGCGAGCGTGGCGTGGATGTCGTCGGCGGCGGCACGTGCGTAGACGATGCACTCGAGCAGGGAATTGCTGGCCATGCGATTGGCGCCGTGCAGGCCCGTGTGGGCGGTTTCGCCAATCGCATAGAGACCCGCGAGATCGGTGCGCGCACGTCGGTCCGTGCAGACACCGCCGCAGGTGTAATGGGCCGCGGGCACGACCGGAATCGGCTCACGCGTCATGTCGATGCCGAATTCCAGGCAGCGCGCGTGGATGTTGGGGAAATGCTCGCGGATGAACTCGGCCGGCCGATGGGAAATATCCAGGTAGACGCAGTCGATGCCGAGCCGCTTCATTTCGTGGTCGATGGCACGGGCAACGATGTCCCGCGGCGCCATCTCAGCGCGCGCATCGAAACGCGGCATGAAGCGCTCTCCGTCGGGGAGCAGCAGGCGCCCGCCCTCGCCGCGCACGGCCTCGGAGATGAGGGCCGAGCGCGCCTGCGGGTGGAACAGGCAGGTCGGGTGAAATTGCATGAACTCCATGTTGGCGACGCGACAGCCGGCGCGCCACGCCATCGCGATGCCGTCTCCCGTTGCCCCCTGCGGGTTGCTCGTGAACAGATAGGCCTGGCTGGCGCCGCCGGTGGCGAGCGTGACGGCGCGCGCAGTGAAGACCTCGACATGCCCCCTGGCGACATCGAGGACATAGGCGCCGGCGCAGCGTGGTCGACCGCTGCGATCGTGCTCGAGGATCAGGTCGATGGCATTGCGTTCGGGGAGCAGGGTGATGTTCGGGTGCGCGGTGGCATGGTCGAGCAGGGCGGTGTGCACGGCGCGCCCGGTGGCGTCGTCGGCGTGAATGACCCGGCGGTGGGCGTGACCACCCTCGCGTGTCAGGTGATATTCCGCCGATGTCGCATCGCGCGTGAAGGCGACGCCGAGGGAGACCAGCCATTCGATGCTCGCTGGCCCCTGTTCGACGGCGTGACGCACTGCGGCGGGATCGCACAGTCCGCAGCCGGCGGCAAGGGTGTCGGCCTCGTGCGACTCGAAGGTGTCGCCCGCGGCCAGCACCGCCGAGATGCCGCCCTGTGCATACCAGGTGCTGCCGGCCGGAAGTGGTCCCTTGGCGAGGACAGTCACGCGGGCATGATCGGCGATGCGCAGTGCGCAGGCCAGTCCGGCCGCGCCGCTGCCGATGACCAGTACATCACACTCGTGGTCGACGCTCATGGGTTGTCCGGCTTGGATGGGCTGTGTATTTTGGCATGGTCGCCGGTCACCGGCACGTCCCGGCGTCGTCCCGAGCACATGCGGATTCCCCATTACCAGAATTCCTCGGCAGCAGGTGGTGCAGCTCACCATGCGCATGACGAAACCATTCCCGGTTCGGACTGTCTATCGGTACGAGCCGGCGTGGTCACGACAGGAAGGCCGCGGCCGTGAGTGAACGCGCCGTCGATCTCGAGCTCGTGCGTCGAGTGCAGGCGGGCGACCGGGCGGCGTTCGATCTGCTGGTGCGCAAGTATCAGCATCGGATTGCGCATCTCGTGGGTCGGTATGTGCGGGATCAGGCCGAGGCCGAGGACGTTGCCCAGGAGGCATTCATCAAGGCCTATCGTGGTCTTGCGAACTTCCGGGGCGAGAGTGCGTTCTACACCTGGCTGTACCGGATTGCAGTCAATACGGCCAAGAATTGGCTGGTGGCCAGCGGGCGCCGGGTACCGGACCAGGGTGTGGATGCGGTCGAAGCCGAGCAGTACGAGTCCGGTGTACTGCTCCGTGATGGCGCGACGCCCGAACGGGAGATGCTCAGTCGCGAGATTGAAACGGAGATTCATCGCACGATCGAGGCACTACCGCGGGAGTTGCGCGAGGCGATCACGCTGCGCGAGATGGAGGGGCTCTCCTACGAGGAGATTGCAACGGTGATGGACTGTCCCGTCGGAACGGTACGGTCACGAATCTTCAGGGCGCGGGAGGCGGTGGATCGCCGACTTGCACCATTACTGGATGAAACGGGGGCATATGACGATGGCGGAGGGGACGCAACCCAGTAGGGAGGCCATGTCGGCACTGGTCGATGGCGAACTGCCGTCAGCGGAAGCCGAGCGGCTGATCGAGCGCGTACGCGAGGACGAGGAGTTGCGCGCGCGCTGGACTCGCTATCATGCGGGCCGCGCAGCACTTGCGGGGCATCCTGCTCGCCTGAGTGCGGATTTTGCCGAGCGCGTGCACGCGCGCCTGCAGGAGGAGCCCGCCATTGCAGGTCCGCTCGCGCGCAGGTCCCCGCGTATTCGGGGCTGGCGTCCATCCGGGCAGGGCATGATCGGATTTGCGGTGGCCGCGAGTGTGGGTGCCGTCACCCTGGCCGGGCTGCTGACCCTGCGTGACGCGCAGGACACCGGCGTATCGCCGTCGTCGACTGCGCCGGTGGCCGAGTTGACGGGCGGCGAACGCGTGGCGGGCGTACCGGTGCCGATGCTGCGGCCCGACGGCCTGGCAACGGTGTCGGCCTCCATTCCGCAGGGCGCTGCCAGTGGCCCGACCATTGATCCCGAGTGGATGGATGAGTACGTCACCAGCCATGCCGTGATGTCCGCCGGCGGGAGCATGCCCGGCCTGATCCATTCCGGCCGTCTGGCCGGCTATCAGGCGGACCGTTGATCGTGGCGGGGAGCAACGCCGCCACACCCATGTGCCCCGGGCGCGTGCCTGCCCGCTTCCGCCCCCGCTCCCGCCGCATGGCGCGCGTGTCGCTGATCCTGCTGACAGGTGCGATCTGCCTGCTGATGGCCGCGTCCGCCGCGGCCGAGGATGAGGCACGCGACCACCTTCAGAGGATGAGCGAGGCCATGCATTCGCTCAGTTATGAAGGGGTTTTCGTCTACACGCAGGGGGATCGCGCGGAAACCATGCACGTCGTGCATGGGGCGGGCGAGGGTGAGCCGCGGGAGCGGGTGACCGCCCTGACCGGCAAGCGCCTGGAAGTGATCCGTCATGGGGAGCACCTGGTATGCCTGATGCCCGACGACGGGCGCGCCATCATCGGCCGGCAGCCGCATGATCTGCTGCCGCGCCTGCGAACCGAGGATCTCGACTCCGTGCCGCCGCAATACCGGGCCCGCAGTGGCGTCGATACCCGCATCGCGGGTCGGGAGGCGCATGGCATCGAGCTCGAGCCGGTCGATGGCTATCGCTACGGTGTACGCCTCTGGATTGATCACGAGCACGGACTCTTGTTGCGCTCGGAACTGCTGAACACGGATGGCGGCGTTCTCGAGCGCCTGCTCTTTACCGAGCTGGACGTGGTGGAGCACGTCGATGCGGACACCTTCGAGTTCGATCTGGATGGCTACGCCCGTGTTGACGAGTTCATGTCGCCTGCTGGCGATGGTGGCGACGGGCCCGGGCTTTGGCTCGATCCGGAACTGCCGCCGGGATTCGATCTGGTTGCCGTCAATACGCGGCCGAGGGGCGATGGCAATGGCGTGGCGCGGCAGCACGCGGTCTTTTCCGATGGGCTCGCCTCACTGTCCATGTTCATCGATGCAAATGTCGAAGGCGAGGGTGTGTTGCGGGGGCAGGCCGATCGCGGCGCCCTGCGCGTGCGCAGTCGGCGCCTCGGTGGCTATCGCGTGACGCTGATCGGCGCGGTGCCACAGACCACCCTCGACTTCCTGTTTGCCAGCCTCGAGCGGGCCGCGGCATCAGCCCCGGACTGAACGCGGCCGCGCCTGTCCCCGGCGCTGGCTGTGATACCATCGCCCGCTCCTGAGCCCATAGCAGTCGGCGCCACCGCCGGGCTGCCGGAGGTCGTTTCCGCTCATGTTCTTGCGCCTGTTTGCGTTCCTGCCGCTGGCACTGGCCGCGCCGCTGTTTGTGCTTCCCGCCCAGGCGGAGCGCCTGCCCGATTTCGCGGATCTGGTCGATGACGAGTACCGGGCCGTGGTCAACATCAGTACCTCGCGCTCCGTGGATCCGCGCGAGGGCGGGCTGCCCCCCGGATTCTCGCTGCCCGAGGACGAGGACTCGCCGTTCGGTGACCTCCTGCGGCGCTTCTTCGGCGAGGAAGGCCGCCCGCCCATGCCGGATGATACCGCCTCGCTGGGGTCCGGGTTCATCATCTCCGAGGATGGTTACATACTGACCAACACACATGTCGTCGAGCAGGCCGACTCGATCATTGTGCGCCTGCACGACCGCCGTCAGTACGAGGCCGAGGTGATCGGGGTGGACGAGCGCAGCGACGTCGCGCTGCTGCGCGTGGACGCCGAAGGTCTCCCCATCGTGAGGATCGGTGATCCGGAGACCCTGCGTGTCGGCGAGTGGGTTCTCGCCATCGGATCACCGTTCGGCTTCGACCATTCGGTCACGGCGGGCATTGTCAGCGCCAAGCAACGCAGCCTGCCCAACGACAACTACGTGCCCTTCATCCAGACCGATGTTGCCATCAATCCGGGCAACTCCGGTGGTCCGCTGTTCAACCTCGCGGGTGAGGTGATCGGCGTGAACGCCCAGATCTTCAGTCGCACCGGCGGCTTCATGGGCCTGTCCTTTGCCATTCCCATCGACGTGGCCATGGATGTGGCGGATCAGCTCCGGACCGAGGGGCGGGTCGTTCGCGGGTGGCTCGGTGTGGTCATTCAGGAGGTCACGCGTGAGCTGGCCCAGTCGTTCGGCATGGACCGCGCCGAGGGCGCGCTGGTGGCCCGCGTTCTCGAAGGCAGTCCGGCCGCGGATGCGGGCCTGCGTATCGGTGACGTGATCGTCGCGTTCGACGGGCGTGCGGTGACACGCTCCTCGGCACTCCCACCGATGGTGGGCCGGACCAGCGTGGGCAACAGCGTTGATGTGGACATCATCCGCGAGGGTGAACGGATGACAGTCGAGGTCGAGATCGGTGAGCTGCCCGATGATGATGTGGCGGCAGCGGATCCGCCGGAACCTGCCGAGGAGGCACAGCCGGACCATGGTCGCCTCGGCCTGGCGGTGGAGCCGGTTCCCGCGGAGGTCCGGCGCGAGCGGGGTGTCGAGGAGGGTGGCGTGCATGTGCGCGAGGTCGAGCCCGGTCCGGCGCGTGATGCCGGTCTGCGGCCTGGTGACGTCATCACCATGGTGGATTCCCGCGACATCGAGGATGTCGAGGACTTCCGCCGTCGCATCGATGCGCTCGAACCGGGAGATTCCGTCGCCGTGCTCGTGCAGCGGCGCGATGGTCCGCAGTTCATCGCGATCGAGCTGGCGGAGGGTGGTTCTTGAGTCGTGAACTCCTGCTCTACACGCGGCCCGGCTGTACATTGTGCGAGGACCTGCTCGCGGCCGCTCGACCCGTCATCCACCGCCATGGCGTCGGCGTTCGCAAGGTGAACATCGACCGTGATCCCGATTTGCGGGATCGCTATGGCCACGATATTCCCGTGCTGATGCTGGACGATGACCGGGGATGCCGGGAGGTGTGCCGGCATCATCTGGACGTTGAGGCACTCGAACACGCACTGGCGGGCGAATGAGCACCATGCAGAATATCCGCAACTTTTCCATCATCGCCCATATCGATCATGGCAAGTCGACCATTGCCGATCGGTTCATCGAGAACTGCGGTTCGATCTCCCAGCGCGACATGTCCGAGCAGGTCCTCGATTCGATGGACCTGGAGCGCGAGCGGGGCATCACCATCAAGGCGCATGCGGTGTCACTCAAGTACCGAGCGCGGGATGGTGAGGAGTACCTGCTGAACTTCATCGATACGCCCGGGCACGTGGACTTTTCCTACGAAGTCGCGCGCTCGCTGCAGGCCTGTGAGGGCGCGCTGCTCGTGGTCGATGCATCACAGGGTGTGGAGGCGCAGAGTGTCGCCAATTGCTATACGGCGATCGATCTCGATCTGGAAGTGATCCCGGTGCTGAACAAGATCGATCTGCCGGCGGCGGATCCGGATCGGGTTGCCGAGGAAATCGAGGAAATCATTGGCCTGGAGGCGCTCGATGCCGTGCGTGTGAGCGCCAAGACCGGCGAGGGCATCGTGGATCTGCTGGAGACCCTCGTGCGCTCGGTGCCGCCGCCCCGGGGCGATCGGCAGGCACCGCTGCAGGCGCTGATCGTCGACTCCTGGTTCGATAACTATGTCGGCGTGGTGTCGCTGATTCGGGTGTTCGAGGGGACACTGACCGCCGGCGATCGGATTCGCATCATGTCCACCGGTGACGTACATGGGGCCGACAGCGTGGGCGTGCTGACCCCGGCGCGGGAGACGCGCAAGTCCCTGCAGGCCGGTGAGGTCGGCTTCCTCGTCGCCGGCATCAAGGACATCGATGCCGTCAAGGTGGGCGACACGATCACGCACGAGAAACGGGGTGCAGATGCGCCATTGCCGGGCTTTCGCGAAATCCAGCCGCGTGTATTCACGGGCCTGTTCCCGATCAGTTCGGAGGACTACGAGAACTTTCGCGAAGCGCTCGGCAAGCTCCGTCTGAACGACTCTTCCCTGCGCTACGAGCCGGAAGTGTCGCAGGCCCTCGGCTTCGGATTCCGTTGCGGATTTCTCGGCATGCTGCACATGGAGATCGTGCAGGAACGCCTGGAGCGCGAGTATGGCCTTGAGCTGATCACCACGGCGCCGACGGTGATTTTCGAGGTGATCTCGACGGATGGTGAAACGCTCTACGTGCACAATCCGTCGGAACTGCCGCCAGCGCAGCGCATTGACGAGATTCGCGAACCGATTGTCGAGGCGAACATCCTGGTGCCGCAGGAGTTCGTCGGCGAGGTCATCAAGCTCTGCGTCGAGAAGCGGGGGGTGCAGAAGCGAATGGACTACGTCGGCAACCAGGTGGCGATGACCTACGAGTTGCCGATGGCCGAGATCGTTCTGGACTTCTTCGATCGGCTCAAGTCCGTCAGCCGCGGCTACGCCTCGTTCGATTACGATTTCCGCCGTTTTCAGGCGGCCGATCTCGTGCGCCTCGACGTCCTGATCAACGGCGATCGCGTTGATGCATTGTCGATCATCGTGCATCGGGACAAGAGCCAGATGCGCGGCCGCGATCTGGTCGATCGGATGCGGGAGATCATTCCTCGGCAGATGTTCGAGGTCGCCATCCAGGCAGCGATCGGGAATCACATCATCGCGCGTTCGACGGTAAAGGCGATGCGCAAGAATGTGACGGCGAAGTGTTACGGAGGGGATGTCAGCCGCAAACGCAAGCTGCTGGAGAAGCAGAAGGCGGGCAAGCGCCGGATGAAGCAGGTGGGCAAGGTCGAAATCCCCCAGGATGCCTTTCTGGCGGTACTGCAGGTCAACGACAAGAACTGATCATGGGGTGGTGAGGGGGCATGCAACTGGATTTCGAATTCATACTCGTCGTGTTGACGGCGCTGGCCGGGCTGATCTGGCTGTTTGACGCGCTGTTTCTCGCACCTCGACGGCGGGCGGCGGCGCGCGCCGCGGAGAAGGCACGCGCACGCAAGCCGATTGCCGAGCCGACCATCGTCGAGTACGCACGCTCGTTTTTCCCGGTGTTGCTGATCGTTCTCGTGCTGCGTTCGTTCGTGGCAGAGCCATTCCGCATTCCTTCGGAATCGATGCTGCCGACGCTTCAGGTCGGCGACTTCATCCTGGTCAGCAAGTACTCCTATGACGTGCGCCTGCCCGTCCTGCAGACGCGCGTGGTCGACACGGGCTCGCCGGAACGGGGCGACGTGGCGGTATTCCGCTATCCGGTGGATCCGTCGATCAACTACATCAAGCGCATTGTCGGCCTGCCGGGCGACACGGTTGCCTACTATAATGAGCAGTTGTTCATCAATGGCGACCCCGCGCCCATGACCGAGGTCGGGCCCTACGAGATCCCCGGGGGGCAGCCGGTGGAAGCCGGGATGGTGGAGTTTCGCGAGCGCCTCAATGATCTCGAGCATGCCATCGTGGTCCGCCCGGACGGACGCGCCCTCGAGGGTGAGTTCGTGGTGCCCGATGGTCACTATTTCGCCATTGGTGACAATCGCAACTATTCCAACGACAGCCGCCGCTGGGGTTACGTGCCGGAAGATCACCTGGTCGGGCGTGCCCGCATGATCTGGATGCACTGGAACTGGAGCGACGGCGGCGTGGACTGGTCGCGAATCGGGAATACGATTCGTTGACGCCGGGAGGAGGGAAAATGCAATCGCGCACCATGCATCATCAGCGAGGCCGCTCACTGCTGGGCATGATCGCCATGATCATCGTCGTCGGGTTCTTCCTGCTTCTGGGGATCCGGCTTGTGCCCGTATACATGGATTACTGGACCATCGTCTCCGTTGCGGAGTCGGTCCAGGAAGATCCGGATCTGCGTGAAGCCTCGCCGCGCGAGGCGCGCCAGGCCTTGTCGTCGCGCATGCGTCTGAACAATCTGCGTGACTACGATACCGATATCTATACTGTCAGCCGCGGTGATGGCGGGGTCATCGTGATCGATATCGAATATGAACAGCGTGAACCGTTCCTGTTCAATGTCGATCTGATTGTCAGCTTCGAACGGAGGGTGGGACCCTGAGCGCACTGACGCGCGAGGAACGGCGCCTGAGCGATGCGCTTGACTACCGTTTCTCGGATGTGGAACTGCTGCGTGCGGCACTGACACATCGCAGCGTCGGGGCGCTGAACAACGAGCGCCTGGAGTTCCTGGGCGATGCCCTGCTTAACGCCATTGTTGCCTGCGAACTGTTCGCACGGAAACCGGAGGCCGAGGAAGGCGAGTTGAGCCGGCTGCGTGCCTGGCTCGTGCGCGGTGAAACGCTGTCGGAAGTCGGCAAGCATCTCAATCTGGGATCCGTGCTGCGCCTCGGCGAGGGGGAGCGCAAGAGCGGAGGCGCCCGGCGTGCCTCCATCGTCGCCGATGGGGTCGAAGCCATTATCGGCGCCGTGTACCTCGATGGTGGGTACGAGGCGGCACGGGCGCTGGTCCTGCGGCTGCTGGCGGAACGCCTGGACGATCTGCCGGCACTGGAAGCGCTCAAGGACCCGAAGACCCGCCTGCAGGAATATCTGCAGGCGCGGCAGCAGCCCCTTCCCGATTACGAACTTGTCCATGCCCGTGGTGCGGATCATGCCCGCGAGTTCACGGTGCGCTGTCGTGTGCAGGACGCCGACATGTGCTGCGAGGCGACCGCTTCCAGCCGCCGACGGGCGGAACAGCAAGCGGCCGAGCAGTGTCTGCAGCGTCTGCAAGGGGGACTGCGAGGTGAGTGAATCGACGACGCGTTTCGGCACCGTCTCGGTAGTCGGTCGTCCCAACGTCGGCAAGTCGACCCTGGTCAACCAGTTGCTCGGGGAGTCACTGTCGATTACCGCGGATCGCCCGCAAACGACGCGTCATCGCATTCTGGGTGTGGTCACACGGGGTGCGACACAGGTCGCTCTGCTCGATACGCCGGGGATTCACGGCAACGCCCGGCGCCAGTTGAATCGATCGCTGAACCGGAGCGCCACGGGCGCGCTCACCGGCGTGGATGTGGTGCTGTTCGTGGTGGCGGCCCAACGGTGGACCGACGATGATGATCTCGTGCTCCAGCGTCTGGGCGAAGTTGAGGCGCCGGTGATCGGTATCGTCAATCGAGTCGATCAGGTGGCCGACAAGTCGCAACTGTTGCCCTTCCTGGAAGAGTTTGCCGGCCGTCATCCATTTGCCGCCATCGTGCCCCTGTCCGCGCGCACGGGCGACAATGTCGCGGCCCTGTGGCAGGAGCTGGAGGCATTGCTGCCTGCCGGCGAGCATGCGTTCGATCCGGATACTCTTACCGATCGCAGCGAACGTTTCCTTGCCGCCGAACTGGTCCGTGAGCAGCTGGTGCGCCGCTATGGCGATGAGTTGCCCTATGCGGTTTCCGTGTCGATCGAGGCGTTCGGCAACGAGCCCTCGGGACTCATCCGCATCGGTGCGGTGATCTGGGTGGAGCGGGACAGCCAGAAGGCGATCGTCATCGGTCGCGGCGGTGAGAAGCTGCGGGATACGGGGACGGCCGCCCGCATGCGCATGGAGCGCCTGTTTGGCGGCCGCGTCCATCTCGATCTCTGGGTCAAGGTGCGCGCCGACTGGTCGAACGATGCGCGAGCGTTGCGCGAGTTCGGCTACGATGAACCATGAGTGCCGAGCATCTCGATCCAGCCTACATTCTTCACCAGCGTCCCTATGGCAATACCAGCATGCTGCTGGAGGCTTTCACGGCCTCAAGCGGTCGCATCGGGCTGGTCGCGCGCGGGGTGCGCCGCCAGGGCAGCCGCACGCGCGCCTTGCTGGAGCCCTTTCAGCCGCTCCTGCTGGGCTGGCGCGGGCGCGGAGAGCTCAAGACGTTGACCGGCGTGGAAGAGGCGGCCCCGGGTCATCCGCCACGGGGGCGTGCCCTGTATGCCGGCTATTATTGCAACGAACTCATTCTGCGTTTGATCGAGCGCGATAGCGCGGAGACCACTGTTTTCGCGGCTTATGAGCGTGTACTGGGTGCCCTCCAGGGAGAGCAGATTCCGGAAGCCGCACTGCGCGCATTCGAGCTGGATCTGCTGGAGGCTCTCGGGTATGCGCCCGAGTTGCAGATGACGGCTGATACCGGCGAGGACGTGATCGCGGACCGGGAGTACGACTTTTTTGCAGACACGGGGCCGGTGGCCATTACCGGACCGCAGGCGCGGCCGGCAAGCGTGCGGGTACGTGGCGCCAGTCTGCTCGCCCTGGCCGCGCGCAACCTCGAGGATCCGGACGCACTGCGCAGTGCGCGCAGGATCCTGCGCGCGGCGCTGGACCCGCTCCTTGGTGGCAAGCCCCTGAAGTCACGGAGCGTGTACAGGCAACTGTATGGGCACGACGGGAGCACGAGCGGCTCCACGCGTTCATAGGTTACGCACTCATCGCAAGGGCGGCATTCCGGCCAATCGTGGTGCGCACTACTGCCACGCCACCGCCATCCTCGGGTGTTCAGTGCCAGGCGTTCCGTTTGTCCGCGGCGCAGTCAGACATCCCCGAGGCTGGGCAGCCACAGAGAGATCTGCGGGAACATGATCAGAATCACTGTAGCCAGGAGCAGGATCGCAATGAACGGCGGTGTTCCCTTGATGACGGCCAGATAAGGTCGTCGGAATACGGCCATTGCGGTGAAGATGTCACAGCCGAAGGGCGGTGTGGCCGAACCGATGGCCGCCTGCAGCGTGACGATCACGCCGACGTGGACGGGGTCGAGGCCGGCGGCGTGGACGGCGGGCATGAAGATGGGGGTGAACACCAGGATGACCACGATCGGGTCGACGAACATGCACCCGATAAAGAAGGCCACCGCGATCACGAAGAGTACGGCGGTGGGGTTGTCACCCAGGGTCTGCAGGATGGGGGTGATGATTTCCTGCGGGAGCTGCGCGACCGAGATGACGTAGGAGAAGGCGTTGCCGGCTCCCACGAGGATGAACACCACCGCCGTGATCATGCCGGTCGAAAGTGATATCGCCCAGAGGTCGCGAATGGTGATCGAGCGGAAGACGATCAGCTCCATGAACAGCGCGTAGAGGACTGCGATCGCCGAGGCCTCGATCGGACTGAACGTACCGGTGTAGATGCCGCCGACCACGATGATGGGAAAGCCGAGCGGCAGGATCGCGAGGCGGAGATACCGCATCCGTCCCTTCCAGTCGACGCGTTCCTCCGGCTCCACGCCCTGCAGCCGGGAGCCGATCCAGCAGTACACGGAGAACATCAACAGGATCAGCAGGCCGGGAAGGATACCGGCGATGAACAGCTTGCCCACGGAGGTATTGGACACCACCCCGTAGACGATCATGCCGATGCTGGGCGGAATCAGCAGCGCGATGTCGCTGGCGTTGATGATCAGCGCGAGGGCGAACGAATCCTTGTATCCCTTCTGCAGCAGGCGCGGGCGCATCGGGCCACCCATTGCCACCACGGTCGCCTGGGTGGAGCCGCTGACCGCGCCGAAAAGGGTGCAGCTCACCGCGGTAGTGATCGGCAGACCGCCGCGCAAATGTCCGACGAACGCCGACACGAGGTCGAGAAGCCGGTTGGCGGTGCGCCCCTTGGTCATGATGTCCGCGGCGAGGATGAACATCGGCACGGCGGCGAGCACGACGGGCTGCACGCCACTGATCATCTGGTTGACGATGCGTGCATGCGACAGGAAGTCGAGTTCGAGCAGCAGGAACATCAGTGTGCCCACCAGCAGGGGCACCATCATGGGGAAGCCCAGCAGGAGCAGTACCACCATGGTGAGCAGAATGATCGTCAGCATGACTTGCTTCCCCGGTCTGCCTGGATGGTCGTGGCCGGAGTGGCCGGGCCATCGGTTTGTTGTAGTTGGCGGCTGTCCATCAGTCTTGCTGTCCGTCGGTCGCCGTGGTGGTCGTGCTTACGCGCCTCCATCTCCGCTTCATGGTCCGGAAGGGAGGTCGGATTCGTCGTACTGCTCACGCTCCGTGAAGGAGCGGAAGATGCCTTCCGTGGTCAGGTTACGGAAGGCTGCCAGCCAGAGCTGAATACCGGCCAGGGTGAATCCGAGCGGGGCGACGATGTACACCGTCCACCACGGGATTCCGTAGGACGAGGTGCGTGAGCCACGGTTGTACGCACTCTGGACATAGTCGATGCCGATGTACGCCAGATAGAACATCAGCCCGCCGGTGATGATCATGGTGGCCACCAGCGCGGCCTTGCGCGCGGTGCCGCTCAACTGGTCGTAGAGCGCGGACATGCTGATGTGCCGGGCCTTGCGGAAGCCGTAGCCGAGGCCGATGAAGGTGACGACGACGATCAGGATCTGGGTAAGTTCGAACACGCCCCGGACGCTGAAGCCGAAGAAGTTGCGCGTGATGACGTTGCTGATGAGCAGGACGGCCATGAGCAGGACGCCGGAGCCGAGGACCGCGGTTTCGATGAACTCGGTGCCGCGATCGATGCCCGTGAGAATCTTGCGGGCCCAGTAGAGGATGCCGCCGGTCGAAGCGCTGCCTTGCGAGTCCGTCATGATGCTCGTTCCCCCTCGAATCCGGCATCGGCCCCGGAAGCCCCGGCATCGGCCCCGGATGCCCGTTGCGCCAGACGATACCCGAAAACGGCGATGCCGCAAAATTTCCCGCGCACCGCCTTTCCGTGCTTCGTGGTTGAAGGTGGCGCGCAGCGCGTGCTGCGGTTACGCGCTCGCGAGCAGGCGACGCGCGAGGCGAAAATGGATCAGCGCTGCCGCGGCGAGGTCGTCGACCGCCACGCGCTCGTCGATCTGATGGATGGTGGCGTTGCGCGGGCCGAACTCGATGACCTGGGCACCGGTCGGTGCGACAAAGCGGCCATCCGAGGTGCCGCCCGCCGTGGACTGGGCGGGCTCGATGCCGGTGACGCTGTGTATGGACTCCGCGAGTGCGCTGCGCAGCCGTCCGGGCGGGGTGCGGAATGGCTCGCCGCCGTGGCGCCAGTCCAGCGTGCAGTCCACCCCGTGGCGGTCGAGCACCTCGCGGACCGCGGCCTGCAGCGCGGTGGCGCTTTGTATCGGCCCGTAGCGGAAGTTGAAACGCACCTGTGCCGTGCCGGGGATGACATTTTCCGCGCCGGTGCCGGCGTTCAGGTTCGAGATCTGGAACGAGGTGGGGGGGAAGTCCTCGTCGCCCCGATCCCATTCGCGTTCGATCAGTTCGGTGAGGGCCGGCAGGCAATCGTGGAGCGGATTGCGTGCGCGGTGCGGATAGGCCACGTGTCCCTGGACGCCGTGTACCAGCAGGTCACCGCTCAGTGTGCCGCGGCGGCCCACGCGGAGCGTGTCCCCAAAGCGGGTATCACAGGAGGGTTCACCGACCACGCAATAGGTCACATGCTCCCCGCGCTCGCCCAGCCACTCCACCATGCGGCGGGTGCCGTCGACGGCCGGGCCCTCCTCGTCACTGGTAAGCAGTATGGCGATCGAGCCGACGTGCTGGTCGTCGAGCGCGGCAAAGCGCTCCGCGGCGACGACCATGGCCGCGACGCTGCCCTTCATGTCCGCTGCCCCGCGCCCCCAGAGCATGCCATCGGCCACGTCGGCAGCGAACGGGGGATGCTGCCACTGATCTTCGGGTCCGGGCGGGACCACGTCCGTGTGTCCGAGGAACACGAGCAGGGGCTCATCCTGACCGAGTCGTGCCCAGAGATTGTCGACCTCGCCGAAGCGCTGGCGCTCGACACGGAAGCCGGCGGTGGCGAGGCGCGCCGCCACCAGATCCTGGCATCCGGCGTCGTCGGGCGTGACCGAGGGGCGGCGGATCAGATCCCGGGTCAGTTCGAGGACGTCGTCGTGGAATGAGGCGGGTGCCGGTTCGCTCACTGCGTTTTCTCCTGCAGGTGCCGCGCGATGCACGCGTGAATCGTTTCGATCATCTCGGGTGGCAGCAGCTGGTTGTCCGGGTCGGTGACAAAGAAGACGTCATCCACGCGTTCCCCGACGGTGGCGATGCGGGCATTGTGCACGCGTACGCCCGCTTCGAGCATGGCACGGGCGATGCGCGAGAGCAGGCCGGGGCGGTCGCCGGCGGTCACTTCGATGGCGGTGAGATTGCTGCCGGGCTGGCGCTCGGCCTCGACCCGCAGCGGAATGTCGAAATGCCGCATGCGCCGCGGCGTGCGCCGCTGGGTGAGTGCGGGCAGGCGATCCGGCTGCCGCAGGGCGGACTCGAGCGCTGTGCGGATTTCCTCGATGCGGTAATCATCGGTGATCGGATCGCCCGAGGCTTCCAGGACCAGGAAGGTGTCGATGGCCCGCCCGGCGAGCGAGGTCAGGATGCGGGCATCGACGACGGACAGTCCGAGGCGGTCGAAGATGCTGGTGACCAGGGCGAAGCGGAAGCGGTGATCGGTGCAGGCAATGAAGACTTCGGTGGAACCGCGCTGGGTTTCGCGACGCAGGCGCACGAGCGGTTCCAGCCGCCCCGAGTGTTCGCTCAGGGCGCGCGTGTGCCAGGCGATTTCGTCAGCATTGTGGCGCAGGAAGTAGACATCGCCGAGGTCGCTCCAGACTGCGTCGATGCGGTCGCCGTCGACTCCCGCCGCCGCCAGCAGTGTGCGCGCCTGGGCCTGGACTTCGGCCATGCGTTCCGCCTTGTCGATGGGGTTGTCCAGCCCGCGGCGCAGCGCCTGCGCCGTTTTCTGGTAGAGCTCGCGCAGCAGGTTGTCCTTCCATGAGTTCCACAGGGTCGGGTGTGTGGCCCGGATATCGGCGACGGTCAGCAGGTAGAGTCGATCGAGGTGCTCCATCGAGCTCACGGCACGGGCGAACTCGTGGATGACCTCCGGGTCGCTCAGATCGCGCCGCTGGGCGGTAATCGACATGAGCAGGTGGTTGCGCACCAGCCAGCAGATCAGTCCGGTCTGGACGGAGCCGAACTCGTACTCGCGGCAGAACTCCTCCGCCTCGAGCGCGCCGAGCTCGGAGTGGTCACCGTCGCGGCCCTTGGCAATGTCGTGGAACAGCGCGGCCACTGACAGCAGTTCAGGCTCCTCGATCGCCGCCATCAGCTGGCTGCACAGCGGGAATTCGTCGCGGTGTTCGGGCACGGCGAAACGCCGCAGGTTGCGAATCACGCGCAGCGTGTGCTCGTCGACCGTGTAGGCGTGGAACAGATCGTACTGCATGCGCCCGACGATCTGGTCGAACACCGGCAGCCAGGCACCAAGAACGCCGTGGCGATTCATGCGCACCAGCTGCGTCGTCACGCGTCGCGGCTGGCGCAGCAGGTCAAGAAACAGCTGGCGTGCCACGGGGTCTGCCCGCGCATCCGCATCCACGGCGTCGAGATCGTCGCGCAGTCGGCGCAGGGTCTCCGCGCGGATGCCGCGAATCTCCGGATGACGGGCAAGCAGCAGGAACATTTCGAGCAGGGCCGGAGGCCAGCGCCGGAAGACATCCGGTCGCGCGATCTCCAGGGTGTCCCCACGGACCCGGAAGCGGTGGTTGAGCCGGCGCACGGGCTGGCCGTCGGCGGGCTCGAGAATGGCCTCGCGGAAGAACTGCAGGAGAATCTCGTTGAGGCGCTGCAGTTCCATGACCGTGCGGTAGTAGCGCTGCATGAAGCGCTCGACGGCCTGGTTCGCGCCGCCACTGTCCGCGTCGCCGAACGCGAGCGCCAGATCGTGCTGGTGATCGAAGAGCAGGCGATCCTCGCCACGTCCGGTCAGGCGATGGAGGTGCCAGCGGATGCGCCAGAGCAGGTTCTGACCCTCGGTCAGCCGTGCATGCTCGTCGGTGGTCAGAAAGCCGTGGTCGACCAGTTCGGCGAGCGTGCGCGCGTCGAAGTGGCGCCGGGCCACCCACGAGACCATCTGGATGTCGCGCAGTCCGCCCGGTCCCTCCTTGATGTTGGGCTCGAGGCGGTAGGCGGTGTTGTCGTAGCGCGCGTGGCGCGCAATCTGTTCATCGAGCTTGGCCTGGAAGAACGCGGGTGCGGGCCAGATATGCTCCGGCCCGGTCGCCTCCCAGAGCCTCGCGAACAGCTGGCGGTCGCCGGCGAGATGCCGCGATTCCATCAGGTTGGTCGCGAGGGTTACGTCGGCCTCGGCATCGGTCACGCACTCGTCGACCGTGCGCACGCTGTGGCCGAGTTTCAGCCCCGCGTCCCAGAGCAGTGTGACGAACCGTTCGAGACGCTCGCGGTGATTCGGGTCGAGGTCCTTACCCACGAGGATCAGCAGATCGACGTCCGAGCGCGGGAGCAGTTCGCGACGGCCGTAACCGCCCACGGCGACCAGCGTCAGGGCAGACTCCGGGGCGGCGAGCACACCGTCCCAGGCGTGGATCAGCACGCGGTCCATCACGGCGGCGCGGCGCTCGACGATGTCTGCGGCACTGGCGCCGGCCGTGAGGGCGGCATGCAGCGCGTCGTCGGCCACCCTCAGCGTGTCGGCGCAGGCACGGGCGTCCGGCGGTCCGGCCGCGAGGCCCCGGGTCAGCTCTGCCGCCGTGGGAATCCCCACCCCTGCGGGCGCGCTCGCCATGGTGTGCTCGCTCAGGGCGTCCCGCTCGCGCCGAGTGTGAGGATTTCGTGGCCCTCGGGCGTGACCAGAATGGTGTGTTCCCACTGGGCCGACAGGCTGTGGTCCTTGGTCACCACCGTCCAGCGGTCGGCGAGCACCTTCACGTGTCGACGCCCGGCATTGATCATCGGTTCGATGGTGAACGTCATGCCGGGCTCGAACTCGAGTCCGGTGCCGGGGCGACCGTAATGCAGCACTTGCGGTTCCTCGTGGAAGCCGCGGCCGATGCCGTGTCCGCAATACTCGCGGACCACGCTGCAGCGCTGGCGTTCGGCGTAGGACTGCACGGCGTGGCCGATATCGCCCAGGTGCGCGCCGGGGCGCACCACATCCATCGCGCGCAGCAGCGATTCATGCGCGACGTCGCTGACCCGGCGCGCGACCCGGGAGGGTTCGCCCGCGAAGAACATCCGGCTCGTGTCACCGTGAAATCCCTCGAGGATGACCGTGACATCGATGTTGAGGATGTCCCCCTTCTTCAGCACGCGCGGGCCCGGGATGCCGTGGCAGACCTGCTGATTGACCGAGATGCACACGGATTTCGGGAACCCGCGGTAGTTCAGCGGGGCCGGGGTCGCGCCGAGCTCGTCGACGATGAACTCATGGCACAGGCGGTCGAGGCTCTCCGTCGTCACCCCCGGCTGGACGTGCGGTTCGATCATGTCAAGCACGCTCGCGGCGGCCCGCCCGGCGTTGCGCATGAGTTCGATCTCGTGCGCGGACTTGATCGGCACATTGTGGCGAGTAGGGGCGGACAGGCTCATCGGCACTCCAGTCGGGCGTCTTGACAATAGCGGACCATTGTACCGGAACCGTGCGGCGGGCTCACGGGCGCTTTGTTGAGCGGCCCGCATATGGTATAAAGCGCGCCGCCTCGGCGGATTGCTCAGCGAGCGCCGAATCCGGGGCAAATTCACACACGTCCGCTGGTATCGCGCGACGGGCTCCCGGGCCCTGCGCAGGCGGTACCGCCGCTGGAAGACCCGGTCGGGTGCCGATACGAAGTATCGGTTGACCGGGTGCCGGGCGTGGAGGCTCAACCCGTACAAGAGGATTACCCCATGGCTCGTATCTCGATGCGCCAGATGCTCGAGGCCGGCGTGCATTTCGGTCACCAGACCCGTTACTGGTGCCCGCGCATGGCCCCGTACATTTTCGGCGAACGCAACAAGATCCACATTTTCAACCTCGAACACACCGTGCCGATGATGGAAGAGGCACGGAATTTCCTGTCCGGCGTGGCTGCGCGCAATGGCACCGTGCTGTTCGTGGGCACCAAGCGGGCCGCGCGCGATGCGGTGCGCGAGTCCGCCCAGGCGTGCGGGATGCCGTACGTCAATCGGCGCTGGCTCGGCGGCATGATGACCAACTTCAAGACCGTGCGGCAGTCGATTTCCCGGCTGAAGGAACTCGAGCAGATGTTCGAGGATGGGTCACTCAACAAGCTCAACAAGAAGGAGCGCCTGGAGCGCGAGCGCGAGCGCGATCGGCTCGAGCGCAGCCTTGGCGGCATCAAGAACATGGAGCGTCTGCCCGACGTGCTGTTCATCGTTGACGTGGGCCAGGAGGATATTGCCGTCGCCGAGGCACGCAAGCTCAATATCCCCGTCGTCGGCATTGTTGACAGCAATAATTCACCCGCGGGCGTGGATTACATCATCCCGGGCAACGATGACGCGCTGCGCGCCATCCAGCTCTACACGCAGTCGATCGCGGAGGCCATCCAGACGGGCAAGAGCCTGGCGGCGACCGCGGGCGGCAGCGATGAATTCGTCGAAGTCGATGAGTCCGGACGGCCCCGCCAGTCCGGCCCGGCACGCAAGAAGGCAGCCAGTGTGAAGGCGGAGGCGCCAGCGAGCGCCGACGCCGAGGCGGATGATGCGCAGGAAGCCGCCGCGGCAAGCGACACGAAGGAAGCCGCCGAAGCGGGTGATGCGAAGGAAGCCGCCACGGCGAGCGAGTCGGATGGTGAGGAGTCGGCCGCGGGCAGCAAGAAGAAGGCCGCCGCCAAGAAGACTGCGAGCAAGAAGAAGGCCGCGGCGAAGAAGACTGCTGCCAAGAAGACCGCGAGCAAGAAGAAGGCCGCGGCGGCCGCAAGTGATGGCGACGACGACAGCGAGTGAACCCGATGCCGGCCCACCACGGGCCGCAATCGACAACCGATAGAGTGAGGTAGTGATCGATGGCAATCACGGCCGCAATGGTCAAGGAACTCCGCGAGCGGACCGGCGCGGGGATGATGGAGTGCAAGAAGGCCCTCGTCGAGGCTGACGGGGACATGGAGGGTGCCGTCGAGGCGATGCGCACCTCGGGTCTGGCCAAGGCCGACAAGAAGTCCGGGCGCATCGCCGCCGAGGGCGTGGTCGTCATCCGGATTGCGGACGATGGTCGCTCCGGCGCGATGGTGGAAATCAACTCGGAAACCGACTTCGTGGCAAAGAACGAGGAGTTCCGGGCATTCTCCGAGCGCGTTGCCGCCCGCGCCCTCGAGGCGGAACCCGCTGATGTGGACGCCCTGACGGCGCTCTCCGTGGGTGATGGCGACGAGCGCGACATCGCCACGGCAACCAAGGAACTCGTCGCGAAGATCGGCGAGAACATCGAAGTGCGTCGCTTCCGCGTGCACCGTGCCGATCAGGGCCGGCTGACGAGCTACCTGCACGGTCAGCGGATCGGTGTTCTGGTCGAGTACACGGGCAGCGAGGAAGTGGGTCGTGATCTGGCGATGCATGTCGCGGCCAGCAACCCGCTCGCAATCCGTGCGGAGGATGTTCCGGCCGAGCAGCGTGACAACGAGCGCAAGGTCCTCGAGGCCCAGGCCCGCGAGAGCGGCAAACCGGAGGAAATCGTCCAGAAGATGGTCGATGGGCGCATGCGCAAGTATCTCGGCGAAATCACCCTGCTCGGCCAGCCCTTTGTCAAGGACCCGGACCAGACCGTCGAGGAGATGCTCAAGGCGGCCGATGGCGACGTGCACTACTTCGCCCGCTTCGCGGTCGGCGAGGGCAAGGAGAAGAAGGAGGAGAATTTCGCCGACGAGGTCATGGCGCAGGTCAAGGGCGGCTGAAGCCGTTCGCAGCGGGGCCGGGGTTTCCCGGCCCCGTTCGTATCCGCCTGCGGTACCGTGACCGGATTCGGCCGAGGTCCGCGGGAGACGTGCGCAGCGTGCGGCGCTCCTCTACAATGGCGCGCCATTCCGGCGTGACGGATGAACGGGAGAGTGTCCACTGATGTCCGCAACCCCGCCCGCCTATCGGCGCGTACTGTTGAAGCTCAGTGGGGAGGCCCTGCTTGGTAGCGAGCCGTACGGCCTGGGCCCGGACATACTCAAGCGGATCGCCAGGGAAGTGGCCGAGGTGCGGGCCATGGGTGTGGAGATCGCCCTGGTGGTCGGCGGCGGTAATATCTTCCGGGGTGCCGGACTGGCCGATGCCGGGATGGATCGTGTCACCGGTGATCACATGGGCATGCTCGCCACGATCATCAATGCCCTGGCATTGCAGGATGCGTTCGAGCGCGCCGGCATGTTCTGCCGGGTCATGTCGGCCCTCAAGGTCAACCAGGTCTGCGAGGATTACATCCGCCGGCGTGCCGTGCGCCATCTCGAGAAGGGCCGTGTGGTGATTTTTGCCGCCGGCACCGGCAACCCCTTTTTCACGACCGATTCGGCAGCCAGCCTGCGCGCCATCGAGATCGGCGCGGACATCATGCTCAAGGCCACCAAGGTCGATGGCGTCTTCGATTCGGATCCGATGGTCAATCCCGATGCACACCTGTTCCGGCGCGTCACCTACGATGAGGTATTCGCGCGCCGACTTGCGGTCATGGACACCACGGCCGTCGTGATGTGTCGCGACAACAATATTCCGCTGCAGGTGTTCAATCTGAACAACGAAGGGGACCTGATCCGCGCCGTGGCCGGAGAGACTGTGGGAACCGTCGTTGAGCGAGGCGAAACATGATCGAGGAACTCAAGAAGGATGCTCGCGACCGCATGCAGAAGAGCATTGCGGCGCTGCGCCAGGAATTTTCCGGTGTACGCACCGGGCGGGCCCACGTGGGCCTGCTCGACCAGGTTACCGTGGATTACTACGGTGCCGAGGTGCCGCTGAACCAGGCCGCCGGTGTCCATGTCGAGGACGCGCGTACCCTGGCTGTCCAGCCCTGGGAAAAGTCGATGGTGCCGAAGATCGAGAAGGCCATCATGAACGCCGGGCTGGGCCTGAACCCGACCAGCGCGGGCGCCGTGATCCGGGTGCCCCTGCCGGCCCTGACCGAGGAACGGCGGCGGGAACTGGTGAAGGTCGTCAAGCAGGAAGCCGAGAATGCGCGGGTGGCGATTCGCAATGTACGACGTGACGTCAATGCCGATCTGAAGTCGCTGCAGAAGGAAAAGGAGATCACCGAGGACGATCTCCGGCGGGCGGAAGAAGACGTGCAGAAGATCACCGACGAAGCGGTTGCGGAGGTCGATGCACTGCTGGAGCAGAAGGAAAAGGACTTGATGGAGGTCTGACCGCCGGCGAACCCGCCGGGTCGAGACGATCACCATCGCCCGACCTGCCCGAGGCGATCACGAACTGCCTGCCCGGCAACCAACGTCAGCCGGACAGGGCCTGGAGTGCCGCATGACCGATTCCCAGTCGCCGCAACACGTCGCCATCATCATGGATGGCAACGGTCGCTGGGCGCGCCAGCGGCGGGCACCGCGCGTCGAGGGGCACAGGGCCGGCGTACGCGCGACACGCGAAATCATCGAGGCGGTCGGCGAACAGGGCATCGGTGTGCTCACACTGTTCGCATTTTCCAGCGAGAACTGGCGGCGACCCAAGAGCGAGGTCAGCATGCTGCTGGATCTGTTCCGCCGTACGCTCGCGGCTGAGTCCCGGCGGCTCGTCGAGCACGATGTGTGCCTGCGTTTCATCGGCGATCGCTCGCGCTTCCCCGCGGATCTTGCCCGCGAGATGGAGCGGGCGGAAACCCTCACGGCCGATTGTGCCGGTCTGCGCCTGTTCATTGCCGTGAACTATGGTGGCCGCTGGGATATCGCCCAGGCCGCGCGCCGGCTCGCCCTTGCCGCCAGTCGCGGGGAACTCGACCCTGCGCGCATCGACGAGGCGGCAGTCGCCCGCGAGATGTGCCTGGCCGATGTGCCCGAGCCGGACCTGTTCATTCGCACCGGTGGCGAAAGGCGGATCAGCAATTATCTCCTCTGGCAGCTGGCCTACACGGAACTGTGGTTCACGAATTGCCTGTGGCCCGATTTCGATCGCGCGGCGCTTGCCGAGGCCATTGATTACTATCAGGGACGCGAGCGTCGCTTCGGCCGCACCTCCGAACAGGCCGCTGCTCTCCAGCATGCTTAGGCAGCGTTTGCTCACGAGCGGAATCGCCGGTGTCTGCGTAATTGCCGGTACACTACTGGCGCCCGCCTGGGCGATCATCACCTTCCTGGTGGTGGCAATCGGTGTTGCGGGTCTCGAATGGTCCCGTCTGGCCGGCATGACGAGTGCGCTCGAGCGTGGTGTGCACGCGAGCGTGACTGCTTTGCTGGTGCTGGTCGTGGGCGGCGTGACTCCGGGATTCGAGGGGATCGCACTCACCTGGATCGGGGTTGCCGCCGTCGGCTGGTTAGTGGTTACGCTCTGGCTCTTGCTGGGCGCCCTGCCGCGCTCTGGCACCAGCGGTCGGCGCTGGGGCTGGCTGCTGCTGGGCCTCGTGTTTCTGCCTGCCCTCGGCGGCGGGTTGGCGTGGATGGTCGCCACTGCGGAGCTGTCCCGCGGGATTGTGCTCTTCGCCCTGGGCCTCGTCTGGGCCGCGGACTCGGGTGCGTATTTCGTGGGCCGAGCCATCGGCCGCAACCGACTGGCGCCCGGCATCAGCGCTGGCAAGACCTGGGAAGGGGCGGCCGGTGGTCTCGGCGTGGTAGCGGTCTACGCCGCCATTGGCGCCCTGGTGCTGGGCGTTCCCGCAGTGCAGATTCCGTTGTGGATGGCGCTGGCGGTTGCGGCCGCCGGCGTCTCGATCGTCGGCGACCTCTTCGAGAGTGTCCTCAAGCGTGAGGCCGGCGTGAAGGACAGTGGCGCGCTACTGCCCGGGCACGGCGGCCTGCTTGACCGCGTGGACAGCATGATGGCCGCTGTTCCGGTGATGGCAATCGGGCTTGCGTGGCTGACCGGAGCCGGAACCTGATGGAGTCGGAGCGGTCGGAAGAGGGACGCGTCGGTGTGGCGGTTCTCGGATCGACGGGTTCGATCGGTGTCAGCACGCTCGATGTGATCGCCCGGCATGCGGACCGGTTTCGGGTGGAGGCGCTGTCGGCGCGGGGCCGCATCGACCTGCTCTGGGAGCAAATCGTCGCCTTCCGCCCCCGCAAGGTGGTGCTGTCCGACGCCCGAGCGGCCGCGACGCTGCGTGAGTGGCTGGCCGCGAGCCGATTGACCACGACGGTGCACGAGGGCGACGCGGGTCTGCGCGAAGTGGTCGAGGATCCCGCCGTCGATTCCGTGATGGCGGCGATCGTTGGCGCCGCGGGCCTGCGCTCCACACTGGAGGCGGTTGCGGCCGGCAAGCGTGTCCTGCTGGCCAACAAGGAGGCCCTGGTCATGGCAGGTGGCCTGATCATGGCCACCGCGCGCAACCGTGGCGCTACGCTGCTGCCCATCGACAGCGAGCACAACGCCATTTTTCAGTGTCTGCCGGCCTGTGCGCGCACCGGCATGGCCGAGACCGCAATTGCGGAGCGCGGCGTTGAGCGTCTCCTGCTGACGGCATCGGGCGGGCCTTTCCTCCGCCATTCGCCGGAGGCGCTGGCGCGGGTGACACCCGCCGAGGCGTGCGCCCATCCCAACTGGTCGATGGGGCGCAAGATTTCGGTCGATTCGGCCACGATGATGAACAAGGGTCTGGAGGTGATCGAGGCATGCTGGCTGTTCGGGGTCGAGGCGGAGCAGATCGAGGTCGTGGTGCATCCGCAGAGCGTGATCCACTCCATGGTGCGCTATATCGACGGTTCCGTGCTCGCTGAGCTCGGGCACGCGGACATGCGCACCCCGATCGCGCACGGCCTGGCCTGGCCCGATCGAATCGACGCGGGTGTTGAAGCGCTCGACCCCACGTGTCTGGGGGCGCTGGACTTCGAACCGCCCGATCCCGAGCGTTTCCCGGCACTGGGTCTCGCCCTTGCCGCGGCGCGGGCCGGTGGTACCGCGGGGGCGCGCCTGAACGCCGCCAACGAAGTGGCTGTGGCGCACTTTCTCGAGGCGCGGCTGGGCTTCCCGGACATCGCCCGGGTCGTGGCCGAAGTCATGGACCACGACGCGGCGGTGGGTAGTGCCGAGTCCCTGGAGGGACTTCTCGAAGCGGATGCCGATGCGCGCCGGCTGGCGGAAACCGCCGCGGCGCGGCTGCAGGAGGGCGCTCGAACGTGATTGATGTGGTCACCAGCCTGCTCGCCTTCATCGTGGCCATCGGCGTCATGGTCACGGTCCATGAGTTCGGCCATTACTGGGTCGCGCGGCGCTGCAATGTCCGGGTCCTGCGATTTTCCGTCGGCTTCGGCAAGCCGCTCTGGCGTCGTGAGCTGGGCGCCGATCGTACCGAGTTCGTCGTCGCGGCCATTCCCCTGGGTGGCTACGTCAAGATGCTTGACGAGCGTGAGGGCGAGGTGGCCGAGAGCGAGGCGCACCGCGCCTTCAACCGCCAGCCCGTGGGGTCGAGGGCCGCGATCGTTGCCGCTGGGCCCGCCATCAACTTCGTTCTGGCCCTGTTCGCCTACTGGCTGATGTTCATGATTGGAGTTTCGGGACTCACGCCCCTGGTCGGTGGCGTGCAGGAGAACTCTCCCGCCGCCGAGGCCGGATTTGAACGTGGCGAGCAGATTCGTGCGATCGGCAATCGGGCGACGCCCACCTGGTCGGACGTGCGCATCAGTCTGATCGACGTCGGCCTCGATGATGCGGCCCCGCCCGTGCGTGTGCGCGTCCAGACGGTCGATGGCGAGACGCGCGAGCGTACGCTTGCGGTGGCCTCGGTGTCCCTGCGCAAGGGCGAGGAAGACCCCGTCGGCAAGCTGGGTCTTGACTACTGGCTGCCGGAACTGCCGGCCCGGATCAGTGATGTGCAACCCGATTCACCCGCTGCGAACGCGGGCCTGCGCAGTGGCGACCGTGTGGTGCGCGCCGACGGCAACGATATCGCCGACTGGCACGACTGGGTCCGGTACGTGCGCGAGCGTCCAGAAGAAGAGATCCGGGTCGAGGTGGAGCGGGGTGGATCAATCGTGAACCTGCGCCTCTCTCCGGCGCGCACGGAGGCCGGAATCGGGCAGATCGGTGCCTACGGTCCGGTACCCGATGCGGCCGAACGTGAACGTATGTTCACCACAGTTCGGTACGGTCCGCTCACGGCGGCGAGTGAAGGCGCCGTCAAGACCTGGGAGATCACCCGCCTGACGGTACGCGTTGTCACCCGCCTGGTGACCGGAGAGGCCGCCCTGAGCAATATCAGTGGTCCGGTCACGATTGCGCACTATGCCGGCGAATCCGCCCGCATCGGCCTCGCCCAGTTCCTCGGGTTTCTGGCACTGATCAGTATCAGTATCGGTATCCTGAACCTGCTGCCGATTCCGATTCTGGACGGTGGGCATCTTCTGTATTTTCTCATCGAGGCCATCAAGGGGTCCCCGGTGTCCGAGCGCGCGCAGATGATCGGACACCAGATCGGCATCGTCATGCTGTTCGGACTCATGGCGCTCGCCCTGTACAACGATTTTCTGCGACTGGTTTCCTGATTCAATGCGTTGCGTCTGGCTCAAGAACGCGCTGGCTGCCCTTGTGCTGCTCTTGGTCATCACGCCCGCCGCGCAAGCGTTCGAACCCTTTATCGTCGAGGATATCCGCATCGAGGGCGCGGAACGCGTGGCGCTGGGCACCGTGCTGAACTATCTCCCCGTGCGCGAAGGCGAGGAGTTCGCGCCGGGCGATGCCGGCAGGGCGATTCGCACGCTCTACGACACCGAACTGTTCGATGACGTCGAGATCGCGCGCGATGGCGACATACTGGTCGTGCGTGTGCAGGAACGCCCGGCAATCGGCGAGCTCAATATCGATGGCAGCTTCCGCATGGGAGAGGATGAACTGCGGAGCATGCTGCGCAGTATCGGACTGGAACGTGGCCGCATCTACAACCGGGCGTTGCTCGACCAGGTTGAGCAGGAGCTGCGCCAGATGTTGCTCGGGCAGGGTCGGTATGCCATGGAGTTCAGCACGGAGGTGCGCGAACTCGACGAGAATCGCGTTGCGATCGATCTGACTTTGAACGAGGGGCGGGCGGCACGTATCCGTCAGGTGAACATCATCGGCAATGAGGCTTTCGACGATGATCGCCTCAAGGGGCTCATGGAATCCGGTGTGCGTGGGCGTCTGGCGTTTCTGTCTTCACGGGATGAGTACTCGCGCAGCAAGCTGGAGGGGGATCTCGAAGCGATCCGGTCCTGGTATCTCGATCGTGGCTATCTCGACTTCTCGATCACGTCCAGTCAGGTGACCCTGACGCCGGACAAGCGCGATATCTATATCACGCTGAACCTCGAAGAGGGTGAGCAGTACACGATCCGGGATGTTTCCCTGGATGGTGATTTCCCCATCGACCGTGATGATCTGGCAGACCAGATCGAGGTAGTGGGCGGCGAACTGTTCTCACGCCGCAGGATTACCGAGAGCCAGTCGGGCATGACAGATCTGCTGGCGGCGGCCGGTTACGCCTTCGCCAATGTCAACGTCGATACCAGTGTGGACGAGGATTCGCGCGAGGTGGATGTCCGCTTCTTCGTCGAGCCGGGGCGTCGTGCCTACGTGCGGAGGGTGACGTTCACCGGCCAGGATGCGACGCGTGACGAGGTCTATCGTCGAGAAATGCGCCAGATGGAGGGCTCGCCCTATTCACCTCAACAGGTCCAGCGTTCGCGCGTGCGGATCCAGCGGCTGCCGCAGGTTGCACAGGTTTCGGTGGATACCGATCGGACCAGTGAAGACCAGGTCGACATCAACTTCAACATCCAGGAACAGCCGACCGGTTCGCTCTCCTTCGGTGCAGGCTATTCGTCGAGCCAGGGGGTGGTCTTCAATATCGGCCTCGAGCAGCGCAACGTGCTGGGTACCGGCCGGGATTTCCTCCTGCAACTGGACAACAGCGATGCCACACAACAGGCGGAAGTGCGCTGGCGCAATCCCTACTTCACGGATCATGGGGTCAGCCGTACCTTGCGCGCGCGTTACAGTGAAACCAACCCGCGGCGTGTGAGCGCGCTGGCCAACTTCTTCACGGATTCGGCGCTTGTGGGCGTGAGTTACGGTATCCCGCTGAGCGAGTTCAACACACTCAGTCTCGGTTATGCCTTTGAAGGCACGCGTTTGCGAACCACGTCCGGCACGCCTCAGGCTATCCTGGACTTCATTGAAGAGGAGGGCGATGAATTCGGGGCGCTGGAGGCGACCATCGGCTTTCGCCGGGACACGCGTGACCGGACGATCTTTCCCACCAGAGGGCAGTCAAACAGCGTGTCGCTCGATGTGGCCGTGCCCGGTAGCGACCAGGAGTACTATCGAACCCGTATCGACCATAGTTCCTTCTACCCACTCACGGACCGGTTGACCGGCTCGCTCTCTCTGGGCCTGGCGTATGGCCGCGGTTACGGTGACCAGGAACGATTGCCGGTCTTCAAGCGCTACTTCGCTGGCGGCATCCGCACCGTGAGGGGGTATGGGCAGAGCAGTCTCGGCCCTCGCTTCGAGGATCGCGATGATCGTGCCACGGGTGGCGACTTCCGATCGGTGGGCAGTGTCGAGTTGATCTTCCCGCCGCCATTCGTGGAGGAGCCCGGCGGTACGCGCTTGAGCCTGTTCTACGATTTCGGTAACGTCTTCCCGACGTACGATGACTTCGATGCATCGGAGCTGCGCACTTCGGCCGGTATCTCGTTCAACTGGCGTTCTCCCGTGGGGCCGTTGTCGTTCAGTTACGCCGTGCCTCTCAATGACGAACCGGGCGACGAAACCGAGAGTTTTCAGTTCACGATCGGTACGATGTTCTGACCGATCCGGAATCCACCATGTGCAATGCAGGAATCAGGAGGCCGCAACCGTGCGCAGAATGATCCGTTCCATCGCCCTCGCCAGTGCGTTGATGCTACCCACCCTCGGTGTTCAGGCCGCTGGCGTCGCGGTGGTCGACGTGCCTTATATCATCGACAATTCGCCTCAGGCCGAGGCGGCGAGCCGGCAGCTGCAGGAGGACTTCGGCCCCGTGCAGCAGCGGATGCAGCAGATGCAGCAGGAGTACCAGGAAATCGCGGAGTCCCTGGAACGTGATGCCCTCGTCATGGATGAGCAGGAGCAGGCGCAGGCCGAACAGCGCCTGCAGGAGCTGGAACAGGAGATGCGCCAGATGGAGCAGCATTTCCAGCAACAGCTCGGCGTGGAGCAGGAACAGGCGTTCAGCCGTATCCAGCAGATCATTGCCGAGATCGTCAACGAGATTGCCGACGAAGAGGGATACGATGTGGTTGTCGGTCAGGGTGTGCTGTACGCTCGGGATTCGGTCGATCTGACCGACCGGGTCCTCGAGCGCATGCGTGAGCGCTTCGAGGACTGAGGCAACGCGGAGCCGGCCGGTGCGCTGGACCATCGACGAACTAGCCCGGCGTATCGGTGCGGCGGCCGAACCGGGCAGCGCTGCGGTCGTGAACGGCGTTGCCACTCTGGTCGATGCCGGGCCCGATCAGCTCGCATTTGTCGCTCGCAGCGGCTATGCGCAGGAGCTGTCATCGACGCGGGCCGGCTGCGTGATTGTTCCGCGGGACCTGGCTGCGAGCGTTCCCTCCGTCGCCCTGGTCAGTGACCGGCCTCACGCCGCCTTCGCCCGCGCAGCGGCCCTGCTGCACCCTGATCCGCCTACCGGGGGCACGCGGGCGCCCTCCGCGTCCATTGCCGATGACGCCTGCGTGGCGGAGGATGCCGACATCGGCGCCAACGCTGTCATCTCGCAGGGCGCCGATGTCGGTGCCGGCGTGCTGGTCGAGCCCGGTGCGGTCATCGGCCCGGATGTCGTCATCGGACCCGACTCGCGCATTGGCGCCAATGTGGTGATCGGGCGGCGGTCACGGATCGGCGCCAGGGTGCGCATACAGCCGGGGGCCGTGATTGGTGGCGAGGGCTTCGGCTATGTCTGGGACGATGATGAATGGCTGCGGATCCCCCAGCTCGGACGCGTGGTGATCGGTGACGACGTGCAGATTGGCGCGGGTACCACGATCGACTGCGGGGCGCTCGACGATACCGTGATCGGGGACGGCGTCCTGCTGGATAACCTGATTCAGGTCGCTCACAATGTGCGCATCGGTGACAAGACGGCGATCGCCGGCTGTGCCGGCATGGCCGGCAGTGCCGTGATCGGCCGGCGATGCACGATCGGCGGGGGTGCCGGCATCGTTGGGCATATCGAGATCACCGATGACGTGCACATCGCGGCCATGTCGCTGGTCTCGCATTCGATTACCGAACCGGGGGCGTATGCCTCCGGGACGCCCATGGACCGGCATGCGGACTGGCGGCGGAACGCCGCCAGGTTCCGTCAGCTTGACCGACTGGCGCGTCGCTTGCAGCAGGTCGAGCGGGACGTGGGTGGCGCTGCGCCGGGTCGAAAAGGCAAAAAGGAGTCGCCGTGAATTCGATGAGTATTCAGGAGGTGCTGCAGCACCTGCCGCACAGATATCCGTTCCTGCTGATCGATCGCGTGCAGGACTTCGAGCCGGGTAAGAGTCTGACTGCGCTGAAGAATGTCTCGTTCAATGAACATTTTTTCCCGGGCCATTTCCCGGGCCACCCGGTGTTTCCCGGGGTCCTGATCCTGGAGTCAATGGCGCAGGCGAGCGCGATCCTGGCCTTTCGCAGCCTCGAGACGACGCCGGCGGTCGGGACGCTGTACCTGCTGGTCGGCATTGATGGCGCCCGCTTCAAGCGCAAGGTCGAGCCTGGTGACCAGATGATTGTGGAGACGCGCATTCAGCGCATGAGTCGCGGCCTGTGGAAGTTCGAGGCGTCGGCGAGCGTGGATGGTGAGCTCGCATGCAGTTCCGAGATCCGGATCACAGAGCGCCGGGTAGCGGGATGATCGACGAGCGTGCCATCGTCGATCCGTCCGCTATGGTGGCGGAGGATGCCCAGGTTGGCCCATTCTGCGTGATCGGCGCGGATGTGCAGATCGGCAGCGGGACCCGCGTCGGGCCGCATGCCGTCATTCGCGGACCGACCGTTATCGGCCGCGACAATCGGATCTTCTCGTTCGCGTCCATCGGCGAGGGGCCGCAGGACCTCAAGTATTCCGACGAGCCGACCCGCCTGGAAATCGGTGACCGCAACACGATCCGCGAGTACGTCACCCTCAATCGCGGTTCGGCGCACGGCACCGGGATTACCCGCATCGGNCACGACAACATGTTCATGGCCTACTCGCATGTCGCCCACGACTGNGTCGTGGGGAATCACACCGTGTTCGCCAACTGCGCGTCCCTGGCCGGCCACGTCGACATCGGCGANTGGGCGATTCTGGGGGGCTTTTCCGGGATTCACCAGTTCTGTCGCGTGGGTGAGCACAGTTTTGCGGGCATGGGCTCGATGGTCAGTCGCGATGTGCCGCCCTATGTCATCGTGGCCGGCAACCATGCGCGCTCGTATGGCATCAACAAGAACGGGCTCAAGCGGCGGGGATTCACGCCCGAGGTCGTGCGCGCCCTGCACACGGTCTACATGGGCCTGGTGAAGTCGCGCGTCCACCGCGAGGCAGCCCGCAGGCACGCCGACGAACTCGCGATCGCGCATCCCGAAGTCGCGCGGTTCCTGGAGTTTCTCGACAGCAGTCAGCGCGGCATCGTGCGCTGAGCGCGGTTGCCGGTTGCCCTCGGTTGGCCGGTACGGGCAGGGCAGGACACGGGCCGGCGGTTTACCGGGTTGCGGTCGTCAGGTCCCGGATCAGCTCCGCGGTTCGCGTCGCGGTCCCGCCATGGCCCAGGGCCTCGCGGACTGCCGCAAGATCGGACTGCATGCCGGTCCGGTACTCGTCGTCGCGCAGCAGGCGCATCACTTCCCGGGCGATCAAGCGTGGCCGCGCACGGCCCTGAATGAACTCGGTCACGACCGGGCGTTGCGCGACGATGTTGACCAGCGATATGTGCTCGAGAGTGACCAGCGCCCGCAGAATCCAGTAGGTCAGCGAGTTGACCCGGTAGACGACGGTCATGGGTGTGCCCAGGATCGCGGCCTCCAGGGTCACTGTGCCCGAGGCGGCCACGACGCAGTCGCAGACCGGCAGTATGTCGTGCACCCGCCCGCCCTCGACGAGCTCGACCGGGGTTCCATGCGCCTCGATGATGGCCTGCACGGGAGCGGCATCCAGGGTGCCGGCGAGAGGCAGCAGAAACCGGACGCCGGGCTGCTGGCGGCGCACTTCGGCTGCGGTGTCCAGCAGCAGGGGCAGCAAGCGTTCGATTTCTCCGCGGCGGCTGCCCGGCAGCAGGCCCACGACCGGTGTGTCATCGGCCAGGTCGAACTCCGCGCGCACGGCTGCCGGCAGCGCGGTGGGGCAAACTTCGTCGGCCAGGGGGTGGCCGACATAGCGCACCGGCACGCCCGCGCTTGCATACAGTGGCTCTTCGAACGGGAAGACAACGGCCATCATGTCAACGAGGCGGGCGATACGGTGGATGCGTCCCGGGCGCCACGCCCAGACCTGCGGACTGATGTAGTAGAGCACGGGGATGCCGAGTTCCCGCGCTGTTTCCGCCAGCTTGAGATTGAAATCCGGATAGTCGACGAGCACGAGCACGTCCGGGCGTGTGTCGCGGAGGTGGTCACGCATGCGTGCCAGATTGGCCTGGATCCGGTTCCAGTGGCGCAATACCTCGACGATGCCCACGATCGCCATGTCGCGGCAATCGACGAGGATTTCCATCCCCGCCGCCGCCAGCGCGGGCCCGCCCATGCCGGCGGCGGTGACGCGCTCGGGCCCGCGATTCAGTGCCTGCAGTACACGGGCGGCATGATGATCTCCCGAGGCTTCGCCCGCGGAGATCATCAGCCGGGTGCCATCAGCCATCCAGTGCTCCGCGGATGGTGGCGCAGATCTCGTCGATGCGGGCATCGTCCAGTTCGGGGAACATCGGCAGTGACAGGCAGCGCGTCGCCGTCTCCTCGGCATGTGTCAGCGAGTGGGGCGTGAGGGCGTCGGCAAAGGCGGGCTGGCGGTGCAGCGGTACCGGGTAGTAGATCGCGTGGCCGATCCCGGCGGCCTTGAGGGCAGCGGCGATGGTATCGCGATGGTCGCTGGTCAGGGTGTACTGATGGAAAACATGGGTACCGGTGTCACTGCGCACTGGAGTGTGCAGGGGTAGATCGGCAAGAGCGCTGTCGTAGCGATCGGCCACCCGGCGCCGTTCGGCGTTCCAGTGGTCGATGTGCGGCAGCTTGTGGCGCAGGACCACGGCCTGGATCTCGTCCAGGCGGCTGTTGTAGCCGATGCACGCGTGGTGGTAACGCTCGGTCTGGCCGTGGTTGCGCAGTACGCGAAGATTTTCGGTAATCCCGTCGTCATTGGTGGTGATCAGACCGCCATCGCCGAAGCAGCCGAGGTTCTTGCTGGGGAAGAAGCTGAAGCAGCCGGCGATGCCGCGGGTGCCGGTCATGCCGTTGCGCGTGGCGGCGCCGAATGACTGTGCGCAATCCTCGACGACCAGCAGGTCGTGCTTGCAGGCGAGTTCGTTGAGCCGGTCCATGTCGACGGGCTGGCCGAAGAGGTGTACCGGCAGGATGGCCCGTGTGCGTGGGGTGATGGCAGCCTCGATGGCGTCGATGTCGATGTTGAAGGTGTGCGGGTCGATGTCGACGAATACGGGCGTTGCCCCGACGTAGCAGATGGCCTCGGCGGTGGCGATGAAGGTGAACGGGGTGGTGATGACTTCGTCGCCGGCGCCGATGTCGGCGGCTGCCAGGGCGAGGTAGAGGGCGTCGGTGCCGGACGCGCAGCTGATGGCGTTGCGGGCGCCGAGGTAGTCTGCGGCTTCCTTTTCGAAGGCCTGGACGTTGGGGCCGAGGATGAACTGGGTGGACGCCAGGGCTTCGCTGATGGCGGGCTCGAGGGTCGGGCGCAGGCTCTGGTACTGCGCCTTGAGGTCTAGCATCGGGATCATCGCGGGTGGGTATCCGGCCGGGCTGAGGGGCGCGTATTTTCGGTCATTGGGTTTTGGTTGTCATCCTTGGTTGGGTGATTGGTCGTTGGGTTTGCGCGGGACCGCGTTGAGTATTGTGGGTGGGTCGAGGCGGGGTACCTCGGCCAGGGACACGCCGTGAATACATCCATGTAGGCTCTTCTGCAGCTTCCCTGCTGCAGAAGGTCCCTGGCCGAGGCACCCCGCCTCGACCCGTTTCGCGCGTCGTGGACTTCTGGCCTGTCCCCTTTACTCCGGTGGGCCGTAGCCGCCGCCGCCCGGGGTTTCGATCATGAAGATGTCGCCGGGATTCATCTCCGTGCGGTCGCGGCCGGAGAGTTCCTCGATGCTGCCGTCGACGCGCTCGACGGTGTTGCGACCGGTGGCGCCGTTCTCGCCGCCGGCGAGGCCGTAGGGCGGGATGCGGCGGTGGCCGGAGAGGATGGAGGCGGTCATCTTCTCGAGGAAGCGCACGCGCCGGACGCTGCCGTGGCCGCCGCGGTGGCGGCCGCGCCCGCCGGAGCCCTCGCGGATGTGGAAGTCTTCCAGGCGGACCGGGAAGCGCCACTCGAGGACTTCGGGGTCGGTCAGGCGGGTGTTGGTCATGTGCGTGTGCACGGCGTCGGTGCCGTCGAAGTCGGGTCCGGCGCCGCTGCCGCCGCAGATGGTCTCGTAGTACTGGTACTGGTCGTTGCCCCAGGTGAAGTTGTTCATGGTGCCCTGGGCGGCGGCCATCACGCCGAGGGCGCCGAACAGGGTGTCGACGACGCACTGTGAGGTCTCGACGTTGCCGGCCACGACGGCGGCGGGATGCTTCGGGTTGAGCATGCAGCCCTCGGGGATGTGGATGTCGAGGGGCTTGAGACAGCCGCCGTTGAGCGGGATGACGTCGGCCACCAGGCAGCGGAAGACGTAGAGCACGGCGGCCTTGGCGACTGCGGCGGGGGCGTTGAAGTTGCCCGGATGCTGGTCGCTGGTGCCGCTGAAGTCCACGCTCGCGCTGCGCGCGGCCCGGTCGACCCGGATGTCGACGCGGATCTGGGCGCCGTCGTCCATTTCGTAGGTGAACTCGCCGTCCTCGAGGGCATCAATCACCCGCCGGACCTGTTCCTCGGCGTTGTCCTGCACATGACGCATGTAGGCCTCGACCACGTCGAGGCCGAACTGGTCGATCATGCGGCCGATTTCCTGCACGCCCTTCTCGCAGGCGGCGATCTGGGCCTGCAGGTCGGCCATGTTGTTGTCGATGTTGCGCGCCGGCCACTTGGCCGAGGCGAGCAGGTCGCGGGTCGCCTGTTCGCGGAACTGGCCACCGTCGACGATGCAGAAGTTGTTGATCAGCACGCCCTCGTCATCGATGTGGCGGCTGTCGGGCGACATCGAGCCGGGCGTCATGCCGCCGACGTCGGCATGATGGCCGCGACTGGCAGTGTAGAACAGTACGCGACTGCCATCCTCGGTGAAGACCGGCTTGACCACGGTGATATCGGGCAGATGGGTGCCGCCGTGGTAGGGGTCGTTCAGCATGTAGACGTCGCCGGGCTTCATGTGCGCGGCGTTCTCCTGGTGGATGACCTTGACGCTCTCGCTCATCGAGCCGAGGTGCACGGGCATGTGCGGGGCGTTGGCGATGAGTTCGCCGTCGCCATCGAACACGGCGCAGGAGAAGTCCAGCCGTTCCTTGATGTTCACCGAGTAGGCGGTTGTCTCCAGCACGGCGCCCATCTGTTCGGCGATGGACATGAACAGGTTGTTGAAGACTTCCAGCATTACCGGATCGGCAGCGGTGGACAGGCCCTCGCCCTGGCGCGGGGTCACACGCTCGAGCAGGAGATCGCCGCGATCGGTGGCGTGTGCACGCCAGCCCGGCTCGACGACGGTGGTTGCGTTGGCCTCGATGACGACGGCCGGGCCATCCACCTGGGTGTCCGGCGTGAGTGCGTCGCGCTGGTGGAAGGGGGTTTCCTCTGAGCAACGGCCGTCCATAACCGTGCGCGCCCGCGCGACAGGGCCATGCGTGTCGCTGGAGCCGGTCACCGCAAGCGGGACGGAGTCGGGGGTGTCGCTGGTGCCGATGCCCTCGACCTGGGCGGTCTCGACGATCAGCGCCTTCTCCGGCGAGGAGAAGCCGTAGCGCTGGGTGTGCGCCTCGGCGAACGCCGCAGCGATGGCCTCGGCGTCTCCGGCCGGGATCAGCAGCGGCGTGTCGGAGCCTTCGTAGCGCACATGCAGGCGCGGAACCGTCTGGATGGCGCTGGCGGGCACCCCCTGGTGTTCGAGGTCGGTGCGCGCCTCGGTGGCCAGTTCATCGAGAATGGCCTGCAGGCGCGGCTCCAGGTCGGCCCGTACGCGCTGCTCGACCGCGCGCTCGCGCACGCTGCGCACATCGGCGAGGCCGATGCCGAAGGCGGAGAGCACGCCCGCATAGGGATGCAGGAGCACGCGATCGATGCCGAGGGCATCGGCCACCAGGCAGGCGTGCTGGCCGCCGGCGCCGCCGAAGCAGCACAGCGTGTAGGCGGAGACATCGTAGCCGCGGGCGACGGAGATTTCCTTGATGGCGTTGGCCATGTTCTCCACCGCTATGCGCAGGAAGCCCTCGGCAACCTGTTCGGGCGTGCGCTCGTCACCCGTGGCTTCCCGGATCTCTGCGGCCAGGGCGGCGAACTTCTCGTGGACGATGTCGGCGTCGAGCGGCTCGTCCGCGCCGGGGCCAAAGACACGCGGGAAGAACTCGGGCTGCAGCTTGCCGAGCATGACGTTGCAGTCGGTCACGGTCAGCGGGCCGCCGCGGCGGTAGCAGGCCGGGCCGGGATCGGCGCCGGCCGAATCGGGGCCGACCCGGTAGCGCGTGCCATCGAAGTGGAGAATGGAGCCTCCGCCCGCGGCGACGGTATGGATGTGCATCATCGGCGCGCGCAGGCGGAACCCGGCGGCCTCGTTCTCGAAGGTGCGCTCGTACTCGCCGGCGTAATGGCTCACATCGGTGGAGGTGCCGCCCATGTCGAAGCCGATCAGGCGGTCGTGGCCGGCCGCCTCGCCGGTGCGGACCATGCCGACGACGCCGCCGGCGGGGCCGGAGAGGATCGCGTCCTTGCCCTGGAATGACCGGGCCTCGGCGAGGCCGCCGCTCGATTGCATGAACATCAGCCGCGTATCGCCCAGGTCGGCCGCCACGCGGTCGACGTAGCGGCGCAGTACCGGCGAAAGGTAGGCGTCCACCACTGCGGTGTCGCCGCGCGCGACCATCTTCATGGTCGGGCTGGCCTCGTGGCTGGCGGTGACCTGGCCAAAGCCCATCTCGCGCGCCATGGCGGCGACGCGGGCCTCGTGTTCCTGGAAGTGGTAGCCATGCAGGAAGACGATGGCCAGGCTGTCGAAGCCGTCAGCGCGCAGTGTCTCGAGCGCCTTGCGGGCACCGGCCTCGTCCAGCGGCTGCAGGACGGTACCGTCGGCGGCCACCCGTTCGTCGACCTCGTGCACCGCGCTGTAGAGCATCTGCGGCAGGTCGATGCGCAGGGCGAAGATGTCCGGCCGGGCCTGGTAGGCAATGCGCAGGGCGTCGCGGAATCCGCGGGTGGTCACGAGGGCAGTGCGCTCACCCTTGTGCTCGAGCAGGGCATTGGTGGCGACGGTGGTGCCCATCTTGACGCTGGCGATCCGCTCGGTCGGGATCGGCTCGTCCATGCCCACGCCGAGCAGTTCGCGGATGCCCGCGAGGGCGGCATCGTCATATTGTTCCGGATTGGCCGACAGCAGCTTGTGCGTGACAAGACCGCCGTCAGGTTGCCGCGCGACGATGTCGGTGAAGGTGCCACCGCGGTCGACCCAGAAATCCCACTGCCCGGTGCTGTTCAAGGTGTCCTCCCTTAATTGTACTGCCTGCCTCAGGAAAAGCTGATTCAGTGATCCCCGGCCGCCTGGCCCAGGCGAATCGAGAAGAGTTCGGTAATTTCGATGGCGGCCGCCAGGGCACGTCGGGCGTCGTCGCCGGAAACGAGCGGTGGCGTACCGTTGTGAATGGAGTCGACGAATGCCTGGACCTCGTCGAGAATCGCGTCCGCCTTGTCGAACTCGCGCTGCTCGGACACGACTTCAGGAATGCCGGGATACATCTCGGTCTCGCCCTTGCGGTGGACCGACAGGCGGCGATTCTGGAAATCCACTGCCAGGTAGCAGTCATTCTGAAAGAAACGCATGCGGCGCTCGGTGCGCGAACTGACGCGGCTGGCCGTCACATTGGCCACGCAGCCGTTGGCGAACTGGATGCGCGCGTTGGCGATGTCGGTGGCTTCGGTGAGTACCGGCGTACCGCTGGCATCGACGCGCACCACCGGCGAGTCGACGATGTCGAGGATGATGTCGATGTCGTGGATCATCAGGTCGAGGACCACATCGACGTCCGTGCCGCGCGGGTTGAACGGCGCCAGCCGGTGGGTCTCGATGAACATGGGTTTGGTCAGGATCTCGTCCGCCGCGCGCAGGGCCGGATTGAAACGCTCCAGGTGCCCGACCTGCAGGATTCGGCCGCGCTCATGCGCCAATGCAATGAGCTCGTCCGCCTCGGCGACCGTCACCGTGATCGGTTTCTCGACCAGGACGTGGGCGCCGTGATCCAGGAAATCGCGGGCGATGGCGTGATGCAGGCGGGTCGGCGCGGCAATGCTGACGGCGTCCACCTTGCCCAGTAGTTCGCGATAATCGGCCACGGCGGTTGTGCCCAGGCGTTCGGCACAGGCGCTGGCGGCCTCGTGATCGGGATCGGCGACGGCCACAAGCCGGCAACCCTCGATGCGGGTGTACTTTTCGGCGTGGAACTTCCCGAGGTAGCCCACGCCGATCACGGCGGTGGAAAGTGACATTGGCTGCATCCCCGGCCCGGACGGGGCTGCTGGCAGACCGCTCGGGCGTGGTATCTTGTGTCGTCGCGCACGGATGGGCGCCTGCGCCGCGAGCATACTACTTTATGACCCTGATTGCGGAAACCGAGCCGGGTGTGGCCGGCGTCGACGAGGCGGGCCGCGGGCCGCTCGCCGGGCCGGTGGTCGCGGCCGCGGTGCTGCTGGATCCCGCCCGCCCGATAGCGGGGCTGGCGGATTCCAAGCGCCTGTCCTCATCCCGGCGCGAGGCGCTGGCGGAGACCATCCGCGAACGCGCACTCGCCTGGGCGAGCGCGCATGCCGACGCCGCGGAAATCGACCGTGACAATATTCTGGTTGCCACAATGGCAGCCATGGCCCGCGCGGTCGCCAGACTCGAGCCCGCGCCTGAGCGGGTCGAGGTCGACGGCAACCGCTTGCCACCGCTGGCGCTGCCGGCGACCGCGATCGTGGGCGGAGACCGTGCGCGCACGGCGATCGCCGCGGCGTCGATCCTGGCCAAGGTCGAACGTGACGCCTACATGCTGGAGCAGGCTGCCATCTTTCCCGAATACGGTTTCGAACAACACAAAGGCTATGGCACCGCGGCCCATCGCGATGCGCTGGCGCGCTGCGGGCCCTGCCCGCTGCATCGCCGCAGTTTCGCGCCCGTGCGGGCGGCCCTGCACGCCAGTGCCCCCGCTGCGCAGTCCGCCGTCCCGGCAACCAGGCAGGGGGCGCCGGACGGGGAATGAGCGGTTCCGAGCCCAGCTTCGTCCATCTGCGGGTGCATACCGAGTACTCGCTGGTCGACGGTACGGTGCGCATCCCCGCCCTGATGAAACACATGGCGGCGCAGGGCATGCCGGCGGTCGCGCTCACGGACCAGAGCAACCTCTTCGCGATGGTGAAGTTCTACAGTGCCGCCATCGCTGCCGGTATCAAGCCCCTGATCGGTTGCGATGTGCTGGTTCGCGGCGAGGCGTCCGGTGAGCCGCCGACTCCGCTGGTGCTGCTGGTCCAGAACGATACCGGCTACGCCAACCTGATCCGGCTGGTGTCGCGTTCCTACCAGGAGGGGCAGCACGGCGGTCGGGCCATGGTCGAGCCCGAGTGGCTGGAGGGGGCAACCGATGGCCTGATCGCGCTTTCGGGTGGACGCCAGGGCGATGTTGCCCGCGCCTGGCTGGCGGGCAAGCGCGAGCCGGCACTCGAGCGCCTTGCCGCCTGGATGGCGCGTTTCCCGGAGCGCTTCTATCTCGAGCTGCAGCGCACGGGCCGCGAGTACGAGGAGGAGTGGATCGCGGGCGCCGTCGAGCTGGCGAGCGTGATGCAGTGCCCGGTCGTGGCCACCAACGATGTGCGCTACCTGCACCCGGAAGACTTCGATGCCCACGAAGCCCGCGTGTGCATCCACGAGGGCCGGGTGCTGAACGATCCGCGCCGCACGCGGCAGTACAGCGACCAGCAGTACCTGCGCGGCGCGGACGAAATGCAGGCGCTGTTCAGCGACCTGCCCGAGGCACTCGAGAACTCCGTGGAGATCGCGCGCCGGTGCAACCTCGCGATCACGCTGGGCGAGTCCTATTTGCCCGATTTTCCGGTGCCGGCCGGCAGTACCATGGACGAACACTGCGCTGACGAGGCCCGCAAGGGCCTGGACGCCCGCCTGCGCCAGCTCCACGGCGAAGCCGCGCCGAACGATGCCGAACTGCGCCGGCCCTACGATGAGCGCCTGGAGCGTGAACTGGGGGTCATTACCTCCATGGGCTTCTCCGGGTACTTCCTGATCGTCGCCGACTTCATCGCCTGGGCGCGTCGCAACGGTGTGCCGGTCGGGCCGGGGCGGGGGTCCGGCGCGGGTTCCCTGGTCGCGTATGCGCTCGGCATCACTGACCTGGATCCAATGCGTTATGACCTTCTGTTCGAGCGATTCCTGAATCCGGAGCGCGTATCGCTGCCCGACTTCGATGTCGATTTCTGCATGGATGGGCGGGATCGGGTCATCGACTACGTGGCCGAACGCTACGGCAGTGAGAAGGTCTCGCAGATCATCACCTACGGCACCATGGCGGCACGCGCGGTGATTCGCGATGTCGGTCGCGTGCTCGGACACGGTTACGGCTACGTCGATCGCATCGCCAAGCTGGTTCCCTTCGAGGTCGGCATGACGCTGGACAAGGCGCTGCGGGACAGCGAGGACTTCCGCGAGGCCTACGAGGGCGAGGAGGAGGTGCGCACGCTGGTCGACCTCGGGCTGAAACTCGAGGGCGTGGCCCGCAATGCCGGCAAGCACGCCGGCGGTGTCGTCATCGCGCCCTCGGCACTGACTGACTTTGCCCCCCTCTACTGCGAGCCGGGCGGGCAGGGGCTGGTCACCCAGTTCGACAAGGACGACGTCGAGAAGATCGGTCTGGTGAAGTTCGACTTCCTCGGCCTGCGCACGCTGACCATCATCGATCGCGCCGTGCAGGCGATCAACGCGCGCCGACGCACCGAAGGGCTGGAGCCGATCGATCCCGAGCGCCTCGAAACCGACGACGCCGAGACCTTCAAGCTGCTCAAGGCGTGCCGGACCACCGCGGTGTTCCAGCTCGAATCGCGCGGCATGAAGGAACTCATCAAGCGCCTGCAGCCGGACAACTTCGAAGAGATCATTGCCCTCGTCGCCCTGTTCCGCCCGGGGCCGTTGCAGTCGGGCATGGTCGATGACTTCATCGCCCGCAAGCATGGCCAGCAGAAGGTCGAGTACCCGCACCCGGACCTCGCGCCCATTCTGCAGCCCACCTACGGCGTGATCCTGTACCAGGAGCAGGTGATGCAGATCGCCCAGGTGCTGGCCGGCTATTCGCTCGGCCAGGCCGACCTGCTGCGCCGCGCGATGGGCAAGAAGAAGCCGGAGGAGATGGCCCGCCAGCGCAGCGGTTTCGTCGAGGGCGCCCGCGCGCGCGGTGTCGAAGAGAGTACGGCGACCTACATCTTCGAGCTGATCGAGAAGTTCGCGGGCTATGGCTTCAACAAGTCGCACTCGGCCGCCTACGCGCTTCTGTCGTATCAGACGGCGTGGCTGAAGGCTCACTATCCCGCGGAGTTCATGGCTGCCGTGCTGTCCGCGGACATGGACCACACCGACAAGGTCGTGACGCTGATCGACGAGTGCGAGGCGATCGGTCTCGAGGTGCTGCCGCCCGACATCAACAACTCGGCAATCCGCTTCACCGCGGTCGAGGGTCGCGGGATCCGTTTCGGACTGGGGGCGATCAAGGGCGTTGGGCAGGCCGCTCTCGGGGCCATGCTGGCCGAACGCGAGGCCGGCGGACCCTTCCGGGATCTCGATGATCTTTGCTATCGCAGCGATACCGGCAGCGGCGGCAGTCGGCGGGTACTGGAAGCGCTCAACCGTGCCGGCGCACTGACGGCACTCGGGCCCAACCGGGCCACGATCGAGCGCCGCCTGCCCGGTGCGGTGCAGGCCGCCGAGCAGCGGCGGCGCGACGTCAGCGCGGGCCAGGACGACATGTTCGGGGGCCCCGGACCGGAAGCCACCGGCAGCGGGCCGACGCTGCCGGCTGTGCCGGAGTGGGATGACGAAACCCGTCTGGCGGGGGAGAAACAGACCCTCGGTCTCTACCTGTCCGGTCATCCCATCGAGCGCTACCTGCCAGAGCTGGCACAGTTCACCGGTGGCCGACTGGTCGACCAGTGCGGACGCCTGGAAGGTCAGGGACGGCGCCGGCGCGACAGCAGCGACATTGTTGCCGGCCTGGTGATGAATCTGCGCACGCGCAACACCAGCGCGGGCAAGATGGCGTTCGTGACGCTGGACGATCGCAGCGCGCGCGTGGAGGCCAAGATCGGCCCGGAGCTGTTTCAGCGCCGGGGTGCCTGCATCATTCCGGATCGGGTGCTGGTCGTCGAGGGTGAGCTCGCATGGGATGATTTCAGCGGCGGTTATCAGGTCCGGGCCCGGGAATTGCTGACGATGGACGAGGCCCGTGAACGCCATGCCCGCAGGCTCACCCTGCGCGTGGATGGCAGCGCCGCCGGCAACGGCTTCATCGAACACCTCGAGGCCACACTCACACCCTATCGCGCCGGGCCGGTTCCCGTGACCGTCGAATACCGCGGCACGGACGCCAGTGCCCGGTTCACGCTGGGCGGGGAGTGGCGAATCCGCCCGACCGACGACCTGCTGGGCCGGCTGCGCGGCCTGGCCGGCGAGGGCGCGGTGGAGGTCCAGTATTGAGGCCCGTGACGGGCTGCGCGTGATTGCGCGGTACAAGGCACCCTGCATCCGCGGCCCCGGGACGTGTATCATGTTCGCCCTGCACGCGGGCCAGCGAAAGAATCCAGAAGAATGAATCCGAATTTCCTCGACTTTGAACAGCCGATCGCCGAACTCGAGGCCAAGATCGAGGAGTTGCGCTACGTCGGTTCGGACAGCGACATCAACATCAACGAGGAGATCCAGCGTCTCCAGCAGAAGTGCGATACGCTCACGCGCAGCATCTTCGGCAAGCTCAAGTCGAAGCAGATCGCACAGCTCGCGCGCCATCCGCTGCGTCCGTACACCCTCGATTACATCGAACGGATTTTCGACAGCTTCGAGGAATTGCACGGAGATCGTTGTTTTGCCGACGATTATGCAATCGTGGGTGGGCCGGCTCGTCTCGAGGGGCGCCCGGTGATGGTGATCGGTCACCAGAAGGGGCGCGACACCAAGGAGAAGATCCGGCGCAACTTCGGCATGCCCCGTCCGGAGGGCTACCGCAAGGCGCTGCGGCTGATGAACATGGCCGAGAAGTTCCGCATGCCGGTTCTGACCTTCATCGATACCCCGGGTGCCTATCCCGGTGTCGGGGCGGAGGAGCGTGGCCAGAGTGAGGCCATTGCGCGCAACCTGTGGGCGATGTCGGAACTCAAGACGCCGATCCTGTGCACGGTGATCGGCGAGGGCGGCTCCGGCGGCGCGCTCGCCATCGGTGTGGGTGACCGGTTGATGATGATGCAGTACAGCACCTACTCGGTGATCTCGCCGGAGGGTTGCGCCTCGATTCTGTGGAAGAGCGCGGACCGGGCCGGCGAGGCCGCGGAGGCCATGGGCATCACCGCGGAGCGGCTGCGCGAGTTCGAACTCATCGACGAGATCATCGAGGAACCCCTGGGCGGCGCCCACCGCGACTACGACGGCGCAGCGGACCAGCTGCGCCAGGCGCTGCTCACGGCGCTGGAACGCATCGAGGGCACGAGCACCGACCGCCTGCTCGACCAGCGCTATCAGCGACTCATCGACTACGGCCGTTATCGCGAGAGCGGCTGACGCGGCGTGCGGCGTGACTCCATCCACGGCCGGCACCTTCGGGCAGGCACGCAAGGCCCTCGATGACCTGCTGACGGCCCGTGGCCTCGAGCGCGCGCCCCTGCTGGTCGCCTTCAGTGGCGGCCCCGATTCGACCCTCCTGCTTGCCGTGGCCGCCGCGCGCGGTCCGCGTCGGCGCGTGCGCGCCATTCACGTCGATCACGGCTGGCACGCGGACTCGGCAGCCTGGGCCGGGCATTGCCGGACCGTTGCGCGGGAGCAGGGCGTACCGTGCGACGTCGTGGCCGTCGATGCCCGTCCGCGCGCCGGGGAGGGGGCGGAAGCGGCCGCGCGCTCGGCCCGTTACGACGCCCTCGGGCGCATGATGCGCAGCGGGGAAGTGCTGCTGACGGCGCATCACGCCGACGATCAGGCGGAGACCGTCCTGTTTGCACTTCTGCGTGGCGGCGGCACCCGCGGACTGGCGGGCATGCCACCGCTGCGACGTTTCGCGGAGGGCTGGCACGCCCGTCCGCTGCTCGAGTTGTCGCGCGCCGAGGTCGCCGCGGCGGTTGCCGCATGCGGCCTGCCGTGTCTGGAGGATCCCGCGAACCGCGACTCCACCCATGACCGCGTGTTCCTGCGCGAACAGGTGCTGCCGCTGCTGCGGCGACGCTGGCCGCGGATCGATGCGGGTCTGGTGCGCAGCGGGCGCCTGGCCGCGGACAGCCTCGCCCTCGAGGATACGGTCGCTGCCCGCGATTTCGTCGACTGCCGGGCCGCCGCCGATCCGGCCACCGGTGCATCGACACTCCGTGCGGATCCTCTTGTGGCGCTGCCTGGCGCGCGCCAGCGGGCGCTGCTGCGCTGGTGGCTGCGCCGCGAGGGACTGGCGCCGCCGCCGGAGGGCCGCTTGCATTCCGCCCTGGCGCAGATTGCGCAGGCGCGCCCGGGGCGCAATCCGCGCATCACCTGGCCCGGCGGGGAGGTCCGGCGCTGGAACGGGCGCGTCTGGGCGCTGGCGCCGGGCGCACGCGGCATGCAGGAACATGCCGTCACCTGGGCCGATCCGCATGCGGCGCTGGAACTTCCCGGACGCGCCCTTGCGCCCGAGCTGCTGGACGCGCTCGGCGTGACCGGGCATGCCGCCGGCGTGATCCGCCTCGTCCGGCGCCGTGGCGGGGAACGGGTGCGCACGCCGCATGCGCGTGCCCCAACGTCACTCACCAGTGTGCTGCGAACCGCCGGCGTCCCGCCCTGGGAGCGCGACGCCGCGCTGCTGGTCGAGGTCGATGGAGCACTGCGTGGCGTGATTGCCGGCGGCCTTGCGATCCATCTGGAGGGAGGTTGAGGCGGGAGGCACGCGCATCCGGCCGCTCCATAGCCCGGCCTGCAAAGCGTGCGGCCAATTGTACGCAAAGAGGCCCTCTGCTAACCTTCGCCCGTTGATCGTCATCCCCTTTCCTCACGAGAGTCAGCCGCACTACCGATGGCCCGTTTCATATTCGTAACCGGTGGTGTGGTCTCCTCGCTCGGCAAGGGCATAGCGGCGGCCTCTCTGGGCGCGCTGCTGGAAGCGCGCGGCCTGCGCGTGACCATGCTCAAGCTCGACCCGTACATCAACGTCGACCCGGGTACCATGAGCCCCTACCAGCACGGTGAGGTGTTCGTCACGCACGACGGCGCCGAGACGGATCTGGACCTCGGGCACTACGAGCGCTTCACCCGCGGGCAGACCAGCCAGCGCAACAACTTCACCACCGGACGGGTCTACCAGAACGTCATCTCCAAGGAACGCCGCGGCGACTATCTCGGCGCGACCGTGCAGGTCATCCCGCACATTACCGACGAGATCAAGCGTCTGGTCCTCGAGGGGGCAGGCGACGCGGACGTCGCGATGGTGGAAATCGGCGGTACCGTGGGCGACATCGAGTCGCTGCCGTTCATGGAAGCCATTCGCCAGTTGGGTGTTGAAGTCGGGCGCGAGAACGCGATGTTCATCCATCTCACGCTCGTGCCCTACATTCCCAGTTCGGGCGAGGTGAAGACCAAGCCGACGCAGCATTCGGTCAAGGAGCTGCGTTCGATCGGCATCCAGCCCGACGTGCTGCTGTGCCGGGCCGCGCAGCCGCTGCCGGATGACGAGCGGCGCAAGATCGCCCTGTTCACCAATGTCAATGAACGCGCCGTGGTGTCGGCCATCGATGTGGACCACATCTACCGCATACCGCGCATCTTCCAGCGCCAGGGGCTCGACGACATCGTGCTCCAGCGTCTCGGGATCACCGATCTGCCGCCCGCGGATCTGGCCGACTGGGATCGTGTGCTGGACGGACTGGATCATCCGACGGCGGAGGTGACCGTCGGCATGGTCGGCAAGTACATCGACCTGGCGGACTCCTACAAGTCCCTGAACGAGGCGCTGATTCACGCCGGTGTGCGCAATCACGTCCGCGTGCGCATCCGCTACATCGATTCCGAGCAGCTCGAACTCGAAGGCCCCGCACTGCTCGAAGGGCTGGATGCCATCCTCATCCCCGGCGGCTTCGGCGTGCGCGGCATCGAGGGCAAGATCATCGCCGTGCGCCACGCACGTGAGCGGCGCATTCCCTTCCTCGGCATCTGCCTGGGCATGCAGGTTGCCGTGGTCGAGTTCGCGCGCAACCGCGCCGGCCTGGTGAACGCCAACTCAACCGAGTTCGACCGCGATACCCCGCATCCGGTCATCGCCCTGATCACCGAGTGGCAGACGGCCGATGGTACCTTCGAGAAGCGCTCCGAGGCTTCCGATCTGGGCGGCACCATGCGCCTGGGCGGCCAGGAGTGCGTGCTGCGGACAGGCTCGCGTGCGCGCGAGATCTATGGGCGTGATCGCATTGTCGAGCGCCATCGCCACCGTTACGAATTCAACAACGGTTACGCCGACGTCCTGCGCGAAGCGGGCCTNGATTTCTCGGGCAAGTCGCATGACGATGCGCTGGTCGAGATCGTCGAGCTGCGCGAGCATCCCTGGTTCATCGGCTGCCAGTTCCATCCGGAGTTCACCTCGAATCCGCGTGATGGCCACCCGCTGTTCAGCAGCTATATCGAGGCCGCGCGTGCGCATCAGCATGAACATGAGCATGCGGCGCTGGCGGACACGCCGGATGCCTGACCGCACGGTGCCGGCATGAGTGCATCCGGCGCGATCGATCTCTGCGGATTCCCGGCGGGTGCGAGCGCGCCCCTGTTCCTGATCGCCGGCCCGTGCTCCATCGAGAGCGAAGCGCTGGTGCTGGAGATCGCCGCGAGCCTGCAGGCATCGACGCAGCGCCTGGGCGTTCCACTCATCTTCAAGGGCTCCTTCGACAAGGCCAATCGCTCCTCCGGCAGCAGTTACCGCGGACCCGGGATCGAGGCGGGCCTCGCGGCGCTGGAGCGGGTGCGCGCCGAGACGGGCCTGCCTGTGCTCACGGATGTCCACGAGTACACGCCGATCGACGAGGTCGCCGCCGTCGTCGATGTCCTGCAGACACCCGCGTTTCTCTGCCGTCAGACCGACTACATTCAGCGCGTGGCGGCTGCGGGCCTGCCCGTCAATATCAAGAAGGGGCAGTTTCTGGCGCCCTGGGACATGGCGCATGTCGTCGACAAGGCGCGGGCGGCGGGCAACGATCGCATTCTCGCCTGTGAGCGCGGTGTGGCCTTCGGCTACAATAACCTGGTCGCGGACATGCGCAGCCTTGCGGTCATGCGCGGCACCGGATGTCCGGTGGTGTTCGATGCCACGCACTCCGTCCAGTTGCCGGGCGGCCTTGGCGGGGCGTCCGGCGGGCAGCGCGAGTTCATCCCGGTACTTGCGCGCGCGGCCGTTGCCGCCGGGATCGCCGGGCTGTTCATGGAAACCCACCCGCGCCCCGAGCAGGCCCTTTCCGATGGCCCCAATGCCTGGCCACTGGGGCGTATGGACGAGCTGCTGGAGACGCTGGTCACGATCGATCGCGCCGTCAAGGCACAGCCGTTTGTCGAGACGGACCTGCTGGGCTGACCCGCGCGCCGCGATCTATCGCCAACGACGGGTGGCTGCGGGTACACTCCGCGGCACCTGCTGTCCCACCTGGGCAACGGGATCCGAACAACCCGAACCGGCAGCCGAGCGACCATGACCGAGATCCGTGAAGTCCTGGCCCGCGAGATCATCGACTCGCGTGGCAATCCGACCGTCGAAGCCGAAGTGGAACTTGCATCCGGTGCGCGTGGCCGCGCGGCGGTGCCCTCGGGCGCTTCGACGGGTGTGCGCGAAGCCATCGAACTGCGCGATGGCGATGCCGCGCGTTACCTGGGCAAGGGCGTGCGCCAGGCGGTAGCGAATGTGCGCGGGGAGATCCGCACGGCCGTCATCGGGCGCGATGCCGCGGACCAGGAAGGTCTCGATCAGTGCCTGATCGAGCTGGATGGCAGTGAGAACAAGGGCCGCCTCGGGGCCAATGCCCTGTTGGCCGTATCCATGGCCGCGGCTCATGCCGCGGCCGCCGATCGCGGCCTGCCCCTGTACGAGCACCTGGGGGGCGGCGAGGCGGTGACGCTCCCCGTGCCGCTGATGAACATCCTCAACGGCGGCGCGCACGCGGATAACAGCGTCGATCTGCAGGAGTTCATGATCGTGCCGACCGGTGCGCCCGACTTTGCCGAGGCGTTGCGCTGTGGGGCGGAGATTTTCCATGCGCTGAAGAAGGTACTCGGCGGACGCGGCTATGCCACGGGAGTCGGTGACGAGGGCGGCTTCGCGCCCGACCTGCCGTCCAACGAGGCCGCACTGGAGACGATCCTCGAGGCGATCGAGCAGGCCGGCTACCGTGCCGGTGAAGACGTCTGGCTGGCACTCGACGTGGCCAGCTCCGAGTTCCACAGTGACGGTCGATACCACCTTGCCTCGGAAGGCCGGGACTTCGACGCCGCCGGTTTCACGGGGTATCTGGCCGCATGGGCCGAGCGGTATCCGATCCTGTCGATCGAGGATGGCATGGCCGAGGACGACTGGGAGGGCTGGATCGCGCAGACGCGCGAGCTCGGCAGTCGCATGCAGCTGGTCGGTGATGACCTGTTCGTGACCAATCCCGCCATACTGCGCGAGGGCATCGAGCGTGGCGCGGGCAATGCGATCCTGATCAAGGTCAACCAGATCGGCACACTGACCGAGACGCTTGCGGCCATCCGTCTCGCGCAGGCGCATGGATATCGTACCGTGGTCTCGCATCGATCCGGGGAAACCGAGGACACGACCATCGCGCACATTGCGGTCGCGACCAATTCCGGTCAGATCAAGACCGGTTCGGCATCGCGCTCCGATCGGGTGGCGAAGTACAATGAACTGCTGCGAATCGAGGAGCGGTTGCAGGGTCGTGCACGCTATCCGGGGCGTGCGGCCTTCGCGCGATTCGACTGAACCGGGAGACGATGAGAGGGGGCGTTCCGGGATGGAGCGGCCCGGGAGCGACCAACCACCGTGAAGCTCATCATCGGCCTGCTGCTGGCCCTGTTCCTTGCGCTCCAGTATCGCCTGTGGTTTGCCGAGGGGAGTCGCATCGAGGTGTTTCATCTGGAGCGTGACGTGGCTGCGGAACAGCGCCGCATCGATGATCTGCGCGAACGCAACCGGGCACTCGAGGCCGAGGTGGAGGATCTCAAGCAGGGGCTCGATGCCATCGAGGCGCGGGCGCGTGCCGACCTCGGCATGATTCGCGAGGACGAGACCTTCTATCAGGTCGTCGAGCCGGAGCCAGCGGCGGGTGATTTCGGTGAGCGCTGAAGCCGAAGCGAGCCGGGCCACAAGGTTTCACGCCGTCATCCCGGCTGCCGGTTGCGGCAGTCGCATGGGTGGCTCCGTGCCCAAGCAGTATCTGACGGTGGCCGGACGTACTCTGCTCGAGTACTCGGCGGCACCCCTGCTCGCCCACGCCGCCCTCGATCGCCTGGTCATCGCCCTGGCGGCCGATGATGAGTATTTCGCCCACACCACGCTCGCCGAGGATCCGCGCGTGATCACCGTGACCGGCGGTGGAACCCGGGGCGAGTCGGTTGCCGCGGGCCTGGCGGTCCTCGACGGGGACGATGACGCACTGCAGGTGCTGGTCCATGACGCCGCGCGACCCTGTCTTTCCCTGCGCGATGTCGAGCGCCTGCTGGCGGCAAGCGGCAGGGAGGGGGCACTGCTTGGCGTACCGGTGCGCGACACCCTCAAGCGCGCCGACGCGGCCGGCAGGGTTGCGGCCACGGTCGAGCGCGAGGCGTTGTGGCAGGCACTGACACCGCAGGCGTTCCCGCTCGCAGGCCTGCGAGCGGCGCTGCAGGTGTGTGCGCAGCGCGTGACGGACGAGGCGCAGGCGATGGAGCTGGCGGGTCACGCGCCGCGGCTGGTGGAAGGTGAATCGACCAATTTCAAGGTGACACGTCCGGGAGATCTGGCTCTGGCCGCGATGATTCTGGCCCGGCGCGAAGCAGGGGACGATCCATGATGCGGGTAGGGCATGGTTATGATGTCCACGCGCTGGAAGCGGGCGAGGGCGTCACGCTCGGCGGTGTGTTCATTGCGTGTGAATGGTCGCTGCGTGCGCACTCGGATGGTGACGTGGTGCTGCATGCGGTGGCGGATGCGTTGCTCGGAGCCGCGGCGCTGGGTGACATCGGACGCCATTTCCCCGACACCGACCCCGCCTGGCGCGATGCCGACAGCCGCGACCTGCTGGCCCGGGTCGTCGAACTCGTGTGCGGCGAGGGCTGGCGGCCGGGCAATATCGACGTCACCGTGATCGCTGAAACCCCGAAGCTGGCACCGCATGTCGAGGCGATGCGCGAGACGCTGGCGGACCTCACGCAGATGCCGACATCGGCGGTCAGCCTCAAGGCCACGACCCATGAACGCCTGGGTGCGCTCGGGCGCAGCGAGGGTATTGCGGCCCACGCCGTCTGCCTGCTCGAAGGGCGCTAGTATCCATGGCACTCGGTCCGGTGATGCTCGACATCGAAGGCACGGCACTCACGGCCGCGGATCGGGACCTGTTGCTCCACCCCAATGTGGGGGGCGTGATCCTGTTCGCGCGCAACTTCACGGAGCCGCGACAGCTCGCGGGGCTGGTCGATGCCATCCACGAACTGCGCAACCCCCACCTGCTGGTCGCGGTCGATCAGGAGGGGGGCAGGGTGCAGCGTTTCCGGGAAGGCTTCACGCGCCTGCCCGCCATGGCGAGCCTCGGCGCACTGCACGACCGCGATCCGCATGCCGCCGAGCAGGCGGCGCAGGAGGTGGGCTGGTTGCTGGCCGCGGAACTGCGGGCGGTGGGTGTGGATCTCGCGTTCGCACCGGTACTCGATCTGCGGCGCGAGATCAGCGCGGTCATCGGCGACCGTGCGCTGCATCCCGCACCGGACGTGGTCGCGGTTCTCGGCGCGGCACTGGTGCGCGGCATGGCTGCCGCGGGCATGGCCGCTGTCGGCAAGCACTTTCCCGGTCACGGCAGCGTGGCACCCGACTCCCACCACGAGTGCCCCGTGGATGACCGCGAGCTGGAAGACATCCTCCAGCTCGATGCGGTGCCCTTCGAGCGCCTGGCCCACAAGGACCTTCCCGGGATCATGCCCGCCCATGTCGTCTATCCGCGGGTGGAGAACTGCCCGGCAGGTTTCTCCCGCATCTGGCTGGAGGAGATCCTGCGCGCGCGCTTCGGCTTCACCGGGGCCGTGTTCAGTGATGACCTGACCATGGCGGCGGCCGGGAAGGAGGATATTGTCACGCGGGGTGAGCGTGCACTGAGCGCGGGTTGTGACATGGTCCTCGTGTGCAATGACCGGGCGGCCGCCGAAAGCCTGGTGAGCGGACTGGAGCCACAGGATCGGCCGCTGTCGCAGTCACGCCTGATCCGCATGCACGGTCGCCCGTGCGTGACCGGCCTGCGCGACCCCGAGCACGATCCTGCCGCCCGCGATGCGCGCGCAACGATTGCACGTCTGCATGCGGGCATGTAACCGCCGATCTCCATCCGGTACCATGAGTCGCTGTTGCGCAGGCGCCCGAGCCTTCACTCGAGCCGGGGCGACGCGATCGGTAACAAGGCCACCAGCATGACCCCTGTCCCGAGCATAGAGCGGGCCGAATGCCTGCATGACGTCACGGCCGTGGAAGCTGCGTTCGAGCGCATGGCGGCGGCGATCGACCAGCACCTCGCGGGCTTGCCCTGTCTGGCGCTGGCGCTGCTGCAGGGCGGTATCGTGCCTGCCGGGCAGTTGCTGCCGCGACTGCAGGCGCCCATCGAACTCGATTCGGTCCACCTCAGCCGGTACCGAAACACCACCCGCGGCGGGCACATCGACTGGCATGCGTGGCCGGCGACCGCAATGGCCGATCGCACCGTACTGCTGATCGATGACATTCTCGACGAGGGGTACTCCCTGGCGGCGGTGGCAGAGCGTTGCCGTGACCAGGGCGCGCGCGAGGTGCTGATCGCCGTGCTCGTGGAAAAGCGCCATGCGCGCAAGCACCCCGATGTCACGCCCGATTTCGTCGGCCTCGAAGTCGACGATCGCTATGTATTCGGCTACGGCATGGACTATCACGGCTGGCACCGCAACGCACCCGGGATATTCGCTGTGGAGGAACACTGACATGCTGGCAATCATTGGCGGTACCGGCCTGTATGAGCTCGAGGGCGTGCAGGAAATCCGCGAGGAAAGCGTGGTCACGCCCTGGGGGCCGCCATCGGGTCCGCTGCTGATCGGGCGCATGGGTGACCAGGCCCTCGTGTTTCTGCCGCGCCATGGCGTGCGCCACTCGATTGCACCGCATGAAATCAACTACCGGGCCAATCTGTGGGCATTGCGCGATGCCGGCGTGCGCAGCATCGTGGCAGTGGGCGCCGTGGGGGCCATCGCGGACACGCCCGCCGAGGGCGGCATTGCCATTCCCGATCAGTTGATCGATTACACGTGGGGGCGGGCCGCCACCTTTTTCGAAGGCCCGGAGTCCCCGGTCGAGCATATCGATTTCACGCAGCCCTATACGGGCGCATTGCGCGAACGCCTGCTGGCAGCAGCAAGCCGTGCCGGCGAGGAAGTCGTGAACGGCGGTTGCTACGGGGCCACGCAGGGCCCGCGCCTGGAGACCGCGGCCGAGATCCGGCGGATGGAACGCGATGGCTGCACCCTGGTGGGCATGACCGGCATGCCGGAGGCCGCACTCGCGCGCGAGATCGGCCTCGAGTACGCCTGCTGTGCCGTCGTGGCCAACAGGGCGGCGGGCAAGGGCGAGGCCGACGCGGTATCGCTCGATGACATCCATCGCAATCTGGATACCGGCATGGCGCGGGTGCGGGCGATCCTTGCCAGCATGCTGGCGCCCGCGGATGCGAATGCCCGGTGATGCCGGCCGCAGGTGCCGGCCCGTGGTGGCGGGCACGCCAGTGCCCGACTGACCATGTTCAAACGGTCGGTTCGACCGCCGATTGACCGCCGCCAGGTGCCCCGTATGATTCACTGATTGAGTGATTCGCGCCGATTTGACTGCATCAGCTTGCGGGCGCGTTACAAATGCAGCTAAAGCGAGCGCGAACCCGCCGCTTTAGCCCCCACTGTTGACTCCGGTGTTGATCACCGCGCGTACTGCTTGACTGGCAGGGGGAATGAATCATGTCCGCGGATGACTGGGCCCATTACGGGCCGGAGACTCGGGCCGTAAGGGCGGGCCATGTCCGTACCGAGGAGCGCGAGCACAGCGAACCGATCTTCGCGACCTCGAGCTTCTGCTTTCGCTCGGCACGCGAGGCGGCCGAATCCTTTGCCGGCAATCGTGCCGGCAATGTCTATTCACGCTTCACCAATCCGACCGTACGCGTGTTCCAGGAACGCCTGGCTTCGCTCGAGGGAGGCGAGACCTGCGTGGGCACGGGGTCGGGCATGGCCGCCATTCTCTCGACCTGCATGGCCCTGCTGCAGGCCGGCGATCACATTGTTGCCTCCTTCGGCGTCTTCGGCGCCACCACCGCGCTGTTCGACAACCACCTCGCGCGCTTCGGGATTCGCACGACGTGGGTGTCACCCACCGATCCCGGCGCCTGGGCCGAGGCCATCCGCCCGGAGACGCGGATGTTCTACCTCGAGACGCCGACCAACCCGCTCACAGAAATTGCCGATATCCGGGCGATCGCCGATGTGTGCGCGGACCGCGACATCGTCTTCGTCGTGGACAACTGCTTCTGCACGCCGGCGTTGCAGCGCCCGCTGGAACTCGGCGCCGACATCGTCATCCATTCCGGCACCAAGTACCTCGACGGACAGGGTCGTTGCGTCGGCGGTGCCGTCGTGGGTTCACACGAGCTGGTCGGCGAGAAAGTATTCGGGTTCATGCGCACCGCGGGCCCGACGCTGAGCCCGTTCAACGCGTGGGTCTTTCTCAAGGGGCTGGAAACCCTGGCGCTGCGCATGCGGGCACATTGCGAGAACGCGCTGGCACTCGCGAGCTGGTTGCAGCTGCATGAGGCCGTCGCACGCGTGCACTACCCCGGCCTTGACGATCACCCGCAGCATGAACTGGCCGCGCGTCAGCAGAGCCACTTCGGGGGCATTGTCGCGTTCGAGGTCCATGGGGGCCAGGACGCGGCCTGGCAAGTCATCGATGCGACGCGTTTGCTGTCGATCACGGCCAATCTCGGAGACACCAAGACCACCATCACCCATCCGGCGACCACCACCCATGGTCGTCTGACACCGGAGCAGCGCGCCCTCTCCGGGGTGGGAGACGGCCTGATCCGCGTCGCGGTCGGCCTGGAGTCCGTTGCGGACATCCGTGGTGACCTGGCACGGGGGTTGGACGCGCTCGCGGAAAATCCGCGATCGACGGGTCGCTGACGCGACCGGCGAACGGGTAGCGGCGCCGGTACTGGCACCGGTAGCGCGGGTTACTCGATCTCGATCTCGATCTCGCTGTTCGCTCGCAGTTCGCGCAGGAACTGCTGAACATGCGCGTTGACTTCCCGCTCGCGCAGTTGGTCGCGCACGGCCTCGAACGGTTCGGGTTCCACGTCGCGGACATCCTGCAGCAGGATCACGTGCCAGCCGAAGCGGGTCTCGACGGGCTCGCCCGTGTACTCGTCGGGCGACAGTCCGGCGACCACGCGGGCGAAAGGCTCCACCACTTCATCGGCGCGGAACCAGTCCAGGTCGCCGCCACGGTCACCGGATGGGCCGGTCGAGTACTCGCGGGCGAGTTCACCGAAATCCCCCCCTTCCTCGATCTGACGGATGAGATCCTCGGCCTCGGCGCGTGACTCCACGAGGATGTGGCGGGCGTTGAATTCCCGGCGCTCGGCGGCATTGTCGACATAGTCCTCGTATGCGGCGCGCAGGTGGTCGTCGTCGATATTCAGCGCCTCGATCTCGGCACGGATCAGGTGATTGGCCAGCAGCATCGCGCGCTGGCGACGGATCTCCGCGGCCGTCTCCGGCTGCCGGTGAATCTCATCGGCCTCGGCACGCCGGCGCAGCAGGTGCAGGTCGATCAGCTCCTCGAGCGCGGCTTCGCGTTCGGGCGGCTCCCCGCGCGCGGCCATTGTCTGCAGTTGGGCGTCGAGATCGACCGCAGTGATGGGCTCGCCATCGATGCGGGCAACGACTTCGGCATCGTCCGGGATGGCAGCATCGGGCTCCGCTGCCGAATCGCCATTGCACGCCGTCAGCAGGATGATTGCCGCCACGGATGACAGCAGGGGGCGCGGATTCGCGGGGTTTCGCGGGAGGCGGCCACTCATCGCGGCAGCACCTGGCGAAACGGCTTCACGGTGACGTCCGCATAGACGCCGGCGGCGACGTAGGGGTCGGCGTCCGCCCATGCGCGCGCGCCTTCGAGCGAGTCGAACTCGGCGATGATGACGCTGCCGGTGAATCCGGCCTCGCCCGGGTCGCTGGCATCAATGGCGGGGCACGGCCCGGCCAGCACCAGGCGGCCTTCGTCCTGCAGGGTCCGTAGTCGTGCCAGGTGGGCATCGCGGGCGCCCGCACGCAGTGCAGCGCTGTCTTCGACGTCGGTTGCGAGTATGGCGTACAGCATGAAGCCTTCCGGGGACGAGTGGCGTCGGGGTCGGCATCATACCGCACAGCCGCGTGCGCGCGGTACGGCAACGGGGCGGGGCGTGCCGGCGTGCGCCGCTCGCATTGGTCCGGCCGGAGCGGCACAATGCCGGCGAGGATCCAGCATTCCACGAGCGCGGCACGCGGCGGCCTGGGCGGCCGGGCGGCAATTGAAGCGCCGCGCACGCTCGCGGTATCCATGAACCAGGGGAGCGACCCGTCATGAGCCAGTTCTTCGAGATCCACCCGCAAACGCCACAACCTCGCCTGATTCGCCAGGCCGTAAGCATTATCGACGCCGGGGGCGTGATCGTGTACCCGACCGACTCCACCTACGCGGTCGGCTGCCATCTCGGCGACAAGGCGGCCGTTGACCGCATCCGGGCGCTGCGCGGGGTCGATCACGATCACCATTTCACCCTCGTCTGCCGGGACCTTTCCGAACTCGCCAACTATGCCCGGGTCGACAAGTCCGACTACCGTTTGCTCAAGAGCCTCACGCCTGGCCCCTACACCTTCATTCTGCGCGCGACGAACGAGGTACCGCGCCGCCTGGTTCACCCGAAGCGCAAGACGATCGGCCTGCGGGTGCCGGCCCATCCCATCGCCCAGGCGCTGCTCGAGACCCTGGGGCAACCCCTGATGAGCAGCAGCCTGCTGCTGCCCGGCGAGGAGCTCCCGCTGACGGACGCCAGCGAGATTCGCGAGCGCCTGGAGCACCAGGTCGACCTCGTGATCGATGGTGGCGCCGGGGGCACGGAACCGACTACGGTCCTGCGCCTGGACAATGACCGGGTGGAAGTCGAACGGCGCGGCCTCGGCTCCGTGGCGTGGCTCGAGAGTTGAGTCGACTACCCGAGTGTGGCGTACAATCACGGTTTTGATCGCCGCCATGGCCGGCCTCGGCCCAACCGGTGTTCTGCCGGGCCGGGTGCCGGCTGAGCACTTTGCATCGATCCCCCGGAGAGTTCCGGCGCGGCGTTGCACGCCGGTTTTCCGCACGGGAGTACACGCTTGAGTTCGATATCCGCATCCAACCCTCGGGTCGTGTCGGGCATGCGCCCGACCGGTCATCTGCATCTCGGCCACTATCATGGTGTGCTGCGCAACTGGATCGAGCTGCAGCACAGTTACGAGTGCCTGTTCTTCGTGGCCGACTGGCATGCGTTGACCACCCACTACGAGAACCCGGGCGACATTGCCGGCAACAGTTGGGACATGGTGATCGACTGGCTCGCCGCGGGCGTCGACCCGGGGGCGGCAACGCTCTTTCTCCAGTCCCGCGTGCCCGAGCACGCCGAGCTGCATCTGCTGCTGTCGATGATCACGCCCCTGGGCTGGCTCGAGCGGGTGCCCAGCTACAAGGATCAGCAGGAGCAGCTGCGCGACCGCGACCTCGCGACCTACGGGTTTCTCGGATACCCGCTACTGCAGAGTGCGGACATCCTGATCTACCGTGCCGGGTTCGTGCCGGTCGGCGAGGACCAGGTCGCGCACGTCGAGATCACGCGGGAAATCGCGCGCCGTTTCAATCACTTCTATGGCCGCGAGCCGGACTTCGAGGACAATGTCGAACGTGCCCTGCGCAAGATGGGCAAGAAGAACGCCAACCTGTACCGGAACCTGCGGCGCCGTTACCAGGAGCAGGGCGACGAGGAGGCGCTGGACGTGGCCCGGGCGCTGCTCGAGTCGCAGCAGAACATTTCCGTCGGCGATCGTGACCGCCTGTTCGGTTATCTCGAGGGGTCGACGCGGGTCATACTGCCCGAGCCGCAACCGCTGCTGACGCAGTCACCGCGCATGCCCGGTCTCGATGGCCGCAAGATGTCGAAGTCGTACGGCAACACGATTGCCCTGCGCGAGGAGCCCGACGTCGTGGCGAAGAAAGTGCGCACGATGCCCACCGATCCGGCGCGCGTGCGGCGCGACGACCCCGGTGACCCGGAGAAGTGCCCCGTGTGGCCACTGCACCAGGTCTACTCCGATGAGAATACGCGCGACTGGGTCGTCGAGGGCTGCACCACGGCCGGGATTGGCTGCCTGGAGTGCAAGCAGTGCGTGGTCGACCGGATCCAGGAGGAGCTGGCACCCATGCGCGAACGCGCGAATGAATACCTGGAGGATCCCGGGCAGGTGCGGGCGATTCTTGCCGAAGGCACCGAGGCCGCGCGCGACATGGCGCGGGACACGCTCGATGAGGTCCGGCGGGCGATGAGCCTGGCACAACGGTGAATGATGTCAGCGACACAGCGGCTGCCGCGGTCGTCGGTGGGCGCCAGGAGGAGATGCCCTTCGCGGTGATCCAGGGCGAGCCCCTGACCGAACTGCCGCGCGACCTGTACATCCCCCCGGATGCCCTCGAAGTGATCCTCGAAGCCTTCGAGGGACCGCTGGATCTGCTGCTCTACCTGATCCGGCGGCAGAACCTGGACATCCTCGACATTCCGATCTTCACCATCACGCGCCAGTACATGGAGTACATCGCGCTGATGAATGAGTTGCGGCTGGAACTGGCAGCCGAATATCTGCTCATGGCCGCGATGCTGGCCGAGATCAAGTCCCGCATGCTGCTGCCCAAGCCGGCAGCGAGCGAGGAGGAGGAGGATCCGCGTGCGGAACTGGTACGCCGGTTGCAGGAATATGAACGCTATCGGCAGGCAGCCGAGGAGATCGACCTGCTGCCCCGGATGGAGCGGGATGTGCATGTCGCGCTTGCCGAACCCCCGCCGCTGCAGCGGGAGGCGCGGGAGCCGGAGGTGGATTTGCGCGAGTTGCTCGCGGTCTTCGCCGACGTGGTACGGCGCGCGGAATTGCTGTCGCACCACAGTATTCAGCGTGAACCGCTGTCCGTGCGTCAGCGCATGTCGGAGATGCTGAGTCGTCTGCGCGGAGGACGCCCGGTGGAGTTTCGCACCCTGTTCAGCGTCGCGGATGGGCGTGCCGGGGTGGTCGTGACGCTGCTTGCCACGCTGGAGCTGCTCAAGGAACATCTGATCGAGGCCGTGCAGGCCGAGCCGTTTGCGCCGATCTACCTGCAGGCAACGGGATCGGGGGAGATTCCCGATTCGGCCGTCATCACCAGTGACACCGCGATCGAGGGTGAAGGAAACACGGATGGAGAGTGAGCGCATCACGCGAATCGTCGAGGCGGCCCTGCTGGCGGCCGGGCGGCCGCTGGGCATTGCCGACCTCGAGCGCCTGTTCGCGGGCGACAGCGAGGCGCCGCCTCGCGACGCCATCCGCCGCGCGCTCGCGGATCTGGCGGATGCCTGTGACCAGCGCAGCGTGGAACTGCGCGAAGTGGCCTCCGGCTTTCGCCTGCAGGTGCGCGAGGAGTTCGCACCGTGGGTGGGCCGCCTGTGGGAGGAGCGGCCCCCGCGGTACTCGCGCGCGCTGCTCGAGACACTGGCGATCATCGCCTATCGGCAGCCGGTGACGCGGCCCGAGATCGAGGAAATCCGCGGCGTTTCGGTTAGCACCCAGATCATGCGGACCCTGCAGGAGCGTCAGTGGATCCGCGTAGTCGGGCATCGTGACTCCCCGGGCCAGCCCGCCATGTTCGGGACCACCCGCGAGTTTCTCGACCACTTCAATNTGAAGACGCTGGACCAGTTGCCGTCGCTGGCGGACATTCGCGATCTCGATCAACGCTATCCGGAACTTGCGTTCGAATCCGAGCCCGCGCGGGCGGACCAGGATGCCTCGGCATCCGAGGTGTCCGAGGTGTCCGAGGTGTCCGAGGTGTCCGAGGTGTCCGAGGTGTCCGAGGTGTCCGAGGTGTCCGAGGTGTCCGAGGTGTCCGAGGTGTCCGAGGTGTCCGGGGCCGACCCGGATGCGCAGGCCGAACACGCGGATCAGCAAGCGCCGGATGGCACGGCGGACACCGTCGCGCCCGTACGCACGGCAGGGGGAGAGGAGTGATGTTCCGCTGCCTGGTCGTCCGCCACGCCGCCGCCGAAGCCGATGCCGCCTCCGGCCTCGATATCGACCGACCGCTCAGCGAAAGTGGCAGCGAAGACATGGGGCGGGCGGCCTTCGGCCTGACTGCACTGGTGCGGCCACCCGATGTGATTGCCTCGAGTCCCTACGAACGGGCTCTGGAGACAGCGGGCATCGTCGCAGATGCATTCGGTGGGGCGCCCGTCGAATCGGTCGAAGCGCTTGCGGCCGGGGCTCCGCCTGAACCGATGCTGGCCTGGCTGGGCACGCGTCGCGGGCGCCTGATCGCCCTGGTCGGCCATGAGCCCGACCTGGGGCGGTTCGTGAGTCTGGCGCTCGCGGGCAGTACGCGCAGTTTCTACCCGATGCGCAAGGGCGCGGCCTGTTTGCTGGAATTCCCGGCGGTGCCGCGTGCGGGCAACGCGACCCTGGAGTGGGCGATCGAGGCCCGTCAGTTGGCCCTGGTCCACGCCGGAAACGAGGCGTCGGCGGGATCCGGAACATGACCGCGGGCCCGAATTCGCTGCCCACCTCCCCCTGCATCGGTGTGTGCCGTCTGGACGATGCTGGCGCTGTGTGTGTCGGCTGTCAGCGCACTCCCGCGGAAATCGGCGCCTGGCCCCGGGCCGGGCGCACGGAGCGTGAACGCATTCTCGCGGCGGTGGCCGCGCGCCGCCGGGTATCGAGCGGGGATCTCACGCAGCTCTGAGCGCGTGCGGACCGCCGAGCGCAGATGGGCTTGCGTGCATATGGTGCATGGTCGGAGCCGCCGGCCATGCCTTGAGTTCCGCGCACCGGCCCCCAATTTGCAGTCATGTTTGCAAGCGTTTTTCACGAACGGAGGTGAACGCGTGGCCAGGCGTATCGGGCTGTTTCTGCTGACGAACCTTGCGATTCTCGTCGTCCTGAGCGTGATTCTCGGGGCGCTGGGTATCGGCGGAATGCTCGACGAGGATCGCGTCGGCATCAACTACCAGGGGCTGATCATCATTGCCGCGGTGATCGGCTTCGGGGGCTCGCTGATTTCACTGGCGCTCTCGAAGACGATCGCCAAGCACGCAACCGGTGCCCGGGTCATCGAGAAGCCGTCGAACGAGATCGAGCAGTGGTTGCTGACCACTGTCAAGCGCCAGGCGGACCGCGCGGGTGTGCGCATGCCCGATGTGGCGATCTACGACGCGCCCGAAATCAACGCCTTCGCCACGGGCGCTCGGCGCAACTCCGCGTTGGTGGCGGTCAGCACCGGCCTGCTGCGCAACATGACCCGTGACGAGGCCGAGGCGGTGCTGGGGCACGAAGTCGCCCACGTCGCCAACGGCGATATGGTCACCCTTACACTCATTCAGGGGGTCGTGAACACGTTCGTGATCTTCTTCTCGCGCCTGATCGGGTATTTCGTCGATCGGGTCGTGTTCAAGAACGAACGCGGCCACGGACCCGGTTTCTGGATCGTGACCATCGTGGCGCAGATCGTGCTCGGCATCCTGGCCTCGGTCATCGTCATGTGGTTCTCGCGCTGGCGCGAGTACCGCGCGGACGAGGGTGGCGCACGCCTGGCGTCGCGCGAGAAGATGATTGCGGCGCTGGAGCGTCTGAAGAAGAACTATCAGCCCTCGTCGCTACCCGACCAGGTCGAGGCCTTTGGCATCAACGGCAACATGGGCCAGGGCCTCAAGCGCCTGTTCATGTCCCATCCGCCGCTGGATGAACGCATCGCTCATCTGCGGAACCTGCGCTGAGGTACACGGCATTCAGGTGTCGCGGCGCAGCAGCACGTAGAGTGCACCGCTGCCACCGTCGATGGGGCGCGCTGAACAGAAGGCGAGGACTTCGTCCCGGCGGCGAAGCCAGCCGGCGACCGCAGGCTTGAGCACGGGACCCTGGTTGGCCGAACGCCGCCCCTTGCCGTGAATGATGCGTACCCCCGTGAAGCCACGGCGCCGGCACTGGGCCAGGAAGTCGGTAAGGGCGGCGGCCGCCTCGTTGCGCGTCATCCCGTGCAGGTCGAGTTCGGCCTGCATGCTGTACTGGCCTCGACGCAGGCGGCGCAGCGTCCGTTTCTGGATGCCGGGGCGGGCGTGGAACAGTTCCTCGGCGAGATCGGCCTCCGGGTCGTCGAGTTCACCTGTTTCGAGCGCGGCGCGGGCGGCCGCTTCATCCGCCTCGCGCTGGGCCGCACGCGGGCGCGGTCGCGGGCCGTCGGGCGCGCGCCGTGGCGAGTGTACCGGCCGGACTTCGCGCATCGCCTCGCGAAACAGCCGGCGCTCTTCCTCGTCAAGGTCTGCCGGGTCGTTCATGCCTGCCAGTATAGGAGGCTCGTGCGCGGCTCGCATCCACCGGCGACTGCCGCTACGGGTCGGTTTGGCGTATCATCGCGCGCCTGATTCCCTGCTCGCGGCGTCATGTCGACGGGGTGGGGCATTCACCGGGAAAGCTGCCCGGGTCGAACTGATGAGACCGGATTGTGATGCGGATCCTGATTGCCAATGACGACGGTTTCCGGGCGCCCGGCATTCTGGCGCTCCACGCGGAGCTCAGCCGGATCGCCGAGTGCACCGTGGTCGCCCCTGACCGCGATCGCAGTGGCGCCAGCAACTCCCTGACGCTGACGCGGCCGTTGCGCGCCCACCGCCAGGACAACGGCTTCATCGCTGTCGAGGGTACCCCGACCGACTGCGTGCATCTGGCGATCAACGGTTTCCTGAGCGAACCGCCCGATATGGTGGTTTCCGGCGTCAACTCGGGCGCGAACATGGGCGACGATGTGCATTACTCGGGGACGGTCGCGGCCGCGATGGAGGGGCGCTTTCTCGGCCTGCCCGCAATCGCGGTGTCGCTGTGCGGTCCGGGGCCGTTGCACCATTATGCCTGCGCGGCGCGCATCGCGCGGGAGCTCATCGAGGGTCTGGCGAACCGGCGGCAGCCGGCAAGCATCGTCAACGTGAATGTCCCCGACCTGCCTTTCGAGCAACTCGCGGGATGGCGCACGACGCGGCTGGGAAATCGGCACAAGTCCGAGCCGGTGATCGTTGCCCACGACCCGCGGGGCCGGGAGTGCTTCTGGATCGGCGCGCCGGGACCGGAGCAGGATGCGGGCGAGGGGACTGATTTTCACGCCGTGGCCAACGGCTGCGTGTCGCTCACACCGCTGGCGGCGGACATGACGCGCTACGATGCACTGGACGACATGAACGACTGGATTCGCGCATGCGGCCAACACTGAGTGAACGCGAGATCGCGGGTGTCGGCATGACCTCGCAACGTGCACGGGATCGCCTGATCGATCGCCTGCGCGAGAAGGGTATTGGCGATGAACGGGTGCTGGCGGTCATGCGGCGCACGCCGCGCCATCTGTTCATGGACGAGGCGCTGGCCTCGCGCGCCTATGAGGATACTTCCCTGCCCATCGGACATGGTCAGACCATCTCGCAGCCGTTTGTCGTGGCGCGCATGACCGAGGCCCTGTGCGCCGGGCTGCCACAGACGGGGGCGCGCGTGCTCGAACTCGGCACAGGATCGGGTTATCAGGCCGCGGTGCTGTCGCCGTTGGTGGCCGAGGTCTACACCGTGGAGCGCATACGACCCCTGCTCGATCGCGCGCGCGAGCGCTTCCGCCAACTGGGTCTGAACAACATTCGAGCCCTGTATGGCGATGGCAGCGAGGGCTGGGCCGAACATGGCCCGTATCACGGCATTCTCCTCACGGCGGCGCCGGAGCGCGTGCCCGAGACCCTGTTCGATCAGCTGCTGCCGGGCGGCTGCCTGATCGCGCCGGTCGGTGGCCGCGGTGGGCAGGAACTCATCCGCTACGTGACGACACCGGGCGGGGGTGTCGAGCGTGAAGTGCTGGACCTGGTGAGTTTCGTGCCGTTCCTCGGCGGCCGGGCCTGAAGGTCGGTGCCTGCGGTGCGCATGCCCTCCTTGCGCCTGTTCGGACCGCTCTACGATCGCGTGCTGCTCTGGTCGGGGCATCGTCTCGCGCCGCGTTACCTCGCCGGGGTTTCGTTCGCCGAATCCTCGTTCTTTCCCATCCCGCCCGATGTCATGCTCATCCCCATGTCCGTGGCTCGCCCGCAGCGGGCGGCCTGGTTTGCCCTGATCACGACGCTGGCATCGGTGGCCGGCGCGTTGCTCGGTTACGTCATTGGCGCCTTCGCGCTCGAACTTCTCCTGCCCTGGATCGAGGCGGCGGGCATGTACGAGGATTATCGCGAGGCAGTGGCCTGGTTCGAGCGCTGGGGGCTGTGGGTCATGCTGCTGGCGGGATTTACCCCCCTGCCGTTCAAGCTGTTCACGGTGGCGGCAGGGGCGCTGGCGCTACCCCTGTTGCCATTCCTGCTCGGGTCGTTCGTCGGTCGCGGCGCACGCTTTGGCCTGGTGGCGGCAATCGCGGGTATTCTGGGGCCTCGCGTGGAGCCCTGGATACGGAAATGGATCGAGTGGCTGGGGTGGGGCGTTCTCCTGCTGGCAGGACTGCTCTGGTTGGCGTGGCAATTCGGCGGTTGAGTCGTTGCCTGCGGCCCGCGCCGATTGTGCTGATCCTGGCGCTGGTCGGTGGCTGTGCCGGGCCCACGCCGCTTGGCCAGATGTTCAGCCCCGATGTGTACACCGTGCGTGCCGGCGATACGCTGTACGCCATCGCCTGGCGCTACGAACGCAGCGTGCAGGACCTCATCCGCTGGAACGATCTCGATAACCCCGATCAGTTGCGCCCCGGGCAGAGGATCCATCTCTCCCCGCGCGGCGACGGTGGCGCGCGGGTCGCACGCAGTGACGAGACGCCAGGTAGCCAGTCCGGGAGCCAGTCCGCGCAGGGTACGGCCGAGCGCACCATCAGTCAGGAATCCGCTGGCAGCAAACCCGCGTCGTCGCGCGCAGACGAGGAGGAGTCCAGCGGCGAACCGACTGGCGAGGTTGCCGGCACCATCGACAGTGGTGACTGGCGCTGGCCGGCGACCGGGGAGCTCGTTGGCACATTCGCCAATGGCCGGGCCTACGGGCGCGGCATCGATATCGCCGGGCGTGAGGGGCAGGATGTCCACGCCGCGGCCGCGGGGCGCGTCGTCTACAGCGGCGAGGGATTGCAGGCGTACGGGCCGTTGATCATCATTCGCCACTCGAGCACGTACCTGAGCGCCTACGCGCACAACAGCCGGCTGCTGGTGTCCGAGGGGGACAGCGTCGAGGCAGGCGACCGGATTGCGGAAATGGGGCTGGCGCCGGGTGACGAGGCGCTATTGCATTTCGAGATCCGGCGCGACGGTACGCCTGTCGACCCGCTGGAGTACCTGCCGGCGCGGGAGTAGTGTGGCCCGAGCAGCATGGAGTGGCCGATGAAGGGATCCGGCGACGACGAGGAAGGCGACGCGGCCCCGGTCGCAGGCGACGAGGTGGGGCCCGCGCCGCCTACGGAGTTCGGTGCGCAGGAAGCGGATGCCACGCGCCTCTACCTGCGCGAGATCGAATTCTCCACCCTCCTTACCGCTGACGAGGAACGTGACCTCGCACGCGCGGCCAGAGCGGGCGACATGGCCGCGCGGCGGCGCATGATCGAATCCAATCTGCGCCTGGTGGTCAAGATCGCACGGCGCTACGATCGCCGCGGGCTGCCCCTGCTGGACCTGATCGAGGAAGGCAATCTGGGGCTGATGCATGCCGTGGAGAAATTCGATCCGGAACTGGGTTATCGCTTCTCGACCTATGCCACGTGGTGGATCCGCCAGACCATCGAACGGGCCCTGATGAACCAGGTGCGCACGATTCGCCTGCCCATCCACGTCATCAAGGAGATCAGCGCGTATCTGCGCGCGGCCCGCCGCCTGGAGCAGGCACTGGCGCAGCAGCCCTCGGCCGGCGACATTGCTGAACTGCTCGATCGTCCGATCGACGAGGTCAAGCGCATGCTCGGCCTGAACGAGCGGGTGACGTCAGTCGATGCGCCCGCCACCCCGGATGGGGAGCGCCCCCTGGTCGATCTGCTGGTGGATGAGCAGGCCGCCGACCCGGCGCACTGGCTCGACCATGAAGAGCTGCGGGTGCGCTGCGAAGAGTGCCTCGATGAACTCGAGGGCCGACAGCGGGAAGTCGTGTTGCGGCGATTCGGCCTGCGCGGGTGTGAGCGCGAGACGCTGGAACAGGTCGGCGTGCGCCTCGGCGTCACCCGCGAGCGCGCGCGCCAGATCCAGGTGCACGCCTTGCGCCGGCTGCGGCGGATCCTGGAGCGGCGCGGCCATACCGTGGAGACGCTGCTGCATTCCTGAGGGCGCGTCGGCTCAGGCGGGGTCCTCGATCATCAGCAGGGCGGCGGCCACGCGCCGATCCTCTGCCATCAGCACATTGTAGGTGCGGCAGGCGGCGGCCGTGTCCATCACCTCCAGCCCGATCCCGCGGCGGGCCATGGCGGCGATCAGGCGCTGGTCGGGGAACCGCTGGCGGGCGCCCGTGCCGAGCAGGATGATGTCGCGCTCGCAGGCCTCGAGTTCGCGGAAGTCATCCACACCCAACTGGTCCAGGGGCGGGGCGGACCAGGGTACGATGAGGTGCTCCGGCATGACCACCAGCGGCTGTTCATGCACCGTCTCGTTGACCGTGATCGAGCCCGTGGCGTAGGCGCGAATCCGGTGCGTCGAGGTTCCCGTCTCCAGGCTCAGTTTCATGGTTTCGCATCTCCCGCGCGGGGTAGTGTGGGGGCCGTCGGCCCCACCATGCTGCACGCACAAGTGTAGCAGTGCGAGCACGCCGGCAGTACGCCCGCCCCTGCCCGGACGGGGCGCCAGCGGTTATACTTGGCCGTTTGGCGCCCGCCAAGTGCCCAGCCGGTGAGCCCGGGTCCGGAGTCCGTGTGGAAGGTCAGTTTCAGCGCATCGATCGATTGCCGCCCTATGTCTTCAACATCGTCAACGATCTGAAGGCCGCGGCCCGTGCCCGGGGCGAGGATATCGTCGATTTCGGCATGGGCAATCCGGATCAGCCGACGCCGCCGCACATCGTCGCCAAGTTGACGGAAGCGGTGCAGCGTGGCGACACCCATCGCTACTCGGTGTCACGGGGCATACCGCGCCTGCGCCGGGCCATTGCACGATGGTATGCCGAGCGCTTCGATGTCGAGATCGACCCGGAGACGGAGGCGATCGTCACCATCGGTTCGAAGGAGGGCCTGGCCCATCTGGCCCTGGCCACGACCGGGCCCGGCGATGCGGTGCTGGTGCCGAATCCGGCCTATCCGATCCACCCCTACGGTTTCGTGATTTCCGGCGCCGACATCCGCCATGTGCCACTCACGCCCGAGGTCGACTTCTTCGCCGAGCTGGAAAAGGCCATCACCGATTCCTGGCCGCGCCCGAAGATGCTGGTGCTCAACTTTCCGGGCAATCCCACGGCGCACACGGCCGATCTCGCCTTTTTCGAGCGCGTGGTGGAGGTCGCCCGCGAGCACGGCATCTGGGTCGTCCACGACATCGCCTATGCCGAGATCGTCTTCGATGGCTACCGCCCACCCTCGATCCTGCAGGTGCCGGGGGCGCGTGAACTCGCGGTCGAGTTCTATTCGCTGTCCAAGACCTACAACATGCCGGGTTGGCGTGTCGGGTTTGCCTGCGGCAATGCTGAGTTGATCGGTGCGCTCGCGCGCATCAAGTCCTACCTCGATTACGGCATGTTCACGCCGATCCAGGTGGCCGCGATCCATGCCCTGGAAAGTGAACAGGACTGTGTCGAGGACATCCGCAACATGTACCAGCGGCGGCGCGATGTGCTTTGCGATGGTCTCAACGCCATGGGCTGGCCCGTCGACAAGCCGAAGGCCACCATGTTCGTGTGGGCACGCATTCCGCCCGCGTATCGCGACATGGGTTCGCTGGAGTTTGCCAAGCACCTGCTGAGGGAGGCGCACGTGGCCGTATCGCCGGGCGTCGGCTTCGGGGCCTACGGCGACGATCATGTACGCTTCGCGCTCATCGAGAACGAGCACCGCACCCGTCAGGCCCTGCGCGGCCTGCGTGCGATGCTGCGGCGCGACGCACAAGAGTCAGCGACCACCGGACCATCATCGAACTGAGGAGATTGCTGCGTGGAACCCGTGAAGATCGGCCTGCTGGGCCTGGGCACCGTGGGTGGCGGCACCTACACCGTACTACAGCGCAACGCCGAGGAAATCGCGCGCCGCGCCGGGCGCGGCATCATCGTCAGCCACGCCTCGATCCGCAATCGGGCGCGCATCGAGGCGCTGGGATTGCGCGACGTGCGTCTTTCCGAGGATCCGTTTGCCGTGGTCGACGACCCGGAAATCGAGGTCGTGGTGGAACTGCTCGGCGGGTCCGACCCGGCGCTGGCGCTGATCCTGCGCGCGCTGGAGAACGGCAAGCACGTGGTGACCGCCAACAAGGAGCTGATCGCCAAGCATGGCAACGAGATCTTCGCCGCGGCTCAGCGCGAGGGCGTCATGGTGGCGTTCGAGGCCGCCGTGGCCGGCGGGATTCCGATTATCAAGTCGATCCGCGAGGGCCTCGCCGGCAACGAGATCCGCTGGGTTGCGGGCATCATCAACGGCACGGCCAACTTCATCCTGACCGAAATGCGCGATCACGGGCGTGACTTCGCCGACGTGCTCGCCGAGGCGCAGCGCCTGGGGTACGCGGAAGCGGATCCGAGTTTCGATGTGGACGGCATTGATGCCGCACACAAGCTCACCATCCTGGCCGCCATCGCCTTCGGCATTCCGCTGCACTTCGACGACGTGTACATGGAAGGCATCAGCGGCATGACGCGCGAGGACATCGGTTACGCCGAACAGCTCGGTTACCGCATCAAGCATCTGGCGATCGCGCGGCGCAGCGACGGCAGCGTCGAGCTGCGCGTGCATCCGACGCTGGTGCCGGAGCGGCGCCTGATCGCGCATGTCGATGGTGTAATGAATGCGGTCCAGGTACAGGCGGATGCGCTCGGGCCGAACCTGTACTACGGCGCGGGTGCCGGCGCCGAGCCCACTGCCTCCGCGGTGGTGGCGGATCTGGTCGATGTCGTGCGCACCCTGACCTCGGATCCCGATAACCGCGTCCCGCATCTCGCGTTCAAGCCCGACCAGCTCTTCGATCGTCCGATTCTGCCGATGGAGGAGGTGGAGACCGCCTACTACCTGCGCCTGCAGGCAGTGGACCGGCCCGGCGTAATGGCGCAGGTCTCGCGTATCATGGGGGATCTGGACATCTCGATGGAGGCGATTTTGCAGAAGGAACCCGGACCGGGCGAGACCACCGTGCCTCTGATCATGCTCACGCGTAGTGTGCGCGAGCGCCAGATCAATGAAGCGATTCGCCAGTTCCGTGATCTCGATGCCATTGTGGGCGAGGTGCAGCGGATTCGCGTCGAGAACCTGGGCTGACTTCGGGAGAATTCCGCATGCCATTCCGCCACCGCTACACGGGGCTCATCGAGCGCTACCGCGATCGACTGCCGATTCAGGATGACGACCGCATCATCAGCCTGGGCGAGGGATCCACACCCCTGATCCGGTTGAACCGACTGCCGCATCAGCTCGGTCGTGACGTCGAGATCTACGTCAAGTTCGAGGGGTTGAACCCGACCGGGTCGTTCAAGGATCGCGGCATGACCATGGCGGTGACCCACGCCGTCAACGAGGGCTCGCGGGCCATCATTTGCGCCTCCACCGGCAACACCTCGGCGGCGGCCGCCGCCTACGCGGCGCGGGCCGGGATCGCGGCGTTCGTCATCATTCCGGACGGCAAGATTGCCCAGGGCAAGCTCGCCCAGGCCCGCGTGCATGGCGCGACAGTGATGCAGATCAAGGGCAACTTCGACGCCGGCATGCGCCTGGTACGCGAGGTTGCCGACGTTGCCCCGGTCACCATCGTCAACTCGATCAATCCCTATCGACTGCAGGGGCAGAAGACCGCTGCCTTCGAGATTGTCGAGGAGCTCGGGAGTGCGCCCGACTATCACTGCCTGCCGGTGGGCAATGCCGGGAACATCACGGCGTACTGGATCGGTTACTGCGAGTGCTCGGGCGTTGCCGGCGATGTGCTCACCGCCGCCTGTCGACTGTGTGAAGGCCATTGCCGGTTCGCCACCGGCCAGATCCAGAAGCGCCCGCACATGGTCGGCTACCAGGCGGCGGGCAGCGCGCCCTTCCTGCGCGGTGGTCCGATCGATGATCCCGAGACGGTGGCCACCGCGATTCGCATCGGTGCGCCGCAGTCCTGGGACGGGGCGAGGTGACCGACGAGGAGATCCTCGACGCCCAGCGCACGCTGGCCGCAACGGAAGGTGTTTTCTGCGAGCCGGCCTCGGCCGCTTCGATTGCCGGCGCCATGCGCGATATCCGCTCGGGGCGGATTCCCGACGGCAGTCGGATCGTGTGTACACTGACCGGCCATGGCCTCAAGGATCCCGACATCGCCATCGCCCAGGCCCAGCGGCCCGTACTCGATGTCGAGCCCGAGCTGGAAGCGGTCCGGCGGGCCATCACGGACCATCTTCCGGACTGATTCCCCATGCGCTTCTTTCTCGTTGTCACGTTCGTCATCGGTCTGCTCATCTTCGCCGGCCTGCGCACACCGAAGGAGCCGACCCAGTACCGGGTGTTGCGCACGGCACTGTTCATTGCCGCCGGTGTCTTCGGCGCGTTGCTGATCTCGGCCATGTTGCAGGCCCTGTTCAGCGTCGATTGAGCGGGTCGATGGAGCGGGACCTCGCGCGGATCCGGGCGCTGCACGCAGCCCTCGGCATTCCGCCCGACTATGCCCGCCACAGCGGGCTGCCGCGGATCCCGGAAGCGGTGGAAACCGTGATTGTCGGTCCCCGGTCGCAGGTGCGTCAGCACCGGCTTGCTCCCGGTGCGGCCGCGGCCTGGAGCGCGCTGGAGGCAGCCGCCGAGGGTGACGGTGTCCGCCTCCTGCTGCTCTCGGGATTCCGTACCTACGAGTACCAGGCCGATCTGCTGCGCCGCAAGATCGAGCGCGGCGCCACGCTCGATCAGGCGCTGACGGTGATCGCCGCACCGGGCCATTCGGAACATCACAGCGGTCACGCGGTCGATATCGGCACGCCGGGTTGCGAACCGCTTTGCGAGGCCTTCGAAGCCACGTCCGCCTTCGCCTGGCTGCAACGCAATGCGGAGCGCTTCGGGTTCCGCATGTCGTATCCGCGCAGCAATGGTTTCGGCATCATCTACGAGCCCTGGCACTGGGCTCTGTCACCGGTCCCGACGGCCGATTGAGTCAATTGCATGTGTCTTGTGGCGATCGCCCGTACCCGGATTCATGGCCGCCGGCGACTCCTGCTCGCGGCCAACCGGGACGAATACCATGATCGCCCGGCGCAGCCGGTGCACTGGTGGCCGGATGCACCCGCAGTGGCGGCCGGACGCGATGATCGCGGCGGCGGTACCTGGCTTGCGGTGCGGCGTGACGGCCACTTTGCCGCGTTGCTCAATGCGCCTGGCGACGCGCCAGCCGGTGCGCCCTCGCGCGGTGGACTGGTGCTGCAGTATCTGTGCGCCGAGGGCTTCGACGTCGCCGCAATGGCCGCGCGGGCGAGCGGCTATGCGGGCTTCCACTGTCTCGCCGGGAGTGTTGATGGTGTTGGTTACGTCGGGGGGGGGGGGGGGGGACATCATTGCCTGCGGCAACGCCGGCCTCGACGCGCCGGGACCACGGGTGGAGCGCCTGCGCGGGGCCATGCGCGACCTCATGGCGGTCGCCGACCCGGTGCCCGGGCTGCTGCAGGCGCTGGCGGACGAAACCCCGTATGCGCCGGGGGCGGGGGATACGCGCCCCGTGTTCATCCGTGATGCGGGATTCGGCACACGCTGCAGCAGCGTGCTCTGCATCGATGGTCACAGTGGCCGGTTCCGTGAGCGCTCCTTCGCCGCCAGGGGCACATGCATCCACGATCGCACCCTCCACTGGCGGCTGGACGCCCGTCCATGATCGGGCGGCGGGTACAGTGGCTGCTTGCGATCCTGCTCCTCGCGGGATTCACGCCCCTGCCCGCGGCGGTGGACGTGCAGATCGAGGGGGTGGACGAGGAGGCGGAGCAGAACATCCGCGCCTTTCTGCAGATTGCCCGTCTGCCCGCCGACGAGGCCACGCCCGGCGACCGCGTGCGGCGGCTGCACCGACGCGCACCCGAACAGATCCGCGAGGCGCTGCAGCCGCTGGGCTATTTCCGGCCGGAAATCGAGGGCGAACTCTCCGGGGGACCCGATGACTGGGTGGCCACGTACCGCGTGACTCCCGGTGAGCCGCTAGTGCTCAGTACGGTGGATATCCGCATCGAGGGTGACGGCGAGGATGACGCGGCGTTTCAGCAGGCCGCCGCCGCCGCTGGTCTGCGCGCAGGGCAGCGCGTGCATCATGGGCGCTACGAACAGGCCAAGCGTGACCTGCAGACCGTCGCCGCGCGGCGCGGATATTTCGAGGCCCGCTGGGTGCGCAGCACGCTCCAGGTCGACCCGGATGCCGGCGAGGCCCGCGCCATTCTGCACATGGACACGGGGCCGCGTTACCGCTACGGCGATATCGACATCCGCCAGGACATTCTCGATGACGCCTTTGTCCGGCGTTACCTGCGCTTCGAGGCGGGCGACGCCTTTGACCGGCGGCAACTGCTCGATCTTCAGTTTGCCCTGGGCGACAGCGAGTACTTCTCCGCCGTGGATGTCGAGGCCCGACGCGACCAGGCCGAGGATCGGCGCGTGCCGATNGTGGTGGAGACCGAACCGCGCCCGCGCAATCGCTACACCTGGGGCATCGGCTGGGGGACCGATACGGGCGCGCGGACCCGGTTTCGCTGGGAACGCCGGCGGGTCAATCGCCAGGGCCACCGCTGGGAAGCGGAAACCGAACTGGCGGAGATCCGTCGTCGATTCGGGTTTGCCTACACGATTCCGCTGACGAATCCGGCGCGCGAGCGGCTGATCCTCAGCACGAATTTCCGCCGCGAGGAACTCGGCGACGGCCTTGCCCGCACCAACGAGGTCGGCGCCCGCCGCGTACGGCTGTACAGCATCTGGCAACTCACGGAAGGACTCACCTTCGAGCGCTCGCGCGACACGATCAGCGGCTTCAGCGAGAACCGGCAGATACTGGTGCCCAGCCTGTCGGCCGAGCGGCGCACGCGCGATGACAGCATCTACGCGACCCGCGGCTATCGCTTCAATGTCGATCTCAGGGGGGCCACGCGCGAACTCGCCTCGGACGTGAATTTTGCCCAATTGCGCGTGGGTGCCAGCGGCGTGCGCAAGATCCTGCCGCGCACGCGGATACTGGCGCGGACAGAGTGGGGTGCGACTGCGGTCGGGAATTTCGATCGCCTGCCGCTGTCGCAGCGCTTCTTCGCCGGTGGCGACAACTCGGTGCGAGGATTTGCCTATCAGTCGCTCGGACCCCGCAACGAGGACGGCGATGTGATTGGTGGACGCTATCTCACCACCGGCAGCATCGAGGTCGAACGCTTGATCGTGGGGAATTGGGGGGCGGCCGTTTTCGCCGATGCGGGCAACGTGTCCGCGGATCGGCGCATGTCGCTCGAGTATTCCGGCGGCGTGGGTGCACGCTGGCGTTCGCCGGTGGGCATGTTGCGCATCGACGTCGCGCAACCGATCTCCACGGATGATGGTCCAAGACTGCATCTGAGTCTTGGAGTGGACTTTTGAGCGCCGTGCGCATTGCCCTGGCCATGGTCACCCTGTTGCTGCTCCTCCTCGGCGTGGTGGCGATCGGTGGTTACTGGTTGCTGACCACGGAGAGCGGGCGTGACTTTGCGCTCGAGCGCGCAGAAGCCTTCCTGCCACCCGGCTCGAGCCTGGGCGAAGGCGAGGGCGTTCTGGTCGGCCCGCTCACCCTGCACGATCTGCGCCTTCGCGATGGCGATCAGGAAATCGCCATCGACCGGCTCGAACTGGACTGGTCGCCAGCGGCATTGCTCGCAAGCGCGGTGCGCGTGGATCGGTTGATCGTAGATGGTGTGCGGGTGAAGCTGCCGGCCACGGAGCCGGCAGCGGCACCGGCGGGACCGCCCGCGCTGCCCGACTCCCTGGCGATCCCCTTCCCCGTGCGTGTGGATGCGTTCGAGCTGCGCGATCTGGTCATCGAGCGTGACGCTGAAACGCTTGGGCCCTTTGCCCTGGCGCTGGGCGCCGAACACGATGGCAAGAAGCTCCGCGTCACGGATCTGCACGCGCACACGCCCTGGGGTGAGGTGAGTGGTTCGGCGGCGCTGGCGGCGGAACGCCCCCATGCCCTCGATGGTGCGCTGGACTGGTCGCTGGTTCTCGACGAGTCGGTGACAGGGGTCCCGATCCCGGCGGCGCAGGGAACGCTGGAGGTTGCCGGCGTGCTCGAGCAACTCGATGTTCGCCTGGAAATGACGAGTCCGGACAGCGTGATCATTGCGGGCGAGGTCGAGCCGCTGCGCGCAAGCCCGCGTTGGGATCTGGAGGCTCGATTCGCCGACCTGGTGGCGCAGCGCTGGCATGCGGACGCCCCGGATTGGCCCATGGGCGGGCGCATTCGCGTACGCGGTGATGTGGCCGAAAACCGGGTGAGCGGCAACCTCGACGCGCAGGGGACACCGGTCGGGCGTGCCGAGACGGAGTTCGCGCTGTTTCTGGATCGCGCGGGCGTCGCGGTGGAGACGCTGGAGTTGCAGGCCGAGCAGCCCGCGGCGAGCCTGTCGGGGGCCGGGACACTCGACTGGAGCGGGGACGAGCCCGTCGTCGATGCCGAACTGTCGTGGCGCGATGTGTACTGGCCGGCCGCTGATCCGCAGTTCAGCAGCCGGCGCGGGGAGGTTCGTCTGCAGGGCCAGCCGACGGACTATCGCCTGTCCGGTGCCGGTGAGGGCGGTATCGTGCCGGAGCCGCCGGGAGAGTGGCAGTTCAGCCTGGAGGGGCATGACGGCGGACTGCACGCCTGGCGTGTGTCCGGCGACTGGTTGCAGGCGGCGTGGGCCGCAAGCGGGGATCTCGACTGGCAGGGCAATCCCGCCGGCGGGTTCGAACTCACGGTCGAAGGCCTCGATCCGATGCGTTTCGATCTGCCCATCGCTGGCGCGGTCGATGCCGGCACACGGGGATCCTGGACATTGACGCAGGCGGGGGTCGACGCCGATGTCGAACTCTCGCACCTGGGCGGGCGCCTGGCCGAGCAGGACCTCGGGGGGCAGGGCGCCGTGCGCATTCGCGGGGATCACGTCGAGCTGCGCGATGTGGCCCTGCGCGCGGGCGCTGCTCAGCTCGACCTCGACGGACCGATCACGCCTGAACCCGCGGTGCGGTTCCGCATGGTCGCGGAGGATCTGGCGGACTTCGTCGCCGATGCCGGTGGCAGCATCCGCGCACGCGGACGCGTCGAGGGAGAACTCGAACGCCCCGGCCTGGAGCTGGATCTGGCGGGGGACAACCTGGCCTGGTCCGGTTCCGTCATCGACCGTGTGCGCATCAATGCAGAGTTGCCCACGGATCTCGCTGCGAGCGCGGATCTGACCGCGGAGATCGTGGGCGTGCGTCACGAGGGTCGTGATTTCGAACGCATCCGGATCGGCCTCGACGGCACGCTGGCCGATCATGCACTCGATCTGCGGCTGGACCATGACGGCCATGCGCTGCGTCTGGACCTGGTGGGGGGGCTGGATGCCGATTATCACTGGGCGGGTGACATTCGCGGCCTCGATGTGAGGCCCGCCGACCATGAGCCCTGGACTCTGGTGGACGCGGTACCGGTCCGCGCGTCGCGCGATGGCGCCCACATCGACCGCTTGTGCCTGGTACCGCGCGGGCAGACGGCCGGGGCCGCGTGCGCGAACGCCGAGTGGGATGCCGGGGAGGGCTGGCGCGCGTTGGTGGAACTGGAGCGAATCGCGCTCGGAGACTGGGTGCCCCTGGTCGCGCCGGATCTGGATGCCGTGGGGGCGCTGAATCTGCGTGCACGGGCGCGTGGGGCACCGGGTGCTGAACCCCAGGTCGATGCAACGCTCGATGTCGGTCCGGGTCATGTAGCCATGCAGGAGTTCGAGGATGAGGATCCGCTCGAGTTGCTGGCCTGGCAACAGATCGCAGCCGGGTTGCGCCTGGATGACAGGGCGGTGGAGGCGGATCTCGTCATGCCCCTCGAGCCGACCGGCGGTATCAACGCCGAGTTGCGCACACGCCTGGGTGAGGGTGCCCAACCACTGGCGGGCAGTCTGCGGATCGACAGTGAAAGCCTGCCGCTTCTCGCACGGCTGATCCCCGAAATCGGCCGCATCGAGGGGCGCGTCGACGCCGATCTCGGTCTTGCGGGCACGACCGAACGGCCCGAGATCGAGGGCCGCGCGGATCTGGTGGATGGCCTGGTGACCCTGCCGGACATCGGCCTGCGTCTCACGGATGTTGCGGTCGAGTTCGCGGGCGAGCCCGACGGCCTGCGCGGTCGCCTGGCCGCGACCTCGGGCCCCGGGGACATGGCCGTCGAAGCACTGGCCCGGCGCCGGGACGGAGGGTGGCATGTCGACGGCACGATCACCGGTGATGAGTTTCGTGCCATCGATACACCCGATGCCCGCGTGAACATTTCGCCCCGCATCGAATGGTCGGTGGCGGGCCGCGACCTGCAGGTCGGTGGTGAACTCGATGTTCCCTGGGCGCGGCTGAATCCGCGTGATCTGGGTGGTGCGGTACGACCGACGCCGGACCTCGAGATCGTGGGGACCGCGGCGGAGGACCGAGGCGCCGGTGCAGAAGAGAACGAACGCTGGCGCGTTCACGCGGATGTCCAGGTCCAGCTGGGCGAGGACGTCCGCTTCGATGGATTCGGCCTGCGCGGACGGATTGCCGGTGGCCTGCGCCTGCGCGAGCGACCCGGCGAACTGACGACCGCCACTGGCGAGGTCGAGGTCGTCGACGGGACCTACAGGGCCTACCAGCAGGAGCTGACCATCGAGCGGGGTCGACTCATCTACGACGGGGGCGTCGTCACCGATCCCGGCCTCGACATCCGGGCCGTGCGCCGGCCCCGGGCCGTCCTTGTCGGGGTCAGTGTCCGCGGTACCCTGCAGGATCCAGACCTCGAGCTGTTCTCCGAGCCGACGATGCAGCAGTCGCAGATCCTGTCCTACCTGATTCTGGGCATGCCCATCGGCGAGGCGGGTGACGAGGACCGGACCGCGCTGAACTCGGCCATAGCCGGTGCGGGCGGTTGGGTGGCCGGCCAGGTCGGTGGTGGCTTCGGCATCGATGACATCAGTATCGAGGAGGGGGCGACACAGGGCGAGACCGAGCTGGTCCTGGGGACCTACCTGCATCCGCGTCTCTATGTCAGCTACGGCGTTGGTCTGTTCGAGAGTTTCAGCCGTGTGCGCATGCGCTACACGCTCACCCAGCGCTGGGCCGTGGAGGGGGAGTCCGGGCCGACCTCCAGCGGCGATCTGCTCTACAGTATCGAGCGATGAAGACCGAACTCGCACACGCCTGGGGTGGTCCGGCCGGGCAGGGGACATTGCGCGCAATGCCCGCCGATTTCCGGGTGGACGAAGTGCTCGGCTTCGAGCCCGATGGCGATGGGGAGCACAGCCTGCTGTGGATTCGCAAGCAGAATGCGAACACGGCGGATGTGGCGGCCGCGCTCGCCCGCTTTGCCAACGTACCGGGGCGTGCCGTGGGCACGTCCGGACGCAAGGACCGCCACGCCGACACCGGGCAGTGGTTCAGCGTCCATCTGGCAGGCCGTGACGATCCGGACTGGCAGGCATTCTCCGGGGAGAACTGGCAGGTGGAGCGCAGTGCCCGGCATCGGCGTCGATTGCGCACGGGCACGCACCGCGCCAATCGATTCCATCTGCGCATTCGCGATTTCCGGGGGGATGCCGATCTTGTCGGTGAGCGCCTGGCAGCGATCCGCGCCGCGGGTTTTCCGAACTACTTCGGCCCCCAGCGCTTCGGTCGCGCGGGCCAGAACCTGCAACGTGCCCGGGCCATGCTGACGGGCTCCCTGCGGGTGCGGCGCAACCAGCGCAGCATGTACCTGTCGGCGGCGCGGAGCTGGCTGTTCAACCGGGTACTCGACCAGCGTGTGCGGGCCGACAACTGGTGCACGCCGTTGCCCGGCGACGCCCTCATGCTCGCGGGCACCCGCTCGATGTTCTGCTGCCACGGGGAGGAACCCGACCTCGATGCACGCATCGCAGCCATGGACGTGCATGTCACGGGCCCGCTGTGGGGGCAGGGGACGAGCGTGGCCGATGCGCGCGCCGATGCCCGCGAGCGCGCCTGGCTCGAGGATGAAGGCGAACTCGCGGCGGGACTGGAGGCAGCAGGGTTGCGCGCGGACCGGCGCGCGCTCCGCGCCAACGCATCGGAACTGGACTGGCAGTTCGCGGACTCGACGCTGGAGCTTGCCTTCACCCTGCCCAGTGGAAGCTTTGCCACGGCGCTGCTGGCCGAGGCTGTGGGCACTGTCGACGCCTGACTTCACGTGGACAGTCACAGCCCTGTTGCCGTAGAATCCGCGCCGCCTGCGCGCGCCGTTCGACGGGCGGTAGACGGTTGCGAGCCGCGGGCGCGACACCGGCTGGAGGACATCCCTTGACGCACCCCGCACTGCTCGCCCTTGCCGACGGGACGGTGTTCCGTGGGCGGTCGATCGGCGTCGACGGCGAGACCGTTGGCGAGGTCGTGTTCAACACGGCGATGACCGGCTATCAGGAGATTCTCACCGACCCCTCCTATGCCTGGCAGATCGTCACCCTGACCTATCCCCACATCGGCAATACCGGAACCACGCCCGAAGACGAGGAATCCGGGCGCGTGCAGGCGGCCGGCCTGATCATCCGCGATCTGCCGCTGATTGCCAGCAACTGGCGTTCCCGCGAGACGCTGCCCGATTACCTGCGCCGCAACCGGCTCGTGGCGATCAGCGACATCGATACGCGGGCGCTCACGCGTCGACTGCGCGAGAAGGGCGCCCAGGGCGGCTGCATCGTCGCCGGCGCCGACATCGACGCCGAGGCCGCGATTGCCTCGGCGCGCCAGTTTCCGGGGCTCAATGGCAAGGACCTCGTGCGCGATGTCTGCACGCGCAGCCCCTATACCTGGACCGAGGGCACCTGGTCGCTCGAGGGTGGCCTGCCGGAACCGCACGATCCCGCTGTCGGGCGTTTCCACGTGGTGGCCTACGACTTCGGCGCCAAGCGCAACATCCTGCGACTGCTGGCGGACCGGGGCTGCAACCTGACGGTCGTGCCGGCGGAAACCCCGGCCGAGGACGTCATCGCCATGGCGCCCGACGGCGTATTCCTCTCCAACGGCCCGGGCGATCCAGAACCGCTGGATTACGCCATCGCGGCGACGCGGACCTTTCTCGATCGCGGCATTCCCGTGTTCGGGATCTGCCTCGGTCACCAGTTGCTCGGTCTGGCCTGCGGCGGGCGCAGCCGCAAGATGAAGTTCGGCCACCATGGCGCCAACCATCCCGTCAAGGAGTTGGCGACCGGCCGCGTCATGATCTCTTCGCAGAATCACGGTTTCGCCATCGATGCGGACAGTCTGCCGCCTGAAATCGAAGTGACCCACGAGTCCCTGTTCGATGGCTCGCTACAGGGTATCCACCACCGGGAACGCCCGGCCTTCAGTTTCCAGGGGCACCCGGAGGCAAGCCCCGGGCCGCACGACATGCGCGGCCTGTTCGACCACTTCATCGAGCTCATGACCGCCCACTCGCGCAGCCAACGGACCTGATCCATGCCCAAGCGTACGGATATCGAGAGCATCCTCATCATCGGCGCCGGGCCGATCGTCATTGGCCAGGCCTGCGAGTTCGACTACTCAGGCGCCCAGGCCTGCAAGGCGCTCATGGAAGAGGGCTATCGCGTCATCCTGGTGAACTCGAATCCGGCGACGATCATGACCGACCCCGGGATGGCGGATGCGGTCTACATCGAGCCGGTGCACTGGTCGGTGGTTGCCCGCATCATCGAGCAGGAGAAACCCGATGCGCTGCTGCCGACGATGGGCGGGCAGACAGCGCTCAACTGCGCGCTCGATCTCGATCGACACGGCGTGCTGGCGCGCCACGGCGTGGAAATGATCGGTGCCTCGAAGGCCGCCATCGACATGGCCGAGGACCGCGAGCAGTTCCGCCATGCGATGGCCGACATCGGTCTGGCCACGCCCAATGCCTACATCGCACACTCCTGGGAGGAGGCGCAGCAGGCGCAGGCACACATCGGTTTCCCGGTGGTCATTCGACCCTCGTTCACCCTCGGCGGCTCCGGTGGCGGCATCGCCTTCAACCGCGAGGAGTTCGAGGACATTTGCCGCCGCGGGCTCGAACTCTCGCCGACGCACGAGGTCCTGCTGGAGGAGTCCGTGCTCGGGTGGAAGGAGTTCGAGATGGAAGTGGTCCGCGATCATGCGGACAACTGCATCATCATCTGTTCGATCGAGAATCTCGACCCCATGGGCGTGCATACGGGTGACTCGATCACGGTTGCGCCCGCGCAAACGCTGACGGACAAGGAATACCAGATCATGCGCGACGCCTCGCTGGCGGTCCTGCGCAAGATCGGCGTCGATACCGGCGGTTCGAATGTGCAGTTCGCGGTCGACCCCGAAACCGGGCGCCTGGTCATCATCGAGATGAATCCCCGGGTGTCGCGTTCGTCGGCGCTGGCGTCGAAGGCGACCGGTTTCCCGATTGCAAAGGTGGCGGCCAAGCTCGCGGTCGGCTACACGCTCGACGAGTTGCAGAACGAGATCACTGGCGGCGCCGTTCCTGCCTCCTTCGAACCGACCATTGACTACGTGGTCACCAAGATTCCGCGCTTCACGTTCGAGAAATTCCCGCACACGCAGAATCGCCTGACCTCCCAGATGAAGTCGGTCGGCGAGGTCATGGCCATCGGGCGCACGTTTCAGGAGTCGCTGCAGAAGGCCCTGCGCGGGCTGGAGACCGGAGCTGACGGGCTCAACGAGATTCTGCCCGCGGACATGCCCGCGGACGAGGTCGAGAGTCGGCTGCGTCGGGAGCTGCGCGATCCCGGTGACAAGCGTATCTGGTATGTCGCCGAGGCCTTCCGGCGTGGCTGGAGCGTTGACCTGGTGTTCGACCTGACCTGGATCGATCGCTGGTGGCTGGTGCAGATCGCCGACTTGATCGAAACCGAGAACCTGTTGCGTGGTACGTCCCTGAAGGCGATGGAACGCGATCGCCTGTTCGCGCTCAAGCGCAAGGGGTTCTCCGACCACCGCCTGGCCACGCTGCTCGGCGAATCGGAGACCGCAGTCCGTGAACGCCGCCACGAACTCGGCATTCGCCCGGTGTACAAACGCGTGGATACCTGTGCGGCGGAGTTTGCGACCGCCACCGCCTACATGTACTCGACCTACGAGGAAGAGTGCGAGTCCCTGCCCAGTGACCGGCAGAAGATCATGGTGCTGGGCGGTGGACCCAATCGCATCGGCCAGGGCATCGAGTTCGATTACTGCTGCGTCCACGCCGCACTCGCGCTGCGCGAGGACGGTTACGAGACCATCATGGTCAACTGCAATCCGGAAACCGTATCCACGGACTTCGATACCTCGGACCGCCTTTACTTCGAACCGCTGACCCTCGAGGACACGCTCGAGATCCTGCACACGGAGCAACCCGCCGGGGTGATCGTCCAGTTCGGTGGCCAGACGCCGCTGAAACTCGCCCGTGCCCTGGAGGCTGCGGGTGCGCCCATCATCGGCACCACGCCGGATGCCATCGACGTGGCCGAGGACCGGGACCGGTTCCAGCAGCTGATCCATCGTCTGGGCCTGCGCCAGCCGCCGAATCGCACCGCCCGGGATCCGGAGGAGGCGCGCGAGCTCGCGGCCCAGATCGGCTATCCGCTCATGGTGCGTCCCTCCTACGTGCTGGGTGGCCGCGCGATGGAGATCGTGCACTCGGACGAGGATCTGGTCCGCTACATGCGCGAGGCGGTACTGGTGTCGAACGAGTCGCCGGTGCTGCTGGATCATTTTCTCAGCGACGCCCTCGAGGTCGATGTCGATGCCGTGTGCGATGGCCGCGATGTCGTGATCGGCGGCATCATGGAGCACATCGAGCAGGCCGGGGTGCACTCGGGCGATTCGGCGTGCGTACTGCCGCCGCACACGCTGGACGAGGCCACTCAGGCCGAATTGCGCGCGCAGATGACGGCCATGGCCCGCGAACTCGGTGTCGTCGGATTGATGAATGCGCAGTTCGCGATTCGCGACGGCGAGATCTTCATTCTCGAGGTCAATCCGCGCGCATCGAGAACCGTTCCCTTCGTGTCGAAGGCAACCGGCCTACCGCTGGCGAAGGTCTCGGCGCGCTGCATGGCCGGTCGGTCGCTGGCCGATCAGGGCGTCAGTGGCTCCATTACGCCGCCGTACTACAGCGTCAAGGAAGCGGTGTTCCCGTTCGTGAAATTTGCCGGGGTGGATCCGCTGCTCGGGCCGGAGATGAAGTCGACCGGCGAGGTCATGGGTGTGGGCCGGAGTTTCGGCGAGGCCTTCGCGAAGAGCCAGATGGCCGCCGGGGACGCACTGCCGCGCAGCGGCCGTGCCTTCATCAGCGTGCGCGACGGCGACAAGGCCAGTGCGGCCGAGATCGCCCGCGCCCTGCATGATTTCGGCTTCGAGATCGTGGCGACCCGGGGGACCGCGGTCGCGGTTGAAGCGGCCGGAATTCCCTGCAAACATATCAACAAGGTCAAGGAAGGACGCCCGCACATCGTCGACATGATCAAGAACGACGAAATTGCCCTGATCGTGAACACGACGGAGGGCCAGTCGGCCATCGCGGACTCGTACACCATTCGCCGGGAAGCGCTGAATCACAAGGTGGCCTACACGACCACCATCGCCGGCGGCCAGGCCATTGCGGCGGCCCTGGCGTGGCCCGAGGACGGTCAGGTGAATCGACTCCAGTCCCTGCATCAGGAGATCGCATGAGCGGCAAGAATCCGATCACCGCGCGTGGTGCCGAGAAGCTGCGGCGCGAGCTCGAACGCCTGAAGTCCGTCGATCGGCCGCAGGTGATCGAGGCGATCGCCGAAGCCCGTGCCCACGGTGATCTCAAGGAGAATGCCGAGTATCACGCCGCGCGCGAACAGCAGGGTTTCATCGAGGGCAGGATCAGCGAGCTCGAGGGCAAGCTGGCCAATGCGGATGTCATCGATGTGCAGTCGCTGCAGGGGAGCACGAAGGTGGTCTTCGGCGCGACCGTGGAACTGTTCGATCTCGACACCGAACAGGAAGTGACCTATCAGATCGTCGGTGATGGCGAGGCCAATATCGACGATGGGCTGGTCTCGGTGAGTTCGCCGCTGGCCCGCGCCCTCATCGGCAAGGTGGAAGGGGATGTGGCCCAGGTGGCCGCCCCGGGTGGGGAGCGTGAATACGAGATCGTCGGCATCCGCTACGAATAGCGGACTTCAGGCCGGTGTCCCCGGCACTCCTCCCGGCAGATCGATGACCGGCTTGTCCGGATTGCGGCGGAACAGCGTGGCGGTGTGGCCGATGCGCTGCACGGTTTCGGCGCCGGTTTGCGTGCACATCTCACCGATCCACGCATCGCGGGCCGCGCGATCGGCGCCGGCCACGCGGATCTTGACGAGCTCGTGCGCCGTCAGGGCGCGGTCGAGTTCATCAACCACGGCGGCGGTCAGGCCGTTCTGGCCGATACGCACCAGAGGATGGCAGTGATGGGCGCGCGCCCGGAGAAACCGGATCTGGCGGGACGTGAGCATGATGCGGAACCGTCGGTTGCAAGCGAGAAGCGGGCGGCGAGCCTAGCACAGGCGCGCGGTCCATTCGATGAGGTCAAGATCGATCTCGGAGCGATCATCGTGGTCGGGGTCATCGGCGCGCCCATCGTCATGTGGCAACTCGATGGTGCAGCCGAGTGGGTACTTCTTGGGGGCTACGGCTGTGGCGCCGGCCTCTGGCTGTACTGTCGCACGCGCGGCGTGCTGGCCGCGGCCGAGGCCTCGCGGCGGGATCGCACCGGTGGCGCGTAGTCGCAGCAGCCGGCGCTGGCTGCGCGAGCATGCGCGCGATCCGCACGTACGGGCGGCGCGGGCCCAGGGCTACCGGGGACGGGCCGTGGCCAAGCTGCGCGCCATCGACGAACGTGATGGCTTGTTCCGGCCCGGGCAGCGGGTGGTGGACCTCGGCGCGGCGCCGGGCGCCTGGTCCCAGTACGCCAGCGAGAGGGTGGGCCCGCAGGGCCGGGTTGTGGCCAGTGACATCCTGGCGATGGACCCCATTGCGGGCGTGGAGTTCGTCCAGGGCGATTTCCGCGAGGAAGAGGTGCTGACGCGGATTCGCGCGGCGGCCGGATCCGAGCGCATCGATGTCGTCCTGTCCGACATGGCGCCGAATATGAGCGGCATCGACTCCGTCGATCAGCCCGCTTCGATGCTGCTTGCGGAACTGGCGCACGAACTGGCACTCGAACTACTCGAACCCGAAGGCACTTTGCTGACGAAAGTGTTTCACGGCGAGGGCAGTGACGAGTTTCTGCGTGCCCTGCGGCGCGATTTCAAGAGCGTGCGTGTGCGCAAGCCCGAAGGCTCGCGCCCGCGCTCGCGTGAGGTGTACATGCTGGCGAGGGGCCGCCGACTGTAGTAGGGTCGCGAGGCTGTACCCCGGCAGTGCCGGACAATGAACCGCAAGCGCACCGGATGGTGCCATTCCGAGGTCCAAGTTGAACGATCTGGTCAAGAATATCCTGCTTTGGGTCGTCATTGCCGTCGTGTTGATGTCGGTTTTCAACACCTTCGACGACTCCCAGCCCGCCGAACGTGGCGAAATTTCCTACACGGAATTTCTGCAATCGGTGCGTTCCGGTGACGTCGAATCCGTGCTGATCGACGACCGCAAGATCGAAGGCCGGAAATTCGACGGCAGTCGGTTTGTCACGTTCAGCCCCGAGTCCGATAACCAGGCCCTGGTGGGAGACCTGCTGGAAAACAGCGTGACGATTCGGGCCACCGAGCCCGAAAGCACCGGCATGCTCACGCAGATCTTCATCAGCTGGTTCCCGTTCCTGTTGCTGATTGCCGTATGGATATTCTTCATGCGCCAGATGCAGGGGGGCGGAGCCGGCGGCCGTGGTGCAATGGCCTTCGGCAAGAACAAGGCCAAGCTGATGGGCGAGGATGACGTCAAGGTCACCTTTGCCGACGTGGCCGGCGTGGACGAGGCCAAGGAGGAAGTGGTCGAGCTGGTCGATTTCCTGCGTGATCCAGGCAAGTTCCAGCGCCTCGGGGGCACCATTCCGCGTGGCGTGCTCATGGTCGGATCCCCGGGCACCGGCAAGACGCTGCTGGCCAAGGCGATCGCGGGCGAGGCCAAGGTGCCCTTCTTCAGTATCTCCGGCTCCGACTTCGTCGAGATGTTCGTGGGCGTCGGGGCGTCGCGCGTGCGCGACATGTTCGACCAGGCGAAGAAGCACGCCCCCTGCATCATCTTCATTGACGAGATCGACGCGGTCGGTCGCCAGCGTGGTGCCGGCCTGGGCGGTGGTCATGACGAGCGCGAACAGACCCTGAACCAGCTGCTGGTCGAGATGGACGGGTTCGAGGGCAACGAGGGCGTCATTGTCATTGCCGCAACCAACCGCCCGGACGTTCTCGATCCGGCGTTGCTGCGACCCGGGCGCTTCGACCGGCAGGTGACGGTGCCGCTGCCCGACCTGCGCGGACGCGAACATATCCTTAAGGTGCACATGCGCAAGCTGCCCGTGGCCGACGATGTCGACGCCCGCCTGATCGCGCGGGGTACGCCGGGGTTTTCCGGTGCCGACTTGGCGAACCTCGTCAACGAGGCCGCCCTGTTCGCCGCGCGCGGCAACCGCAAGAACGTGCGCATGGAGGAGTTCGAACGCGCCAAGGACAAGCTCATCATGGGCACGGAACGCCGTTCGATGGTGATGTCGGACGACGAGAAGAAGCTGACGGCCTACCACGAGGCCGGTCACGCCATCGTCGGTCGCCTCGTGCCCGATCACGATCCGGTGTACAAGGTCAGCATCATCCCGCGCGGTCGCGCGCTCGGCATCACCATGTTCCTGCCCGAGCAGGACAGGTTCTCGATGACCAAGCAGGGCATCGAGAGCCAGATATCCAGCCTGTTCGGCGGCCGCATCGCCGAGGAACTGATCTTCGGCGCCGACCGGGTCACGACCGGGGCGTCGAACGACATCGAGCGGGCCACCCAGATCGCGCGCAACATGGTTACCAAATGGGGGCTGTCCGAGAAGCTCGGCCCGCTCTCCTATGGCGAGGACGAGAACGAGGTCTTTCTCGGGCGCTCGGTGACTCAGCACAAGCACATGTCCGACGATACGCAGCACGCGATCGACGAGGAGATTCGCAAGTTCATCGATCAGAACTACCAGCGTGCGGAGCGGGTGCTCCAGGAAAACATGGACAAGCTCCACCTGATGGCGCGCGCACTGCTCAAGTACGAGACGATCGACAGCCACCAGATCGACGACATCATGGAAGGCAAGGACCCGGGCCCACCCGCCGACTGGAAGGAAGATGAAGACTCGGGCAATGCCGGGCAAGGGGGCGAAACTGCCTCCGATGACGGCGCGGCGGGCGACGATGCGGCCGATGATGGCGACGACCGGGATCGCGGGCCCATCGGAGGCCCGGCGGGACAGCACTGAGTTTCACTCACATGGATGCAACGGCAGCACTGGCGAAGCGGCTGGCTGAGCCGCGCCCGCTGGTCATGGGGGTGCTCAACGTTACCCCGGATTCCTTTTCCGATGGCGGCCGCTTTTTCGATCCGGCCAGGGCCCGCGCGCATGCCGAGGCCATGTGCGCGCAAGGCGCGGACATCATCGACATCGGCGGGGAGTCGACCCGACCAGGGTCACAGGGCGTCGATCTTGCCACCGAGCGTGAACGCGTTCTGCCGCTGATCGAGGCCCTCATGCCACTGGGCTGCCCGCTCTCGCTGGACACCAGCAAGCCGGAACTCATGGTCGAGGCGGCGCGCGCGGGCGTGGCGATGATCAATGACGTGAATGCCCTGCGGGCCGAGGGTGCGACGGAGGCCGTCGCTGGGCTGGACACGCGCGTGTGCCTGATGCACATGCAGGGTGAACCCCGCACCATGCAGGTGAACCCCCACTATGACGATGTGATCGGCGAGATCGGGGATTTTCTGGCCCAGCGCCTGGCTGCCTGTCAGCGCGCGGGCATCGCATCCGAACGGCTGATCGTCGACCCGGGATTCGGCTTCGGCAAGAATCTCCAGCACAATGTGGAGTTGCTGGCACGGTTGGATGAACTCGGCGCGCGCCTGGGCCAGCCCCTGCTGGTGGGCATGTCGCGCAAGCGCATGATCGGCGCGTTGATCGGGGATGCCGCAGTTGACCAACGGGTGCATGGCAGTACCGCTGCGGCGGTGATTGCCTGCATGAAGGGTGCGCGCATCATCCGCGCACATGATGTGCAGGCCACCCGCGAAGCCCTCGCGGTGGCCGGTGCCGTGTGTGCGGCCGACAGGGAGTCAAGAGACATGGAGTCAAGGCATGAGTGAACGGCGCTATTTCGGCACCGACGGCATCCGCGGTCGCGTCGGACGTGAGCCGATGACCGCGGAGTTCATACTTCGCCTGGGATGGGCGGCGGGTCGCGTGCTGGCCGATGCCGGCTACAGCGAGGTGCTTATCGGCAAGGACACCCGGGTGTCCGGTTATCTGTTCGAATCGGCGCTGGAGGCGGGCCTGGCCTCGGCCGGGGTGAATACCCGCCTGGTCGGGCCGATGCCCACGCCGGCCGTTGCCCACCTCACGCGGACGTTTCGCCTCGGAGCAGGCATCGTCATCAGTGCCTCGCACAATCCCTATTACGACAACGGGGTGAAGTTCTTCTCGACTGCGGGGACCAAGCTCCCGGACGCCCTCGAGGCGGAAATCGAGGCGCGTCTCGAGGAGCCGATGGAGACCGTGTCGCCGGATCGCCTCGGCCGGGCGAGCCGGGTCGATGATGCCAGCGGCCGCTATATCGAATTCTGCAAGGGCACGATTCCCTTCGGCACGGATCTGCGTGATCTGCGCATCGTGGTGGACAGTGCCAACGGGGCCGACTACGCCATTGCGCCGCGCGTGTTCCGCGAGCTTGGCGCCGAGGTCATTGCCATCGGCTCGGAGCCGGATGGTCTGAACATCAACGCCGACTGCGGCGCCACGGATACGCGGGCGCTTGCCGAGCGCGTGGTCGCTGAAGGCGCGGATCTGGGTATCGCGCTCGATGGTGATGGCGACCGGGTGATGATGATCGATCACGAGGGGCGCACGGTCGACGGCGATGCGATTCTGCTGATCCTGGCGCTGGCGCAGCAGGAAGCCGGCCAGCTCGCCGGTGGCGTCGTGGGCACGCAGATGTCGAATCTCGGGCTGGAGCGGGGGCTGGTCAAGCGCGGCATTGCCTTTGCCCGCAGCGCGGTGGGTGACCGGTTCGTGCTTGAGCTGCTGCACGCGAACGGCTGGAAGCTTGGCGGCGAATCATCGGGCCACATCGTCTGCCTGGATCGCACGACCACGGGGGATGGAATTGTCTCCGCCCTCCAGGTTCTCACGCGCATGGTGGCGAGCGGGCGGGGTCTGGCCGAGCTCGCGGCCAGCATGGAACGCTACCCGCAGATTCTGGTGAACGTGCCGGTTGCCGAGCGGGTCGACCCCAATGGGCATGTCGATGTGCGCGCCGCGGTGCATGCAGTCGAGTCGGAGCTTGGCGTCGAGGGCCGCGTGCTTCTGCGCGCCTCGGGCACGGAACCCTTGATCCGGGTCATGGTCGAGGGGCCCGCCGATGATGTGGTCCAGCGCCACGCCGACAACATCGCCGGCGCGGTACGGGCGGCATTCGGTTGACCGTAGGCGCCCGTACCGACGGGAGGTGGCGCGGGCGGGCGAAAATTGATTTGTCGGGCGGACGCAGGTACCCTTGCGCCGCCCTGTGCAGGAGCTCGAACGTCGCATGCGCCGACCTCTCATTGCCGGAAACTGGAAGCTGAACGGATCCAGAGTCGTGACGCACGAACTGGTCGGTTCGGCGATGCGCCTGGCCGATTCGCACGAGAGTATCGAGTGCGTGGTCTGTCCCCCGTTTCCCTATCTGCACCAGGCGGTCGAGCAGGCGGGAGGCAGTCGTCTCGACATTGGTGGACAGGACGTGTCGGATCAGGAGCATGGTGCGTTTACCGGGGAAGTTTCCGCGGTCATGCTGGCCGACGTGGGTTGCAGCTACGCGCTTGTCGGCCACTCCGAGCGCAGGGCGCGTCACGGTGAGTCGGATGAACGGATTGCCGGGAAGTTCGCGGCCACCGTCGACGCCGGCATCGCACCCATCCTGTGCGTGGGCGAAACGCTGGCCGAGCGCGATGAGGGGCGTGCGCTTGAGGTCGTGCGCAGGCAGGTGGCGGCGGTGCTCGACCACGTGGGGGTCGCCGGTTTCGGTGCCGGGGTCATCGCCTACGAGCCGGTCTGGGCCATCGGCACCGGCAGGAGCGCGGGACCGGATTCCGCGCAGGAGATCCATGCGGCGATCCGCTCGATCCTGGCCGAGTCCGATACTGCACTCGCCGAGCGCACGCGCATCGTGTACGGCGGTAGTGTCAAGGCCGCGAGCGCGGCGGCGCTGTTCGACCAGACCGACATTGACGGCGCCCTGATCGGTGGCGCTTCTCTTGATGCGGACGAATTCACCGCGATCGGCCGTGCAGCGGCCCATCGCTCAACCTGACACAGGAATTCAATGGAAGGCGTTGTTCTCGGAATTCATGTCCTGCTGGCGGTCACGACCATCGTGCTCGTGCTGTTGCAGCAGGGGAAGGGCGCCGATGCCGGCGCCGCTTTCGGCAGCGGTGCGTCGGGCACGGTGTTCGGCGCCGGTGGCCCGGGCACGTTTCTGCAGCGGACCACGACGCTGGTCGCGACCGCATTCTTCGTGACCAGCCTCACCCTTGCCGTACTGGCCGCCCACCGTTCCGACAGTGCCAGCGTGCTGGATCGTACTGCCCCGGTGGAGATGGGCGAAGAGCTGCCGGCGGATGAGGACCTGCCGGCCATGGAGGAACCCGTCGTCGACGAGGAGGATGGTGACCTTCCCCCCATCGACGGGGACTGATCATTCGGGTAAGCTCGCGCCTCGCGTATCGCGGGCCTTGCGGGGTTCGCATGTGACCGGCGCTGGCCGGTCAGGCAACGACAGTCATGCCGACGTGGCGGAATTGGTAGACGCGCTATCTTGAGGGGGTAGTGGCCACTGGCCGTCCCGGTTCGAGTCCGGGCGTCGGCACCATCTTGTGTGTTATCGTTCGCGGCAACCCATGGCCGTGAGCGCCATCGGACGCCGGCCATACGGCCCGGCCCCGGCCCGAAGCATCGGTGCTCGGGCTCGCGAGGGGAAACGCATGATCGCCAACTATCTGCCGATCCTCATGTTCGTGATGATCGCACTGTTCATCGGTGTCATCACGCTCATTCTGGGCAAGGCCATCGGTCCTCATCGTCCCGACCGGGAAAAGACCTCGCCCTACGAGTGTGGCTTCGAGGCATTCGAGGACTCGCGCATGAAGTTCGACGTGCGCTTCTACCTGGTGGCGATCCTGTTCATCATCTTCGATCTCGAGATTGCGTTTCTCTTTCCCTGGGCGGTGTCCCTGGATGTGATCGGTATCGAGGGCTTCATTGCCATGGCGATCTTCCTGGCCATTCTCGTGGTCGGCTTCGTCTACGAGTGGAAGAAAGGGGCTCTGGAATGGGAATAGAAGGCGTCCTTGAAAAGGGGTTCGTCACCACATCCGCCGACAAGGTCATCAACTGGGCGCGAACCGGATCCCTGTGGCCGATGACGTTCGGCCTTGCCTGCTGCGCCGTGGAAATGATGCATGCGGGGGCGGCGCGTTACGACCTTGACCGCTTCGGCATCATTTTCCGCCCGAGCCCCCGGCAGTCGGATCTGATGATCGTCGCGGGCACTTTGTGCAACAAGATGGCGCCGCCACTGCGCAAGGTCTACGATCAAATGGCCGAACCGCGCTGGGTCATTTCGATGGGCTCCTGCGCCAACGGCGGTGGGTATTACCACTACTCCTACTCGGTAGTGCGTGGCTGTGACCGCATCGTGCCGGTCGATATCTATGTCCCCGGCTGCCCGCCGACAGCCGAGGCGCTGCTCTACGGGATCCTGCAGCTGCAGAAGAAGATCCGCCGTACCAACACCATTGCACGCTGACGCGCGGGCGGTTTCCGGGAGTCGATGCATGTCCGAGTGGAGCGATCAACTGACGGCGGCGCTGACCGAGCGCTTCGGCGATGCCTTGTCCGATTGCCGTGTGGCTCTCGGGGAGGTCACCATCGAGGTGCCGGCGGAGCGTCTGGTCGAGGTCTGCACCGCACTGCGTGACGAGGAGCCCTTCCGGTTCGATCAACTCACCGATCTGTGTGGCGTCGACTACCTGTATTGGGGCGTCGATGAGTGGCGTCGCGGCGAGAATACCGAGAGTGGCTACTCGCGCGGAGTCACGGATACCACCAGCACCGGGCGCCTGACCTTCGGGGATGAAGCGCCCGGGCGCAGCATGGAACATCCGCGGTTTGCGGCGGTGATCCATTTGCTGTCCCTGCCGCGCAATCAACGCCTGCGGATTCGCTGCTACGGCCCCGATGACGAGGCCCCCATGCTGCCCACGCTGACGAGCGTATGGCCGGGTGCCAACTGGTTCGAGCGCGAGGCCTTCGATCTCTTCGGCATCCTGTTCGAGGGGCATCCCGATCTGCGCAGGATTCTGACGGACTACGGCTTCGTGGGTCACCCATTCCGCAAGGATTTCCCGCTGATCGGGCATGTCGAAATGCGTTTCGATCCCGAGAAGGGCCGGGTCATCTATCAGCCCGTGACCATCGAGCCACGCGTCCTGGTGCCGAAGATCATCCGGCACGACAATCGCTACGCACGTCCGGCCGAAGAGGGCGAGAACGATGCCTGAGATTCAGAGCTATACCCTCAACTTCGGTCCGCAACATCCGGCGGCCCATGGCGTACTGCGGCTGGTCCTGGAAATGGACGGCGAGGTCGTGCAGCGGGCGGATCCGCACGTTGGACTTCTGCATCGTGCAACCGAGAAACTGGCCGAGACCAAGCCCTATGTGCAGAGCGTGGGCTACATGGATCGGCTCGACTACGTCTCCATGATGTGCAACGAGCATGGTTACGTGCTCGCCATCGAAAAGCTGCTCGAAATCGAAGCACCCATCCGCGCGCAGTACATCCGCGTGATGTTCGACGAGATCACGCGCCTGCTGAACCATCTCCTGTGGATTGGTGCGCATGGCCTCGATATCGGGGCAATGACGGTCTTCCTCTATGCCTTCCGCGAGCGCGAGGAGCTGATGGACTGCTACGAGGCGGTCTCCGGCGCGCGCATGCACGCGAAGTACTATCGTCCCGGGGGCGTTCATCGCGATCTGCCCGATCGGATGCCGAAGTACGAAGCCTCGCGCTGGCGTTCGAAGCGCGAGGTGGCGAAACTCAACGAAACGCGTGAAGGGTCGATGCTCGATTTCATCGACGCGTTCTGTGACCGCTTCCCGGCCAGCATCGATGAGTTCGAGACACTGCTGACGGATAATCGGATCTGGAAACAGCGCACCGTGGACATCGCGGTCGTCGCCCCCGAGCGCGCCATCGAGCTCGGGTTTACCGGGCCCATGCTCCGCGGTTCCGGCATCGAGTGGGATCTGCGCAAGAAGCAGCCCTATGAAGTCTACGACCGCATGCGGTTCGACATTCCGGTGGGCAGCAATGGTGATTGCTACGATCGTTATCTGGTCCGTATCGAGGAAATGCGCCAGTCGGTCGGGATCATCAAACAGTGTGTCGAGTGGCTGCGGCAGAATCCGGGCCCGGTGATGATCGGTGATCGCAAGATCGCCCCGCCGGCGCGCGAAGAGATGAAGGCCGACATGGAAGCCCTCATTCATCATTTCAAGTTCTTTACCGAGGGGTTCTCCGTCCCGGCGGGCGAGGCTTATGCGGCAATCGAGGCGCCCAAGGGAGAGTTCGGCTGCTACATGATTTCCGATGGCGCGAACAAGCCCTACCGCGTGAAAATCCGCGCCCCCGGCTTTGCCCACCTCGCTGCATTCGGTGAAATGGTGGAAGGGCACATGCTGGCGGATGTCGTGGCCGTGGTCGGTACCCAGGATCTGGTATTCGGCGAGGTGGATCGATGACCGTGCAGGTGGACCCCGAGCGTGATGACAAGACCGATCTGCTGACCGACGAGACGAAGGCGCACATCGATCACTGGTTGGCGAAGTTTCCGCACGAGGGCCGACAGTCGGCATCGATCCAGGGGCTCGTCGCGGCGCAGCATCAGAATGGTGGCTGGGTCAGCGCCGAACTCATGGATGCGGTTGCCGATTACATCGGGATCCCGCGTGTCACCGTGTACGAAGTCGCCACGTTCTATTCCATGATCGAGACACGGCCCGTGGGCCGACACAGCGTGTCGATCTGCAAGAACATTTCCTGCATGCTGTGCGGCGCGGACGACCTGGTGGCCCATGTCGAGCGCAAGCTCGGATGCAAGCTGGGTGAGACGACCGCGGATGGGCGGATCTTTCTCAAGGATGAGGAGGAGTGCCTCGCAGCCTGTCGCGGTGGCCCCATGATGCAGGTCGACCATGTCTATTACACCGACCTCACGCCCGCGAAGGTCGACGAGATCCTGGACTCGCTGGAGTAGCGCATGATCGATTCAAGCCAGCTCAACCAGGTTTGCTACGCGACCCTGCAGTTCGATGAACCCTGGACGTACGAGAACTACGTCAGCCTGGGTGGCTACGAAGTGTGGCAGCGAGTTCTCGCTGGTGAACTCGATGCCGAGACCATCATAGAGGAACTCAAGAGCTCGAACTTGCGCGGTCGGGGTGGGGCGGGTTTCCCGGTCGGCATCAAGTGGAGTTTCATGCCGCGCAGCTCGCCGGTGCAGAAGTATGTCGTGTGCAACTCCGACGAATCGGAACCGGGGACCTGCAAGGACCGCGACATCCTGCGCTACAATCCGCACGCCCTGATCGAGGGCATGGCCATTGGCGGTTTCGTGATGGGGGCCACCGTGGGTTACAACTACCTGCGTGGCGAATTCATGGACGAGGTGTTCACTCGCTGCGAACAGGCGCTGCGCGAAGCGTATGAGCACGGCTGGCTCGGGCGCGATATCAAGGGCAGTGGCGTCGACTTCGATCTGTACAACTTCCTGGGTGCCGGTGCCTACATCTGCGGCGAGGAAACGGCGCTGCTGGAATCGCTCGAAGGCAGCAAGGGCCTGCCGCGCTTCAAGCCGCCATTCCCGGCACAGCGCGGGCTCTACGGCAAGCCGACCACGGTGAACAACACGGAGAGCTTTGCTTCCGTGCCGACCGTATTGCGCCGCGGCGCGACCTGGTTTGCCGAACTCGGCGTGGAGAATGCGGGCGGGACGAAGATCTTTTCCGTGTCCGGGCATGTGAATCGCCCGGGGAATTTCGAGATCCCGATGGGCACACCCTTCCGGGATCTGCTGGAACTGGCCGGCGGCATACGTGATGGTCGTGAACTCAAGGCGGTGATCCCGGGTGGGTCCTCGGTACCTGTCGTTCCGGGCGCCGACATGCTCGAGACCACGATGGACTACGACGCCATCACGCGCGCAGGCTCCATGCTCGGATCGGGCGCGGTGATCGTGATGGCCGAGGGTACCGACATGGTTCAGGCGCTACGCCGGATCTCGCGCTTCTACATGGCGGAGTCCTGTGGTCAGTGCACTCCGTGTCGGGAAGGGACCGGATGGCTCTACCGCATGCTTACGCGTATCGTCCGGGGCGAAGGCGAGGTCAGTGATCTGGAACGGCTCGATGCGGTCGCACGCCGCATCGAGGGGCGCACGATCTGCGCCCTCGGCGATGCCGCGGCGATGCCCGTGCGCAGTTTCCTGCGCCATTTCCGGCCCGAGTTCGAGTATTACATCGAGCATGGACGCAGCATGGTGACCGACGGTACCGCCGAGGCGGCCTGAGGACACGGCCGGGAGCTGGCCTCTGTGGGGCCGAACGGGCCCGCGAGTCGGTCGTTCCGGCAGGATAAAGGGATGGAGAGGGGGTTCCGGCGAGCGGAATCTGACATCCGGGCGAGCCTTGCGAAAAGGCTGGCCCTCAAACGCTGGGTAACGTGATCGTCATGACGGACGAATTGGTCGAAATTGAAGTCGACGGACAGGTCATCGAGGCCCGCAAGGGTTCGATGCTGATCGAGGCGACGGATGCTGCCGGCATCGACGTGCCGCGCTTCTGCTATCACAAGCATCTGTCGGTGGCCGCCAATTGCCGCATGTGCCTGGTGGATGTCGAGAAGGCCCCCAAGCCGCTGCCCGCGTGTGCCACGCCGGTTGCCGCGGGCATGAAGGTGCATACCACGTCCCAGCGCGCGCTCGAAGCCCAGCGCGGGACGATGGAGTTTCTGCTGATCAACCATCCCCTGGACTGCCCGATCTGCGACCAGGGCGGTGAGTGCGAGTTGCAGGACCTCTCGCTGGGTTACGGGGAGGGCATTTCGCGCTTCACCGAGGGCAAGCGCGCGGTTGCCGACGAAGACCTGGGGCCGCTGATCGCGACCGACATGACGCGCTGCATCCACTGCACCCGCTGTGTGCGTTTCGGTACCGAGATTGCCGGCGTGCGCGAATTGGGTGCCACGGGACGTGGCGAGGACATGCGCATCGGCACATACGTCGGCCGGATGGTGAGCTCCGAACTGTCGGGCAACGTCATCGACCTGTGTCCGGTGGGCGCGCTGACCAACAAACCGGCACGCTACACCTTCCGCCCCTGGGAGCTGATCCAGCGGCCGACCATTTCCCCGCACGACATCGTCGGCAGCAACCTGTTCCTGCATGAACGCCTCGGGCGTGTCATGCGTTGCGTGCCGCGCGAGAACGATGCCGTCAACGAGACCTGGATCGCGGATCGTGACCGCTACAGCCATTTCGGTCTGTACAGTCGCGATCGGGTCGAACAGCCGCTGGTCAAGCGCAACGGCGTATGGGAGGAGGTCGACTGGGATGTGGCACTCGGCGTCGCCCGCGATGCCCTGCGCGAAGTAGTGGATCGTCATGGCCCGGACGCGCTGGCAGGGCTCGGCGCACCGACCTCGACACTCGAGGAGCTCTACCTGCTGCAGAAGCTCATGCGCGGCCTTGGCAGTCCGCACGTCGACCACCGCCTGCGTCAGCTGGATTGCAGCGATGCCGACTCCGATCCCGTGATGCCGTGGCTCGGTCAGTCGATCCGGCAGCTCGAGGAGGTCGACGGCGCGTTGCTGATCGGCTCGAACATCCGCAAGGAGCAGCCGCTGCTCGCCCATCGCCTGCGCAAGGCGGTGCTGGAGCGCGATGCGCGTGTCGCGTTCGTGAACGTGCGCCGGCATGACTACCAGTACCAGCCCGCAGCCTACATTGCCACGCATCCCGACGCCTTCCGCGAGCAATTGCTGGGCATCGCCGCCGCGCTTGCGGCCGCAGGCGGTGGCGAAGTACCGCGCGCGATCCGGTCGGCCCTGGAGGGCGTCGTGGCCACGCCCGAACAGGAGGCGGCAGCGGCCGCCCTGCGCAATGGCGATCAGCGCACCGTATTGCTGGGCGCGCAGGCGATGGCCCATCCGCGCTTCGCCGAGATTCGACGCCTGGCCGATGCGCTGGCGCGCATGGCGGATGCGCGTCTGGGGTATCTGCCCGTCGGTGGCAACGCCAACGGGGCCTGGCTGGCCGGCTGCGTGCCCCATCGTGGCCCCGGTGGTGCTGATGTCGAGCAGACCGGCGCGTGTGCCGGGACGTTGCTGGGCGAGGCGCGCAAGGGCTACCTGCTGCTCGGCACGGAACCGGAATACGACAGTGCGGATCCCGCGGCGGCGATGGCCGCCCTGCAGAGTGCCGAGCGAATAGTGGTACTGGCGAGCTTCCATACCGATGCGATGCTGCAGTACGCCGATGTCATCCTGCCGACCGCGACGTTTGCGGAAACCGATGGGACCTTTGTCAACGGTGAGGGGCTTTGGCAGGACTTCACCGCTGCGGTGCGGGCGCCGGGCGCTGCCCGACCCGGCTGGAAGGTGATGCGCGTCCTCGCTGAACAGCTTGGTCTCGCTGGTTGCAACTGGTTCAGCGCCGAGGAGATCCGTCAGGAACTCAAGGCGGCCTGCCGTGCCATCGTGCTCGACAATCGGCTGCCCGATGCCGACCTGCCAGCCGTCGGCGAGACCGGTGGCACGCGGTTCGTGCGTTTTGGTGATGTGCCGATGTACTCGGTCGATGCCATCGTGCGGCGATCGCGGCCGCTGCAGGAGGCGGCCGATGCCGGGCGCCCCGCCGTGCATGTTGCGCCCGATGATGCCGCGACGCTCGGCGTCAGCTCAGGCAGCCGGGTGCGACTGCGCCAGGACGGGCGGCAACAGATCTTCGAGGCACGCATCGACGCGGGCGTCCCTGCGGGTTGCATCTGGGTGCCGCAGGCTCTGGTCGATACAGCGGTACTGGGTCCGGCCTGTGGGCCGGTCGAACTGGAACGGGCTGAAGCAGCGGCATGACGGAAACCATCCTTGCACTGTGGGCCGGGCTGCCCGAGGAGCTCAGGATCGTCATCGAGATCCTGAGCAAGATCTTCGCGATCGTGATTCCCGTCATGATTGCGGTGGCCTACCTGACGTATCTGGAACGCCGCGTCGTCGGTTACATGCAGTTGCGTCGCGGGCCGAACCGGGTCGGTTACTGGGGGTTGCTGCAACCCATTGCCGACGCGCTGAAGCTGCTGACCAAGGAGGTCATCCTCCCGGCCAACGCCAACCGCTTCCTGTTCTTCCTGGCGCCGGTCCTGTCTCTCGGCCCGGCTCTGGCCGCCTGGGCCGTGATTCCCTTCCAGGAAGGCTGGATCCTAGCGGACATCGATGCCGCTCTGCTGTACGTGCTGGCGCTGACATCACTGGGTGTCTACGGCGTGATCATCGCGGGCTGGGCATCGAATTCGAAATACGCGTTTCTCGGTGCCATGCGCTCTGCCGCGCAGATCGTCTCCTACGAGATTGCGATGGGGTTCGCCCTGGTGGGAGTACTCATCGTGGCTGGCACGCTGAATCTCGGCGGCATCGTCCAGGGGCAGTCCGGTGGAATCTGGCACTGGTACCTGGTCCCGCTCCTGCCACTCTTCGTGGTGTACTTCATCGCGGGCGTGGCCGAGACCAATCGTCTGCCATTCGATGTGGCGGAAGGTGAGGCGGAGATTGTTGCCGGATTCCATGTCGAGTATTCGGGTATCGCCTTTGCGCTGTTCTTCCTGGCCGAATATGCGAACATGATCCTGATCGCGGCCCTGGCCGCGACGCTGTTCCTCGGTGGCTGGCAGTCACCCATACCGGGGGGCACCGACGGTATCCACTGGTTCCTGCTGAAGACGGCATTCATGTCGCTCTTCTACCTGTGGTTCCGGGCGACCTTCCCGCGCTACCGCTATGACCAGATCATGCGCCTCGGGTGGAAGGTCTTCATCCCGGTCACCATCATCTGGATCTTCGTGGCCGGCGCGGGTGCGTGGTTCGAAATCGGACCGTGGTTCTCATGATCGACACATGCCCGCCATGTGCGATCGGGAGGTGATGCTGCGATGAGCGCAGTGACACGATTCTTCAAGACGTTCCTCCTTTGGGAGCTCCTCAAGGGGATGCGCCTGACGGGCACGAACTTCTTCGCCCGCAAGGTCACCATTGCCTATCCGGAGGAGAAGACGCCGCAGTCGCCGCGCTTTCGCGGCCTGCACGCGCTGCGGCGCTATCCGAATGGCGAGGAACGCTGCATTGCCTGCAAGCTCTGCGAGGCGGTGTGCCCGGCACTGGCGATCACCATCGAGTCGGAGCAGCGCGAGGATGGCACGCGCCGCACCACCCGCTATGACATCGATCTGTTCAAGTGCATCTACTGTGGCCTCTGCGAGGAGTCCTGCCCCGTGGATTCCATCGTGGAGACGCATATTCACGAGTATCACTTCGAACAGCGCGGTGAGCAGATCATCACCAAGCCGGAGCTGCTGGCCATCGGCGATCGCTACGAACAGGAAATTGCCGCGCGGCGTACGCTCGACGCGCCGTACCGCTGACGGGCGAGAGAAGGGCACTGGACGGGAGTGACATGCCTGTAGAGCAAATTACATTCTGGCTGTTTTCGGCGGTGCTGGTCGCCTCCGCGCTGCGTGTGATCACCGCGAGCAACCCGGTTCACTCCGTGCTCTTTCTGGTGCTCTGCTTCTTCACTGCGGCCGGGCTCTGGCTGCTGCTGGAAGCAGAGTTCCTGGGGATCCTGCTCGTGCTGGTCTATGTCGGCGCGGTCATGGTGCTGTTCCTGTTTGTCGTCATGATGCTCGACATCAACCTGGCACCCCTGCGCGAAGGCTTTGTCCAGTACCTGCCGCTCGGTGCGCTGGTCGGGCTGGTCATGGTCGCGCAGCTTGCGATCATTCTCGGGCCCAGGTACTTCGGTGCCGAGCATTACGCGATGCCCGAACGGGCGTCTGCGGATCACAGCAACACCCAGGCACTCGGCGAACTGCTCTACACCGAGTATCTGTATCACTTCGAGATCGCCGCCGTGATCCTGCTGGTGGCCATCATCGCCGCGATTTCGCTGACGCTGCGCAAGCGGCCGGAAACCACGCGCTACCAGAAACCGGGTGAGCAGGTGCGCGCGAGCAAGAGTGACCGGCTGCGCATCGTGTCAATGGATCCGGAGGAGCGCCGCTAACGCGGCTGCGCCTGGCCAGGGGAGAGTACGACGGATGATTCCGCTTTCACATTACCTGATCCTCGGGGCGATCCTGTTCGCCATCGGTGTGGCGGGCGTATTCCTGAACCGGAAGAACGTCATTGTCATTCTGATGTCGCTCGAGCTCATCCTGCTGGCCGTGAACATGAACTTTGTCGCCTTCTCGTTCTACCTCGACGACCTTGCGGGACAGATCTTCGTGTTCTTCATTCTGACAGTGGCCGCGGCCGAGGCCGCCATCGGGCTGGCGATTCTCGTCGCCCTGTTCCGCAATCGCGGAACCATCAATGTCGGCGACCTGAACGCGATGAGAGGGTGAGGCGATGGACATGAAGACCATCTATGTACTCATCCCGATGCTGCCGCTTGCCGGCGCGCTGATCGCCGGGCTGTTCGGGCGCTGGATCGGGCGCTCCGGTGCCCACTGGGTGACGATTCTCTCGGTCGCCGCCTCTTTCGGCCTCTCGCTGATCGCCTTCCGCCATATCGTGATTGATGGTGGACCGGTGTTCGACGAAGCCATCTACACCTGGATGGTGGTCGAGGGTATCCGCTTCGAGATCGGCTTCCTGGTCGATCCGTTGACCGTGCTGATGATGACCACGGTCACGTTCGTCTCCCTGCTGGTGCATATATTCACCATCGGCTACATGCACGATGATCCGGGTTACCAGCGGTTCTTCAGCTACATCGCGCTGTTCACGTTCGCGATGCTCATGCTGGTCATGGCGAACAATTTCCTGCAGCTCTTCTTCGGCTGGGAGGCGGTCGGGCTCATCTCGTACCTGCTGATCGGCTTCTGGTACAAGAAGGAGAGTGCGATTTTCGCCAATCTCAAGGCCTTCCTGGTCAATCGTGTTGGCGATTTCGGTTTCATTCTGGGTATCGGCGCGATCGTCGCCTATACCGGCAGCCTGCATTACGGCGAGGTGTTTGCCCAGGCGCCCGAGCTTGCCGGGGAAACCATCGAGATCATCGGGGGCATGCCCTGGGAGGTGATGACGGTTACCTGCCTGCTGCTGTTCATCGGCGCGATGGGCAAGTCGGCCCAGGTTCCGCTGCATGTCTGGCTCCCCGACTCCATGGAGGGCCCCACGCCCATCTCCGCCCTGATCCACGCTGCCACGATGGTCACGGCCGGCATCTTCCTGGTTGCGCGGATGTCGCCACTGTTCGAGATGTCGGCGGTCGCGCTGTCCACGATCATGATCATTGGTGCGGTAACCGCGCTGTTCATGGGCCTGGTGGCCATTGTCCAGCATGACATCAAGCGCGTGGTCGCCTACTCCACGCTGTCGCAGCTCGGATACATGACGGTAGCGCTCGGCGCTTCGGCCTATTCGGTGGCGATCTTCCACCTGATGACGCATGCGTTCTTCAAGGCCCTGCTGTTCCTCGCCGCCGGTTCGGTGATCATCGCGCTGCACCACGAGCAGGATATGCGGCGGATGGGCGGACTGCGCAAGTACATGCCCGTGACGTACATCACGGCACTGATTGGTGCGCTCGCGCTGATCGGGTTCCCGGGATTCTCGGGGTATTACTCCAAGGACGCGATCATCGAGGCGGTGGGCTACTCGCAGATGCCGGGCGCGGGTTTTGCCTACTTCTGTGTGCTCGCGGGGGTATTCATCACCGCCTTGTACACGTTCCGCATGATCTTCCTCACCTTCCACGGCACGCCACGTGATCCGCGCGTGGACAAGCATGCGCACGAGACGCCACTGGTGGTGACGGTGCCGCTGGTTCTGCTGGCCATTCCGTCGGTCGTCATCGGTGCGCTGACGATGCACTGGCTCCTGTTCGGTGGATACTTCGGGGATGCCATTCAGGTGAGCCCGGAGCGGGATGTCGTGGCTTCCGTGGCGGCGCACTACGAAAGCTGGTTCCAGTTCATTCTGCACGGATTCCAGGCCCCGGCGGTGTACCTTGCTCTCGCCGGCGTCGCTGTCGCCTGGTTTGTCTGGCTGTATCGCCCCGGTATCGCGGACACGGCGGCCGAACGGTTCAGCTTCCTGCACCGCATTCTCGAACGCAAGTACGGGTTCGACGAGGCCTATCAGGCGATTTTCGCGGGCGGGACACGGCGCCTGGGCGGATTGCTTTCCGATACGGGGGATCGACAGGTCATCGATGGCTGGGTCGTCAATGGCAGTGCCCGGCTGGTCGATTACGGATCGTCAGTCATCCGTCACCTCCAGAGCGGCTTCCTGTATCACTACGCTTTCGCGATGATCATCGGTCTGCTGTTGCTGATCGCCATGATCCTGCTGGGATGAGAGGGCAGCAGATGATTTCGAAGACTCACGGGATCTTGTACGCATGCTAGCGGACTGGCCATTGCTCAGCTTGTTGATCTGGGTGCCGATTCTCGGCGGGGCCCTGACCCTCATGGCCGGCGATTCGGGTGCGCGGCGCATGGCGCTCATCTTTTCGCTCGTCACGCTGGCGCTCGCGGTCCCGCTGTACATCGGATTTGATGCCGGTTCGGCGGACATGCAGTTCCGCGAGTTCGTGCCGTGGCTGCCCGAGTTCAACATCAATTATCACCTCGGGGTCGACGGCATCTCGTTGCCGCTGATCCTGCTCACCGCGTTTGTCACCCCGCTGGTCGTCATCGCGGGCTGGGGTTCGATCCGCTACCGGGTGCCGCAGTACTTCGGGGCGTTCCTCATCATGGAAGGGATCATGATCGGCGTGTTCAGCGCCGTCGATGCGATCCTGTTCTACGTGTTCTGGGAGGCCACGCTCATACCGATGTTCCTGATCATCGGCATCTGGGGTGGCGCGAACCGGATCTACGCCACGATCAAGTTCTTTCTGTACACGTTCTTCGGCTCCGTGTTCATGCTGGTGGCGCTGATCTACCTCTACTACCAGTCGGGGACGTTCGATCTGCTCGAACTGCATCAGCTGCCGCTGGGCATGAACGCACAGATCCTGGTCTTCCTGGCGTTCCTGATCGCGTTTGCCGTGAAGATCCCCATGTGGCCCGTCCACACCTGGCTGCCGGATGCGCACGTGGAAGCGCCCACGGGCGGGTCGGTGATCCTTGCGGCCATCACGCTGAAGATGGGGGGCTACGGCTTCCTGCGCCTCAGCCTGCCGATCGTGCCGGACGCCAGCCAGGTCCTGGCGGGTTTCGTGATCGTGCTGTCGCTGATCGCGATCGTCTATATCGGCCTGGTTGCGCTGGCGCAGAAGGACCTGAAGAAGTTGATCGCGTATTCGTCGATCTCGCACATGGGCTTCGTGACCCTGGGCACGTTCCTGGTGTTCCTGCTGCTGGCCCGGTCGCCGGACCTGGCGGGTGCGCGCCTGGGCATGGAAGGGGCGATCGTGCAGATGGTGTCGCACGGTCTGATCTCGGCCGCGCTGTTCTTCTGCGTGGGCGTGCTCTACGATCGCATGCACTCGCGCCAGATCGCTGACTATGGTGGCGTGGTGAACACCATGCCGGTGTTCGCGAGTCTGCTGGTCCTGTTCGCCATGGCGAATGCGGGGCTGCCCGGGACCTCCGGATTCGTGGGCGAGTTCATGGTCATCATCGCGAGCTTCCACGCAAACTTCTGGGTCGCGGCGCTGGCGGCGCTGACCCTCATCCTCGGCGCGGCCTACACGCTGTGGATGATCAAGCGGGTGGTGTTCGGAGAGGTCGCGAACGAGAAGGTCGCCGCCCTCGAGGACATCAATGCGCGCGAGGTATTCGTGCTGGGCGTTCTCGCCGCGGCCGTACTGCTGTTCGGCGTCTGGCCGGCGCCCCTGGTCGAAATCATGCACGCTTCGGTCGATGCCCTGGTCGATCATGTCAGCGTGTCGAAACTCTAGCTGGAAGGAGACGGGATTCCGATGTTGAGCGAGCTGGTACCCGTACTGCCCGAGATCGTCCTCCTGGTCGCGATCTGCATCGTGCTGCTGGTCGATCTCTGGGTGCCGGCGGAGCGACGCCAGGTGACCTACGTGCTGACGCAGGCAGCCCTGGTCGTCACGCTGCTCACCCTGTTCGCGAGCCAGCCCGAGAATGCGCGCGTTGTGCTCGATGGTGCCTATATCGCCGATACCATGAGCATGCTGCTGAAGATCGCGATCCTGGTCGTAAGCTTCTTCGTGTTCATCTATTCGCGGCCCTATCTCGAGGCGCGCGGCATGATGCAGGGTGAGTATCTCGTTCTCGGTCTCGCCGGCGTGCTCGGCATGATGATCATGGTGTCCGGGTACAACCTGCTTTCACTGTACCTCGGGCTCGAACTTCTCGCGTTGTGCCAGTACGCGATGGTGGCCTTCCGTCGCGATTCGCCGCGGGCCAGCGAGGCCGCCATGAAGTATTTCGTGCTCGGGGCACTGGCATCCGGGATGCTGCTCTACGGCATGTCGCTGCTCTACGGCATGACGGGAAGTCTCGGCATCATGGACATCCACAACCACCTGGTGCGCGAGGGCGTCGACAGCCTGGCGGTTTCCCTGGGGATGGTTTTCGTGGTGGTCGGCATGGCGTTCAAGCTCGGCGCGGTGCCGTTCCATAGCTGGGTGCCGGATGTGTACGAAGGCGCTCCCACCGCAGTGACGCTCTACATCGGCGCCGCGCCGAAGATTGCGGCCTTCGTACTGATCATGCGGTTGCTGGTCGAGGGGCTGGAAACGCTGCACGCCGAGTGGCAGATGATTCTGGTCATCCTGGCGGTGCTGTCCCTTGTCATCGGCAACATCGTCGCGATCGCACAGACCAATCTCAAGCGCATGCTGGCGTACTCGACCATTTCCCATGTCGGATTCATCCTTTTGGGCCTGCTCGCGGGCACGTCCGAGGGCTATGCGTCCGCCATGTTCTACGTGATCGTGTATGCGATTTCCGCGGCTGCGGCCTTTGGCATGATTCTGCTGCTGAGCCGCCGGGGCCACGAGGCGGAAGAGCTCGTGGACTTCAAGGGGCTGAACGAGCGCAGCCCGTGGTTCGCCCTGATGATGCTCTTCGTGATGCTGTCAATGGCCGGCGTGCCGCCCTTCGCGGGTTTCTACGCCAAGCTTTCCGTGCTGCGGGCAGTGGTGCAGGTGGACCTGATCTGGCTGGCCATCCTCGCCGTCGTGATGTCCGTGGTCGGTGCCTTCTACTATCTCCGTGTCATCAAGCTGATGTACTTCGATCAACCTGCTGATGATGCCGCCCTGCAGCCGGGGCGGGGCTTCCAGGCGGCGCTGTCGGTCAACGGCGTTTCGATCCTGGCACTGGGCTTCTATCCGGCGCTGCTGATGTCAGCGTGCATCGCCGCGGTTTCCTGGTAGCGCGGACATGGGATCCGGTGCCGCCATAGCACTGCTGCTGATCGTCGGTCTTGTTGCGGCCAATCTGCCGTGGTTCAGTGATCGCATCCTGTTCGTTTTTGCGCCGCGGGAGGGCGGCAAGCCGGTCGTGATCCGGCTGGCCGAATGGCTGCTGATGTACGGCCTGTTCCTGCTGACGGGCTTCGGCCTTGAGCGCGCGGTCGATGGCGCCTGGCATCCGCAGAGCTGGGTGTTCTATACCGTATCGCTCTGCCTGTTCGCCGTGTTTGCGGCACCCGGGGTGATCTGGCGCAAGGATCTGCGACCCCTGCTGCCGCACTCCTGACCCGCAGGCCGGAGAGAGACGGAACGGCCGGCGCATGGTGGCCCGGAGCAACGGGCCGGGGGTTGCAAAGATTCGCCCGTGGCGGTACAGTACGTCGCGCGGTTGCGGGGTGGAGCAGTCTGGCAGCTCGTCGGGCTCATAACCCGAAGGTCGCAGGTTCGAATCCTGCCCCCGCTACCAGAATTCGGGAGTTGCATGAGGCCCCTTTCACAGGGGCCTTTTTGTTCCCGGGTGAAAAGTCCGGTGCGACCGGGTGGCAAGAGTTGGGACACGCAGCATGCGACGCGCAGGAAGCCGGATCTGGCAGGCAATCGAACCCGTGGTCGACGGGATGGGCTACGAAATGGTCGGGGCGACATTCGGTGGCAATCCCGGCGATCGGATTCTGCGCGTCTATATCGATGCGAAAGCGGGCATCTCCATCGATGACTGCGAGGCTGTCAGTCGGCAGCTCTCCGCCGCGCTGGATGTGGATGATCCGATCGGCGAGGGGTACGTGCTCGAGGTGTCGTCCCCGGGGATCGATCGGCCCATGTTCCGCGAGGCCGACTTTCGGCGGTTCGCCGGCGAACAGGCCTTTGTACGGCTGGAGGCCGCACTCGACGGCCGGCGCCGGTTCAAGGGGCTGCTGGGCGGTGTCGAAGACGGCAACGTCCTGATCGAAGTCGATGGACAGATGTGGCGTTTGCCGCTGGCCTCGATCGATGAGGCACACCTGATTGGTGGAGTGTAGATGCAGACGAGGGAATCGCAAGGACGTTACCGCGGGCATGCGCCGGCGGGCAGTCTGATGCGGACGGTGCAGCGTACCCGGGTTGACCCGGGCCATGAACGAATTCGAGTGATGTGAGTATGAACAAGGATATCCTGCTGGTCGTCGACACCGTCTCGAACGAAAAGGCGGTCGATAAAGAAGTGATCTTCGAGGCGCTGGAGCTGGCGCTGGCCTCGGCGACGCGCAAGAAGCATGGCGGCGATATCGAGGTGCGCGTGGCGATCGACCGTGAAACCGGCGCCTACGAGGCATTTCGGCGCTGGGAAGTCGTCGAGGATGACTACGAACAGGATGCGCCGATGCGCCAGATTTCGCTGTCCGCCGCGCGCGAGGATGAGCCTGACATTCAGGTGGGCGATCATGTGGAAGAGCCCACGGAGTCGGTCGACTTCGGTCGCATTGCCGCGCAGACGGCCAAGCAGGTCATCGTGCAGAAGGTGCGCGAGGCGGAAAGGGCCCGTGTGGTTGACGCCTACCGCGAGCGGGTCGGTGAACTGCTCATGGGCATCGTCAAGCGCGTCGAGCGTTCCGGCATGTACCTGGACCTGGGCAACAATGCCGAGGCATTCGTCCCCCGTGAAGAGTTGATTCCGCGTGAGGCGGTGCGGCCGGGCGATCGCGTGCGTGGGTACCTGCGCGAAGTCAGGCCCGAGGCGCGCGGCCCGCAGCTTTTCGTCAGCCGGACCGCGCCCGAATTGCTGATCGAGCTGTTCAAGCTCGAGGTGCCCGAAGTGGGCCAGGGGCTGATCGAGATCAAGGGTGCCGCGCGCGACCCCGGCCTGCGGGCCAAGATCGCCGTGGAATCCAAGGATCCGCGCCTCGATCCGGTCGGGGCGTGTGTGGGCATGCGCGGGTCACGCGTGCAGACTGTCTCGAACGAGTTGGCCGGCGAGCGGGTCGATATCATTCTCTGGAACGAGAACCCCGCGCAGTTCGTGATCAACGCCATGTCGCCCGCGGACGTCAACTCGATCGTGGTTGACGAGGACTCCCGGACCATGGACCTGGTGATCGACTCCGACAAGCTGTCACTGGCGATCGGGCGCAACGGCCAGAACGTGCGCCTGGCGAGCGAACTGACCGGCTGGACGCTCAATGTCCTCGATGAACAGCAGGCCGAAGAGAAGAGTGAACGCGAGTCACAGGCGACGCGCGAGATGTTCATGCAGAACCTCGTGGTCGATGAGGAAGTGGCGAACATCCTGGTGCAGGAGGGTTTCTCGAGCATCGAGGAAGTCGCATACGTGCCGGAGCAGGAACTGCTCGACATCGAGGAGTTCGATGAGGGCATCGTGGGTGAGTTGCGCAGTCGCGCACGCGACGCGCTGCTGACACGCGCGATCGCCGGTGATGTGACCCCCGGATCGACCGAACCCTCGGCGGACCTGCTCGCGCTCGATGGCATGGAGAAGCACCTCGCCTGGCGCCTGGCCGCGCAGGGCGTTGCCAATCTCGAGCAACTTGCCGAGCAGTCGGTCGATGACCTGCTGGAAATCGAGGGCATCGACGACGCCGAGTGGGCCGCGAAGATGATCATGGCGGCGCGTGAACCCTGGTTCACGGAGCAGGACGCGGCAGATGATGAGGCGCGGGAAACCGCGAACTAGCCCCGAATTGGAGGCATCAGTCTTATGGCAGAAGTGACCGTCAAGCAGCTCGCTGAAGTTGTCGGCACGCCCGTGGAGCGGCTGCTCGAGCAGTTCGGGGAGGCCGGCATCGGGAAGTCGGGGCCGGACGATGCGGTCAGCGACGAGGAAAAGGTGCGCCTCCTGGAGCATCTGCGTACCAGCCGCACTCCGGCGAGTACCACGGGCGGCGACTCCGGGGGCGGCAGTCGCATCACGCTGCGGCGCAAACGCACGAGTGAACTCAAGGTCGGCGGTGCCGGGCGCAAGTCGGTCAACGTCGAAGTGCGAGGCCGACGCACCTACGTCAAGCGCAGCGTCGCCGCCGAGGATGACAGCGAACGTGCGAAGGCGCTGGAAGCCGAACGCCTGCGGCAGGAAGAGCAGCTGCGCGAGCTTGAGGAGAAGCGCCTGCAGGCCGAGCGCGAGCGCCAGGAGGCCGAGGAGAAGGCGCGCCTGGAGCGCGAGGAGGCGCAGCGCCAGGCGGAAGAGGAGAAGCGTCGACGCGAGGAGGAGGAAGAGGCAGCGCGCAAGGCCGCCGAGCCCGAACCCGAACCAGCGCAACCGACGGAACCCGCTGCAGCCGCGCCTCCGCCCCCGCCGGCCGAGGGCAAGGATGATCGGCGCCGCCAGCGCAAGCGCAAGCCCGAACGCAAGGGCGAACGCGAAGAGCGTGCTCCGGACGAACTGCACGTGGCTCGGGACAAGTCGGGCCGGCGGCGCAAGAAGACGCAAAAGACATCCCGCGCGGTCCCGGTGCAGGGGCAGTCGCGGCATGGTTTCGAGAAGCCGACTCAGCCGGTCAAGCGCGACATCGGCATTCCCGAGACCATCACGGTCGGGGAACTGGCCAACAAGATGGCCGTCAAGGCCCCCGAACTGATGAAGATTCTGATGAAGATGGGCGTCATGGCGACCATCAATCAGACGCTGGACCAGGAAACGGCGATTCTGGTCGTGGAAGAGGTGGGTCACAACCCGCTGCCGCAATCGGATGCGGACGTCGAGGAGGCGCTCGCGCAGGACGTGATTCCGGAGTTGACGGCAGAGGCCGTGCCCCGGCCTCCGGTCGTGACGGTCATGGGCCATGTCGATCACGGCAAGACCTCGTTGCTGGACTACCTGCGACGCACGCGCGTCACCGCGGGCGAGGCGGGTGGCATCACCCAGCACATTGGCGCCTATTCGGTGGACACGCCGACCGGCGGTACCGTCACGTTCCTTGATACGCCCGGTCACGCGGCCTTCTCGGCGATGCGTGCACGCGGTGCCCAGTGCACGGATATCGTGGTGCTGGTCGTCGCCGCGGATGATGGCGTCAAGCCGCAGACCATAGAGGCCATTCAGCACGCACGTGCTGCCGGCGTTCCACTGGTTGTGGCGATCAACAAGATCGACAAGGACGAGGCCGATCCCGATCGGGTGAAGAATGAGCTGGTGGCCCAGGAAGTCGTGCCGGACGACTGGGGTGGTGACACGATCTTCGCCCCCGTATCCGCGCTCAAGGGCGATGGTGTCGATGACCTGCTCGAGTCGATCCTGCTGCAGGCGGAAGTGCTGGAGCTGAAGGCTCCGGCGGAAGGTCCGGCGCGGGGTATCGTCGTCGAGGCGACCGTGGAGAAGGGGCGCGGGCCGGTGGCGACGCTGCTGGTCCAGGCCGGTGAGCTGCGCAAGGGCGACAGTCTGATCTGCGGGACCGAGCATGGTCGTGTACGGGCGATGTTCGACGAGGCCGGCAAGAGCGTCAAGCGTGCGGGTCCGTCGCATCCGGCGGTGATCCTCGGTCTCTCCGGGGCGCCGCGTGCGGGTGATGATTTCGCCGTGGTGGATGATGAACGCAAGGCGCGTGAGCTGGCCGACTTCCGGCGCGAGAAGTCGCGCGATCAGCGCCTGGCCCAACGCCAGGCGGCAACCGCGGAAGACATCTTCTCGCAGGTGCGCGAGGACCAGACCAAGGTTGTGAACGTCGTCGTCAAGACCGATGTCCAGGGCAGCTTCGAAGCCCTGCGCGAATCGCTGGAGAAGCTCTCCGGTGACGAGGTCCGGGTGAAGGTGATTGGTGGCGGTGTCGGCGGTGTCAACGAATCCGACGTGAACCTCGCGCTCGCCTCGAACGCGTTCCTGGTGGGGTTCAATGTCCGCGCCGATGCCTCGGCCCGGCGGATCCTCGATGAGAGCGAGATCGATGTCCGCTACTACAGCGTGATCTATGACGTCATCGATGACGTAAAGGGCATGATCTCCGGCCTGCTCGAACCGGAAATCCGGGAACAGATCATTGGCCTTGCCGAGGTCAAGGATGTCTTCCGGTCGCCGAAGTTCGGCCAGGTTGCCGGCTGCCTCGTGGTGGACGGAGTGGTGCGACGATCCGCCCCGATCCGTGTGCTGCGTGACAATGTCGTGATCTTCGAGGGCGAACTGGAGTCGCTGCGGCGCTTCAAGGACAATGTCAACGAAGTGCGCATGGGCACCGAATGCGGTATCGGTGTGCGCAATTACAACGACGTGCGTGCCGGGGATCAGATCGAGGTCTTCGAGCGGACCGAGGTCGAACGGACCATCTGAGGCGGAACATGGCGCGCGAGTACCCCCGTCGTTACCGGGTCGCCGACCAGGTCCAGCGTGAGCTGGGTGACCTCCTGCGCGAGGTCAAGGATCCGCGCGTCGGGGGCATGATCACGATCTCGAGCGTTGATGTCAGTCCGGACCTCAAGAGTGCGCGGATCTACGTCGCCATTCTCGATCAGGCGGAACCGGCGCGGGTGATCGAGGGCCTGGCGGCGGCGGCGGGTTTCCTGCGCTCGCGGCTGGCGCGGCGGCTGAGGTTGCGCATCGTGCCGGAGTTGCGTTTTCACCATGACACCGCGCCGGATGCCGCAGATCGGGTGCACCATCTGTTGCGCGACGCTGCCCGCGACGAGGAGTAACCGGGCATGGGGCGACGCAGAAAGCACGGCCGGGCCGTGCACGGAATCCTGCTGCTGGACAAGCCGTCCGGGATGACCTCGAATGCCGCCCTGCAGGCCGTTCGCCGCCTGTTCGGTGCGGCGCGGGCGGGCCATACGGGCAGCCTGGACCCAATGGCGACCGGACTGCTGCCGATCTGCCTGGGAGAGGCAACGAAGATCTCGGGCTTTCTTCTCGATGCCGACAAGCGCTACCGCTTCACCATCCGCCTCGGCGTGACCACGGACAGTGGCGACGCCGACGGGGAGGTGGTCGATGAACGGCCGGTTGGCGAGATCGAGGCGTGCCGCGTTGAATCGGCGCTGGCCTCGTTTCGTGGCGAAATCCAGCAAGTGCCGCCGATGCACTCGGCGGTGAAACTCCACGGCCAGCCGCTGTATCGCCTTGCGCACAAGGGCCAGACGGTCGAGCGCGAGCCGCGGTCGGCGACGATCCATCGCCTTGATCTCATTGCCTTCGATGGCCGGGATATCGAACTCGATGTCGCGTGCTCGAAGGGTACCTATGTGCGCACGCTTGCCACCGAGCTCGGCGCCATGCTTGGCCCCGGAGGCCATGTCACGGCCCTGCGCCGAACGGCTGCCGGCCCCTTCACCGACGCGGATCTCGTCGACCTCGAGACCCTGCGCGAACAGGCCGATGCCGCCGGCCCCGCCAGCCTGGATCGCTACCTGCTGCCCGTCGATGCGGGCCTGCCGGACTGGCCGGCGGTCACCATGCACCCGGATATCGCCGACTTCGTGCGCCAGGGGCAGGCCGTGCAGGTTCCGGGGGCGCCCAGTGCCGGATCGGTCCGCCTGTACGACCGCGAACGCGGTTTCTTCGGGCTCGGTACGATCCGGGATGATGGCCTGGTGGCGCCGCGGCGCCTTCTGCATCTGGGGTGATCGGAGGCGGGGACGCGCGGGGGCAAGTGCCCCGGGCGTATTGCCGACACATCCCTGTGCCGCGGGCAGGTCTGAATTGATCAGACCTGCCCCAAGTATTGCGCAAGGTCAGGGTCTCCAGACCTTGTATGCCCGTGCGTGGCTGATACAATGCACGGTTTGTCGGAGTCCGGTTCCCAGAGGTATACGAATGTCTGCGCTCAACGCCGAGGAAAAGGCCAGAATCGTCAGTGATTTCCGCCGTGCCGAGGACGACACGGGTTCGCCCGAGGTCCAGGTCGCGCTGCTGTCCGCGCGCATCGCGCATCTGACGGAACATTTCAACACGCACAAGCACGACCACCACTCTCGCCGTGGCCTGCTCAAGCTGGTCAGCCAGCGGCGGAAGCTGCTTGACTATCTCAAGCGCCACGACCTCGGTCGTTATCAGGAGCTGATCCAGCGTCTTGGCCTTCGCCGCTGATCGGCCATCTACAAGCTGGAGAATTCCACAGTGGCAGTACACAGAAAAACATTCGAATACGGCAACCAGACGGTAACGCTGGAGACCGGCCGTATCGCCCGGCAGGCAACCGGGTCCGTCTGGGTCGAGATGTCCGACACTGTCGTGCTCGTGACGGCGGTCGGCAAACGCGAGGCCGATCCGGGACGCGACTTCTTCCCCCTGACGGTCAACTATCAGGAGCGCACCTATGCGGCGGGCAAGGTGCCGGGCGGCTTCTTCAAGCGTGAGGGCCGTCCCTCGGAGAAGGAGACTCTGACCTGTCGCCTGATCGATCGCCCCATCCGGCCGCTGTTCCCCAAGGGGTTTACCAACGAGGTACAGGTCATCGCCACGGTGATGTCCGCAAACCCCGACATTGATCCCGACATTCCCTCCCTCATCGGTGCATCGGCTGCCCTGGCACTGTCCGGCATGCCGTTCCAGGGGCCGATCGGCGCAGCGCGCATCGGCTATCGCAACGGTGAATACCTGCTGAACCCCGCACGGTCCGAGCTTGAGGAATCCGAGCTGGATCTTGTCGTTGCTGGTACGAGTGATGCAGTCCTCATGGTCGAATCCGAGGCTTCCGGCCTGTCGGAGTCGGTCATGCTCGAAGCGGTGATGTTCGGGCACGAGAACATGCAGGTCGCGATCAATGCGATCAACGAGCTGGTGGCCGAGGCGGGTGAGCCGAAGTGGGACTGGCAGGCACCGCAGACCGAGGAGACCCTCACCGAAGCCGTCGCACGGAGCTGTGAGCAGGCGCTCACCGAGGCCTACCAGATCGCCAGCAAGCCGGACCGTCAGGCCCGCATCGGCGAAATCCGCCAGGAGATTCTCGACAGCCTCGCCGGCAGCGACGACAGCGAGTGGACCAGGGACCAGGTCAAGGAGGCCTTCGGTGCGCTCGAGAAGCGGATCGTGCGCGAACGCATTCTCGCTGGCGAGGCGCGCATCGATGGCCGCGATACCCGCACCGTGCGGCCGATCGATGTCGAGACCAGCGCGCTTCCGCGCACGCATGGCTCCTCCCTGTTCACGCGTGGCGAAACGCAGGCTGTGGTGACCGCGACACTCGGGACCAGCCGCGACGCGCAGATCATCGACGCGCTGGAAGGCGGGCATCGCGAGCAGTTCATGCTCCACTACAACTTCCCGCCGTACTGCGTGGGCGAGACGGGCTTCATGGGTGGCCCGAAGCGCCGCGAGATCGGTCATGGCAAGCTGGCCAAGCGCGCCATCGAAGCCGTGATGCCGGACAATGAGTCGTTCCCCTATGTCATTCGAGTCGTTTCCGAGATCACGGAATCAAACGGCTCGAGCTCGATGGCGACCGTGTGCGGCACCAGTCTGGCCCTGATGGACGCGGGCGTGCCGATCAAGGCGCCCGTTGCCGGCATCGCGATGGGCCTGATCAAGGATGGCGACCGGTTCGCCGTGCTGTCGGACATCCTCGGTGATGAGGATCACCTCGGCGACATGGATTTCAAGGTGGCCGGTACGCGCGAGGGCGTGACGGCACTGCAGATGGATATCAAGATCACCGGCATCACCCGCGAGATCATGGAGCAGGCGCTGGCGCAGGCGCGCGACGGTCGTATGCACATTCTCGATGTCATGAATGCTGAGCTCGCCGAACCGCGCGCGGATCTGTCCGAGCATGCGCCGCGGTTCGTGACGGTCAAGATCGACCCCGAGAAGATCGCGTCCGTGATCGGCAAGGGCGGTGCTGTCATTCGCGCCCTGACCGAAGAGACGGGTGCCTCCATCGACATCGAGGATGACGGCCTGATCAAGATCGCCTCCGCCGACAAGGAGGCCGCCGATGAGGCGCGCCGGCGCATCGAGCAACTGACGGCGGACGTTGAGGTCGGCAGTATCTACCAGGGCCGCGTTGCCAAGATCATGGACTTCGGCGCGTTCGTGAACATTCTCCCGGGCAAGGATGGGCTGGTGCACATCTCGCAGATTTCCGAGGAGCGTGTGCAGAATGTCAGTGACGCACTGAGCGAAGGCCAGATGGTCAAGGTCAAGGTTCTGGAAGTCGACAAGCAGGGGCGGATCCGCCTGTCGATGAAGGCGGTCGACGCGGCCTGATCATTCTTGCCGACGGCGCGAATGGAATTTCGGGCCGTCGGCACCCCGTGCTCGGCGCAGCGCCTGCCCGGACCGTCGTGCGGGTTCCCGACAAGCCCATTCCATGCTGGTATGCCTTGCAGGTGCAGCTTGGCCTGCCGCGGCGGGTTCTCACCGTGACAGACTGATGAGCGGTTCGGTTGCTGCCGACGAGTACTGGATGGACCTCGCTCTCGAGGAGGCCCGCGAGGCCGCGCTCGCGGGCGAGGTTCCCGTCGGAGCCGTGATCGTGCGGGATGGTCAACTGGTCGCCTGCGGCGCCAACGCCCCGATCGCCAGCCAGGATCCGACCGCCCACGCCGAGATCCGGGCACTGCGCGCGGCGGCCCGAACCCTCGGTAACTATCGGCTCCCCGGCGTCACGCTGTACGTCACCCTCGAGCCCTGTCCGATGTGTGTAGGCGCGCTGGTGCATGCACGTATCGCGCGCCTGGTCTACGCCGCCCGCGACCCCCGTACCGGGGCGGTGGACTCGGCGTTCGACTTGGCCCGATCGCCGCAGCATAATCATCGTCTCGAGATCACCGGCGGCATCCGCGAGGACAAGGCCAGCGAACTGTTGCGCAGTTTCTTCCGGGCACGGCGTTGACCGCCGTGCGCATGTCCTGACCGACCAATGCCCGTGCCGCTGCCGAGGTGCAGCCCCATGCAGAACCATCCGAAAGCCCTGTCCTTCGATCTCGACGATACGCTCTGGCCCTGTGACGATGTCATCGGGCGTGCGGAGAGTGCGCTGTATGACTGGCTGGAAGCGCATTTTCCGGCCATTCCCGCGCGCTACTCCCTCGATGACATGCGCCGGATCCGGCAGGAGACCGCGGGGCGCGATCCCGCTCTGGCCGTGGATCTCAGCCGGCTGCGGGTCGAGACACTGCGCTGGCACGCGCGCGAGGCCGGTTACAGCGAGGGCATGGCCGAGGCGGGGCTCGATGTGTTCCTCACGGAGCGTCAGCGCGTGAACCTCTACCCGGAGGTGCTCGAGGTCCTCGAACGGCTGCGTCGGACCTTCCCGCTGATTGCACTGACCAATGGCAACGCCTGTGTCCGGCGTGTCGGCCTCGGCGCGTACTTCGACGTTTCGCTGTCAGCGGCGGACGTGGGGGCGGCCAAACCCGATCCGGCCATGTTTCGCGCGGCCTGCAGCGAACTGTCACTGCGCCCGGGGGATCTGCTGCATGTCGGCGATGATCCGCTGCGCGATGTGCACGCCGCGCGCAGCCTCGGTGCCCGCGCGGTCTGGCTCAACCGCAGTGCAATGGAGTGGCCCGAAGGCTTGCGCCGTGCCCAGCATGAAATGGACAACCTGCAGGGGTTGCTGCCCCTGCTGGCTGGCGCGGCGCGTCACGGCTGATCCTGTTCCTGTTGGAGCAGGGGTTCGAGATGGGACCAGACATTGTCGAGGATCACTGCCTGGCCGGCCTCGTTGGGGTGGATCTGATCGTCGAGCATCAGGTCACGCCGGTCCTCGAAGCCCTCGAGGATACGCGGCAGGAATGCGACTTCGTGTGCGTCAGCCACTGCTTCGTAGGTGTCACGGAACCGATCGAGATAGGCCGTGCCATAGTTCGGTGGCAGGCGCACCGCGGCCAGCAGGACCCGGGTGTCGGTATCGCGGGCAGCAGCCACCATGGCGTCGAGGTTCTCGCGCATCGCCTCCAGCGACAGCCCGCGCAGGCCGTCATTGCCGCCGAGCTGGATGATCACGATGGCGGGATCATGGCGCTCGAGCTGATCCGGCAGCCGGCTGCGCGCACTGCTGGTGGTGGCGCCGCTGACACTGGCGTTGATCACCTCGTGGGGATAGCCTTCGGCGCGCAGACGCTCCTGCAGCAGGGCGACCCAGCCATCCTCGGTGGCCATGCCATAGGCGCCACTGATGCTGTCGCCCACCACGAGAATCCGTGCCTCGCCATGGGCCGCAGCCGGGGTGGATACCGTCAGGACGAACAGCAGACAGAGCAGGAGAATTCGCATGCAGACCACCTCCGATGATTCGATACTGCGCGCCCGCGGCCTGGGCAAGCGTGTGCAGGGCCCGCGCGGCGACATGAGCATCATCCATGATATCGATCTCGCCGTGAACGCGGGGGAAGCCCTCGCAATCGTCGGGCCGTCGGGGTCCGGCAAGTCGACGCTTCTCGGCCTGCTGGCCGGCCTCGATGCGCCCTCCGCCGGCGACGTCATGCTGCTCGGCAGTTCCCTGGGCAGCCTGGACGAGGATGGGCGCGCCACTCTGCGCGCCGGCCGCGTCGGTTTCGTGTTTCAGTCCTTCCAGCTGGTGCCGGGGCTGACCGCGCTGGAGAACGTCATGCTGCCGCTGGAGCTGGCCGATCGTGATTCGATCCGCACGACGGCCGCGGATGCACTCGCACGCGTGGGTCTNGAGGCGCGCGCCGATCATCTCTCCAACCAGCTCTCCGGCGGCGAGCAGCAGCGCGTCGCACTGGCGCGCGCGTTCGCGATCGATCCGGCGGTCCTGTTCGCCGACGAGCCCACGGGCAACCTGGATGGGCGGACCGGCGAGCAGGTCATCGACANCCTGTTCAACCTGCGGGCCGAGCATGGCACGACCCTCGTACTGGTGACCCACGATGATGCGGTCGCCGCCCGCTGCGACCGCCGCCTGGCGATGACCGACGGCAGCCTAGAGGAGGCGGCATGACCGTGGTCGTGCGCGGTCTGCGCGCACTGCGCAGAGACCTCCATGCGCGCGAACCGCGCATACTGGCGGCCGCTCTCGCGGTCGCCGTTGCGGCGCTGTCTGCGGTCGGGTTCTTCGTGGATCGCGTGGAACGCGGCATGGAGCAGCGGGCCACGGCCCTGCTCGCCGCGGACCTGCTGGTCGAATCCTCGCAACCGATCGGTTCCGCGGTGATCAATGCGGCCAGTGATGCCGGTTTGGCAACGACGCGGACCGTTTCGTTCCCCACTGTGATCGTTGCCGGGGAGCGCACGGAACTGGTCTCCGTCAAGGCGGTGGGCTATGGTTATCCGCTGCGCGGCGTGGCGCGCATCGCGCCCCAGCCGGTGGGGGAGGGGGATGCCGTCCGGGATCCGCCCGCACCCGGTAGTGCATGGCTGGATCCGCGCCTGTTCGGCGATCTGGAGTTGCATGTAGGTGAGCGCCTGCCCGTGGGCGAGGTCGAGCTGGAGGTGGCCGCGGCGTTGACCTACGAGCCGGATCGCGCCGGCGCGCTGTTTCAGCTCGCGCCGCGCCTGTTGATCCATCTCGACGATCTCGAGCGCACGGGTCTGGTCACGAGTGACAGCCGCGTCACTCATGCCCTGCTGGTGGCGGGCGAGAGTCAGCAGGTGCAGGCCTTCGCCGAATGGCTCGACGCGCGGGCGGACCCCGATCTGGAAGTCCGCGGGGTCGGGGATGCACGTCCGGAAATGCGCGCGACCCTCGATCGCGCGACGGCCTTTCTGGGCCTTGCCGCGATGATGGCAGTGCTCCTGGCCGGTGGCGCGATCGCGATCGCCGTCCACGCCTTCAGTGGCCGCGAGGCGGATGTCAGTGCCCTCATGCGCTGCTTCGGTGCGCGCCAGCGCACGGTTGTATCCGGCCTGTTGTGCCGCCTCGTCGTGATCGGCGTGGTGGCCAGCGTCACGGGTGTTGCGCTCGGCTGGCTCGCGCAAACCGGTCTGGTCGCACTCGTCGGCGACTGGTTCGACGAGAGCCTGCCCGCCGCCGGCCCGGGGCCGGCATTCGCCGGCCTGATCGCGGGCATGGTGACCCTGATCGGCTTCGGTCTGGTCCCGGCGCTGCGCATCCGCCGCGTGCCGGTGCTGCGCGTGCTGCGCCGGGATGAGGGGCTGCCGGAGCCGTCCGCGGTCGCCGCGGGCGCGGTCGCTGTCGCGGCCGTGGCCACGCTGCTGGTCTATCAGGCGGGCAACCTGGAACTGGGACTGCTGGTGCTGGCGGGCACGCTGGCCATCCTCCTCACCCTGACGGGTGTGGCCTGGGTACTGGTGCGTGCGGCCGGCAGGCTCCGCGGTCGCGGCCTGTCACCGTGGCGTTTCGGTCTCGCCAGCGTGGCCCGCCGCGCGCGCACCAGCACCGTGCAGACCGTGGGCTTCGGCCTGGGCCTGCTGGCGCTGCTGCTGCTGGCAGTCGTGCGGGTCGATATCATCGATGCGTGGGAAGCCGCCATTCCGGACGACGCGCCAACGCAGTTCATGGTCAATATCCAGGCGGAGGATGTGGACGCCGTACGTGCGCGGCTGGAAGACATCGGGATCGAGCCCGACCGCTTCTACCCCCTCGTCCGGGGCCGCCTGGTCGGGATCAACGATCGCCGCGTTCGGCCCGCCGATTACTCCGAGGAACGCACGCGGCGGCTGGTCGACCGCGAATTCAACCTGTCCTGGGTCGAGTCGCCGCCGGCCGGCAACGAGGTTGTGACCGGCGAGTGGTGGAACGGTCGCGAGGCGCCGGCCTGGTCCGTCGAGGAGGATGTGGCCGAGCGCCTCGGCATCGAGGTGGGCGACGAAGTGACCTTCCGGATCGCCGGCGAGGAGGCGATCGGCCCGGTCACCAACCTGCGGTCGGTCAACTGGGAGACCTTCCAGCCGAACTTCTTCGTACTGTCGAATCCGCAACTGCTGGGCGAACACGCCGCCACCTGGATGACCGCGTATCGCACGCCCGGCGATGCGGCCGCGCAGGTGGCCGACGTCGCCCGCGAGTTTCCCGGGGTTACGGTTCTCGATGTGCAGGCACTGATCGCACAGGTTCGATCGATCATCGATCAGGGCACGCGCGCGGTCGAGTACGTGTTCCTGTTCACCCTGATCGCCGGAGTCATGGTCCTGGTGGCCGCGGTCAACGCAAGCCGCGAGGAGCGCCGCGTCGAGATTGCGCTGCTGCGCACCCTTGGCGCCCGCCGCGCACGGATCCGACGCCATCTGATTGCCGAGTTCGGCAGCCTGGGCGCGCTCGCCGGAGCCATTGCGGCGCTGGGTGCCAGTGCCACGGGCTGGATCGTGAGTACGCGGATTCTCGAGCTGCCCTATACTTTCAATCCGCTCCTGGTCGTGCTCGGTATCGGCGGCGGGGCGGTGGGCATTGCCCTGGCGGGACTGGCGACTACCTACCGCCTGGTCGAGGAGCGACCGCTGGCCGTCCTGCGGCGCGGATAGGACAGAGCTGGCAGCGATGAAACCCGAACCGGACATCAGCCGCGAACACCGGATCGCGGACCTCTGCGATCGCCACCCCGATGGTGCCGACCGCATCCGTCGGGCGGTCGCCAGTGCCGCCGCCGCGACGGCGGCTTGTGGGCAGCCGTCGACTCTCGTGGTGGCGTCCATTCTCGATGAACTCGGTGCCGACACCGACACGGTCATCGCCGGTCTGCTCAGTGCCCCGGTCGCGACCACGGATGACGCCGATCTGGGCGCCCAGTATGGCGCCGCCACCGCGCGCCTGGTGCGCAATGCGCGCTGGCTGAACGCGTTCCGCGAACAGGAGGCCGGGCTGCGCGAACGCGAATCCGCGGAGCGCCTGCGGCGGATGATCCTGGCCATGGCGGAGGATGTGCGCGCCGTGCTGATCCGGCTGGCCTACCGTACCGCACGCATGCGCCAGCTGCCGGATGAACCCGAGGAGATGCGCCAGCAAGTGGCGCGGGAAACGCTGGACCTGTACGCCCCCCTGGCCAACCGTCTGGGAGTGCATCGGCTGAAGTGGGAGCTCGAGGACCTCGCCTTTCGCTGCCTCGAACCGGAAACCTACCGCCGCATAGCCCGCGGCCTGGCCGAGCGGCGCGAGGACCGGGAACGCTTTGTCGATCAGTTCATTGCCGATCTGCGCCGCGCGCTGGCCGAGGATGGGCTTGGCGGTGCCCGGGTGTTCGGTCGGCCGAAGCACATCTACAGTATCTGGAAGAAGATGCAGCGCAAGCGCGTCGAGTTCGATCAGGTCTTCGACATCCATGCCGTGCGCGTACTCGTCGAACGCGTCCAGGATTGCTACCTGGCGCTGGGCACGGTCCACGGCCGCTGGACCCACGTGCCGCACGAGTTCGACGACTACATCGCCAACCCGAAGGAGAATGGCTACCAGTCATTGCACACCGCGGTCCTCGGCCCCTGGGGGCGTCCGGTCGAGGTGCAGATTCGCACGCATGCGATGAACGAGCATGCCGAGCACGGTGTCGCAGCGCACTGGCTGTACAAGGAGGGCAGTGGCGAGGCCGCGCGCCTGCAGGACAGCATCAACACCCTGCGGGCGCTGCTCGAGTCCGGGGGCGAGGATGCGCTCAGCGAGACCTTTCACCGGGAACTCCTCGGCGATCGTGTGTTCGTGTTCACCCCGCGCGGTGATGTGGTCGATCTGCCGCAGGGGGCGACCGTGCTCGACTTCGCCTTCGCGATTCACACCGATGTCGGCTTCCGCTGCCGTGGTGCGAAGGTCAACGGCCGCATCGTTCCCCTCAACCATGTCCTGCTCAACAGTGATGCGGTGGAGATCCTGACCACGCGCGAGCCACGGCCCGGCCGTGACTGGCTCAATCGGGATCTCGGTTATCTCGCCACCAGCCGCGCGCGGGCGAAGGTACGCGCATGGTTCAATCAACAGGATCGACGCCAGCACGTGGAGGACGGGCGCAACCTGCTGGAGCGTGAACTGCGCCGCCTCAATGCACGCAACCTGCCGATTCAGGATCTGCTGCGCGAGACCGGGCATGAACGTGCCGAGGACCTCTACCTCGCGCTCGGGCGCAACGACATCGGCGGGCAACGCATTGCCGCGGCCGTGCAGACATTGACGCGACCCGCGGAGCGCTCCGGTGATGACGCGGGGCTGGCGGCGCGCAAGGGGTCGGCGCCTGCGCAGCCCGCATCGGGCGTTGCCGACGCCGTGCACATCGAGGGCGTCGACAATCTGCTGACTCGCATGGCCAGTTGCTGCAAGCCCGTACCCGGCGATGAAATCATCGGTTACATCACTCGTGGTCGGGGCGTGACCATCCACCGTCGCGATTGCCACAACGTACTCCGCCTCGGCGACGGCGATCGCGATCGCCTGATCGAGGTGGAGTGGGGTGCGGCCGAGGGCCGCAGCTGGCGTACGGATGTCAACGTCGAGGCGTTCGACCGCGCGGGGCTTCTGCGCGACATCACGCAGGTGCTGACCGAGAGTGGCATCTACATTGCCAATGCCGGCATCGAGTCCGCCGGTGAGGCACCGCGCATCCGCATTCGGCTCACCCTGCAGGTGCGCGGCATGGCGGAACTCAATCTCGCCCTGCAGCGTATCGACCAGTTGCCGAACGTACTCGATGCGGTACGCAGCAGCTGAAGCCACCACGCAGCGGCGACATTCCGCTACAATTCCGCGTCATGTCCGGTAATACCTTCGGCAAGCTGTTCACGGTCACGAGCTTTGGCGAGAGCCATGGCCCGGCTCTCGGTTGTGTGGTCGATGGTTGCCCACCGGGGCTGGCGCTCGCGCCCGCAGACCTGCAGCATGATCTCGACCGGCGCGCACCCGGGCGCAATCGCTACACCACACAGCGCCGCGAACCGGACGCGGTCCGGATCCTCTCCGGTGTGTTCGAGGGCCACACGACGGGAACACCGATCGGTCTGCTGATCGAGAACGTGGACCAGAAGTCCAAGGATTACTCGGACATCGCGCGGCTGTTTCGGCCCGCGCATGCCGATTACACCTACCAGCACAAGTATGGCGTGCGCGATTATCGCGGCGGTGGTCGCTCCTCGGCGCGCGAGACCGCGCTGCGTGTGGCCGCGGGCGCGATCGCCCGCAAGTGGTTGCATCTGCGCCACGGCATTGTCATCCAGGGCTATCTCGACCAGTTGGGACCGGTGCACCTCGATACGGGACGTCTCGAGCCGGAGCGTGCCGACGAGAATCCCTTCTTCTGGCCGAATCCCGACCAGGTGGGGGAGCTCGAGGCCTTCATGCAGCAGTTGCGCAAGGATGGGGACTCGGCGGGCGCGCGGGTGGTCGTGTGCGCGCGCGGCGTGCCGCCCGGCTGGGGCGAGCCGGTGTTCGATCGCATTGACGCGGATCTCGCCAAGGCGCTGATGGGCATCAATGCCGTCAAGGGCGTGGAGATCGGTGCCGGTTTCGCGGCGGTCGACCAGAAGGGCACGGAACATCGCGACGAGATCACTCCCGAGGGCTTTCTCAGCAATCACGCGGGTGGCGTGCTCGGTGGCATCACCAGTGGCCAGGACGTGACCGCGCGCATTGCCCTGAAGCCCACCTCCAGCATTCATCTGCCGGGCCGCACCGTCGATGTCGATGGCAATGCCGCCGAGATTCGCACCAAGGGCCGGCATGACCCCTGCGTCGGTATTCGCGCCACCCCGATCGCCGAGGCAATGATGGCGCTGGTGCTCATGGACCACGCCCTGCGCCATCGCGGCCAGAACGCCGACGTGGGCGCCGGCGTCCCGGTGGTGCCTGCCGCACCGCCTGCGGCCGGGGACTGAAACCATCGGCGGGTGAGCGTTGCCGTGCCGCCCCGGGCATGCCCGGACTTGGTACCCGGGTGAGTTCAGCGGCCGCCGGTCAGGCCCAGAGGTACGCTGTGGACGCCCTCGTGGTCGATGCGCAGCATCGAGCCCTGATCGAACCAGTCTCCCAGTACCCAGCGCTCGACCCGGCGTCCCGCAACCCTGAGCTCGTGGCGGGCAGGGCGGTGGGTATGCCCGTGGATCATGCGCTCGGCGGCCCAGTCGCTGAAGGCCTGCTCCACCGCGCCGGGATTGACGTCCATGATGTCGGCCTGCTTGCCGCTGACGGACTCGCGGCTGGCAGCGCGCATCTCGGCGGCAATGCGGCGCCGTTCGGCCAGAGGGCGCGCGAGAAATCCCGCGCGCCATTCATGGGTGCGGACCTCGCGGCGGAAGGCCTGGTGATCCGCATCATCGGTGCACAGTTCGTCGCCGTGCAGCAGCAGGGTGCGCACACCGCCGAGGTCGGCCAGGACCGGTGCGTCCATGAGGCACACACCCGTGCGGGCCGCGAATCCGGCATCGACCAGAAAGTCCCGGTTGCCCGCCAGAAAGTGAACCTGCACGCCGCTTGCGGTGAGCTCGTGGAGAGCGTCGAGCACGGGATGCCATTCCGGTGCGTCGTCATCGTCGCCGATCCAGACCTCGAACAGATCGCCCAGAATCAGCACGGTGCGCACGGCGCGTGCCGGGCCGGCGCAGAAGTCCAGGAACGCGGCGATGATGTCGGGCCGTTCAGGGGCCATGTGCAGGTCGGCGATGCAGACCGCCGGCAGCTCCGGCGTCAGTGCCGCCGCTGGTTGAGATTCTGCCATCGGGATTCCCGTCGGGGTTGCGGTTGAACGCGCGAGGCCTCCCGCCACAGGCGCCAGACGCGCAAGGATACTGGCGGTCACGCGCGGACGAAAGCGGATCTGCTACCATCGCGCGCCATGACGACGCCGCCCGTTCGCACACGTTTCGCGCCCAGCCCGACCGGTGACCTGCATCTGGGCAACGTGCGCACGGCCCTCTTCAACTGGCTGTTTGCCCGCCAGCATGCGGGCGCTTTCGTACTGCGCAGCGAGGATACCGATCGCGATCGTGCCAGTGCCGGGGCGCTCGTGCGCATCGAGGAGGATCTGTCCTGGCTCGGCATGACACCGGATGAGGGGCCGACCGCGGGCGGGCCGCAGGCACCCTATAGCCAGTATCAGCGGCGTGAACGCCACGATCGCCTGCTGCACTTCCTGCTCGAGCGCGACCTGGCCTATCCCTGCTACTGCACGCGCGAGGAACTCGCGGCCAGCCGCAAGCGTCAGCTCGCCGCAGGCCAGGCGCCGCGATATCCCGGCACCTGCGCGCAGCTCGGCGCCGACGAAAGGGCCGCGCGCGCGCAGGCGGGGCGGACCGCCACCGTACGTTTCCGGGTGGCCGACCACGGCGAGATCACCTTTGATGACCTGGTGCATGGCCGTCAGCGGTTCCGGCTGCGCGACATCGGCGACTTTGTCATCGCGCGTGGCGACGGCACGCCGGCGTTCTTCTTCGCCAACGCCGTCGACGATGCCGACATGCACATCAGCCATGTCCTGCGCGGCGACGACCACCTGACGAACACGCCGCGCCAACTGCTGTTGCTCGCCGCCCTTGATCTGCCGGTGCCGCGCTACGGCCACTTCGGGCTGATCACTGATACGGACGGGCAGCCACTGTCCAAGCGCACCGGAGCCGCCACCGTGGCCGAATTGCGCGCACGCGGCTATCGCCCCGATGCCGTGCGCAACCATCTCGCACGCATCGGTGTGTCCGGACTCGGGCGGGATCTCCTGCCCGACGCCGAGCTCGTGGGCGCATTCGATCTCGCGCGCGTGAGCCGGGGGCCGGCGGCGCACGATGCGACTGCACTCGATGGCTGGCAGCGTCAGGCCCTCGATCGGCTCGATGGTGACAGTCTGCTGGACTGGCTCGGCCAGGCATGGTCCGAGGGCGCGGGGCCCTGGCCGGATCACGCAAGCGGTGTTGCCTTTGCCCACGCAGTGCTGCCGAACATCCTCCATCCGCAGGAAGCGGTGCCGTGGGCGGAGCGCGTTTTCGTCGACCCACTGCAGCCGGAGCCCGAGGCCCGGCAGGAGATCGTGCGCGCCGGTGCGGACTTCTTCACGGTGGCCGCGGGCATCGACGCACCGTCACCGAGCCAGGACTTCCGCGGCTGGGCGACGCGCGTGGGGGCCGCCACCGGCACGCGCGGACGCAGCCTCTTCCGGCCCCTGCGGGCCGCGATTTCCGGCGTGCTGTCGGGGCCCGAACTCGCCGCGATCGCGCCCCTCATCGGGCATGAGCGGCTGCTGGCGCGCCTGCGGGGTGCGGCCGCCATCGCGCAGGGGGCCGAGACGGGGGATGGGGCGGGCGACGGGGCCGCCTGATGCCGGCGTCAGCATCCGGCAATTGACGCTGTGCAGGCGCTCGCCTACACTCTCGCGCCTGCGCCCGAGCGTGCATCTAGGGTTCGGCGTCGGGGCATAGCGCAGTCTGGTAGCGCATCGGCTTTGGGAGCCGAGGGTCGGGGGTTCAAATCCCTCTGCCCCGACCACTCACCCGCCGCCGCGCCCCGCTGTCGGCAGGTTGCGTCCGGGAACAGCCTTGCGCCCGTAGCTCATGTGGATAGAGCATCGGCCTTCTAAGCCGAGGGTAGCAGGTTCGAATCCTGCCGGGCGCGCCAGGTCGCCAGGCGACGCAGGACGGGTTGCAGGTCAGGTTTACGCTGGTGAGCGTAGCTCAGTAGGTAGAGCCCCGGATTGTGATTCCGGTCGTCGTGGGTTCGAGTCCCATCGCTCACCCCAACTCGACACGGCGCGCGGCAGCAGCCGCGGCGCCGTCAGGTAACGCGGGCCGTTAGCTCAATTGGTAGAGCAGCTGACTCTTAATCAGTAGGTTCTAGGTTCGAGTCCTAGACGGCCCACCATCTCGCAGAGCCAACTCCATGCCCGGCGGGTTTTGTTTGTCCGGCAGGCAGGTTATCGTCATGCTCGGGTAGTGGTGCATGTCTAGTGGTGCATGCCACTGCCCAGTACCGTGCCAGCCGGGTGGTGATGCACCGCTCCCGGCATGTTCGTGTCGGTTGTGTGCATTCACCGGGAGTTCGCGCATGCATTCCCTCCCTGGTCCGCGGGCGGTTGCGCCGCGCTGGGCCCTGCCTGCCATATTCGGCGTTCTCACGGTTCTCTCCGCCTGTTCGGAGGGCGTCGGAGATGCGTCCGGGGAGGTTGCGGGCAACCAGGAGCCACCCGAGGTGCCGGTGCGCGAACTCGCCACCGAATCGGTTACCGTCAGCCGCATTTACACCGGGCGCACGCGAGGTGCACGCGAAGTCGAGATCCGTACCCGGGTCGACGGCGTTCTGGCCGCGCGTGAGTACACCGAGGGCTCTTCCGTCGAGCCGGGAGACGCGCTGTTTCGCATCGAACCGGAACCCTTCGAGGCGCGGGTGGAGAGTGCCCGGGCGCAACTCGAGCGCGCGCGGGCGGAGGAGCGCCAGGCCGAGCGGGAATGGGAACGCGTCGACGATCTCTATCAGGATGACGCGGCGAGCGGGCGCGAGCGCGACGAGGCGCAATCCGCCCTGGAACTCGCGCGCGCGGAAGTGCTGATTGCCGAGGCAGCGGTTGGCGAGGCGCGCATCGACCTGGATTTCACGCGCATCGAATCCCCCCTTCGCGGTGTGGCCGGCATGGAGGAACGCCCAGTGGGCAGCCTCCTCGATGCGGGCGAGTTGCTGACCACCGTGGTTGAACTCGACCCGATTCATGTCGGTTTCTCCATTCCCGAGCATGACATGCGTGAATTCGGATCCCAGATCCGGGGTGGCGTTGGTATCGGTGTTCGTCTGCAGACCGGGGATGACAGTTACTATCCGATTCCCGGATGGATCGACTTCACCGAGGCCTCGATCGACGCGATCACGGGGACCGTGCAGGGCCGGGCCGTGTTCCGCAATCCGGACGATCGTCTCCTGCCGGGGCAGTTCGTGCGCCTCGAACTTTCGGGGCTGTACCTGGGTACGGGCATGCGGCTGCCCGAGACTGCCATCTTCGAGCATGGTGGCGATGCGGCCGTCTATGTCGTCGACGCAGATGAGCGGGTTGTGCGCCGGATTGTATCGATCGACACGGAATTCGACGGCCAGGTGCTGATCAGCGACGGCCTCGAGGACGGCGACCGGGTCGTGATCGATGGCACTTCCGGCATCGATGAGGGCGATGCGGTGAGGGCGCGGGTGGTCGACGTGGGTGATGACGAAATGCCTTCCGCGATCGCGCCGGCCACGCTGCCGCAAGCCCGGGGCGAGGATGATCCGGGCGACGAGGCCGCGGCACGGGCCGACTTCCTGCTCGTCTTCCCGCACGCACCGGATGTACCGGTGCTGATCCCGGTGCCGGCGGAAGAAGACATGATGCGCCCTGGGGTACCGCTCTTTCTGCCCTTCGCGCCCGACATCCAGATGATCCTGCCGGTGCACTCCCTGACGGGGGATGGGGATCCCGAGGACGCGGAGGTCGAGGTCGTGGACGAAGACGCGGATTCGGGCGAGTAATGCTGCGTACGTTCATCGATCGGCCGGTTCTCGCGAGCGTCATCTCGATTCTCATCGTGCTTGCCGGGCTCGCGGCTGCCCGCTTTATGCCGGTCAGTCAGTACCCGGACATCCTGCCGCCCAAGGTCACGGTATCCGCCTCCTACCCGGGTGCGAGCGCGGAAGCGGTCGCGGAAACGGTGGCCGCACCGATCGAGGCGACCATCGATGGTGTCGATGGCATGAGCTACATGCGCTCGATATCCAACGACAACGGCGAGATGACGCTGACGGTTACCTTCGACGTCGGAACCGATCCGGATATCGCGGCGATCAATGTCAGCAACGAGGTCGAGGGGGCGCGAGGGCGCCTGCCGGACACCGTGGTCAACAGCGGCATTTCGGTCGAGAAGGCATCGCCATCGATGTTCCAGATGGTCACGTTTTCGTCGTCGGATGGCAGCCTCGACCCACGCTTCATCAGCGACTTCGTATGGCGCAACGTGTACGCGGAATTGCGCCGCGCAACGGGTATCGGTGATCAGACTTTCTTCGGCGCCCAGATCTATTCCATGCGCATCTGGCTGCAACCCAACCGGATGGCCGAGTTCGACGTCACCCCATCCGACATCCGCGACGCGGTCGAGGAACAGAATCAGCAGTATGCGGCGGGTGAGTTCGGGGCGGCACCCACGGATGAGCGCCTGGACTACACGTTCACCGTAACCACACCGGAGCGCTTTTCCGAGGTCGAGGAGTTCGAGAACATCATCCTGCGCAGCGCACCGGACGGCTCGGCGCTGCGCCTGGGTGACGTGGCGCGTGTCGAGCTCGGCGCGCAGAACTACCATTTCAGCGCACGCCATAACGGCCACGAAACCGTGCCCGTGGGTCTCTACCTCGCGCCGGGTGCCAACGCCCTCGAAACCGCCCATGAAGTCAGGCGGATTCTCGAGGACCTGGAGCCGCGATTCCCGGACTCCCTCGAATACGAGATCCCGTTCGATACCACCCAGTTCATCGAGGCATCGATCGAGCGTGTACTACTGACGCTGGTTCAGGCGCTCGTGCTGGTGATCGCGGTGGTCTATCTCTTCCTGCAGACACTGCGCGCCACGGCGATCCCGATCGTCGTCGTGCCCGTATCCCTGATCGGGACGCTGGCCGGCATGTACGCGTTCGGATTCTCGCTCAACATGCTCACGATCTTCGGCCTCGTTCTCGCCATCGGTATTGTCGTCGACAACGCCATCATTGTCCTGGAGAACACCGAACGGATCATCCGCGACGAAGGTCTGCCACCTCGGGACGCCGCGAGCAAGACCATGGATGAAGTGGCCACTCCCATCATTGCGATGACGCTGGTCACCATCGCGGTATTCGTGCCGGTGGCATTCATCGGTGGATTCAGCGGGCAGATGTACCAGCAGTTCGCCATCACCATTGCGGTCTCGGTCGGCATCTCCGGAGTCATTGCACTGACGCTCAGTCCCGCGATGTGTGCCAGGCTTTTGTCCGCAAAGCCGCGGCGACCGGCAGCCCCGTTCCGCTGGTTCAATCGGATATTCGATCGCGGCACCTCTGCCTACCTGGCCGGAGTGCGTTTCCTGCTTGGCCATCCGCGCACGGGTCTGGGACTGTTCGCTGTGCTGCTGATCGCGGTGGCACTCCTGTTCCGTGTTGTCCCGGGCGGGCTGGTGCCGGATGAGGACCAGGGCTACGTGTTCGCGGCCACCGAGTTGCCGCCGGCGGCATCGCTGCCGCGCACACAGGACGTCATGGAGCGCCTCGACGAGCGCTTGATGTCGTATCCGGAGGCAGCCGATGTCGTGAGCTTCTCGGGCATGAGCCTGCTCTCCGACGGCAACAAGTCCTATGCCGGGACGACGTACCTCACTCTGGATCACTGGCGCGAGCGCCGTGATCGCGAGCACAGCAGCGATGCCGTGATCGAGCGTATCGACAACGATGGCCGCGCCATTGCCGAGGCCGACATCCGCGCATTCAATCCTCCGCCCATCGTGGGCATATCGACGACGGGCGGCTTCTCCGCCTATCTGCAGAGTCGCGTGGGTGACGATACGGATACCCTGCTCGAACGCGCCAACGAGTTGATCGAAGCTGCGGCAGAACGCCCGGAGCTGGCCGATGTGCGGACCTCCCTCAGTAACGATGTGCCGCGCTATGAAGCCGACATCGATCGTGAACAGGCATTCGCGGCCGGTGTGCCGCTCAACGCCGTGTTCGAGACCATGCAGAGCACGCTTGGTGCGGTCTATCTGAATGATTTCAACCTGTTCGGGCGCGTGATGCGTGTCCACATGCAGGCGGAGTCCGAGTTCCGTGAACGTCCGTCGGATCTGGACAAGGTGTTCGTGCGCTCCGACGATGGTGCGCTGGTGCCGCTGTCCACGCTGGTGCAGGTTGCGCGGGCGGAGGGTCCCGACGAGGTGGAGCGCTTCAACGTGTTTCCCGCGGCACGGATTACCGGCCAGCCCGCCGAGGGCTACAGTTCGGGCGATGCCATCCGTGCACTCAACGAGTTGGTGGATGAGGTCCTGTCGGACGACTATCTGCTCGGCTGGACCGGGGCCGAGTACCAGGAGCAGCAGGCCTCGGGCGCCTCGCTGCTGGCCTTCGTGCTCGGGGTGATCTTCGTCATCCTGATCCTCGCGGCGCAGTACGAGCGCTGGTCCCTGCCGCTGGCCGTCCTCATGGCGATCCCGTTCGCGGTCTTCGGGGC
>SL_3KL_010_SEDDRAFT_10000004_pt1 | contig 121440 bp, 118 predicted proteins | sample SodLakKL_010_SED_2_FD_10381 | JGI IMG/M metagenome (IMG submission 10381)
AAGCCAGTCTCGTCCCGTAAATAGGGACATCCAATTCTTCGATTATATAGGGGATCGCCCCTATATGGTCTTCGTGACCGTGGGTCAGGACCATCCCGTCAATTCGTTTTTTATTCTCAACAAGGTAAGAAATATCAGGAATAACAAGATCTATTCCCAAGAGGTCATCTTCAGGGAACATAACCCCGGCGTCAATAATTAAAATCCTTCCATCTTTTTCAATCAACATCATGTTTTTCCCGATTTCGCCAACCCCGCCCAGGGGGATGGCCTTAATACTATCCATTTATGTCAAAACACCTCCAAATAATTATCTTTCTCAGTAAATAAACCATTTTCATTATACAACAGGGTGTGTAAAAAAACAAGGAAAACCCCTTTCCACAAACCCTTACAGCGCCAAAAAAATGTTTTTGATTAAATTTGTTCCCAGAGCTCTTCCTTCTATTTCCCTGTTTGCCCAAAACCTTTTTCTTTTCTTTCAGATTCTTCCAGTTCAGCAACCTGTTTCCATTCAATCTGTTCGTACTGGTGAATAATTAACTGGGCAATCCGATCCCCTTTTCTAATGGAGAAGGGTTTTTTCCCGTGGTTAATTAGGATAACACATATTTCCCCTCTAAAACCAGAATCAATTACTCCATCGGCGTTTAAAACGGTTACCCCGTATCTATTTGCTAATCCACTGCGGGGGTTAACATAACCAACATAACCCCGGGGAATAGCGATTGCAATCCCCGTGGGGACCGGCAAAAATTCGCCGGGGTTGATTAAACAATCTACTCTTGATTGTAAATCCAGGCCAGCATCCTCGCCGGGGTGTTGATAAACGGGGCACTGCCAGTCTTTTTCCAGAAGCTTGATTTCTATTTCCATTAAAATTCCTCCCAAAGTAAGAAAAATAAAGGGAGCCCTTCGGCTCCCCCAAAATATTATCTTGCAAAAACATGATTCCCGATTATAACAGTTACCTCCCGACTCTTAACCCAGGAAGTATTGGTAGCAGTATTGGGATTAAAATAATAAATTGCCCCCCGTGTGGGGTCATTTCCCCGCAGAGCCTCCCTGGCAGCATCAAAGGCCTGTTGGTTGGGGGGAAGATTTATCTGTCCGTCCCGAACAACACAGAACTGCCCTGGTTGGTAAATAACCCCATGGAAAGTATCCGGGTAGTTGGGGCTTAATACCCGGTTAATTATAACTGCTCCAACGGCAACCTGTCCTATAAATGGTTCTCCCCGGGCTTCACCATGGATGGCTCGGGCCAGGATGTCTCTTTCCTCGGTACTTATGGTCCTCTCCACTGCCTGGCGGGGAGTTAAATTGTGAATCGGCAAATAGATTCGCTGCCCAATCCTTATATTCGGGCTGTCCAGCTCATTCAAGGCCTGGAGAAAAGCTGTGGTGGTATTAAATTCCCGGGCCAGGTCATATAGGCTGTCACCCCGTCGGACCTGGTAAATAATAACTTTATCCCTGGGCAAATCAACTTCGGGCATTGGGGGCCTGATGTATATTGCACGAGGAATACGTTCCAGGGTTAATTCGGGAGACCCATTGGGGTTCAAGTTATCGTTTAAAGAAGGGATTTCTTTAACTGGTTTTTGCGGGATTATCAGTTCATCTCCCAGCCTGATCAGGTCATCCTTCAATCCGTTGGCCCACCGCAGACCATCAATGCTGGTCCCAAACCGTTGAGCTATTCCACTTAAAGTATCTCCTTCCACAACCTCATAAACAAAATAAAAATCAGGGAAAAAATTCGAGGCTTGAATGGAGAATGTAATGGTTAAAGTTAAAATAAAGGTAAGTATAAATACTATGCTGATTAATTTCCTCCCCATAAAAACCCTCCCTTTCCACCCAAATTCGTCTTATTATTTTTCAACCTCGGTCCAGATTTCTCCTGCTCTTTCCCAGAATTTTTTACCTGCGGTAAAAAGTTTTTGGGCTGACCCCTCTATAATTGGAAGCCTCTCGGGCAGAGTACTGCAGAAAATTTTCCCATAATTTTTGGTAAGAATCCTTCGATCCAGAACCAGAAGGATACCCCGGTCGGAAAAGCTTCTAATCAAACGCCCCCAACCCTGCTTGAACCGAATAATAGCCCGGGGTAGCATTAAATGAGTAAAGGAGTTTTTCCCCTGTTTCTCCAGTTCCCTGGCTTTTCCTGAAATCCAGGGATCATCAGGCACGGGAAAGGGAAGTCGAAATAAAATAACTGAGGTTAAATCTGCCCCTGGAAGGTCCACTCCTTCCCAGAAACTTGCTGTCCCCAGCATTATGGCTCGAGGGCTTTCCCTGAAATCACGGAGAAGTTGACTTACAGCCCTTTTACCCTGAACAAAAACTTCAACTCCTTTTTCCTCGCAAAAACCCTCGATCTCCCTATAGAAACTCTGCAGCATTTGATAAGAGGTAAACAAGAGTAAATTGCGGGGCCCCAGAACAGGAAAAACTTCCTGGAAAATCTCGATGCTTTTCCCCACAAAATCAGGATCCTGAGGCGGAGGGATGTCCCGGGGTATTAAAAGGATTGCCTGCTGGTCATAATCAAAAGGCGAACCCAGGATCATGGTATCAGTTCGTTCTGAAGGTAGGCCTAAGTTTTCAGCAAAGTAAGCGCCCTGGTCGTTAATGGAAAGAGTTGCCGAGGTAAAAATCAGGCTTTCTACCTGTGGATACAGGGACTGGATCAGAAAATCATCTAGAAATAAAGGTAACGAGCGAAGAATTAAATTTTTCCCGTCCCCCTCCAGCCAGGAAACAAAATTATCTCCCGGAAGATCAAGAAAATAATCCAGGGAGGCAATAAGCTTGCCCCAGCGATTTCTTAATTCGCCCAGGGCCAGGGTCAGTTCTTCGGGGAAAACTTCTTCCCCCACAACAAGCCCTCTATTCAATGCTTCCATACTCTCCAGCAATTCCAGGGGGGAATTCTGCAGTTTTTGCCACCAGCCCGGATAAATAAATCGGGGGTTATTCCTTTCAAGTTCCCTGTCAAACTCAAAGAAAAAAGCCTGGGCCTTTTCCTCTAATCCCTGCAGGGCAGAAAAAAGAGTGGCAAAGTTCAAACCGTCTTTTTTTTCTTTCTGCAGTCGCCCCAAAAAATCCCTGATTTCCCCAATAATTTCTATTACCTCAACCTGGGAAAAATCAGTTCCCAGAAAATCAATTCCCGTTTGTTCCAGGTGATGAGCCTCGTCAAATATTATTACTTGATGAGAAGGCAAAAGGCTTTGTTCCTCAGAATTTTGCATCTTAAGGTCACTGAAAAAAAGGTGGTGATTAATTACAATTATATCGGCCTGCTGGCATTTCCGCCGGGCTTTTTGGACAAAGCAATCATTCTGATGGGGACAAAACTGCCCCTGGCAACCATCGGCATCTGCAGCAATTAAAGACCAGATTTCGGGGTGGTCTGCGAAAGACCATTCTTCAAAAGTCCCCTCTTCTGTTTCCTGGGCCCATAAATAAATCTGGGGTAAAAGGCGGACCGGGAATTGTTCTTTTTTTTGATGCAGAAACTGCAACCTGGTTCGGCACAAATAGTTGGACCGTCCCATTAAAACAGCAATTTCAAGATTTAAGTCCAGAATTTGGGCAACCTGGGGGATATCTTTTTGAGCCAGTTGCATCTGCAAATTTTTGGTGTAAGTAGAAATAACCAGGGGTTGTTCTTCCTGGTCTGCATATAACATAGCAGGAACAAGGTATGAAAAAGTCTTTCCTACCCCGGTTCCTGCTTCGGCGATTAAAAACCTTTTTTCATTTATTGTCCTGGTTATTCTCCTGGCCAGATCCCTCTGAGAAGTTCTAATTTCAAACGGGGGGAAATTCTGCTGGAAAAGGCCTTCTGGAGCAAAAAATTCTTCAATCTTACTGTACTCAATCAATGGGCGACTCTCCTTCATAGACTCCGCAGAAAATCCAGGTTTCGTTTTCCTTGTTTCCGGGCTTCTCCAGGCGTTTCCAGGATCAGGGGGATATTTCTAAGTTCGGGAAGTTTAACCATTGCTTCAAATCCCTGTCGTCCGATTTCCCCTTCTCCAAGATGAGTATGCCGGTCTTTTTTTTCCCCGAGTTTATGGACCGAATCATTTACATGAATCAGACCAAGTCTTTGATGGTCAATATGGGAAAAAAATTTATCCAGGGTCTTTCTCCATCCTCTTTCAGACCGAATATCAAATCCCGAACCAAAAAGGTGACAGGTATCCAAACAAATTCCAACTTTTTCCGGATCAAAAGGAGAAACTATCTTGCTTAGCTCCAGGAAATCTGCTCCCAGTTCAGTTCCAGCCCCTGCCATCCCTTCAACCAGAAAGCTTATTGCATGGAAATTTTCCAGCAGGTGGTTGAGGGTGTCCTGCAATCGGTTGATCGCCTCCTGGGAAGAACTTTTCTTCCTGTTTCCCGGGTGGATAACAAAAAACTCTGCTCCCATCTCCTCCGCTCTTCCAACTTCCAGCTCCAGGGCGGAAATTGAACGGGAATAGAGGTCATCATCAGGGGAACAGGCATTAATCAAGTAGGTCGCATGGACTACCCAGGGGTCAATACCCTGATCCTTTTTATTCTGCCGAATAAAAGCGGCCCCTTTTTGATCAAATGCTCCGGCCTTCCAGCTCCGGGGATTTTTTGCAAATATCTGTACTGTATTACATTTAAGGTCGAGGGCCTCCTCCATTGTTTTTTGGAGGCCCTGACCAATTGAAAGGTGAATTCCCAATCGCAATGCAATTACCCCTCGTTAACGGCGATCCCGGTTTCCTCCACTCCGGTTCCCACCGCGTCTTTGATCATTTCTTCTTTCTGAATTACCCGAATCCGATTTAGCTTTAGGTTGAGGATTGCGGCTTTCTTCTTCCATGCATTCAGAACCTTTTTCCTTGAGGACAGCTTCCCGGGATAGATTAATCCGGTCCTTATCGTCAATTTCCGTTACCTTAACCCATATTTTGTCCCCAACGCTAACAACATCTTCAACACTGCGGACTCTATAATCTGCCAGGCGGGAAATATGAACAAGGCCTTCTTTTCCTGGTAACACTTCAACAAAAGCACCAAAGTTCATGAGCCGCTTCACAGTCCCCATGTAGGTTTCGCCAACTTCCACATCTCGAGTTAATTCCTCAATCATGACAATTGCTTTGTCCACATCTTCCTTGCTGTATCCCAGGATAAATATCTTTCCAGTATCTTCAATGTCAATTTTGGTTTCTGTTTCCTCGGTGATTTTACGGATTGTTTTACCCTGCGGACCGATTATTTCCCGTATCTGTTCGGGATCGATTTGAATTGAAATCATCCGGGGGGCATATGGAGAAAGTTCACTTCTGGGCTCAGAAATGGCTTCTTCCATATTATCCAGGATTTCCAGGCGGGCTTTTCGGGCCTGCATTAGTGCTTGCTCCATTATTTCCCTGCTGATTCCCTTTATTTTAATATCCATCTGCAGGGCTGTAACTCCATTTCTTGTTCCGGCTACCTTAAAATCCATGTCTCCATAAAAATCCTCAAGACCCTGAATATCTGAAAGGACTGCGTAATCCTCTCCTTCTTTCATCAGCCCCATTGCAATTCCTGCAACATGGTTTTTAAGAGGTACCCCGCCGTCCATCAAAGCCAAAGAACTGGCACATATGCTGGCCTGGGAGGTTGAACCATTGGATTCCAGGATTTCTGAAACCAGCCGAATCGTATAGGGAAATTCTTCATTGTCGGGTAAAATTGGTTCTATGGCTTTCTCACCGAGAGCACCGTGTCCAATTTCTCTTCGTCCTGGTGGCCGCATGGGCCAGGTTTCTCCCACAGAATATGGCGGGAAATTGTAGTGAAGCATAAAGCGTTTTTGCTCAAATTCTCCCAGGTCAAACATTATCTGACTATCTCCGATAGCTCCAAGAGTTAGAACTGATAGAGCCTGGGTCTGGCCACGGGTAAATTCTGCTGAACCATGCACCCTGGGTAAAATTGAAACTTCACTGTGCAGGTTTCTGACTTCATCGAGATCTCTGCCATCAGGCCTTTTCTTTTCTTTAATTACCATTTGCCGCACATTATCTTTAAGCATTGCTTCGAATTCATTTTTAATTATCTTTTCAACTTCTTCTTCTTCTCCGTCTTCCGCAAACCGGGGAATCAGGATTTCAAGGATCTGTTCTTTTAACATATCAACAGCTTCCTGTCGGTCAAGCTTATCCTCAACCCGCAGGGCCCGATTAAGGTCAGAAGAATAAGATTGAACTTCCTCAACAATCTTTTGGTCCGTTTCGGCGGGCTCAAATTCTGCTTTTTCTTTCCCTACTTCGGTCCGCATTTTTTCCTGGATTTCAACGATCTTGCGCAGGTAAACCTGCCCGAATTCCAGGGCTTCAATCAATTTATCTTCTGGAATTTCGTGGGCGCAGGCTTCCACCATTGTTACTTCTTCCTTGGTTCCAGCTATAATTAATTCTAACTTGCTTTTTTCCCTTTCTTCTTCGGTAGGATTGACAACAAACTCATTATCTAACATACCTACCTTAATTCCCCCAATGGGTGTGGTAAAGGGGATATCAGAAATAATTATTGACGCCGAGGCCCCGATAAAAGCCAGCATTTCTGGTTCATAATCGGGATCAACAGATAAAACAGTAGCAATTATCTGAACATCATTCCGGAAACCATCAGGGAATAATGGCCGAAGAGGCCTATCAATTAGGCGAGCATTTAAAGTTGCAACATCTCGGGGCCGACCTTCCCTGCGGTTCCAACTTCCTGGAATCCGCCCAATCGCATAAACTCTTTCCTCGAAATTTACCATTAGCGGTAAAAAATCAACCCCAGGGCGGGGATCCGACATTGTTGCAGTAACCAGGACAACTGAATCTCCACCCTTAACAACAACCGAGCCATTTGCCTGTTTTGCATAATGACCTGTTTCAAGAGTAATTTTTCTCGAACCAAGTTCAATTTCCCAACTCTGTACCATCATTTTTCCTCCTCACGTCTTCTCCTATTAAAATTAAGAGCGGGGAGGGCCCGCTCCTAAAATTAATAATATTAACCCCTAATTCCAAGATCTGTAATTAACTCGCGATAACGATTCAAGTCTTTTTTCCTAAGATAGCGCAAGAGCCGCCTTCTTTTTCCAACCAGTTTTAACAGTCCCCGCCGGGAGTGGTGATCTTTGGGGTGTTGTTTCAGGTGGTCGGTTAGTTCGAAAATCCGGTGGGTTAAAATGGCGATTTGCACTTCAGGGGACCCGGTATCGTTTTCACTGGTCTGGTACTTGGCAATAATTTCTTGTTTTTTTTCGTTGTTCATAATAAGCCTCCTTTTTTTGGTTACACCCCAATCCAAGAAAAGAGTCGGAGCCTCTCCTATCCTAGAAAGGGGAGCAATTCTTTTTACAAAATTCATTTTATCATAAACGCTCTCCAGTGTAAAGAAAGGGGAAGATTACAACTTCAATATTTGCTTGGTCTCTGCAATATCTTTTGTTATCTGTTGCTGAAGATCCTCTGGATTGGGAAAAAGTTTAACCGGACGAAGGTATTTATGGAACAAGACCGATATTTCTTCCCCATAAATCTGGTCATTTAAACCCAGAAGATGAACCTCAACTCCTTCGCATTCTTTACCAAAAGTAGGGCAGGCCCCCAGATTTAAAACTCCAGGATATTTTTTGCCTTGAACTCTGGCCCAGACCGAATAAACTCCCTGCAGAGGCACTGTCAGCCCGGAGGGGAAATCCAGGTTGGCGGTAGGAAACCCCAGGGAGCTTCCCCTACCCTCTCCTTTTTCCACCCGGCCCCTTATTCCATACGGCCGGCCAAGAAAAGAAGGAACTTCAGCTACCCTACCCGCTTTAATTAGTCTTCTAACCAGTGTACTGCTTACACTGAATCCATTTATCGCAAGGGGTTCGAGCACAACTGGTTCAAAACCAAAATCTTTGCCCGCCTCTTTAATTTTTTCTTTATCTCCTTCCCCTCGTGCCCCAAAACGGAATTTTGCTCCCACAACCAGGCCCCGGATATCGAGCTTTTCCACCATGTAATCATTGATAAACTTCCGGTAATTCAGGTGGCCAAATTCAGGAGTAAACTGCTGCACCAGGCAAAGGTCAGCACCAAGAGCCCCCATGTAGTAAAGTTTATCTTCCAGAGAAGTTAAAAGGGTGGGAGCCCGGGGGGGATTGAGAACGGAAAGGGGATGAGGCCAAAAAGTAAATATTCCCGCGGGGACCCCAAGTTTTCGGGCTCTTTCAATAGTGGTTTCAATAACCTTTTTGTGGCCGAGATGAACTCCATCAAAAGTTCCCATTGCCAGAAAAAGGCCTCTGATTGAAATTTCCTCAGGTGAGGATATTTGATATACTTCCATGATTAATCTTTCACCTCATAAGAAAACTTTAAAAGGGTGGTAACCTCCATCCTTTTCTCGACAGAGGGCCAAAAAATTTTTTTCATCATCGTAAAGCCTATAAAGATCGCTTTTCTTATCTGGAGTTACTATCAATTCATTTTCATAAATTAACTGCCCGAAATTAACTTTTTCCCGCCCCTCTTGATCAACAATAATAGAGGGCAGATGAGTCAGAGGGGTATCCGGAGAAAGCAGGAACTTATCCGGTCCCATTTTTTCCATTTCTTCAAAAGTAAAACTATCCCGGATCTTAAAGGGTCCTGTGCTGGTCCGGATCAAAAAGTTTAAGTAACCGCCAACACCGAGGGCCTCACCAAGATCTCGTGCTATGGAGCGGATATAAGTTCCCTTGGAACAGTGAATCCAGAATCTAACCCTTGGTAAAGCTATTTCCAGGGGACGCAAGGAAAATATTTCTACTGCTCGAGGAGAGATTGAAAATTCTTCACCTCTACGGCTGCGGCGGTAGGCCCTTTCCCCCTCTATTTTAACCGCGGAAATATTGGGAGGTGTTTGGGTAATCGGGCCGGAGAATTTTGATAATTCCCGTAATACTTCATCTTCAGTACAGTCAAGGGGATAACTGGAAATTATCTTTCCGTAAGCATCGTCAGTATCCCTTTTCTCACCAAGGATCATTTCCCCCCAGTAAGTTTTATCCTCCTGCAGGATAAGACTGGCAACTTTGGTTCCCTTGCCCACGCAAAGGGGAAGAACCCCTGCTGCCAAGGGATCTAGAGTCCCCGTATGGCCAACCTTTTTCCAGTTCCATCTTTTCTTAATTCGATTGATAGCCCGGGCAGAACTAATACCAGGAGGTTTAAGAAAATTAATTATTCCATTCATCTATTTTCTCCTCCACTGTATTAAGGATTTCTGGATACACATCTGCAAAAGGTTTTTCCAGGGTAACTCCTGCAGCCCGAACATGACCGCCTCCTCCCCACCGAGCAGCGATATCATTTACAGGGAAATTCCTGCTGCGGAAACTGATTTTAGTTCTTTGCTCCTGATCTACAAAAACAATAGCAATCTCAACTCCAGCAATACTCCTTATTTCGTCGATAACTTTTTGACTTACTTCCCGGGGTGAAGGTCCTTCTTTTTCTTCTTTTATCACTGTCCAGGCAAGCTGACCATCTCTGGAAAAGCGCAAAGACTGGAGTGCTTTCTGAAAAAGGGCAAAAGAAGGACGGGACTGCCTGCCGAATAATTTCTCCTGGACTATATGTAATTCCATGCCGGTAGCCATCCAGTTGGCTAATAAAGCAAGGGTTTCTTTGCGAGTATTGGGATGCCGAAGTCCCCCGGTGTCATAAAGAATACCGGCAGTCCATGCCTCCATAACCCGAGGGGGAAGATGAATTTTATCCCGGAGATTGAGTCCCAGGATTTCGCAGGCAGAAGAGGCTTTTTCGTCAACCAGGTTAATGTCCCCAAAATATTCATTGTCGGGGTGATGGTCTATATTAATAATTTCCAGGCCCTCAATTATTTCCCCCACCCGTCCCAGGCGCTTTAAGTCCCCGCTATCTACAATAATAGCCAGGTCCGCTTCTATTTCAGGTAATTTTTGTTCGCCACCTTCAATTACAATTATTTCCTCGGGTAACAGAAAAGAGAGCCGGTCGGGAACCGGCCCTTCAATGATACCTGTCACCCGAACATTTTTACCCTGCAATAGGAAAAATAACCCGGCGATTGCCCCCAGGCAATCACCGTCCGGATCAGAGTGACCGGTTAACAGTATTTTTTTATCACCATGCAAAACCGCCAGCAGGGAAGCAGTTTCAATCATTCTTATCTCCTTTTATTTCATTTAATAGATTGTGAATTCTCTGACCCCGCTCCAGGGACTGGTCATAGATAAAACGAAGTTCAGGAGTATGCCTGATTTCAATTCTCTGACCAATTTCTTTCCTTAAATAACCCACTGCTTTCTCCAGCCCTTCCATCATAGCTGCAGGGTCGTTTTTTTCCTGGAGGGTGCTTACATATATCTTCGCCACACTCAGATCTCCGCTTACTTCCACTTCGGTAATTGTCAGGAAATTCAAACGGGGATCTTTTACTTCTTTCTGGAACAAATCACTCAGCTCTTTCTTTAAAACTTCGGCCAAGCGGTTCGCTCTGTAATTCATCGCTCAACACTCCTTATCTATTATTCAGGAGCCCTGGTAATTGCCAGGTATCATTCAGATAATTTTCTCTTGATTTCTTCCAGAACAAAAGCCTCAATAATATCCCCAACTTTTACATCCTGGAAGCCCTCAACATTCAGTCCACATTCATAGTTGGCTTCTACTTCCCGCACATCATCCTGAAAGCGTTTTAACGAACCGATACTTCCCTCGTGAATAACAACGCCATCTCTTAAAACTCTAACCTTGGAATTGCGAGTAATTTTGCCGTCGGTAACATATAGACCAGCAATGGTTCCCGCTTTGGGAACCCGGAAAGTATCACGGACTTCCGCACGTCCAAGAACTTTTTCCCGGATCTCCGGATCCAATAAGCCTTCCAGAGCCTTTTTAACATCATCAATAACCTGATAAATAATCCGGTAGGTGCGGATATCAACTCCTTCCTGGTCAGCAATCCTTTTAGCTCTTGAATCGGGACGAACATTGAACCCAATTATAATAGCCTTGGAGGCTGATGCCAGGATAACATCGTTTTCAGAAATAGCGCCTGCACCAGTATGAATAATGTTGAGGTTTATATCATCACTTTTTATCTGATTCAGGGAATCTTTCAGGGCTTCAACAGAACCCTGAACATCTCCCTTTATAATGATTTTCAACTCCTTAACTTCTTCATCCTGCATTCGGGCAAAAAATTGTTCAAGGTTGGCCGGACGGTCACTGGTCAGCTCCAGTTCTCTTTTTCTTTCCCGTCTTTCTTCGGCTATTTTTTTTGCCTCTTTTTCACTTTTTACCGATTCAAGCAAATCACCGGCGACGGGAACATCGGAAAGACCCAAAACCTCAACAGGCATAGCCGGTCCCGCTTTTTTAACTCTTTCACCCTTATCATTAATCATTGCCCTGACCCGGCCATAAGTCGACCCGGCCATAATAGCATCACCTACTCGCATTGTTCCGTCCTTGATCAGGACAGTGGCAACTGGACCTCTTCCTTTGTCCAGTTGAGCTTCAATAATAACACCTGAGGCTTTTTCCTTGGGATCAGCTTTGATGTCTTCCATTTCTGCCACCAGGAGAATCATCTCCAGGAGTTCTTCAATATTGGTCTTTTGCAGGGCAGAAATTTCAACACAAACAGTTTCCCCACCCCATTCTTCAGGAACCAGGTGATATTCTGTAAGTTGCTGTTTTACCCTTTCGGGGTTTGCATTTTCCTTATCAATCTTGTTTATGGCAATAATTATGGGGATCCCGGCGTCCTGGGCATGGTTAATTGCTTCAACCGTCTGGGGCATGATCCCATCGTCCGCAGCAATGACCAGGATTGCTATATCAGTAACATGGGCCCCCCTTGCTCTCATAGCTGTAAAGGCTTCATGCCCGGGAGTATCGAGGAAAGTAATTTTTCTCCCGTTAATGTCAACCTGGTAAGCACCGATATGCTGGGTAATCCCTCCTGCTTCAGAAGCCACAACATTTGCTTCCCTGATAACATCAAGAAGCTGGGTTTTTCCATGATCAACATGACCCATAATAGTTACCACAGGTGGCCTGTTAACAAGATCCTTTTCTTTCTTTTTCTTTTTACGTTCTTCTTTTTTTGGTTTAACTGGTTGGGCCTTTTTTTCTTCTTCTTTTGCTTCAACTTTAATATCCAGGATTTTTTCAACTTCGGCCAGGGAATCTCCAGTTAAATTCTGGGTTAAATTTACCATTACCCCATTTTCTATCAATTGCTTTATGATTTTATTGGGGTTAACCTCCATAGCTTCGCCAATATTTTTCACATTAACCGGAGGATTAACTACTATTTTTTCTGCAGTTATTTCTTCCTCCTGTTCTTTTTGGGCTTTCCCTTCCCCACCTGCCAGCATTTCTTTTACAAGTTTCGCTGTTTCTTCTTCTAAAGTACTCATATGCGATTTTGCTTCGATACCGAGCTCTTTTAGCATATCAACAAGTTCATTGGATTTAATATCAAGTTCTTTTGCTAACTGGTAGATCCTGATTTTTCCCACTTTAACACCCCCATCAATTAATCATTATGGACCCTCCCTTTCCCGTCTAAGAAAGGTTTTGCTAAATTACTATCCATTATCAAAACTGCTGTCGTTTCCCTTGGAAAAACCCGGGTGAATTCCTCCTTTGTTCCCCATTCAAGGCAAGGAATATTATTATTGGAGCAAATCTCTCTAAGCTTATTTCTGGTATTTTTTCCACTGTCTTCTGCCAATAAGAGCAGCTTACCCCTGCCCTTTTTTAATTTCTGTTCAATATTGGTTGAACCTATTTGCACCTTCCTACCCCTGTAACCGAGCCCGAGCAGGCGTAGTCCTTTAGCTATTTCCATTTATTTTCCCCTCGAGAAATTCTTTTATTTCTTGAGGCAGTTCGATCTGCAGGTCCCGCTCTATTCTCTTATTTTTAAAAGCCTTTTTTAAACAATCTTTTTCAGGACAAAGATAGGCCCCTCGGCCCGGTTTTTTCCCAGTTGTATCAACATCCACTTCTCCTTCGGGGCTGCGGACGATCCTGATTAATTCTTTTTTTTCACGGCGCTGATCACAACCCACACATTTACGAAGAGGTATCTTCTTCTTCCTCTTCATCTCGAATTACCTCCCCTTCTGCAGTGGGTTCAATAAGCTTTGCTTCCTCGTCGGATTGACTTTCGCTCTTAATATCTATCCGCCATCCGGTCAATTTCGCTGCCAGTCGTGCGTTCTGGCCTTCTTTCCCAATGGCCAGGGACAGCTGGTAATCAGGGACAACTACCTTGGCAACTTTTTCTTTTTCATTTATTTCTACCGAAACGACCTTGGCCGGGCTTAAAGAATTAGCCACATAAACCGTCGGATCAGGGCTCCACTCAACAATATCAATTTTTTCTCCGCCAATTTCATCAACTATTGCCTGAACCCGCATTCCTTTTTGCCCCACACAGGCCCCAACAGGATCAACGTTTTCATCGCGGGAAAAAACAGATATTTTTGAGCGATAACCTGCTTCCCGGGTAACAGCTTTTATTTCCACTGTTCCTTCCTGGATCTCAGGAACCTCCAGTTCAAAAAGCCGCTTTAAAAGACCGGGGTGCGTTCTGGAAACAAGGATCCGGGGCCCTTTGGTGGTCTGCTTAACTTCAACTATAAAAAGTTTAATCCGGTCGCCAGGTTTATAATTATCCGTTGGCATCTGCTCTGGTTGAACCAGAATAGCCTCGGTTTTTCCCAGGTCAATCATAATATTATTATTGCTATACCGCTGGACAACACCGGTTATGATATCTCCCTCTCTGTCGCTGAACTCCTCGAATATTATTCCCCTTTCAGCTTCCCGGATCCGCTGCACCACCACCTGTTTAGCAGTTTGGGCAGCAATCCTGCCGAAATTGGCCGGGGTAACTTCGTATTCAACTACATCACCAACCTCGTAATTGGGGTCTATTTTTCTGGCCTCTTCCAGGGATATTTCCAGAGTCTTATCCTCAACTTCTTCTACTACCTCTTTACGAGCAATCACTTCCACTTTTCCGGTGTTCCGATCGATATGGGCTGTAACATTTTGCGAGGAACCAAAGTTTCTTTTGTATGCTGAAATCAGGGCAGCCTCAGCCGCCTCCAGTAATTGTTCTTTGGGGATATTTTTTTCCTTTTCAATTTCTGCTAATGCCTGAAGAAATTCAAAATTCATTTAAACTGCTCCTCCTTTAAAATTCAAAATGGAGCCGGGCTTTGGCAACCTGATCCCGGGGTATAGTTATTTTAGAACCATCTTCTAGTTCCAAACGCAAATCTTTATCTGCAAGACCCAACAAAGTCCCTCTTAGAGTTTTTTGCTTATTTACGAGAGGGCCAAATGTTTTTATCTCCACCTTTTTGCCTCGGGCCCTTTCAAAATCACGATCCCTTTTGAGAGGGCGATCCAGGCCAGGCGAAGAAACCTCCAGAACAAAACCATGGGGAATGGGGTCCTCCTCTTCTAAAACCGGCTCCAGGGCTCTTGTAACACGGACACATTCATCATGGGAAATCCCCTCCGGTCCATCAATAAAGACCCTTAACATCCATCTTTTCCCTTCTTTTTTATATTCCAGGTCAACCAGCTCCAAACCTTCCTTTTCAACAACCGGTCGGGCCAGGGCAAAAAGGGTTTCCTGTTGGCTCACTTTTTTTTCCTCCCGCTAATTTGATTATTATAAGCTAAAGAGTGGGCTGGGAACCCACTCTTAAATCTGCAACACGTTAATCATATCTATCAAAAGTATACCACAACCAAAAAGCGAATGCAAGGAGAATGCCTTCAGAAAAGGGATAGCTGGTTTTTTGCGGGCAGACCTTTCAAAACACCATATTTAACCATTGCTTCAACTACATTTTTGTTGGCTTGAGTCCTATCAGAAAAATCCTCAATTGAAGAAAACTTCTTTTTATCCCGGGCCTTGACCACCCGCTGAGCACAATTCTGCCCTAGATGGGGAATCGAAGTCAGGGGAGGTAAAATCCTTCCTTCCTTTAAAAGAAATTTATGGGAATGGGATTTATAAAGGTCAACGTTCAAAAATTCAACTCCCCTGAGCATGGCTTCCTGGAGAATTTCCAGGAGGGTCAGGGTGGCTTTTTCTTTGGGGCTGGCTTCTCTACCCTTTTCTTTAATCTTCTCCTGGGAACGCTTGACATAGTCCAAACCCTCCAGGGCAAATTTAATCTCAAATTCCCCTCCCTTTGTGGAAAGATAGGTCGCATAAAAAGCTGAGGGATGGTGAACTTTAAAATAAGCAATGCGATAAGACATCAAAACGTAAGCAGCAGCGTGAGCTTTAGGAAACATGTACTTGATTTTCTTGCAGGATTCAATGTACCACTCGGGAACTTTTTTATCCCTGAGCAGTTCTTCCTCCTCGGCTGACATTCCCTTTCCCTTGCGAACTTTTTCCATTATGGGAAAGGCTTTTTCAGGCTCTACTCCCCAGCGGATTAGGTCGTTGAGAATATCATCCCGGGTAGAAATTACCTGTTTAAGAGAAATCTCTCCCGCAGAAATCAGATCCTGGGCATTATTCCTCCAGATATTTTCACCATGAGAAAGCCCACTAATTCTGATTAATTCTCCCATTGTCTCGGGCCGGGTTTCTTCCAGCATCCCCCGCACGAAAGGAGTTCCGTACTCCGGGACTCCCAGGGAACCAACTTTTGTATTCAGACCCCCTCCTTTTAATTCCAGGGCCTCAGTTCCGGAAAAAATACTCATGGTTGGGGGATCATTAAAAGGAATATCCTGGACGTTGATTCCTGTTAGTCCTTCCAGTTGTTTGAGGGCTGTAGGGTCGTCATGCCCCAGCAGATCAAGTTTTAATAATCTGCTGCTAATTGAGCGGTAATCAAAGTGAGTCGTCTGGACTCCCACCGAACTATCATTGGCAGGGTACTGAATTGGGGTGAATTCGTGAATATCTTTATCGGCAGGTAATACCATCAATCCCCCTGGATGCTGGCCAGTTGTTCTCCGCACACCGCTGCAGCCTTTTATCAGGCGTTCAACCTGGGCCCGGTTGGCCTGTAGATGATTTTCTTCCAGATAGCCTTTTACCATCCCGTAGGCAGTCCGGGAAGCAATGGTGGAAATGGTCCCTGCGCGGAAAACATTATCTTTGCCAAAAATTTCTTCAGTATAGGCGTGTATTTTGTTCTGAATTTCCCCGGCAAAGTTCAGGTCGATATCAGGAACTTTTTCTCCCCTGAAACCCAGAAAAACTTCAAAGGGTATGTCAAAGCCATCTCGAAACAGGCTTTCACCGCATTTTGGACATTCTTTTTCACCTAAATCCAGCCCACAATCAATTTCTTTATCGGGTTCAAAATCGGTATAGAAACAACCCGGGCAGCGGTAATGGGCCGGGAGGGGATTGATCTCGGTAATTTCGCACAGAAAAGCAACAAACGAAGAACCGACTGAACCCCTTGATCCAACAAGATAGCCAATTTCAAGAGATTTCCCCACCAGGGTTTGTGAGATAGCATAAATGGGAGCAAAGCCCTGGCCAATAATACTGTGCAATTCTTTGTCGATCCTTTTCTTTACTATTTCCGGCAGCTTTTTCCCGTAAAGTTTTCTTGCTTTTTCAATCGTGCGATTTTTTACCCGGTCTTCAGCCCCGGGAACATGAGGGGGATAAAGTCCTTCGGGAACAGGGGACATTTCGGGAACTTCCTCCGCCAGAAAATTTGGGTTTCCAATTACAATTTTTCTTGCCTTATCTTCCCCGAGAAAGTTGAACTGTTCCATCATTTCTTCTGTGGTTAGAAGATGCGCAGCCCCTTTCTCCTGCCGATTTCCTTTCTGATGGAGAAGGATATCTCTAAAAACTTTTTCTTCTCTTTCCAGATAATGGGCATCAGAGATTGCAATTGGGATTTTTCCCAGTTCTTCAGCAAGAGAGACCAGGTAAGAAGTAATTTCCCGTGCTATATCAATATCTTCTACCGGTGAATTTTCCACAAGATAATTCGGGGACAGAATTTCTATATAATCAAAATTAAAGGCAATCTCTTTAAGTTCTTCTTTAGCTGCTCCCCCTAGAAGCCTGTCGTATAATGGGCCCTCCAAACACCCACTCCCCAGGATAATTCCTTCCCTGTTTTTCTCCAGCCACTCCCACGGAATACAGGGATGGCGGTGAAAATAATCCAGGTGAGAAGTGCTTACAAGCCGATAAAGGTTAAAAAGCCCTTTTTTATTCCGGGCCCACAGGGTATTGTGTTTTGTGAATTTTAGAAACCAGGGAATTTCCCGGGACAGTTCTTTTAACTGTTTCAAATTTTTAATCTCCCGGGCTTCCAGCTTGCTGCAAAAAATTTCCCAGAGGCGATATGTAGCCTGAGAATCTGCAAGAGCCCGGTGATGATCATCAAGGCGAACATTAAATTTCTTGGTAAGGGCTCCCAGGCTATGACCCCGGAGGTCGGAGTTTATTGCCTTGGAAAGACTGAGTGTATCCAGAAAGCCGTTTTCCAGAGGCAGGTTTTGCCCCAGCTTTTTACCCCAGAACCTGAGAAAATCAATATCAAAATTGGCATTATGGGCAACAAGTATGGCCCCGTTAATGAAGTCAATAAATTCTGGCCAGACTTCTTTTAGGGGTCTTGCCTTTTTTAATTCTTTGGGATCTATACCAGTAAGGTCAATTATTTCTTCCGAAGGAGCTTTTTTGGGGCGGACCAGCTGCTGAAATTCACTGGTCGAACCCTTTTCAACTCGAACAGCCCCAATTTCGATTATTTCATGTTGCCAGGGGCTAAAACCTGTAGTTTCAATATCAAGGAAGACGAGGGGAAATTCATTCCAGGAACTTTCTTCCCGCCCTGAATAAATTACTTCCTGTTCCGGTAAAGTATTGGCCTCCAGGCCTAAAACCAGCTTGAGGCCTTCTTGCTGAAATGCCTCATAGGCATTAGGAAAGGATTGGACCACGCCATGATCAGTAATTGCAGCTCCCCGGTGACCCCATCTTTTCAGGGTTTTTGCCAGCTGATCAATATCAATTACTCCGTCCATGTCGCTCATTTTAGTATGGAGGTGCAATTCAAACCTTTTTTCAGGGAAATTGTCTTTCCGGGAAATAGGCGTAACTTCAAGAATATCTTCAGCAAAAAGGACCTTCTCCCCACTGAAATTATCATACTCCATCTGCCCCCGGAATTTATACCATCCACCTTTTTGCAATTCCTCTTCTAGGTTGAATATTTTTACAGTAAGGGCAGCTGTTCTATCGGCGATATTAACAATTTGAATTGTTCCTCCCCGGCTCGATTGGTGGACTGTTTTAGAAAAAACCTCCCCCTCAACTACAAAAACCCCTTCCCCCTGGTCGAGAATACTGGATAGATTTTGTGGGGCTTCAGGCAATAAGCGGCCTTTAACAACACGGTGATCTTTCTTTCCTTTTCTGGGAAAATTTAATCTTATCGGGAAGACCATTCTGGGCAAATTTCTGAGAAATTATCTGGTCCAATTTTTTAGCCTTGAGAAAATCAACCATGGTTTTGCTGGGAAGAGATAGTTCAATTTCTCCATCTTTTTCTTCAATCTGCAGATTTTCCAGGCAACTCCCAAACTGGGGGAAACGGGACTTTATTCCCCGCAAAACTTCCTGGATCCTGTCATGATTTGCTTTTTCCCAGGGTTCAAAAATAATTTTGAAATCTGCAAAATCAGAAAGATTACCCCGGAGAAGCTCTTCCATTCCTTCCAGTTCATCCTGGTTAATCCCTGGGGCCAGGGCTATAAAAAGTGAGCAGTTTTTTTCCCGGTCAATTTCAACCCTGTTTATTACAATTTTCCCTTTAAGATCAGGGGAACACTGGCTGTGTAATAAACGCAAAAACCGGTTATTTGCTTTTGGTTTGATTATTATCCGTTCTAAACTTTTAGCCATTCGACCTGGTGCACTCCTTTTACCTGAGCAAGTTTTTGAGTCAATTCGTTACGGTCCAGTTTTGAGGGTATCTCAACCCGGATAATTATTTCAAGTTCTCCGTCAATCTGGTCATACTCCATGCGAACGTTAATGATATTCGCCCCAAATGCTCCAAAAACCGATCCCAGTTTCCCGAGAAGTCCCGGTATATCCTGGACCCTGAATTTAACTTCGCTGAACTTGGATTTAGCAGCGGCGAAAAACTCAATTTTGGAAAGAAACCAGAGGCTGAGAAAAACCAGGGCAGCTGTAACAATACTGCCAAAGTAGAACCCGGCTCCTACTCCGAGTCCAATTCCTGCGACTGCCCAGAGGGAGGCCGCAGTGGTCAACCCCTTAACACTAACCCCCTCCCGGATTATTGTGCCTGCTCCCAAAAAGCCGATTCCGCTCACCACCTGGGCCGCTATTCGCCCAGGGTCTGAAGCCTCACCAAAAATTTCATGCATGTTCTGGGAGATCAGCATTATCAGGGTTGCACCCAGGCAGACCAGAATATGGGTTCGGAAACCTGCCGGTCGCTCATGAATTTCCCGCTCCCAGCCAATCAAACCGCTTAATACCAGAGCCAGGACAAGTCTTAATATAATTTCTTGACTTGAAATCAACTTTTCTCCTCCTCTCCCAGGTACTTCAGAACCCAGTCTGGAAGATCATCTTTATCCACCATATGATCCTGGTTATTAAACCTATCTTTTAATTCAACCTGGCCGCTATCCAAAAATTTCTTCCCTATTGTTATCCGCAGGGGTATTCCCAGAAGGTCAGCCTCGTTAAACTTAACACCCGGTCTTTCGGAGCGGTCATCCCAGATTATTTCAATTCCCTTTCCTTTTAATTCTGCATATATTTTCTCTGATTCTTCATTAAGTTTTTCATCTTTGCCCAGGGTAAGTAAAATAACCTGATACGGAGCAAGGGGCAGGGGCCATTTGATTCCATTTTCGTCGTGGTTTTGTTCAATGGCTGCAGCAACAGTTCGGGTCACTCCTATCCCATAACACCCCATAATCATGGGGTGGGCTTTTCCGTTTTCGTCCAGAAAGCTGGCCTTCATTGATTCGCTGTATTTGGTTCCAAGTTTGAAAATATGCCCTACTTCGATTCCCCGGATTTCTTCCAGGGTTCCCTGGCAATCAGGACAACCTTCTCCATGACGAGCACTGCGGATATCTCCGACAATGTCCGGAGAAAAATCCCGACCGGGAACAATCCCCTGGATGTGATAATCTTCCCGGTTTGCTCCGGCAACTCCCCAGTCCATCTCCATAACCAGTTCATCGGCGATTATTTTCAAACCATGTTCCCCCTGGGGGCCCAGAAAACCGGCAGGAAGATCTCTGTAACCATCCTCGGCCAGGCCAAGGAAAGGATCTCCCAGGAGTGCAATTAACTTGTTTTCATTTAACTGGTCCGAACCCCTGACAATAGCAAGGTAGTAATCTTTTTCACCTTTGTACAGCAGGCTTTTAAACAGGTATTCTCCAGGGAGGTTCATCTTTTCCATTAGCTTTTCAATTGTTGTGACTCCCGGGGTATATATTTCTTCCTTCTCCGGCCGATCAATTTTTTCCTTTAGTTTCGGAACTTTACTCTGAGCTTTTTCAACATTGGCAGCATATCCACAGTTATCGCAAAAGAGAACACTGTCTTCACCTGTTTCTGCTAACACCATAAACTCATGGGAATCCGTTCCTCCCATTGGTCCGGTATCTGCTTCCACCACCCGGTAATCCAGGCCACAGCGTTCAAAAATCCGGCAGTAAGCATCGTGCATGTCCCGATATGTTACATCCAGAGATTCCCAGCTGGCATGAAAGCTGTAGGCATCCTTCATGGAAAATTCCTTGGCCCTGAGCAGCCCAAACCTGGGCCTGATTTCATCCCTTACCTTGGTTTGAATCTGGAAAAAGTTCTGGGGAAGATCCTTATAAGATTTTAATTCATTTCTGATCAGGTCCGTCATTACTTCCTCGTGGGTGGGACCAATACAGTAATCTCTGTTCCGGCGGTCCTTCAGCTTTACCATCAGGTCGCCCATTTCATCCCATCTTCCTGATTCCTGCCATAATTCGGCAGGGTGAAGCAGGGGCAGGTGAACTTCCTGGGCTCCCGCCTTTTCCAGTTCTTCTCGAATTATCTGTTCAACCTTGCGGACAACCTTGTAACCAAGGGGCAGGAAAGAATAAATTCCAGCAGCAACTCGTCGAATCATCCCACCCCTTAACAAAAGTTCATGGCTGGGAGTTTCTGCTTCAGTCGGTCTTTCTTTTAATGTCGGAATATAAGCCTGGGACATTTTCATGGTCATCTTCCTTTCTTAAATAAAATAACCTCTCATCCACCTAGGGACGAGAGGTTTGTTTACCACCCGCGGTACCACCCTGATTTCCCATCAAGGGACACTCTAAGGCCTGTAAATCATCGGGACGGGTTCAATCGGGGAAAAGACAGCCTCGCACCGGAATGGCTGTTCTCTGTGGCTTTTCTAACCGATCTAGTATTTCCCGTACAGGAAAATGAATTTTATTGTTATAGTATTTTAGCAGGAAAATCTGGTTTCTGTCAACCGGGGAATTCCTTTATTTTCTCAACAAAAACCCTGATAAGTTTATCAGCGGGAAATGTTCCGAGGGGTTTTCCTTTTGAAAAAATCACCCCAAAGCCCCGGCCCCCGGCAAGACCCAGGTCAGCTTCTTTTGCTTCTCCAGGACCATTTACCGCGCAACCCATAACAGCAATATTCAAATCTTTTTGGATACCCTCTGTAGCCTTTTCAATTTCCTTAACCATTTTTTCCAATTCAATTTCACAACGGCCACAGGTTGGACAGGAATAAATATTAAGGCCTCTCCACCGAAGACCCACTGCCCGCAATAGATCCCAGGCGGCCCTTACCTCCTGAACAGGATCCTCGGTTAAAGAGATCCTGATTGTATCACCAATTCCTTCCAAAAGAAGCGGAGCAAGACAGGCCACTGAATTAACAAGGCCCCTCCTCAAAGTTCCAGCTTCAGTAAGACCAAGGTGGATCGGGTAGGGAAAATGATTGGAAACTTCCCGGTTGGCAACAATGGTTTCCAGGACGCTAGTTGATTTAACTGACAGTTTAATGTTGAAAAAATCCCTTTCTTCAAAAAACCGGACATAATCAACCAGGGTTTCTACCATGGCTTCAGCACCGGGGGAACCAAACTTTTTAATTTTTCCCTCCGGCAGAGACCCACTATTAACTCCAATTCGGATGGGGATATTATTTTCCCGGGCCGCTTTTATTATTGCTTCTACTCTATCCGGCGAACCAATATTTCCCGGGTTAATCCTGATGCCGTGAACGCCTGCCGCAATTGAACTTAAGGCCAGCCTGTAATCAAAATGGATATCGGCTATCACTGGAATGGGGGTTTCCCCTAAAATCCCTGGTAAAGCCTGAACTGATTCTTCATCGGGTACTGCTACCCTTACCAGTTCACAACCATTTTGAACCAGCCTGGATATCTGGGCACAGGTCTTTTCAATATCGGAAGTTTTAGTGTTGGTCATGGATTGAATAACTACCGGGGCCCCTCCACCTACCTGAACCCCGCCGATAAAAACGGCTCTTGTTTTTTTCTCCACTCCAACCACCTCAGAAAATCTGGGTCAGATCCCGGATTATAATAACCCCGATTAAAAGAAGCAGAAATACAAACCCAATAAAATGGACCAGCCCTTCTTTTTCCGGGTCAAGACTTTTGCGTCGGATCATTTCAATAATTATAAACACAAGTCGTCCCCCATCAAGGGCGGGGAAAGGCAACAGGTTAATAATTCCCAGGTTAATGCTGATAAAACCAGCAAAGGTGAGCAGGTAATAAAAACCAATTTCAGCGGCTTCCCCAACCATCTGGGCAATCCGTACCGGTCCTCCAATATCTGCAGGGGCTTGCCCCGTAATCATTTCCTGCAGGGCTACAAATAAGGCGCCGATTACTTGGAAGGTTTGTAAGACCCCCATACCAAGAGCTCTAAAAGGCGATAGCCTCTCCCGGACTGCATCTGGATAAATCCCGATTGCACCCCGGCCATCTTCCTGCTCCTGGGGAGCCATTACAATATTAAAAACTTCGCCCTGCCTCTGTATGCTGAATTCCAGTTCCTGCCCGGGGCTCTGGTTAATAATGTAGGCCATTCTATCCCATTCTTCAACGGTTTCCCCGTTAATGGCCACAATCCTGTCACCGGCTCTCAACCCTGCTTCAGCAGCCGGTGCTCCAGGTATTACATCTCCAATATCGGTGGTTTCCGAAGCTGCTACAGGAAGGCCAAAGAAAGTAAAAACTGATGCAAACAAAAGGGCAGCAAGAACAAAATTCATTACCGGACCCATGGAAACAACAATAAAACGCATCCAGGCCGGTTTCTGGTAAAAACAACGCCCGGCCTCCCTGGCTTTTTTATATTGATCACTTTCTTTTCCTTCTTCTTCAGGCATCTCCCCGGCCATTTTGCAAAAACCACCCAGGGGAAAAGCCCTCAGAGAATATTTGGTTTCCCCCCTTTTTTTTGAGATAAGTGCGGGGCCAAAACCAAGGGCAAATTCTTCAACCAGGATACCACTCTTTTTCGCAGCCAGAAAATGGCCCATTTCATGGAAAAAGATCAGCACCCCAATAACAATAATAAAAGTAACTAGCGTCTGGAGAAATGAAAATGCTCCCAGAAAAGCCAGGACAATTTCCATCCTAGCCAACCTCCTCTACAAATTTTTGCCGCGCCCACAGGTCCGCTTCTAAAACTGCTTTTAGGTCTGTTAAAGGGAAAGGACCATGGGCGGCCATAATTCTCCCCACCGTACTGGCGATCTCCAGAAAAGAGATCCGGCCTTCTAAAAATGCGGTTACAGCGGCTTCATTTGCTCCGTTGAAAACAACGGGCATGCTGTCCCCCCGGCGTCCCGCTTCATAACCCAATTCCAGGGCTGGGAAATCTGCCCAGCGCGGTTGAAAAAAATTCAACCTGCCCACCCGGGCCAGGTCCAGATTACCAAATTCCCCGCCCACGTGGCGGGGCCCGGTTAGGGCATACTGGATGGGAACCCGCATATCCGGCTCTCCCATATGAGCAAGAAGAGCTCCATCCTGCAGGCGAACAAGCGAATGAATTATACTCTCGGGATGGACCAGCACCTCAATTTTATCATACTCCACTCCAAATAACCAGTGGGCTTCAATAACTTCCAGGGCTTTATTCATAAGGGTTGCCGAGTCAATAGAAATTTTACCCCCCATATTCCAGGTAGGATGCTGCAGAGCCCTTTCCGGTGTGATTTCTTCCATTTCCTCCCTGGGTGTATAAAGAAAAGGCCCACCTGATGCGGTGAGGACCAGAGAAGCAATATCCTGTTCTTGGGAACCCCGCAACAACTGGTAAATTGCACTGTGCTCACTATCAACCGGAACTATTTCCCCCGATCCTGGCTGGGCAAGAATACGGGAAATGAGTGGGCCCCCTGTTACCAGGCTCTCTTTATTGGCCAGGGCCAGCTTTTTCCCTGCTTTCAGAACAGCGAGGCTTGGTTCCAGTCCGCTGATCCCGACCAGTCCATTAATAACAATTTCCACATCATCCCGGACAACCAGTTCAAGGAGGGCTTCTCGTCCAAACTCAAATCCAGCCCTTTTTTCTTCTTCTCTCCCGGTTAGAACCGCCAGGTTGGGCTGGAAAGTTGCTTTCTGCTTTTGCAATTTATCCCAGTTTGTATGGGCAGTTATACCCACAAGATTTAACTCGTAACCTTTTTTGCGAAGGTTTTCAATGACTTCCAGGCTTTGCTGCCCGATAGAACCTGTCGAACCCAGGATAACTATTCCTGCCAAGTTATCACCCCTTTTCCAGTTTCCATTTAGCTACGATTCCTGCCCTGATCAGGGCTTTGGTCACAATAAGAATGGCTGGACCTATAATCACCCCAGACGGCCCAAAGACTCGCAGCCCGACGTACAGGGCAATTAAAGTAGCCACAGGGTGAACTCCTATATTTTTTCCGATAACCTTGGGTTCAAGGATAGAGCGGACAACAGCCATGGTTCCGTATAAAAGAACCAGCTGAAATCCGAGAAGGACATCTCCCATGAAAAATGACAAAATTATCCAGGGCACAAAGATCAGGCCCGGGCCCACGATGGGAATCAAATCCAGGATACCCGAAATAATTCCGATTACCAGAGCATAATTCACTCCGAAAATCTCCAGCCCAATAATAGTCAAAACCGTTGTTACTGATATGAGGATAAAAAGGGCTCTTAGGTAACCAATAACACTTACAGAAAGTTCACTTTTAAAACTAATTGCTTCATTGCGCCACTTATCTTGGACCACTCCAAATATTGAAGCTTCAAGATATTCTTTATCCTTACTGATAAAGTATGCTGCCAAAAAGGATAAGAAAATTACTGTTATAAAGTGGACGACCCGTTGAGCTCCAGCCTGTAAAGCACCGAAAAGGGTTCGGATGCCGCCTTCAATGGTTGCATAAATTTCTTCTATCCCTTCTTCCAGTGAAGCCTGCAGTTGGGGAGAAAACTCCCAATCCTCCAGCAATTCCTGGAGCCGTTCATTATCCCACAGTACTTCGAATTGATTTAAAGCATCCCGGTACTCGGGAAGAGAACGAATCAGCCGGTCCATTTCAAAAAATAATCGGGAGGCACCTGTGGTCAGAATAATAAGCAGGACGGCTATAATAATTACCAGGCAAATAGCAACACTAAGCCCCCGCCCCAGCTTTAGAAACCTCTGCATTCTTGAAACTAGAGGTTCAATCAGGGCCGCAATTATAACCGCAAATAAAAAAGGCAGGATATAAGTTAAAATATAGGAGACAAAAAAATAAACGAAAAGGAAGAAAAGAATAATTCCACCCAGGTACAAAAGGTAAGGAGGAATTTTTTTAGTCATCGGGCTCCCCTCCTAAAAGAAATAAACCACAAAATAATAAGCTACTGGTATGGTAAAAATCAGGCTATCCATTCTATCCAGAAACCCACCGTGCCCCGGGAGACTATTTCCGGAATCTTTAATTCCGGCATTTCGTTTCAGGCAGGATTCCACGAGATCACCAGCCTGACCAACTATTGTCAATACAATCCCCAAAACTAAAACAGGAACAAGGGGCCAGGCAAAAAACCAGCCCATTACAAGGGCAACCAGAGCTCCAAATATTACCCCTCCAATAGCCCCTTCGACTGACTTTTTGGGGCTGATCGTTGGAGCAAGCCTTCTTTTTCCAAAATTCGTTCCCAGGAAAAACGCCGAAATATCAGTAATCCAGGTTACTATTAGGGGAAGCCAGACCAGAAAAAGGGGGTCATAACCGGAAATATTAATCCCTCCCCGTAAAAAGAGAATATGGACCATCGTAAAGGGAATATAAACCAGTCCAAATCCCAACAAAGCAACCCGGGAAAAATACTCCTGAGGCCCATATTTAATATTAACTAATAAAACCAGGAAAAAAGAAGCAATTAGGGCCGGAGATAGATAATTTCCTCCCATTTCAACACCCGCTATTCCTCCCCCTAATATAAGCAGGCCGCCGGCATATAACGGCCAGGTATCTATATCTGGCAAAAAGCACCGGATAAGCCGACCAAACTCCCGCAAGCCAAGGAAAATTGCAATCAATAACCCTGCTGCCAGCCAGAGGTTTCCTAAATAAATTAAAATTAAAACCAGAAAAAAACCTATCAGTCCGGTTGTTACCCTCTTCTGCAGCAAATTATTCCCCTCCTACTTTCCCAAATCTTCTCTGCCGGTTTTGGAAATCCTCTACTGCCTGGTAAAGATCTTTTTCGGTAAAATCAGGCCAGAAAACCTCGGTAAAATATAGTTCAGCATAGGCCATTTGCCAGAGGAGAAAATTGCTTAGCCGTTTTTCCCCGCCAGGGCGGATTAAGAGATCAACATCAGGGAGGTCAGGGTTATAAAAATAATTTTCCAAACCCTTTTCCGAAAAATCCCCCTCGCCTCTTTGGCACAGGTTTACCGCTGCTTCAAAAATTTCCCTGCGACTCCCATAATTCAGGGCTATATTTAAATTTACCCCGTTACATTTAGCTGTATTTTTTTCAACTTTTCTCATAATTTTTTGCAGGCTAGGAGCCATTTCTGTTCTGTTGCCCAGGAACAAAACCCGCACGTTATTTTTAACCAGTTCTTCAGCCTCTCTTTCAAAGGTCCGCTGAAAAAGATCCATCAGGAAATTTACCTCTCTGCGGGGTCTATTCCAGTTTTCGGTAGAAAAGGCATATACAGTCAGGTTTTTCACCCCCAATTCTCCACAGGCCTGGGTGATTTTCTTTAAAGTTTCAACTCCCTTCCGGTGACCTTCTTCCCGGGGCAGGCCCCTTTTCTTGGCCCACCGGCCATTTCCATCCATTATTATTGCGACATGGGCAGGGAGGTTTTTGGTTTTTAATTTTTCCTTCCACTTTTCCAGCTCTTTTTTATTGATAAATATTCCTCCCTTATCAGCTAACCCCCTCATTAAGAGGGGGTTTTGCCCTGAGGACGATCTGGGTCGGCAATGGTGCATTCAATTTTATCATCATAATTTATTGCCCTGATTATCCTCATTTCTTCCTGGGCTATTTCTTTTTCATAGCCTCCGGTAACCTGGAAAATCAGCTTTTTCCCCGCGTGTTTTTGCAGAGCTTCCCGAACGGTCAAACCCAGAAGTCGGGCCATTTATACTTCCATAATCTCGGCTTCTTTTTCTTCCAGTAATTCATCAATCTTTTCAATGTAACTATTGGTCAGTTCCTGGACATTTTCCAGCCCTCTGTGATAATTATCTTCAGAAATATCTCCGTTGTTTTCCATTTCTTTCAAATCTTCATTGGCATCCCGCCTAATATTGCGCACTGCAACCCTTTGTTCCTCCGCTTTGTTTCGAACCACGCGTACCAGTTCTTTGCGTCTTTCTTCAGTGAGCTGGGGAATAACAAGGCGGATTAAGTCTGCATCAACATTGGGATTGAGACCCAAATCAGATTTTAGGATTGCTTTTTCAATGGGCTTAATCGCGTTCTTATCCCAGGGTTGAATAACAAGCTGCCGGGATTCAGGAACCGAAATTTTTGCCATCTGATTAATCGGAGTTGGGGTCCCGTAATAATCAGCCTTAATCCCCTCCAATAGAGATGGGGTCGCCCGGCCGGTTCGAACCATGGAAAATTCTTTCTTGGTCCTTTCAATTACCTTTTCCATTCTGTCTTCTGATTCCTTTACCACCTGATCAAACAAGTCCAAGCCCTCCTTTTAAGAAACTGAAGTCCCGATTTTTTCTCCCATTACTGCCCTTCGAATATTATCCAGGTCTGCTAGGCCAAAGACAACCAGGGGAATTTTATTGTCCATGCAAAGAGAAACTGCAGTTGAGTCCATTACCCGAAGAGAATTTTTTATTACATCCATGTATTTGAGTTCATTAAATTTCTGGGCATCAGGATTTTCAACAGGATCAGAATCATAAACCCCATCGACTTTTTTGGCCATCAGTATTGCATCTGCACCTATCTCTGCAGCCCGCAGTGCGGCGGTTGTATCAGTGGAAAAGAATGGGTTTCCCGTTCCCCCAGAAAAGATTACAAGTCGACCTTTTTCCAGGTGTCGAATGGCCCGCCGCCTGATGTAGGGTTCAGCTATTTGTCTCATTTCCACGGCTGTCTGTAAACGAGTCTGTAAACCTTCATGTTCGAGGGCATCTTGGAGGGCAAGCCCATTTATTACTGTGGCCAGCATCCCCATATAATCTGCGGTGCTTCTATCCATACCCTCTGCGCTTCCGGCCAGGCCTCGGAAAATATTCCCCCCGCCAACAACTATTGCAATTTCAACCCCTGTTTCCTGAACCACCTTGCAAATTTCCCGGGCAATCTTACTAATATACCTGGCATCAATGCCATATTGCTGGTCACCGGCCAGCGCTTCACCACTTAGTTTTAAAATTACCCTTGAAAAGACCGGTTTGGACATACAAGGCCCCCCATTTAAAATTTTTTCGCCTTTCGTCTGGAAAATCCTGCACAAAAAAGAGAACACCAGAGGTGCTCTCTTTGTAATACCTATTCCTCTTCTCCCACCGCGAAGCGAGCGAAGCGGTTCACCAATATATTCTCTCCCAGCTGAGCAATGCTTTCCATAATCAGATCTTTAACGGTCTGATCATTATCCTTGATATATGGTTGCTCCATCAAGCATCTGTCTTCAAAGAATTTTTCCAACCGGCCTTCAACCATCTTCTCAACGACATGCTCGGGTTTATTTTCTGCCAGGGCCTGCTGGCGAAGGATTTTCTTTTCCTTTTCAACTTCTTCTGCGGGAACATGTTCTCTGGATACATATTCTGGCTGGCTGGCGGCAACCTGCATAGCCAGGTTATGGACCAGTTCTTTAAACTTATCGGTTTTAGCAACAAAATCGGTTTCACAATTTACTTCAATCAGGACACCAATTTTGCCACCCATATGAATATAAGAACCTACAATTCCTTCAGCGGCAGTTCGGCCTGCTTTTTTAGATGCAGCAGCGATGCCTTTTTCCCGGAGGTATTCAACTGCCTTATCAATATCGCCACCGGTTTCCTGCAAGGCTTTTTTGCAATCCATTACGCCTGCCCCGGTTTTCTGGCGAAGAGCTTTTACATTCTCCATGCTTATAGACACGTTTTCCCCTCCTTTATTCCGCCTTTTTCTCTTCCTCTTCTGCGGAAGTATCTTCTTTTAGGTCTTCGAGATCCTTAACAGGTTCTTTTTTATCTTCTTTATCTTTGACCTGTTCTTCTTCGGGTTCCGGCATTTCAGCTTCCTGGCCCTGATTCCCTTCCAGGACTGCATCTGCCATAACTCCGGTTAAAAGCTTAACAGCGCGGATTGCATCATCATTACCGGGAATTACATAATCAATTATGTCGGGATCACAGTTGGTATCCACAATAGCTACAACAGGTATTCCCAATTTGTTGGCTTCTGCGACTGCAATACTTTCCTTGCGAGGATCAACCACGTACACAGCACCCGGCAATCTCTTCATATGACGGATACCACCAAGGAAACGGTTTAAACGTTCTTTTTCTTTCTGAAGCTGGATGACTTCTTTTTTAGGAAGGACTTCAAACATCCCTTCCTCTTCCATCTTTTCCAGTTCGTCAAGCCTTTTGACCCTGCGGTTGATTGTCTGGAAATTGGTGAGCATCCCCCCCAGCCAGCGCTGGTTTACATAGGGCATTCCGCACCTTTCCGCTTCTTTTTTTACCGTTTCCTGGGCCTGTTTTTTGGTTCCTACAAAAAGAATTTCTTTACCTTCCATGGCCAGATCGCGGACAACTTTGTAGGCGACCTCGACCAATTTTACAGTTTGCTGCAGGTCAACGATGTAAATCCCGTTACGTTCAGTAAAAATATAGGGTTTCATTTTAGGATTCCACCGCCGGGTTTGATGTCCGAAATGGACACCTGATTCCAGCAGTTGTTTCATTGTTACTACTGCCATTTTTAATTTTCCTCCTCTCGGTTTTTCCTCTGATCCGGTCATCCCCAGCCTAGGGAACCTTTGCAGGCACCACCCTCGGAGTTGCGGATCATGTGTTATTAACCATTAGGTAGTATACCACAGCGCAGCTGATTAATCAATAGGAATAAGGGGGTTCAAACAATTTTCTCTCCCTTATGGAAGGTTTTAATCTTCAGTTCTCCGGATTCCAGGCAAAATTTAATTGTGCGCCCGGATTTTCCCCCACAATCCATCCCCTTAAGGGGAACTTTAATCTCCTTCAGGATTTCCCTGACTTTTTCGGTATTGCGTTCTCCAATACGCCCTATATCGGTATCAAAGGAAAACATGTGGGCTCCCCCTGCTATTTTAGCCCACAACTGATTGCGTTCGGCTCCTGCTTTGCATAAATCTTCAATAAGCTTGGGAATGGCGGTATCGGCATATTTACCTGGTTTATCCGGGGAATTTCCATTCCTTCCTGCCTCGGGCAAAATAATATGGGCCAATCCCCCTATTTTCTTTTGCGAATCATATATAACCAGTCCAATACAGGACCCCAGGCCGGTGCAACCCAGAAAATCAGGAGATTCGGAAATTTTTAATTCACCCATTCGCACCAGGATCAATCTGCTCATCGGTTTCAGCTCCAATTGCCCCGAGAATCTTTTCCAGGCTTCCCGGCTCGGGAATCAGGAAAAATTTACTGAAAATTTTATTATCGCCTTCATAAAAGGATGTTTCCAGGAATAACGCCTGATCGCCAAATTGTCCTTCATGGGCAGCAATTGAACCCAGAACTGCTCCCGCCATATCCAGAACAAAACTCGGCAAAGACTGGACACAGTTAAAACCAGTCATTTTGTTAATGGAGTTCAAAAAAGACCCCGACAGGATATTGGCTATTTCCTGTAGTGCCGATTGTTCCATTTCCCCGCTAATCTCCTGAGGTTCATAACCCAGGGCCAGGGTCAAAAGCCGGTACATGCTTTTCTCGTCCACAAGGTAAACGATTTTTCCCGGAGCCTCGCCCAGCATTCTAAGCAAAACACAACCAACAAGGCGTTCTTCTCCTCCCATAATTTCAGGAATTTCTTCCAGGGAAAGAATTCTGGCCCCGGGAACTTCCATTTTAATCTCTCGTTCCAGGAACTGGGCAAGGGCTGTAGCAGAATTCCCGGCACCAATATTACCCACTTCCCGCAGGGCATCAATTTGAAATGGAGTCAGCCGGCTAATTTGATCTGACATTAATAAAACCCCTCTCGCTATTTGCAGTTAAAGGTCTATTTTCTCAATTTCTTCCATGAGAAATTCGTTAAGAATTTTAATGTAAGTTCCCTTCATACCAAGAGAGCGAGATTCAATAACTCCTGCGCTTTCAAATTTCCGCAGGGCGTTAACGATTACTGAACGGGTTATACCGGCCCTGTCAGCAATTTTACTGGCAACAATCAACCCTTCATGTTCATTAAGTTCGGCAAAAATGTGTTCAACTGCTTCAATTTCGGAGAAAGAGAGGCTTTCCAGGGCCATATGCACTGCAGCTTTTTTCCGGGCCTTTTCTTCCATTTTTTCGCTCCGGGAACGTAATATTTCCATCCCCACAACTGCGGCAGCGTATTCAGCCAGAATTAAATCTCCTGGTCCAAATTTATTTTTAAACCTGGCCATAATCAAGGTTCCCAGGCGAACCCCCCCTCCTTTTACGGGGACGATAGTTGTAACCTTGGTGGAAAAGAGACAATCACCCTTGAATTCAAAAACACACTTTCCATTTTCCTGTTCGATATTTGCCCTGGTTTCATTTATGGAAAGTACCTTGTTATTAAAATCTTCGGGAAAGTGTTTCTTTTCCAATACTTCTTCAACCATAATCTCGCATTCAAACTGGTCCAGAAGATTGTAGCCGAGTAATTTTCCTTTCTTGCTGACTACATAAATGTTAGCCTGGAGTGCTTCGCTCAATACCCGAGCCATTTCCGAGAAATTAACTGGTTTTCCGGCACCACCCAGAATCAAGTTATTTATTCGCCGGGTTTTTTGGAGTAGATCTTCCAATTTTTTCGACCTCCTTTATTTATAAAATATATCGACTTAGATCCTTATCTTTAATAATACCTTCAAGTTGCTCCTTGACAAAAGTTTCGTCAATTTCTATTTTTTCCCCTTTCAATTCTGGGGCCCGGAAAGAAATATCTTCAAGGAGTTTTTCCAGAACTGTATGCAGTCGCCTGGCCCCGATATTTTCCATTTGATCATTGGCCAGCCGGGCGATCCGGGCCAATTCAGCTATCCCGGATTTGGCAAATTGAATTTCAACTTCCTCTGCATTCAGGAGAGCTACATACTGCTTGATCAGGGCGTTTTGCGGTTCTGTCAGTATCTGGCGGAAATCTTCCTCGCTGAGGCTTTCCAGTTCAACCCTGATGGGGAAACGCCCCTGCAGTTCAGGAATTAAATCAGCTGGTTTGGCCATGTGAAAAGCTCCTGCAGCGATAAAGAGGATGTGGTCAGTTTTTACTGGTCCGTGCTTTGTCATAACGGTGGAACCTTCAACAATCGGAAGTATATCTCTCTGGACACCTTCTCGGGAAACGTCAGGGCCATGGCTATTTTCTTTCCCTGCAATTTTATCAATTTCATCAAGGAAAATTATCCCGCTCTGTTCAACCCTCTCCTTTGCTTCTTCGGTTACTTCGTCCATATCAATTAGTTTTTGCGCTTCCTGTTGTTTTAATATTTCCCGGGCCTGTTCAATACTAACTCTTCTTTTTTTCTTTTTTTTCGGGAACATACCTCCGAAAAGATCCTGCATGTTGATTCCCATTTCTTCTACTCCCTGGCCGGAAAAAATTTCCAGCATGGGCGAATGACTGGATTCAACCTCTATTTCAATCATGTGGGCTTCCAGTTCACCTGCTCGAAGTTTTTCCCCTAATCTCTCTCTACGGGAACGAAGTCTTTCCTGGGCTTCAGTTTCTTCCTGTTCCTCATCTCCGTTATCTTCCCGGGAAGAGGTTAAGAAAAGGTTAAAGGGATTGCTTGCTTTTTTCTTAATGGGCATCAGGTAATCCATTATTCTATCTTCCACCAGCTCTTCCGCCTTGTCTTCCACTTCTCTCATCTTTTCCTGTTTTTCCATTTGGATTGCGTTTTCTACCAGGTCGCGAATCATGGATTCAACATCCCGGCCCACATAACCAACTTCAGTAAATTTGCTTACCTCCACCTTGATAAAAGGTGCTCGAACAAGGCGGGCCAGTCTGCGGGCAATTTCAGTTTTTCCTACACCGGTTGGGCCAATCATCAGAATATTTTTGGGTAAAATTTCTTCCCGCAGTTCATCATCCAATAAACCGCGACGGTACCTGTTCCGCAAGGCAATTGCAACGGCCTTTTTGGCTTGGTTCTGTCCAATAATATATTTATCAAGCTCATTTACCGTCTGTCGAGGAGTTAAATCTTCCAACTTCAGGCCTCCTTTTTAATCCACCACTTCAACCCGGATCTGATCATTAGTATAAATACAGATATCAGCAGCAATTTTCATTGCTTCCCGGGTAATTTCCTCTGCTTCCAAATCAGTATGTCCAATTAAAGCACGGGCTGCAGCCAGGGCATAAGCTCCACCCGAGCCAATTGCTGCAATGTCATCGTCTGGTTCGATAACATCTCCGGTACCCGAGATTATAAACATCTCTTCCCGGTCAGCAACAATCAATAACGCTTCAAGCCGGCGAAGCATCCGGTCAGTTCTCCACTCTTTGGCCAGTTCTACAGCAGCCCTTTTAAGATTTCCCTGATAACTCTCGAGCTTTCCCTCAAACTTCTCAAAAAGAGTAAAAGCATCTGCTGATGCTCCAGCGAAACCAGCAACCACTTTCCCTTCATAGAACCGCCTGACTTTATTTGCTCCCTTTTTCATTATCGTGTTTCCCATCGAAACCTGCCCGTCACCAGCAAGGGCCAGGCTCCCATTTTTTCTTACCGCAAGAATGGTTGTCGCTTTCATCTTACTGGCCTCCATTAATTATTTTCCCCCGGATACTCGGAAAATGGTTCCAGTAGTTCAAATTTATCGATAAAATCTTTTAAAGCTTCCCGCGCAATGTTCACCTGTTTTTCTCTTCGTTCTTCTTTCTTTTTTATCCTTTTTTCCGGGTTGGGTAAAAGTCCAAAATTCATGTTAATAGGCTGAAAATTTTTGTTGGGAGTTGTAATATAATCGATTAAACTTCCCAGAGCTGTTTCTCGGGGAGGAACCAAAGGTTCTTGCCCCCGGGCCAGAAGAAAGGCATTTATACCCGCCCAGAGACCTGTAATTGCCGATTCCAGGTAACCTTCAACCCCTGTAACCTGGCCAGCGAAAAAAACATCAGGCCGATCCCTGAACTGAAGGGTTGGTTTTATTACCGAAGGGGAGTCAATAAATATGTTGCGGTGCATTACCCCAAACCTGGCAAACTCGGCTTTTTCCAAACCAGGAACCATCCGAAATACCCTTTTCTGTTCGGGCCATTTAAGCCGGGTTTGAAAACCAACAAGGTTAAAAAGCGTTCCTTCCCGGTTATCCCTCCGGAGTTGGACAACTGCAAAGGGTCTTTTCCCCTCCCGGTCCTTTAAACCAACGGGCTTTAATGGCCCAAAAGCAAGAGTTTTATAACCTTTTTTAGCCAGGTTTTCTACCGGCATACAACCCGCAAAAAGTTTGTTCTCCTCAAATCCATGCAGGGGCATTACTTCGGCCCTGACCAGTTCATTGTAAAAATTTTGGTACTGTTCTTCAGTCAGGGGACAGTTAATATAATCACTGCTTTGTTCATCATAACGGGCCCCGTAAAAAGCAATATCCATATTGATGGTATCGAAATAAACTAAAGGAGCGGCGGCATCAAAAAAATAAAGGCTTTGCTGCCCGGTTAAATCCTGAAGTTTTTGGGTTAATGAATCCGAAGTTAGAGGACCGGTAGCAATAATCGTTATAGGTCCCTCGGGGATTTCATTAACTTCCTCCCGGCGAATTTCCACCAGGGGGTGTTCTTCCAGGCGGCGGGTAATTTCCTTTGGAAATTTTTGCCGATCCACTGCCAGGGCATTACCCGCGGGAACCCGGGTTTTCCGGGCAACCTCTAACAGCAGGGAATTGAATTTTTCCAGTTCAAGTTTTAACAGTCCTCCCCCGGTGGTAATTTTTTCTGAACCCAGGGAATTGCTACAAACAAGCTCCCCCAGATAAGAAGTGTGATGGGCAGGGGTGTTTTTATTCGGACGCATCTCATAAAGCCTTACTGGTTCTCCCCGGCTGGCAATCTGCCATGCCGCTTCAGATCCAGCGAGTCCCCCTCCAATTATCTCAACTTTTGCCACCTTTATCCTCTCCATGCACATAATCACATTCTTCCCGGGCGCAAACTTTTTTTACGCCTTTTTTACTCCTTTTTTCCAGCAAAAAAGCTCCACACTTGGGGCAATCTTCTGCCAGGGGCCGGGACCAGGAAACATAATCACAATCAGGAAATTGATCACAACCGTAAAAAGTTCTTCCTTTCTTACTCCGCCGCTGAACAATTTTTCCTTTGCCGCATTTAAAACAATCAATATCCTCTAAGACCATGTAGGGCTTGGTATTGCGACATTCTGGAAACCTGGGGCAGGCCAGAAATTTTCCGAATCTTCCGTGCTTGATAACCATTTTGGCTCCACACTTATCACATTCGATATCAGTTTTTTCATCCTCAATGTCAACTTCCTGCATCTGTTCCTGGGCTTTTTCCAGTTTAACTCTAAAATCCTCATAAAATTCCTGCAAAAGTTTGACCCAATCTTCCTGATTTTCTTCAACCCTGTCCAGTTTTTCCTCCATCTGAGCGGTAAACTGAACTTCAGTAATTTCCGGGAAGAAAGAAACCAAAAGATCATTGACCTTAAAACCCAGTTCGGTGGGCTTAAAACGGCGTTCTTCGCTTATAATATATCCCCTTTGCTGAATAGTGCTTACAATTGGGGCGTAGGTGGAGGGCCGGCCAATTCCCTTTGCTTCAAGTTCTTTGACCAGGGTCCCCTCTGTAAAGCGGGGAGGAGGCTGGGTAAAGTGCTGCTCTTCCTCCATTTTATTTAACTTAACCTCTTCCCCTTCTTTTAATTCGGGGAGAATATTTTCCTCAATATTTTCAGCACCGAGAACTTTTAAAAAACCCGGGAAGATTACCTGAGAACCATTGGCCCGGAAAACAAATTTTCCCCCCTGGACATCAACATTTAAACCGAAAAATACAGCGGGTTTCATCTGGCTGGCAATAAAACGGTCCCAGATTAGCCGGTATAGTTTAAACTGATCTTTATTCAAATAGGGTTTTGCATCTTCAGGGGTGAGGGTGGGGTCTGTGGGCCGGATTGCTTCGTGAGCATCCTGGCTTCCTTTTTTGCCCCGGTACTGCTGGGCCTTAGCTGGAAGGTACTTTTCCCCAAATTTGTCTTTTATTACCTCGCGGGCAGATTCTTGAGCGACAGGAGAAGTTCTGACTGAATCCGTTCGCATATAGGTTATAAGTCCTGTTTGTCCTCGGCCACCTATTTGTAGGCCTTCATAAAGCTGCTGGGCCACAGCCATGGTTTTGCGAGCAGTAAAATTGAGGCGCTTTATTGCCTCCTGTTGGAGGGTGCTGGTAATAAAGGGAGGCAGCGGTCGCCGTTCCCGTTTGCGTTCCTTGATTTTAGAAATTTTATATTCTTCTTTTTTAATTTCGGTGAGGAGTTTTTTGGCCTGGTCCTCATTTTTTACCTTTATTCTCTTATTATCAATGCGGAAAAGCCGGGCTTTAAAGTTTCCCTGGGGAGCTTTAAAATTCCCGGTTATTGTCCAGTATTCTTCTGGTTCAAATTTTTCTATCTCTCTTTCCCTCTCGCAAATAAGTCGCACAGCTACAGTTTGAACCCTTCCTGCACTTAGACCCTTTTTAACCTTTTTCCAGAGCAGTGGGCTCAATTTATAACCCACCAGACGATCCAGAATACGCCTGGCCTGCTGGGCATCAACAAGTTTCCCATCAATAGCCCGGGGTTTTTCCATGGCCTTTTTTACTGCATCTTTAGTTATTTCATTAAAAACCACCCGGCATTTTTGATTGGGGATCTCCAGGACACGCTTAAGATGCCAGGAAATCGCCTCTCCTTCCCGATCCGGGTCAGTTGCCAGGTAAACTTCATCAGCTTTTTGGGCTTCTTTTTTCAGCTGAGATAAAATCTTCCCTTTACCTCTGATTGTAATATAGTGGGGACGGAAATTGTTTTCGACATCAACTCCCAGTTTGCTTTTGGGAAGGTCAATTAAATGGCCCATGGAAGCTTCAATAGAATATTTTCTTCCCAAAAATCTCTTAAGAGTTCGGGCCTTGGCTGGAGATTCGACTATAACAAGCTTGCTTGCCATTCTATCTCGTCCCTTCAGTTAATATAGAATTTAGCATCCCGCATAAAGCTCTTGAATTCAGGAATTGAGCGGGCCAGCATTGCCAGATCTTCCTCGGGTAAAATCTTCACAAGACCCTGCCACAGAGCCGAAGAATCTATTGGAGCTTCCTGATCATTGAACAGGGTCAAAAGCAAGTATTCCCATTTTTGCAGATCAAGTAAACCCGAAGCCTGGACCTTGAAGAGGACCCCTAGAGCTTCCCTGGTTAATTGCATTTTTTCGTCTGTTGTTAATAGACGAACCCGGGATTGTGACAACTCGACTCCGGCCAGGGGAGTAAGGTCAATTACATTTTGCTGCTGGGCAAATATTAACTGGAATGCTGTATCAATATCTTCAAGGGGGTATCCTTCATCCAGAAGATATTGAATGAGTTCTTCTTTTTTGACGGAAATTTCTTCGTCGGAAATTTTCTCCATCAAAATATTTAAAATTTGCGCAACATTATTATTCAAGAATACCCCTCCTTCCATACTAATAATATATTATAGGGGTTCGTAGTAGGTTTGTAAAGATTAGTTATTTATCGCAAAAAGTCAATTTCTCCCTTTACCCTTTTTAGATACCTGATCAGGGGATAACCCAGTCCCAGGATAACAATAGCCTGGCTGATAGTTATGCTGATTGCTACCTCCCAGTAGGGCAGGTTAAAAAGCAAATGTAAATAAGCACTGACCAAAAAGCCATTGAGGACAATGGGGCTGAGGTAGGCCAGGAAATTCTGGCGAAAAAGGTAGGTTAAAAAGGCTGCCAGTAAAGAAATCAAGCTTCCCAGCCCAATATCTACCAGCCCCAAACCCCCAAAAATGTTGGCAATTAAAACCCCGGCAAAAATCCCGGGGACGGCTTCCAGATAAAGAATTGGTAGGACAGTAAGAGCTTCTGCAACCCTGAGTTGAATAGGTCCAAAACTGATCGCCTGTAAAAGAAAGGTTATAACAATATAAAGAGCGGCAATAATTCCCGCCCGGGCAATATTTTTAGTCAAAAAGGGTCCCTCCTTTTTGCCTTTTTGCTTTTTGAACCGGGGCAAAAGACAACCGGTGAATCGGAGTCGGCCCTTTTAGCTTTAGTGCTTTTAGGTGGTCCGGGCTTCCATAACCCTTATTATGGACCAGTCCATAACCCGGGTAAACGGTATCCAGATAATCCATTATCCAGTCCCGAAGAACCTTGGCAACGATTGAAGCCGCAGCAATAGAGAGAGATTTATTATCACCACCGATTACTGTGGTCTGTTTAAATCCAGAATCCGGTATCCTTTGATTGCCATCAATTAAAACCCCATCTATTTTTTTGTTGATCCCGCTGATTGCCATTTCCATGGCTTTTAAAGAAGCCTTACCGATATTCAGGCGGTCAATTTCCTCGGGTTCAACCAGCCCCAACCCTATAGAAATACTGAATTTATGAATTTGACAAAACAATTCTTCTCTCTGAAAGGAGGTCAATTCCTTGGAATCCTGGATCCCGTAAAGAGGAATTCTTTTAGGCAGTATAACGGCTGCAGCTACTACAGGTCCAGCCAGGGGGCCCCGGCCAACTTCATCCACGCCCACCAGGTACTCTCCATTTTCATCCCGGAATTTGCGATCAAAGGCTTCCATATCCTTAAAATTCTTTATTCTTTTCTGGCGCTGGTCCATTTCTTTTTGCAGCTTTCTTCCCAGCTTCTGAACTCCTGCCCTGTCATCGTCTAAAAGAGCCTGCAAAAGATCCCGGGAATATACATTTTTTTCCATTATGGCTTTTTTTATCTGGGAAATGGTTAGGTCTTTTAACAACTTTCTTCCTCCTCTCGGGGAGGCTCTTCCAGGGTCACCCGGCCCAAAAGCCCCTTCCTGAAATCCTGTAAAAGAAGGGAAGCAGCTTTTTCCAGATAAATTGTCCCCCCGGGTTTAAAACAACCTCTTGCCCGGCCAACACCTTCCAAAGCTTCCCAGGGCATTTGACCTTCCAGAGAAAAACCGTATCTTTTTTCAAAACCGGGAACAGGCCTTTTGACAAGCAAACTCAGGAGTTCATATGCAACTTCTAAATTATCAAAAATTCCCTCGCGCAGTGCTCCAACTGAAGCAAGGATCAACCCGGTTTCCTGCGCCTGATCGGGACCGGTAATCCCCGGGGTATCCAAAAGAGAAAGATCTTCACTTACCTTCAGCCACTGCTTGCCCCGGGTGGTTCCGGCTACGTTCCCTGTTTTGGCCATTTTCCGGCCAGCAAGGGCATTTAGGAGGGTTGATTTGCCCACGTTGGGGATACCCGCTACTAAAATCCTCAGGGGGCGTCGACCTTTCTGCTTTTCCTCCCGGTCTTTCTTTATTTTTTTAGCTCTTTTCTCCATGAAATTCTTAAGCTCAACCAGACCTTTTTTATTGGGAATGTCCAGAGCAAAAACGGGGGTTCCCCTTTCCTGGAAATATTCACACCATTCCTTGGTTTTCTTTTCGTCGGCAAGGTCCCTTTTGGATAGGATTATTACCTTTTCCTGGTCTTTCAAATAACGGTCTAAATCATAGGGTCGGCTGGTGTGGGGAACCCTTGCGTCCCTAACTTCCAGTAACAAGTCAATCAGGGCAATATTATTTCGGAGTTCTTTTTTGGTTTTTACCATAAGACCTGGATACCAGTTGTTCATTCATCTACCCCCATAAACAAAGAGGGACAGAAGTCCCCCTTTGGATTAAAACCTTTTCTCTTTAACCCGGGCTGCACGCCCCACTCTCTTCCGCAGGTAGTAAAGCTTGGCCCGGTTGACATCGCCCCTGCGCACAACTTCAATTTTAGGGATATTAGGCGAATGAAGGGGAAAAGTTCTTTCAACACCAATTCCGTGAGATATTTTCCGCACGGTAAAGGTTTCTCTAATTCCACCGCCTTTGCGGCGGAGAACAATCCCCTGGAACACCTGAACCCTCTCCTTACCACCTTCAACAACGCGGACATGAACTTTAACTGTATCCCCGGGATTAAACTGGGGAAGATTTTCTTTCATTTGCTTTTTTTCTACGCGATCAACACTTTTCATTTCTGTCCTCCTTTCCGCCCAGACCTTCTTCTATTTCAGCCTCGATTTCGGCCAGTAAATCCCGGTCCTCGGGATCCAGGTTGGCCTTTTTTATTAGATCGGGACGTTTTAACAGAGTCTGGCGCAGACTTTCCTTTTTTCTCCACCGAGCGATTTTTTTATGGTCCCCGCTCAAAAGAACTCCGGGAACACGATATCCTTTAAATTCTTCAGGCCTCGTATAGTGAGGGTGGTCCAAAAGTCCCTGGTAAAAAGAATCACCCACAACTGAATCTTCATCTCCCAACACTTCGGGCAACAGGCGAATAACTGCTTCCATTATTACCATTGCGGGGATCTCGCCCCCGTTTAAAACATAATCCCCAATTGAAATTTCTTCATCAACAAGTTCTTCGCGAACCCTCTCATCAACACCTTCATAACGGCCACAGATCAGAACCAGATTTTTTAACTGGGCCATTTCCCAGGCTTTTTCCTGATCAAAAGTTCTTCCGTGAGGTGTAAGGAAAACTACCCTTCTGGGTTGGGGGATCTGTTCAACAGCTCTCCAGATGGGTTCGGGTTTTAAAACCATTCCCGGACCACCACCGTAGGGATAATCATCAACCATCCGGTGCTTATCCAGAGCAAAATTCCGCAGGTCATGGGCCCGGATATCGACGGTCTTTTTCTCCAGGGCTTTTTTTACAATCCCCAGTTGGAGGAAAGGATTAAAAAGTTCAGGAAAAATTGTTATAATATCAATCCGCATTTTTGCCCGCCTCCCGTAAACCGGGCAGAAGTTCAACTTCCATCCGCCGTCCGGAAATATCAACCTTTTTTACAACCTTTTTCAGGGCCGGAACCGGAATTTCCTGTTCTTCTTTTTCCACCATGTAGACATCATTTCCTGGCAGGGACAGAACTTCAGTTAATTTCCCCAGGTATTCTCCTGAAGTGGAAAAAACACTGAGCCCAATCAGCTCGTAGATGTAATACTCTCCTCGGGGAAGTTTTTTTCTCCAGGAAGCAGGAATTTTTAGAAGTTTTCCGCGCAGGGGGCCAGCATCTTCAATTGATTCTATCCCCTTGATTTTCAAGTAAACAAAGTTTTGTTGCAAGCGGACCTCGCTAATTTCCAGTTCTTCCAGACCCGATAACTCGGTAAAAACCCTTTCCAGCTCAAAAAACCTCTCTGGAAAACTGGTCAAAATCTCTACTTTAAGTTCGCCTTTAATTCCCTGTGGTTTTAGAACTTTTCCAACAGCCAGGTAATCCATAACTACACCTCACTAAGGGAAAGAGATTTATTCCAGGATATCGACCTGGCTCCTTTTTCCCTCCCGGGCAGCCGAGGCCTTGGCCAGGGTCCGGATTGCCTTGGCAATTCTACCCTGTTTACCAATAACTTTGCCCATATCTTCCTCGGCAACTTTGATGCCAACCCGGATCATTTTGTCTTCTTCTTCAACAAATACCTCAACCTGTTCGGGATTATCTACAAGCGCACAGGTTATAAACCTGATTAATTCTTGCAAAGGTAGCCCCCCTAACTATTTCTGCTGTTGAAATTTTTCCATTATACCGGCCTTGCGGAAAAGGGTCCGTACCGTATCAGATGGGCGGGCACCTTTTGCCAGCCAGTCCAGAGCTTTTTCCTCTTCAATTTTCACTTCTGCCGGGTCTCGAGTGGGATTATAATAACCCAGTTCATCGATAAAACGTCCATCGGGAGCCCTGCGAGAATCCGCTACCACAAACCGGTAAAAAGCATTTCTTTTTGCACCCATTCTTTTCAACCTGATTTTTACTGCCAAATCTTTCACCTCCACTTGTTTTCTAAAAGGGGAAGGGGTTTTTCATCATGGAACTCTTCCCCGATTTTTGGAACCTCTTCATCATTTTTTTCATTTCCTTAAACTGCTTGAGCAGGCGGTTAACCTCCTGGGTGGAAGTTCCACTTCCATGGGCAATTCTGCGCCGGCGGCTGCCGTCAATAATTTCCGGATCCTGACGCTCTTTTTTGGTCATGGAATTAATAATTGCCTCGGTATAAACCAGCTGTTTTTCATCAACCTGGAGATTCTTTAACATTTTCTTGTTGCCCATTCCCGGCAGCATGCCAATGATATCTTCCAGGGGACCCATTTCCCGAACCTGGTGGAGTTGTTCGAGAAAATCATCAAAGGTAAAGCTGGCTTCCCGGAGCTTTTGTTCCATTTTCCTGGCTTGTTCCCGGTCATAGCTTGCCTCAGCCTTCTCAATTAACCCCAGGACATCGCCCATGCCCAGAATCCGGGAAGCAAGGCGGTCGGGGTGGAAGGGTTCGAGGGCATCAGCTTTTTCTCCAACCCCAACAAATTTAATTGGGGCATCGGTTACTGCCTTGATAGAAAGGGCTGCACCTCCCCTGGCGTCACCATCCATTTTGGTCAGTATTACCCCCGTCAATCCCAGGTCCCTGTTAAAACTCTCAGCGAGATTAACCGCATCCTGACCCGTCATGGCATCAGCCACCAGCAGAATTTCTCCGGGTTCAATGTCTTTTTTCAGGTCTTTGAGCTCGGTCATCATTTCTTCATTGATGTGCAGCCTTCCTGCGGTGTCAATAATGACCGGTTCAAAACCTTCCCGCCGGGCCTTGGAAAGCGCCCCCCGGCAGATATCCCGGGGACTGGTTCCAGTTCCTAGCGAAAAAACTTCCAGACCTGTTTGCTGGCCAAGAGTTTCCAGCTGTTCAATAGCAGCAGGGCGATATATATCAGCGGCAACCAGAAGTGGCTTTTTCCCGTTTTTCCGCAGATAATTACCGAGCTTGGCTGTTGCAGTAGTTTTTCCTGCTCCCTGCAAACCTACCAGCATGATTACGGGAATATCTCCGGTCAAATTGAGATCTTCCCTTTCGCTTCCCATAAGTTCGGTTAGCTCCTGCTGGACAATCTTTACAACCTGCTGACCGGGTGTCAGACTGGAAAGAACCTCTTCACCAACGGCTTTTTCTTCAACCCTGGCCACGAAGTTTTTTACTACTTTAAAATTAACATCGGCTTCCAACAGGGCCATTTTTACCTCCCGCAGAATTTCTTTTACATCCCGCGGAGAAATTTTTCCCTTGCTGCGCAGCTTTTGCATTGCTCCCTGCAGTTTTTCGGAAAGGTTGGCAAAAACCAAAGTTACCAATCCCCTCTCAAATTTTTTCCAAACGTTTTACTTTTTCCAACAATCCATCACGTTGCTTGCACGAACAATCTTCCAGGCCTTTTTTAATTTCTTCCAGGCCCTTTTTCAACTTGCGATCCCTTTTGACCAGGCCCATTCTTTCTTCATACTCCTGCAGGATTTTCTCCGCCCTGTGCAGGTGATCGTAAACGGCCTGCCGGCTAATGGCAAGGGTTTCTCCTATTTCACCCAGGGAAAGATTTTCGAAATAGTAAAGGCGAATTATTTCCCTTTGTTTCGGAGTAAGAAGAATACCATAAAAATCAAATAGATGGCCAATAAGGACCGTTTTCTCCAACATGAAATCACCTGCAGTCTGTTAAGGATAACAGCTTTACAGGTGATAGTATATTAAACCAGACTCCTTTTGTCAAGAGTATTCGGGGAAAAAACCAAATTATTCGTTATCTTCAAGCAGTTGTTCAACAAAAAGTTCGGGTTCAAAGGATTTTAAATCTTCCATGCCCTCTCCCAATCCAAGTTTGAAAACCGGTAATTCGAGTTCCCGGGCTAAGGGGAAAACAATTCCACCTTTTGCAGTTCCATCAAGCTTGGTCAGAATTACCCCGTCAATAGTCAGAGATTCGTTAAAAGTCCTTCCCTGCTCCAGTGCGTTCTGGCCGTTGGTGGCATCCAGAACCAGCAGGGTTTTTAAGTTACACTCTTCCTTGCCCAGGACCCTTTTTATCTTCTTGAGTTCTTCCATCAGGTTTTTCTCCGTATGGAGTCGGCCTGCTGTATCCACCAGAAGTAGGTTTTTGCCGCGGGCTCGGGCGGCCTCGCGGGCATCATAACAAACCGCTGCGGGATCAGAACCGGGGCTTTGCGCAATTACAGGGAGGTTAAGGCGATTCCCCCAGACTTTCAACTGATCTATTGCTGCGGCCCGAAAGGTATCTCCAGCCACGAGAAGAGGGGCAAAACCCTCCTGTTTATAATAGTGGGCAAGTTTGGCCAGGGAAGTTGTTTTCCCTGACCCATTGACACCGACAATCAGGAGAATATTTAACTGTTCCGGGTCCAGTTTGAAATTACTTATCTGGAGAAACCCTGAGAGAAGACTTTTGAACTCAGCAAAAAGTTCTTCCCCTCCCAGGTTTTTTTCTTTCTGTCGCTGACGGAGTTCTTCAATTAATTCCATTGTAGTGTTGACGCCAACATCTCCCTGGATTAAAAGCTCCGCCAGTTCTTCATAAAATTCCTCATCCACCTTGCCCCGGAAAAGACCAACAGTATTTTTCCAGATACCCTGGCGCGTTTTGGCCAACCCTGATTTTAATTTATCTATGAGACTCATGGGAGTACCCTCCTTCGATTATTATTTTCTCTCCAGGAAATCAAACTCTTAATCCTGCGGGAAATTCACGGGAAAATTTTTTCCCAGAAAACTTGGCCTGCAGTGGAGCTCTTTTTCCAGTTTCGGCAAAGAGAAAAACCCGCAATAAAAATTAACCAAAGACCGGTTGATAAGCCGGTCTTTGGAGTTTTCCCATCTTTTTGGGATTAGTTTTTTCAGCTGGCTCTTTCCTTCAACCGGTATGATATTATTTTAGATATTCCTTCCTCTTCCATGGTTATTCCATATATCGTATTGGCTTCAGAAATAGTCCTCTTGCGGTGGGTAATAATGATAAACTGGGACAATTCGTTGATGTCACCAAGGAATGAAATGAACCGATCCACATTGGCGTCATCAAGGGGAGCATCGATTTCATCCAGAACATAAAAGGGACAGGGTTTCACTTTCATCAGGGCAAAAAGCAGAGCAATAGCCGTTAAAGCTTTTTCCCCGCCGGACATAAGGGATAACTTCTGCAGTTTTTTCCCGGGCGGTTGGGCCACAACTTCAACTCCAGTTTCCAGAAGTTCTTCCTCATTGGAAAGGTAAAGGCGGGCTTTACCTCCCTGGAATAGTTTATTAAAAACATCCTCGAATTCCCGGCTGACCCGCTTAAAAGTACTCAAAAATTTCTTTTCCATGGTCCGATCAATGCCTTCTATAATCCGGTTCAGGGTATCCTGGGCTTCCCGCAAATCCCGGTGCTGTTCCCGCATGAAATTCAGGCGTTTCTCCAGGGCTTCGAATTCGTCTATTGCCCCCAGGTTTACAGGGCCCATTTTTTCTTTTTTCTGTTTCAATTCCTTAATTTCGCTATCTGCGCCGTTCAAATCCAGTTTTTCATCAGCATGTTTTTTGGCGTTTTCAATACTCAGGTTATACTCCCGGTCAAGCCAGTCGGTGATTTTCTCCCGCTCTCCTTCCAGCCTTGTTTCTTCGAGCTGGAGGCTGTGGAGTTTTTTCTCCGTTTTTTCCAGAATTTCCTCGAGCTTTTCCAGTTCATTTCCCAACTGGCTTTCCTTTTCTTCCAGTTCTATTTTTTGGTTTTCTAATTCCTGAAGTTGAGCTTCTTTTTTAATTTTTCCCTCGCGGAAGGAGATTTTTTGTTCCTTCCAGTCGGCAATATTATCCTTAAGCTGGGAAATGGCCTTTTCCAGGGCCTGTTTTTGCTCCTCTTTTTCCTGCTGCTCTACGTTTATTTCTTCAACTTCTTCCCGGTTTTTTTCCAGCCTTTCCTGGAGGTGGGTATAGTGCTGGCGGTTTTCTGCCATCTCAACCCTCAGGTCCATTACTGAGTTCTGATGTTCGCCGCGTCTTAAATCCAGTTCTTCCAGTTCTCTTTCTAATTCATTCAGCTTATTTCTTTTCTCCTGGACCTTTTCCTGCCAGGTTTTTATGGCCCCCTGTTCATCTTCAATTGATTGTTTTACCTTTTTCAAGTCCTTTGTCAGCTGGCTAAATCGTTTTTCCTGTTCTTCCAGGCCGGCGGTCATCTTAACAAGGTTTTTCTCCTGGAGGTCAATATCTTTTTCCAGGGCTTTTTCTTCCAGCTGTAATTCGTAAATTTTCCCCCGGAACTCTTCTTGTTTTTTCCGCAGGTTATCCTGTTCAGTTTCCTTTTCTTTTAGCTTCGTTGCCAAACTATCTATGTTCTTTTGTAGCTTTTTCAGCGTTTTATTTAAATCTGCTTCCTGGCTGGATCCGCTGAAAAGAGTTCTCCTTCTACGACTACCCCCGGTTATTGCCCCACCGGGTTGAATAATATCCCCATCTAGGGTCACAAAACGCAACCTATTCCCTGTTCCCCGGGAGGCTTTAACAGCATGGTCCATCTTTTCCGATACAATCACTCTTCCCAGGAGGTAGGAAAAAACCGGTTTTAGCTCCGGAGAAAAGGTGATCAATTCCAGACCCGTGCCCAGTATTCCAGGGCCTTTTAAAATTTTTTCCTCAGAAGAGCTCAAAGAACGTTCGTTTATTAAATCCAGGGGTAAAAATGTTGCCCGCCCCGAATTATTTTCTTTTAACACCTGAACTGCTTTCCTTGCTGCCCGGTCAGTTTCCGTTATTATATTTTGTTCCCGGCCTTCTATGGCCGCAGCTATGGCCTCCGAGTAACGGCCATCAACTTCGAAGGATTCAGAAACAATCCCCAGAATTCCTTCCAGTTTTTTGGACTGGGCTGCTTCCAGGACAGCCCTTACTCCCCCGTGGTAGCCCCGCCCTTTTTCCCGGAAATCACTTATAACCACAAGCTGGTTCCGAACACTTTCCAAATCTTTTTGCAATTCTTCTTTTTCCCTGGACATGTCTTGAAGTTCGGTCCGGGTTTTGTTTAATTTTCCATTATTTTTTTTATCTTTCTCTCTGTGCTTTTCCAGTTCTCTCTTTTTCTCGTCCAGGTTTGCCTTGCTTTGGGCAAGATTATTTTTTAACTCAGCTATATTTTGTTTTACTGTTTCCCTGGTTGTTTCCAGCTCCTGGATTCTTGTTTCCAGGCGGGTTTTTTCTCCTTCTAATTCCTGAACTTTTTGCCTTTTGTTGCTCAGGTCATTAAATATATCTTTAATTGCCCCTCTCAGAACTTCCCTTTTCTGTTGGAGTTCATCTCCGCGGGTAATTTTTTTCTGTTCTTCCTGAGAAAATGTTTCCAGTTTTTCTCCCAGCGCTTTAACCTTTTCCTTTTTAGCCTCCAGCTCAGCCTCGATTTCCTGCCCCTCCTGTTTTTTTCTCGCATAACTCTGGGCCAGGGTTTCAAGGTTGTTTAATTTTTCCTTTTTGGATTCCCGGTTTACCCTTATCTTCTCCTCGTTTATTTCAATCTTATTGCTGAGAACCTCGGCCTTGTTGCCCAGCTGATAAATTTCCTGCCTTGTTTTATCCAGCTCCTGGCTAATCTCTTTTCGCCGGGAGTTTGCACCTTGCAAATCTTTTTCAAATTTTTGATATTCAGCCTCTTTTTCCTGAAACTGTTTCTCGCAGGCTTTGACTTCAGTTTGCAGAGCATCCAATCTTGCCGAGTAGTTATTGTATCTTTTTAAGAGGAGGTTTACCTCAAGCAAAAAAAGGCGACCCTGGATTTCCATGTACTTGCGAGCAGTCCGGGCCTGTTTTTTTAAGGGCTGGGCCTGCCGATTAAGTTCATGGATAATATCCCTGATCCGCCGTTGTTGTTGTTGAGTATGTTCGAGTTTGCCGAAGGCTTCTTTCTTGCGATACTTGTACTTGATTATTCCAGCAGCCTCCTCAAAAAGTTCCCTGCGGTCCGAGGGTTTACTCATCAGAATTGTTTCAATTTTCCCCTGACCCAGGATTGAGGAGGAATCTTTACGCATGCCACCATCCATAAGCAGATTTTCTATATCTTTAAGCCGGCAACCTTCTCCATTCAAAAGGTAATTGCTTCCATGAGTCTGGTTTACTCTCCTGGTTATCCGGACTTCGTCTTCAGCCAGAGGTAATTCCCCCATGGAATTATCCAAAATCAAGGTTACTTCAGCAGATTTTTTCGGACCTCTTTTTAGTGTCCCCGAAAAAATCAAATCCTCCATTTTTCCGCCGCGAAGCGTTTTAGCGCTTTGCTCTCCTAAAACCCAGCGGATTGCATCAACTATATTGCTCTTACCACTACCATTCGGTCCAACAACCGCCGTTATTTCCCTGTCAAACCAGACTGTCACCTTATCCGGGAAAGATTTAAACCCGTTAAGTGTGATGCCCTTGATGTGCATTTTCTTCCCCCATTTCTCCAGCTCATCAGCAAAAATTAGCGCGCCTCAACTATAAATTTGATTGCAGTCCGCTCCTCCCCATCTATCTCGATCTCGGCAAAGCAAGGATACATCACCAGATTAATCCCATTTGGGGCCACATAACCCCGACAGATAGCTATGGCTTTCACCGCCTGGTTAATAGCTCCTGCTCCAATAGCCTGCATTTCCACCCGATTTTCATTTCTCAACACTGCCGCAAGGGCGCCTGCTACTGCTTTGGGTTTTGATTTTGCTGATACCTTCAAAAGTTCCACCTTTTTTCCCCCTTTTTTTTGTACTCAGCTGCATATTTTAGGACAACGGCAAGTAATCTATTATATATTATAGTAATTCTACACAAGTCGTGATAAACCTTTCTAAATCAACTGCCCGGCCCTTTCTTTAATTTCTCAATTTCTTTTGGGGTTAGCTTGCGAAATTTCCCCGCAGGCAGGTCTTTCAACTCAATGGGGCCCATAGAAATTCGCTTGAGCCTTTTAACTGGAAGGTTAAGGGCTCCCATCATCCGTCTTACCTGCCGGTTTCTTCCTTCGTGGATGGTGAGTTCAATTAAACCCGGTTCAATTAGGCGGGCGCGACCAGGAGAAGTCTCTCCATCTTCCAGCTTGATCCCCCCTGCCAGTTTTTCCAATTCTTTCTTTCCCACGCCAGGTTCTGTCCAAACCAGGTAGGTTTTTTTAATTTCATGGCTGGGGTGAGTTATTTTGAAGGTTAATTCTCCATCATTGGTAAGAAGCAAAAGCCCCTCGGTATTCCAGTCCAGCCTCCCCACAGGATGCAGATTTTGATATGCGGGGGGCAGAAAATCCATTATGGTCGGCCTGCCCTGGGGATCAGTTTTACTTGTAATACAATAAAGCGGTTTATGGAAAGCAAGATAAACCATCCTGGCCTTAGCAATAGTTTTCCCATCAACAGTAATAACATCCTTATCAGGATCAACTCTGGTCCCGAGTTCCCGCACAATTTCCCCATTGACAGCAACCCGGCCTGCGGTAATATATTCTTCGGCTTTTCGCCGGGAGGCTACACCACGCCGGGCCAGAATTTTTTGTAATCTTTCCACATCCATACCCCCTTCAGCCCTCCTACTTTCCAGCAGTAGGCGATGAATTTTTTCTTTCTATGTAGGGAGCAACTTTTCTGCCAGTACACCATTCAGGTTGGGGCCCTGTTGGTTTTATGTCAAATCCTTTAATTTTTCTCGCGGAAAATAAGAAAAAGGGGCTGCCTACCTATCCCCTTCTCTCGTTTCTTCCTCATCAGGACTTTCTTTGTGCAGATCTGGTCCGCCTTCCCCACGCAAACCATCGGGGTCGGGCAACTGTTCAATATCCGAAAGCCCGAAGTGCTTCAGGAAGGCGTCAGTAGTTCCGTAGAGAATGGGCGTCCCTGTTTTTTCCAGGCGGCCAACTTCTTTAATCAGGTCTTTTTTGACCAGGGTAAACAATGCTTTTTCCGCTTTAACTCCCCTGATATCTTCAATTTCTGCCCTGGTTATGGGTTGGCGATAGGCTATTATAGCCAGGGTTTCCAGTGAAGCCTGGGTAATTCTCTGTTTTAATTTTGGTTTATGCAGGCGGCGAATATATTCTCCAAACTCAAGCCTTGTAGAAAAAATATATCCCCCGGCGAGTTCATCAAGCTGAATTCCTCGCCTTTCATCCTCATTATATTCCTGCTTCAATTCTTCGATTGCCTGGCTTATTTCCCTCGGATCAACCTCCAGGGCCTGGGCCATTTCATCAATATTAACTGGTTCGGAAGCCAGGAAAACCAGGGCTTCCACTGCACCTTTTAAGTTTGCCGGAGAGGACACTCAAACCTAACCTCCCTTGATAATCAGTTTTTGGACGCTTGTTCCTCTGCCAATCTTTATCTTCTTGCTCTTAATCAGTTCCAATAGGGCAAGAAAGGAAACAACTTTTTCCTGGGGGTTTTCAATATTTTTTATTATCCTCCCAAAAGGGAAACCGCGGGGAAACTTCTGGCAGAAGTCAAGGATCTCTTCCATTTTTTCAGTAATGGTATAGGTTTCTCCCTCGAGTTCCTGCCATTTTTCTTCCCGTGACTTTTCTCTTTTTTTCCGGGCCCTTGCATCAATCCTGGCCCGGTTAAAAACAGCAACAACCTGTTTTAATTGGATCCCTTCAAGAGGGTTTTCTCTCTGTTTTTCCTGGTCTTCATATCGACTCAGGAAATATATTAAATGATCGGAATTGCGCTCGTAAACACCGAGTCTTTTTTCTTCAAGGTCTTTAAGGAGTTCCGTTACTTTTTTAACCCGCCGGTAGAAAAAAAGTCTTTTAACCAGATCCGTTTCAACAGGGGGACTTCCCCTTTTCTTTTTGCCACCGGGGAGCAGGGTTTTTGTTTTTAACTGGACAAGTTCTGCTGCAAGCATCAAAAACTCACTGGCCACCTCCAGGTCCATTTCTTCCATCCGGTTCAAATAATCCAGGTATTGCTGGGCAACCTTTCTCAGGGAAATTTCACTTATATCCAGCTGGTTTTTTTCTATCAGGTGGACCAGTAAATCCAGGGGTCCTTCAAAAGTATCCAGCCTGAGGTTGTACTGCACTTTAAATCCTCCCGACACCGATCTTTTGCCTTACAATTCTCATAGTAGCCGAAGCTTCTTCCCGGGCCTTTTCAGTTCCCCTTGCCAGGTAGTCCTCAACCAGGCCTGGATCCTGCTCGAACTTCTTTCTCTCCTTTTGGATTGGTGTCAGTAGGTCTATCAGGATCTCAACTAGTTCTTTTTTGCAGGCAGTACAGCCCCGTTCAGCGTTCCTGCATTCCCGACCAACGCGTTCCACCCGGTCTTCGGCAAAGACCTTGTAAAAGGAATACACATTGCAAACCTCCGGGTTTCCAGGATCTTTCAGGCGGATTCTCTGGGGATCGGTTATTACATTCCAGACCTTTTTGTGAACTGTATCCGGGTCATCAGTAAGGAAAATTGCGTTACCATAACTTTTGCTCATTTTGCGCCCGTCAATTCCAGGCAATCTCGCTGTTTTGGTAAGCTTTGGTTCCGGTACTGGAAAAACTTCCCCGAACAGGTAATTAAAACGACGGGCCATTTCCCGGGTAAATTCAAGGTGAGGCAACTGATCATCTCCAACGGGAACAGCATGAGCCCGATAAATCAAAACATCCGCTGCCTGCAAAACAGGGTACCCCAGAAGACCATAACTCACCTGATCGCCAAGGTTTAGTTCATTAATCTGTTCTTTATAGGTAGGATTTCGTTCAAGGCGGGAAACCGTTGCCAGCATGGAAAAAAGAAGGTGCAATTCGGCGTGTTCAGGGACCCGGGACTGGATAAAAACAGTGCTTTTTTCAGGGTCAATACCCACGGCGAACCAGTCCATTGCCATTTCCCTGGTATTTTCAGCTATCGCCCCGCTATTTTCAATTGAGGTGGTCAAAACATGCCAATCCGCAACCTCATAAAAACATTCATATTGATCCTGCATATCAACCCAATTACCTAAAATTCCTACCAGATGCCCAAGGTGAAGGCGCCCGGTTGGACGGTTTCCGCTTAGAACTCTCTTTTTGTCCATTTTCCCGCTCCTTTCTGTTTATGTTCCTAACATGAGGATATTATAAAAAAAGAAAATTACTGGAGAAATTACCCTCCCGATTATTCCCGTAAACAGAAGCAAAATTATAATCATAAAACCATATGGTCCTTCCAGGAAATTAAGGTACTGATGATAGCGGTAGGGCAAAACTCCCCGCAGAATTTTCGACCCGTCCAGGGGAGGGACTGGAAGCAGGTTGAAAATTGCCAGAGCCAGGTTGATAATAATCCCAATCTGGATCATCTGAACCAGAAAGAAAGTAAAATTACCTACAGCGTAGTTGATAAAACCCATTTCCAGCAGAAACAGGACAAATCGAAAAATTAAAGATATTAAAATTGCCAGGCCAATATTGGAAAGAGGGCCTGCAAGGCTTACAATCAGAATATCTCTCTGGGGATTTCTAAAATTCCGCGGGTTTATTGGGACCGGTTTGGCCCACCCAAAGCGGCGAGTTAATAGCAGGACCAGGGCACCGATGGGATCCAGGTGAGCTATCGGATTCAAGGTCAACCTTCCCATGGCCCTGGGGGTAGGATCTCCAAGCATATCAGCAGCCTTCCCGTGGGAAAACTCGTGAATGGAGAGGGAGAGCAAAATTACCGGTATAATTAATAATATTTCAGTCATCTCTGTTTTTACCTCCTTGAGCAGTGAGAATTCGTCTGGCTATTTCTTTTTCCTGGTCTAATGAAGAAACTTCCCCATTAATTCGAGCAGCCCGGATTTCCTGCAAAGCTTTTCCCAGTTCCGGGCCCCTGGGAAAGCCCATTTTTAATAGTTCCTGCCCGGAAAGTTCTACTTCTTCAAAGCTGCTGCGGAAAAGGAAATCAGTAATTTTTCTCTGCAGCTTTTCTTCTCGGTCCAGGGCCCCCAGAATTGCAGAAAAATCCCGGGTATATTTACTTAAAAGCTGAAAAACTTCGGCCGGTTTATCCATATTTCTGATTTTTTCCAGTGTTGATTCGATCAGGTCAATTTCTACTGTAAAAAGTCTTTTGGCTTTTTTATCCAACTGCCACCTTTCAACAAGCTCATCCCGGTCGGGAACTGGCTCATTTCGGCAAATATATCCGGTAAATAATAAAAGGGGATCGAATCTCTTTATCTCATCTTTTTTATAGGTCTTTTCCAAAAAACCAAGGGCCTCTTTTTCAGTTTCTATTCCCTGGGGAAAAAACGGTAGCAGAGCTGGCCAGATCTTAAATTCCTCAAATAGTTCTCCCAGTCTTCCCCAGTCGCCAAGGTCAAGTAATCTCCTGATATTATCCTTGATTACCAGGGCGGGAAGGTTCTGAAAGATATCGGCCTGAATTGTCTCTTCCATAAGAGAGCGAGTTTCCGTGCTAAAAGAAAAATTATAACGCAAAATCAAACTGATACCCCGGAAAATTCGCTGGGGATCATCCACAAAACTCATTGTATGCAAAACCTGCAGCCTTTTCTTTTTTAAATCCTGATAGCCTCCGAAAAGGTCAAGGAGTTGTCCCCATTCATCACCGGAAAGGGAAATTACCATGGAATTCACGGTATAATCACGGCGGTAAAGATCCTGTTTCAGAGAGGCTGGTTCAACCTGAGGCAAGGCTGCAGGATATTCGTAATATTCCCTTCTGGTCTGGGCAATATCCATGGCCAGGCCATCCTCCAGCTCGAGGGTTGCAGTATTGAAATCTTCAAACTGAGTAAGCTTGCCTCCCAAACGGCGAGCAAGTTGCCGGGCCAGCAGGACACCCTCCTCTTCCACGATAAAATCCAGATTAAAGTTAATTCTGCCCAGAAGAAGGTCCCTGACAAATCCCCCCACAACATAAACCTTGACTCCGATCTGGGAGCTGCATTCACTGATTTCTCCAAAAACTTCCTCCAGTCGGGGCGGTAAGTTAGCCAGCCGCTCCCTGACATTATAGGTTTTTAATTCAGGCAAAACCAGCTGGCCTCCATAACGGTTAACTTCGAGCTGTTCTTTATGATGAACTTTTAATAAATCACTTCGGGTCACAATTCCCAGTAAATTATTTTCTGCATCAAGAACGGGAAGTCGACCAACATTATTTTTAATCATTATTTCCTGTATCTCAGGAATTGATGTGTCAGGTCCAATCGTAAGAACCCTCCTGCTCATATATCCCTTTACCGGAGCATGGCTCAGTCCGTGTTTTTTAACCTTTATTAAATCCCTCCGGGAAAATATACCCTCAATTCCCTTTTCCCCCACTATGATCAGTCCATTATGCCCGTAAAATTCCATTAACTCCTCGGCTTTTTCTACAGGAGTATCCGGAGTTACAGTTTTAACCGGGCTTGACATTATATCCCGGGCGGTTTGTTCGGTAACAATACTCTCTTCCAGGTAATCTCGGAGCATTTTGACTAGAGTATTTCCATCAATATCTTTAGCCAGGGCCGACCCAGCTCCGCGATGACCACCGCCGCCAAGCCTTTCCATAATGGGACCGAGGTTGATTTCTGGAACAATAGCCCTGCCCACAACGAACTGGCGATTTTTATTTTCCAGAATTAAAAAAACCGCGTCTGCATCCCGGATATCAATCAGGGTCTGAGCGATTTGATTCAATCCGGTCATGTAGTCCTTTTGTTTGTGGCGGAAAATATGGATGCTCAACCCCTTTATTTTCCAGATCTCTCCTTCGTCCAAAAGTTGGTTTAAAAGATCCTGCTGTTTTTCATTGAGGGGCAGGTGCAGAAATTCTCTCAAAATAGAAATATTAAAACCTTTTTCCCAGAGGTATAGAGCAGCTCGAAAATCTTCCAGGGAAGTATAGTCTGCAGTAAAGGACACGGTATCGCTATAAATAGCTATTGCGGCTAAAACCTTTTCCGGTTCGGTAAGTTCCATTCCTTTTTCAATTATTTTGTCCAGAAGAATTGCAGTCGTTGACCCTACTTTTTTTACCTCTCCATCCACTCCTTCGGTCAACTCAAATGGGGGATGGTGGTCATAAATTATGAGCCTAAAATCCGAATCCTGGGGAAAAGGATTTTTTTGGGTGTCGACTAAAATTAATTCGGTTATCTTTTCTTCATCACCTGGAAATTCTTCCAAAAAATCAAACTCATCCTTGTATATAGCCAGAAAATCCTGAACCGCTTTGCTCAACCTTTGGGGGAGAAAAACCCGAAAATCGGGATTCAGTTTTTTGGCCAGGGCCATTGCCGCCAGGCCATCAAAATCCGTTAACCCATGAGTTGTTATTGCTTTCATAGATTCTCCCCCCAGTCCAAACTAATTATAACATAAAGCATCAATTATAGTTAATCCCATGCCGCTGCATCTTGTTGTAAAGAGTGGTCCGGGCAACCTTTAAATGGCGGGCTGCTTCAGTTCGATTCCCCCCCGTTTTATGCAGGGCCTGGATAATGGCTCTTTTTTCTGCTTCTTCCACCGATTGATCAAGAGACAGGCCAAGCTCCTCTGCTTTTTCTGCCCCAACTTCATCTTTTTCTGCCTGCAGGGTATGGGGCAGGTAAGAAGAGAGAATAATATTCCCCTCAGCCAGGTTAATGCCCCGTTCCAGGACATTTTCCAGTTCTCGAATATTGCCGGGCCAGTCGTAATTTAGCATTAAGCGCAGGGCTTCATCCGAAACCCCGGTAACATCTTTTCCTACCTTTGTGGCCAGTTTAGGTAGCAGGAAACGAATTAAATCCAAAATATCATCTTTTCTCCTTCTCAGGGGAGGAATTATCAGGGAGATTATATTCAAGCGGTAATAGAGGTCTTCCCGGAATTCCTTTTTCATCATTGCTTCTTCCAGATTTTGATTGGTCGCCGCTATTATCCGAATATCCAGTTCAATCGGTTCCACTCCACCAAGTCTTTGAATGGTCTGATCCTGCAAAACATGTAATAGTTTTGCCTGCAGAGACAGGCTCAGATCCCCTATCTCATCCAGAAAAAGTGTCCCCTTGTTGGCCATTTCAAATTTACCAAGTTTCCCGCTTTTTTTGGCCCCGGTAAAGGCCCCATCCTGATAACCAAATAATTCGCTTTCCAAGAGAGATTCGGGAATTGCAGCACAGTTAACCTGGACAAAAGGTCCATCTTTTCTATTGCTAGCATCGTGAACCCCCCGGGCAAAAAGCCCCTTCCCGGTTCCACTCTCTCCCAAAAGAAGGATTGTTGAATTGGAACGGGCCGCCCGATCGGCCATGCGAACGACATTGAGAAATTCCGGGTTATGCCCAACTATTTTGGAAAATTCGGGAGGTTTTTGATAATCCCCAGTCAGACGGTCTTCCAAACTTCGAACCGTAGCCAAAGCCCGGTCCCTTTCGGAAGACAGGTTTTTAAGTTCCGAAATATCCTCAATTAAAAGCAGTCCACCCACAATATCATCACCACTGGCCAGAGTCCTGGTCCGACAGCGGACCGGGACACCATTGAGTTCATACTCCACCTGGGAGTTTATTTCTTTTTTTTGTTGAAGGTACTGAATTAACTGGACAATTTCCTCGTTCTGGGGATGGATTTCCCTTAAATTTCTACCTCGTAAGTGAGGCACTGGAGCAGTTGGACCTTTTGCTCCAAAGCGCTTCCCTTTTAAAATGTCCCCCATATCCTCTCCTCTGGCCGTGTAACCCCTGGCCTGGTAGAACTTAACTTCCCTTGTTTCACCATCCAGGATAACCATGTGGCCAGCAGCAACCTTGTATTCATATGGAAATTGTTTCCTGTCTATTGTTATGTTCATTAGTTTCCGGGCTCGATCCAGAAGGAGTTCAACAGAGCGCCCCCTCCATTCAGATTGGAAATGGGTTTGCATTTGTTCCCGGGGAGCGAGTTCAATACAACCCTCACCTGTCCTGGCCCCAAATTCACCCATGGCCAAAAACCCCTGTCCTTTTTTTACATCACCAGGATAAATCCCCAAAATATTCAGGCTGTTTGGTTCTAATTGGCCATCATCTTCACCAAGGGCATTATCAATAATCAGGACCAAATCACCGGGCATAAGCTGGCCTGGGGAATGGCCGGGCCCAACCCGGGGATCAATCCCGAATATTGAACGAGCAACGTTATTATAAACGATTATATGGCCTTCCCGGTCAACAACAATTACCCCTTCTTCCAGGTGATTGGCGACCATGGCCAGTAGGTCTGGGTTATCCCCATTCCAGGCTTGCTCCATTTTACTTACCTCCTTGAGTGGTCAATAAACATTCGGAAAAGAGCGAGGGTTTTCTGGTCCCTTTCCCAGAGGTGCTCGGGATGCCACTGCACCCCTACCAGAAACTGTCCATTTTTGGATTCAATAGCCTCAACTACTCCATCAGCAGCCCTGGCACTCACAAAAAACCCGGGAGCGCCCTCCTTTATTGCCTGATGGTGGAAAGAATTTACCTTGCTTTTGCCATCTCCCAATACTTTACTCAACTTGGATCCTTTTTCCACTTCAATTGAATGGGTAGGGTACCAGCGAGGAGCATTTTGGGAATGTTTGATTAACTCGCTATCCATTTGGGAAGTTATGTCCTGGTAAATTGTCCCACCTAAAACCAGATTAATAATCTGACAACCCCGGCAAATCCCAAAAACCGCCTTATCTTCTTCCAGGAAATTTTCCAGGATGTTTTTTTCAAAAAAATCTCGCTCCGGATCAATGCGGCCCATCTTGGGATGGGGTTCTTCTCCAAAAATCAAGGGGTCCATGTCAACCCCTCCCGAGATCAGGAGACCATCAAGCCTTTTGGCCATCTCCTTAATTTGTTCTTTATCCTGCAAAAGAGGAAGAATGACCGGAGTTCCTCCTACCGCGGCAATTCCTTTAACATAATGTCTCCCGATTTGATAACTTGCAGGTGAATCACCTTTTTCCTGCGTTGCTGTAATTCCAATTAATGGTTTTTTGTTCACTGTTTGTCAGCTCCTTTTCTGGCCATAATTTTGGACACAATTCTATAATAGTTTCTGTAAAGCCGTTAATATCCCTGCCTTTTCTGTTTAAAATTTTAAACAAATTTCTTAAAATTATATTCAAAGCAAAAAACTCTCCTCGCGGAGAGTTAATTTTGTGCTCTTTTCCCTTTAATGGTAATTCAGTTAAGTCTCCTGGAAATCCCTCAAAATATCCGGGTTAAAGCTGACCAGATCTTCCTGGGGAACATTTTTTACCTCTTTTGCATTAAGTCAAACCCTTGCTAGTTTTTTCAGAAAAAAACCCGCCGACTACACCGGCGGATTTTATCTCTAAAGGGCCATGTATTGATCTTCATCCTTCTGGAGATGAGCAGGTATTTCCTGGTTTTGCAGGAGATCTTCATAAGATTCCCCTTTTATTAACGTGCTGGCCTTCCCGTTACCTACCAGGACAACTGCTGGGCGGGGTAACCCGTTGTAGTTAGAAGCCATGGGGTAGGTATAGGCACCGGTGCAGGTTACAGCCAGTAAATCACCTGCTTTAATTCTGGGCAAGTCAATCCCGTTGATCAGGTTATCGCCAGATTCACATAGACGTCCAGCAATAGTCACCTTTTCCCGGTCTCTTCTCTCCGCACCTTTGTTCACCACAAAAGCATTGTATTCTGCTTCATACAGGGCCGGTCTAATATTATCAGACATTCCCCCATCAACCGGGACAAAAGTCCCCAGGCCTTCAACTTCTTTCCGGGCTCCAAGAGTATAGAGAGTTACTCCGGCGGTAGCCATGATACTCCGGCCCGGTTCAAATTCCAGGGTAGGAAGGGGCAGATTTAATTCCCGGCTTAAGGAAATAACTTTTTGAGCTATCACGGGTAGAAAACTCTCAAAGGCAAAGCTCTCTTCTTCCTCATTGTGGGCAACAGCAAAACCACCACCAAGGTTTAAAGCAAACCCTTCAGTCCACAAATGTTTGAATTCAGATGCGAGTAATAAAACTTCTTCTGCTGCTTCCAGGTAAATTTCAGAATCAGTAATCTGAGAACCAAGGTGGCAGTGAAGACCAACCGGTTTCATAACATCAGAACGGGACAATTTACGCAGGGCTTTTCTGGCCTGTCCCTGATGCATTTTAAAGCCAAACTTGGAACCCATACCGGTTTGCAGGTGAGGATGGGTTACCGCTTCCAGGGCAGGGACAACTCTAAGCATAACAGGAACGTTACTCCCCATTGCCTTACCAATCTTTTCAATCCTATCGAGTTCATCATCGTTATCCACGACAATAGCCCTGATCCCGGATCTGATAGCCTGAATAATATCTCGCCTGCTTTTATTATTGCCGTGCATTATTATTCTGTCAGCGGGAAATCCGGCACTGAGAGCAGTATATAATTCTCCACCGGAAACTACATCCAGGCCCATTCCCTCTTCTTCCATTATTCTACATATTCCCATATTTAAAAAAGCCTTAGAGGCATAATATACATTGCTTTGAGGGTAATACTGTTTGAGATTATCCAGGTAATAACGAGCATTACTCCGGATTGTTTCTTCGTCCATTACCAAAAGCGGAGTACCATATTCCCTGGTCAATTCTTCCAGCTTACAACCTCCTAAATAGTACTCTCCATCACACTTTTCTAAAGTTGCTGGCAAATCCATCATTAATTCCTCCCAAATCTTTAGGTAAAAACAAAGCGGTTGCTTGGACAACCGCTTTACAAGCCATTTTCCTTTGAAAGTAAGTTTACCACACATTTCCCTTTCGGTCAAATTGCCTTTGGTCCTAAATAAGAGGATAATGGCGATTATCAGGGAGAATCAAACCCCTTAACTATTGGTGAGCAAAAATAAGAGTACTTAAAACCCGTCTATTCGGTCATATCGGGGATTTTTCTTAAATCAATAAATTGTATCCCCGATCAGTTGGCCGATTTCAGGTTTTTCTTTCTCAATCAACCAGGCCTTTTGCAGGAGAGGTTCTGCTTGCTGGAAAATTTGTTGATCCCGAGCATAAATTGAGGCCAACACGTCTCCCTTTTGTACCCTTTCACCTATCTTTTTTCGGAGATAAATACCCACCTCATGGTCAATTTCTTCTTCTTTGGTTTTGCGACCTGCGCCGAGAACAACGCTGCAGCGCCCGATTAATCGGGCGTCAAGGCCAAATACAAAACCCGTCCTATCAGCCTTAAAATTAAATTCGGTAGCAAGAGGGAATTCAGGGGGAAGGTTTCCTCCCTGGGCCTGGACAATTTCCTGGAATTTATCCCAGGGTTTCCCTTTTTTCCATTCTGCTTCAATTTTTTCCCGGGTTTTTTCCCTGTTTTCATCGGTGTGCTCGAGTTGAAATGCTGCCTGAGCCAGGGAAATAACTACCTCTCGCAAATCTTCTGGCCCTTCTCCCTTCAGGCAATTTATTGCTTCAATTACTTCAATGTTATTACCGACCGCTCTTCCCAGGGGTTGTTCCATACTGGAAAGAATGGCCCTGACTTTTCTGCCCATTCCCTTCCCTATTTCAACCATGGTTTCGGCCAGGAAACGAGCCTTATCAATTTCCTGCATAAAAGCACCTTTCCCGAATTTAACATCCAGAATAATGTTTTCAGCTCCCCCAGCGATCTTTTTACTCATAATGCTGCTGGCTATGAGAGGGATGGAATCAACTGTCCCTGTAACATCTCTCAACCCATAAAGCTTTTTATCACCAGGAGCAAGGTTTCCTGTTTGCCCAATCATTGCCGCTCCAACCCTGTTTACCTGGTCTATGAACTCTTTTTTGTTCAAATCAGTTCGAAAGCCGGGAATACCCTCCAGTTTATCAACGGTCCCGCCGGTATGCCCAAGCCCCCTGCCCGACATTTTGGAGGCTTTAAAACCAAGGGAAGCAAGGAGGGGGATCAGGACCAGGCTTACCTTGTCCCCTACCCCTCCTGTGGAATGTTTATCAATCTTTGTTCCTTTTATTCCTGAAAGATCAATTGTTTCTCCTGAATTAACAAGAGCACGGGTAAGGGCAACGGTTTCCTCTTTTCCCATCCCCTGGAAATATATTGCCATGACCAGTGCAGCCATTTGATATTCCGGGATTTTTCCCTGGACATAACCAGAAATCAAAAATTCGATCTCTTCCGGTTCTAACTCATGCCCATCCCTTTTTTTAATTATTAAATCATAGGTTTGCATTTACAAAACTCCTTCAGCTAAAATCCCCTTGATCAGTTTTTTGAATTCAGGTTTGACCTTTTCTCCAACTTCCATGACTTCTTCATGGCTCAATGGTTCAGGAAGGGTCCCTGCAGCCATATTTGTTATACAGGATATCCCCAGGACCCGGATACCCATGTGGTTGGCTGCGATAACCTCGGGAACGGTAGACATGCCTACCGCATCTCCTCCCCACCGGCCCACCATTTTAATCTCTGCCGGCGTTTCAAAGCAGGGTCCCGCAAATGCCGTGTAAACGCCCTTTCTGGTCATTTTACCAATACTTTTGGCCACGGTTTCCCCAACCTCAATTAACTCTGGATCATAGGCCTTGCTCATATCTGGAAACCGGGGACCCAGATCATCAAGGTTAACCCCCCGCAGGGGATTAATTCCCATAAAGTTAATGTGATCAGAAATAAACATGAAGTCTCCCACGTTAAAATTGGTATTTACAGCTCCGGCCGCATTGGTAACAATTAAAACTTCAATACCCATCTGGGCCATTATCCGCATAGGCCTGACTAATTCCTGGGGAGAATAGCCTTCGTAATAATGGTAGCGCCCCTGCATCATTGCTACAGGTATATTATTCAAAAAACCAAAAACAAACTGCCCACTATGGCCGGTAACGGTTGAAGGGGAAAGGTGGGGAATTTCTTCGTAAGGGACAGTTGTTTTCCTTTCCACTTCATTGGCTAAGTCCCCCAGGCCCGAGCCAAGAATCAGCCCAACCTTGGGTTTGGTTATCTTTTTTTTCTTGAGAAACTGGATTCCTTCTTTAATCTTCTTCATCTCTTCAACCATTTTTATTCCTCCTTGCCTTTAATTTGGTCCCAAAAACTTTTGCCATCGAGCTTGCAATCAAGGGCAAAAAAGCTTGCAATCGTGGCTCCCACATCTGCCAGTGTTGACCGGGTTCCTAAATCTACATTTTCCTTTAGGGCAGGCCCCCAGACCAGCAACGGAACATATTCCCTGGTATGGTCAGTTGAATCAAAGCCAGGATCCGTTCCATGGTCTGCTGTTATTATTAGAATATCTTCTTTTTCCATTTCTGCTAAAAAGGAGGGCAGGAACTTATCAAATTCCAATAGAGCCCGGGCAAATCCATCAATATCATTCCTGTGCCCATAAAGCATATCAAAATCAACCAGGTTGGTAAAAATCAAATCATCTCGGGATGTTTTTGCCTCTTTCAGCAATTTCTCCATTCCATCCGCGTTATTTTCCGTGGGAACAGAGCGGGAAATCCCTCTTCCCGAAAATATATTTTCCAGTTTCCCTACAACAACTACCGCCCGGCCTACTTCTTCTAAATAATCAAGAAGTAATTTCCGGGGTGGTTCCAGGGAAAAATCTTTTCTCCGGTGGGTTCGGGTATAATCCCCCTCTTTTCCAACAAAGGGCCTCGCGATGACCCGGCCAACTGCCCACTCATCTTTCAAAAGCCCCCTCGCTATTTCACAGATCCGGTAAAGTTCATCAACGGAAATAATTTTTTCGTGGGCGGCTATTTGAAAAACACTATCTGCTGATGTATATACAATTGGTTTGCCGGTTTTTTCGTGTTCGGGACCCAGCTCTTTAATTATTTCGGTGCCCGAAGCTACTTTGTTTCCCAGGTATCCATGCCCCGTTTCCTGGACAAAGGCTTCCATCAATTCCTCGGGAAAACCCTCACCGAAAGTGGGAAAAGCTTTTTGTAAAACCAACCCGCTCAACTCCCAGTGTCCCGAAGTAGTGTCCTTATTAGGTGAAGCAAGGGCCATCCGCCCAAAACCACCTCTTGGGGAAGTTATTGCTCGGGGTGATTCAATTATATTGAAAAGACCCAATTTCTGCATATTAACCAGGGGTAAATCGGGGTGTTTTTCCAGAATATGTCCGAAGGTATTACTACCCGCATCGCCAAATTTCTCTGCGTCAGGCATGGCCCCCACGCCGAAACCATCCAGCACTAGTAAAAATACCCTTCCCATTGTCCCACCTCCTTTTGTTTTCTCCATCTCCTTTTAATATTCCTTATAAGAGCCACTTTTTCCTCCCACCAAAAAAGCCCCCTGCCGAGCAAGGGGGCTTTTCAGCCTAGCTTAATGGATAATATTCCAGATCCAGGGCATCGGCAACCGCCTTGTAGGTCACCTTGCCATTGAGGACATTGACTCCTTTGGCCAGACCAGGATCCTGGTGAATTGCCTTTTTGTAACCGCTATTGGCTATGCGCAGGGCATAGGGTAGGGTTTGATTGGTCAGAGCATAGGTTGAAGTCCGGGGTACTGCACCAGGCATATTTACTACACAGTAATGGATTACATCGTGGACGGTGTAAACAGGGTCACTGTGAGAAGTGGGCCTTGCAGTCTCTACACAACCACCCTGGTCAATCGCCACGTCAACTATGACCGAACCGGGTTCCATTGTTTTAACCATTTCTTCTGTGACCAGGCTGGGAGCCTTGGCGCCAGGCAGAAGAACTCCACCGATAACCAGGTCAGAATCTTTTACTGCCTCGGCAATATTGAGACTGTTGGACATAATTGTCTTGACCTGGCCGCGGAAAATATCGTCCAGATACTGCATCTGCTTGTGGCTAACATCCATAATGGTAACTTCTCCACCCAGGCCCAGGGCCATTTTGGCCGAGTTAATTCCAACAGTCCCTCCACCGATAATAGTAACCTTGGCAGGTCCAACACCCGGAACGCCGCCGAGAAGGACTCCTTTTCCACCATGGTGCTTTTCCAGGTAGCGGATACCCATCTGGGGAGCAAGACGGCCGGCAACTTCGCTCATTGGGTTTAAGAGAGGTAAACCACCCTGCTTGTCCTCAACAGTTTCGTAGGCAATTGCGACAACTTTCTTTTCCATCAGGGACAGGGTTAATTCTTTGGGAACACCTGCAAGGTGAAGGAAAGTAAACAAGATCTGTCCTTCTTTGAAGAATTTGTATTCTTCCGCTTCAGGTTCTTTTACCTTGATAACCATTTCGGTATCCCAGGCTTCTTCCCGGGAGACCATTTTTGCTCCTGCTGCCTCAAAATCTTCATTACTGATGCCACTGCCCAGGCCCCCATCCTTCTGAACGAAAACCTCGTGGCCACTGGAGGTCAGTGCTTTGACTCCAGCGGGGGTAATCGCTATGCGATTTTCTTTGTCCTTAATTTCCTTAGGTACACCGATAATCATGCTGTTATTACCTCCTTTTCTTCCTTGCTTGTTAATTATTGAGCAAACTTTGTACCAAGACACCCTGTTCGGGCATCATTTTTTTACCTTTCCATAGCTGCCTGCTCCGCCACATTCAATTTCCAGCTCTCCTCTTCTCAGTCGCAAAATCATCTCTACCCTTTTTTTATCTAAAAACCTTTCCAGTTGCTCTGGAGAAATATTATGGATTATCTCCATTTCTGAACCAAGGTTTTTGTAAAGAACATCTAAAGTCTTTGGTCCAAACCCGGGCAAAAGGTGAAGAGGGATATGATAAAAGTATGGAGCCCTGCCAGTTGAAGGTTTTTCAGTATCAGATAATTTTTCAATCCGATTGGAAACTCCCTGAACCAGAGTCGGTTTCAAGCATCTGGGGCAGTTTTTTCTCTCGTCTTCCCCAGGGGTAAAACCACACTGGCGACACCTGGTCTTGTAATATTTGCCCAGGGCAGGGGGAAAACCACGGAATGCTTTTATCCCCTTTCCAGACAGTATAATTTGAAAAAGTTGTTCAAAATCCCTTACAGTAGTGTCAATTTCCAGGTACTCCCGGGCAATGTTGGGAGAGGAGTGAGCATCAGATCCAACCAGGAAAGGAATTTTTTGCAATTCTTTTATCCGGTCCGCAAGGGTACTGTCTGCACTCAAGCCCAGCTCTACAAAATCCACCCCTTTAGCATATTCCCCCAGGGGTAAAAAACTATCCAGTTGACCAAAATAACCTTTGAAAGGGGTAAAAGCATGGGCCAGCCCAGGGTGCCCGCCCAGGCGCCCGACCATTGAAAAAGCTTTGTGAAATCCGTCACGTAAAAACTGAGTACTAAGACCCGGATTCCTTACTTTTTCCCTTAAATAGGAGTTATAGGCTTCCAATTCTCCCATCCCCGGGAAAAATGCCAAACAATGAACCCGGGTCCCCTCGATGTCCATTTCCCATTCCGAACCGGGGATAAGCAAAAGACCGCGGGCCGTTTTCAGGCCTCCCCCTGGACATTCTTCCAGGGATCCCTCGGCGAGCAATCCCTTGAATTCCTTTAAAACTCCGTCACAGGCTGCATCTATTATCCCCAGAACATTAAGTCCTTTTATTTTCTCTGCGTGATCGATGGCCCGGTTCAGGGTTAACCCCGAAGAAGCGGTAATTTTCACGGGTTTTCCCGAAGCCCGCCCCAGGTGGACATGCAGATCACAAAAGCTCAGCACTGTTCAAACTCCTGTAAATACATTTGGAGCCCGATGATGGTCTTGGCATCGTTGAAAATACCTTTTTGTAGCCCTTCTTTTATTTCCTTTTTATCCATAATAACCTCTTCCAGCCCCTCTTCCTGGACTGGCTGCGAAAACTCCAGGCCAGAAGCAAGACACAAAAACAGCTCTTCATTGCTGTACCCGGGAGTTGTGAAAAACTTCTGCCGAATTTCAATCTTGTTACATCTGTAACCGGTTTCTTCCAGCAGTTCTCTTCTCCCCGTTTCTATTGGTTCTTCTCCTGGTTCCAATAATCCTGCCGGTAATTCTAAAATAAAATCATTTACCGCCGGTCGAAATTGCCTGACCAAAACCACACCGCCGTCATTTAAAACGGGAAGAACCACCACAGCTCCCGGGTGAATAACACACTCGTATTTGCTTTCAAGCTTAACCAGATGAAGCAATTTCCCAGAGAAAATTTCTTCCGGGTCTGAGTTCACTTTGACCACCCTTTTCCTTTTGCTTAACCCACTTCAGTCTCTGAGAATATTTACTATCAACTTTGAAAGATCCACCAGGTCGGAAAAAGGAATATATTCATCAGTGGAATGGGCTTTTTCCATCCCTGTTGCCAGATTAAGTGTGGGAACACCCTTGCCATTAAATATATTGGCATCACTTCCACCACCACTGGCTAAAAGGTTGGCTTCTTTGCCCAGTTTTTCCAGGGCTTTTTTACATCTTTTCACAACCTCTTCTTCAGCAGAAAACTCAAAGGAGGGATAAAGATTTTCTGCTTCGAACTCCAGTTTTGCTCCATACTTTTCCGCTGCTTTCCGGAAAATATTTTCCATTTTTTCCGTTTCGCCACTGAGCTTTTCTGGATCGTGGCTGCGGACCTCACCAGCCATTTCCACCTCATCTGGAACAACGTTACGGGCCTTACCTCCCTTTATGGTTCCAATATTGGAAGTGGTTTCAGAATCTATTCTTCCCTGCTCAATTTCAGCCAGAGCAACACTGGCAACCTTGATGGCATTGATCCCTTCCTCTGGACTTACTCCAGCGTGACTTGCTTTCCCTTTAATTTTTACCTTAATACTGTTGTGGGTCGGGCCCTTGATTATAATGTTGCCAACGGGCCCATTGGAATCAAAGGCATATCCAAAATCAGCTTTCAGAGTTCCCTCTTCAAGGTTTTTTGCTCCTAACAGGCCAACCTCTTCCGATACTGTAAAAACGAGCTGCACGGGATAGTGGTCCAATCCTTGGTCTTTAATAGTGTAAAGAGCTTCAAAGATTGGAGCAATTCCGGAAATATCATCTGCAGCAAGAATAGTTTCACCCTTAGAGCGAAAAATTCCGTCTTCCTGAACAGGTTCTATATTTTCACCGGGTTCCACCCGGTCCAGGTGAGCAGTAAACAAAATTGTAGGGCCATCCTTGTTCTTTCCAGGCAGGTAGGCAATAATGTTTCCCGCATTTCCTCCGGTTTTTTCTCCTGTATTGTCCTCTTTTACTTCCAGCCCCAGTTTTTGCAGATGGTTTTTTACATAATCAGCAAGTTTTCTTTCTCCCCCTGATGGACTGTAAATTTTGACCATCTCGACAAAAAACTGTTCCAATCTTTTTTCGTCAATCATTGGCTCACCTCTACTTATTCCCGGGCCGCCTCCATGCCTCTCTTGAGGGCTTCTTCGTTCAGGGGAATTAATTTATGGTGGCGTTCGGGTAGATTTTTTTTCAGGGAAGAAATTATTGAGTCAACTTCTACAATTTTTACTTTTTCTATTATTGCTCCCAGAGCAACCATATTTGCGGCTCTATCACTACCGACTTCAGCTGCCAGTTCATTAGCGGGGATTTTTATTACCCGAATATCCTTACGTTCCGGCTCATCATCAATAAGGGAACTATTGATAATCAGGAGCCCTCCTTCTTTTAGCTGGGGAGCAAATTTATCCATAGAGGGCAGGTTCATTGCTACGACAACATCCGGGGAAGATACAAAAGGAGAGCCGATTCGTTCCTCGGAGACTATAACGTGACAGTTAGCCGTTCCTCCCCGCATTTCCGGACCATAGGAAGGAAGCCAGGAAACCTCTTTTCCTTCTATCATTCCTGCTCCAGCCAGGACCTGACCCATCAGCATTACTCCCTGACCACCAAATCCTGCAATGATAATTTCCTTCATCACTTGCTATCCCCTCCTTCCGGTGTTTTAAACTCGCCGAGGGGATAATAAGGAACCATATTACTTTCAACCCAATCCAGGGCTTCAGTGGGATTCATACCCCAGTTGGTAGGACAGGTTGAAAGAAGTTCAACCAGTGAGAACCCCTGGCCGGCTTTTTGGGTCTCAAAAGCTTTCCTGATTGCCTTTTTAGCTTTTTTTATTTCCTTATTATTAAACAAACCAACCCGGGAAAGATAGGCAGAACCCTTGAGGGTAGCGAGCATCTCCACAACCCTGATCGGATTACCGGCCGATTTAGCATCCCTTCCATAGGGTGATGTAGTTGTCTTTTGCCCGATCATCGTTGTTGGAGCCATCTGTCCACCGGTCATTCCATAAATGGCGTTGTTGATAAAGATTGTTGTAATATTCTCTCCCCGCATCGCTGCGTGGACTATTTCCGCTGTTCCAATAGAAGCCAGGTCTCCATCACCCTGGTAGGTAAAAACAAAGTTCTCTGGATTTACCCGCTTTATTCCTGTAGCAACAGCAGGGGCTCGACCATGAGCTGCCTGCTGGAAATCACAATTGAAGTACTCGTAAGCTAATACTGCACAGCCAACAGGGGCAACACCTATTGTTTTTTCCCGGATATTCATCTCATCTATTACCTCTGCCACCAGGCGGTGAGCTATCCCGTGAGTACACCCGGGACAGTAGTGAGTGGGTTTATCCGCCAGGGATTCGGGTCTTTTAGCTACGATTTTCATTCCTTTTCACCCCTTACTAGCTCCATTAGTTGTTCATAAATCTCCTGGGAGGTCGGAACTACCCCTCCACTTCTTCCGTAGAAATATACCGGGCAACGGCCGTTTGCTGAGAGACGAACATCTTCTACCATCTGGCCACAGCTCATCTCTACTGTGAGCAAAAACTTAACCTGCTCGGCTACTTTCCCCACAACCTGTTCGGGGTAAGGGAATAAAGAGATGGGCCGGATTAACCCCACTTTAATTCCTTCTTCCCTCGCTCTTTCGACAGCGCTCAGAGCAATCCTGGCCATTGAGCCGAAGGCAACGATTGCATAATCAGCATCCTCGGTTTTGATGGTTTCGACCCGGACTTCCTCTTCCTTCATCTGCACATATTTCTTTTGCAACCGAAGGTTCAGTTCTTCCAGTTTTTCAGCCTGGAGACTTAGAGAGTTAATAACGTTGGGCTTGCGCCCTTTATTGCCCACAGTTGCCCATTCTTTTTTCGGGAGATCCTCTGGAGAGATTTCCTTTTTAAATTCAACTGGCTCCATCATCTGCCCGATCATACCATCACCTAAAATCATTACGGGGTTGCGATATTTATCCGCAAGATCAAAAGCTTCCAGAGTTAAATCAACTGCTTCCTGGACGGATTGGGGAGCCAGGACAAGCAGGCGATAATCTCCATGCCCTCCCCCTTTAGTTGCCTGCAGATAATCAGATTGAGCGGGTTGAATTCCACCAAGACCAGGGCCTCCCCGGATTATATTAACAATAACCCCGGGAAGCTCTGAACCAGCCATGTAGGAAATCCCTTCCTGTTTCAGGCTTATTCCCGGACTCGATGAAGATGTCATAACCCTGGCTCCAGCACCTGCAGCTCCGTAAACCATGTTAATTGCAGCAACTTCACTTTCCGCCTGCAGAAAAACTCCATCTTCCATGGGCAAGCGTCTTGCCATGTAAGCCGGGAGTTCGTTCTGAGGGGTTATAGGATAACCAAAAAAGTAACGGCACCCCGCCTTTATTCCTGCTTCGGCGATTGCCTCGTTTCCCTTCATTAAAATCTTCTCGGCCATCATTTACCTCCTTCCTCTTTATATACTTCTATTACCGTATCCGGACAGATTTCATAACAGAAACCACATCCAATACATTTATCCATCTCTTCAACATAAGCAGGGTGATAACCCTTCTTATTTATGCCATTGCTCATCTTGATTATTTTTACTGGGCAAACCCTTGGACACAGGTTGCAGCCCTTACATCTTTCCGAATCAAAGACAACTTTAGGCACCACTTATCCTCCTTCCCTAACCATTTATTAGCTGTAAATCTGGGGTTCTTCACGCCCCTGCAATACCCGGAGAGCGCCTTTCCAAAGCGCTTCCATTTCCTTTTCCCCGGGTTTAATTATCACTGGGGCAATATATTTAACCCTTTCTTCAATTAATTTAACCAGGGGAGGCGATTTGGCCATTCCTCCAGTAAGGATTACAGCGTCAATTTCACCATAATTTGCCGGGGCAAGACTTCCAATCTCTTTTGCTATCTGGTAGGCCATGGCTTCAAATACTTCCTCTGCTTTTTTATCCCCATTTTCAATATCCTTTTCAATCTGAATCAGGTCATTATTACCAAGGTAGGCAACCAGGCCACCCTGTCCTTTAATTCTTTTTTTGATAAAATCCTGGGAATATTTTTCCGAAAAACAGAGTTTGACCAGGTCTCCGACAGGCAAGCCTCCCGAACGTTCAGGGGAAAATGGCCCTTCGCCATCCAGGGCGTTATTTACGTCTACAACCTTTCCCTTCCGGTGGAGTCCCACAGAAACCCCTCCACCCATATGGGTTATGATAAAATTGGCTTTTTCATAATGGGTACCAATTTCTTCGGCAACATCGCGGGCTACAGCTTTCTGATTTAAAGCGTGTAAAATGCTGCGCCTCTCTATTTCAGGCATTCCCGAGAATTTAGCAATTTCATCCATTTCATCAACGATAACTGGGTCCACTATAAATGCCGGGCATCCTAACTGCTCACCCATCTGAAAAGCTATAATTCCAGCCAGATTGCTGGCGTGTTCCCCCTGGACTCCTGCTTTTAAGTCTTCAACCATTTTCTCGTTTACTTCCCAGGTTCCGCCAGGGATGGGCTTTAAAAGCCCACCCCGGGCAGAAATAGCATCAATATCCTTTACTGCAAAACCCTCTTTCTCCAGGGTTTCCAGAATAACCTTCCTCCGGAAGCTTTCCTGATCAGCTATTCTCTTGTACCCTTTAAGCTCATCACTGGAGTGCCGAACAGTTTTGTCCAACACGCACTCCTGTCCCTGGTAAAAAGCCAGTTTTGTTGAAGTTGATCCAGGATTGAGAACCAGGATCTTATAATCCATATTTCCCACTCCTAGCGCTTAATATAGTTACTGCGGACTTTACTCATTTTTTCAATCCGCTCTTCAGCCAGCCTGTCAGCAGCTTTATAGGTTGGAATATTATCTCTCTCGGCGATTTCAAGAACCATCTTTACGCTATCGTAAATTCCTGCTACATTCTGCAGTGCTCTTTCTCTGTTGTATCCTTTAAGTTCATCAGCAACGTTAATCAAGCCACCGGCGTTGATTACGTAATCCGGAGCATAAAGAATTCCTTTTTTCTCCAGCTCATCGCCGTGACCTTCTTCGGCGAGGACGTTATTGGCTCCACCAGCAATAATTTTAAACTTGAACTGGGGCAGAGTTTCATCATTTATTACAGCACCGAGGGCACAGGGAGCAAAAATATCTGCATCTACACCGTAAATTTCGTCAGTGCCAACAGCCTTAACTCCAAATTCATCAACAACCTTTTTTACCCGCTCCTCGTCAATATCTGTAACTACAACTTCAGCGCCTTCATCTTCGACCAGGTGCTTAACGAGGTAATAACCAACACTGCCAACACCCTGAACGGCAACTTTCTTGCCTTTAAGGCTGCGACTGCCGTAGATTTTCTCTGCGCAGGCCTGCATCCCGTGCCATACACCATTAGCAGTAAAGGGAGAGGGATCACCGCTTGTTCCCATAAGCCCAACAACATAGTCGGTTTCCATGGAAACAAAGTTCATATCCTGAGGAGAAGTTCCCACGTCTTCAGCGGTAATATAGCGGCCGTTTAAGCTCTGGACTGCCCGGCCAAAAGCCCGCCATAATTCTTCACTTTTATCTTTTTTGGGATCTCCAATAACTACTCCTTTACCTCCCCCCAGGTTTAACCCTGCTACTGCAGCCTTATAGGTCATACCTCTTGCCAGGCGAAGAACATCTTCAATGGCTTCTTCTTCTTTTTCATAAACCCACATCCGGGTTCCGCCAAGGGCGGGCCCCAGGGTAGTATCGTGAATACAAATCAAGGCTTTTAAACCAGATGTCTCATCATAATTAAAAACCAGCTGTTCGAAATCATACTTCTCCATGTAATCAAANTTTTTCATTGAAAAATTCCCTCCTTAGAAATTTTTAATTATATGGCCAGTTTTCCCAGGCCGATGGATAGTAGTTTGGTCCGGGCGTCATCTGCTCGTGAGGTAAGGACAACCGGGACTTTTGCTCCCACTACGATACTTGCAGCCCGAAATCCACCCAGATAGAGCATAGATTTATAGAACACATTCCCCGCTTCGATATCGGGCATCAGTAAAATGTCCGCTTTCCCTGCTACCTGGCTGGTTATCCCTTTATGCTTTGCTGCTTCTTCATTAACCGCATTATCCAGGGCTAAAGGACCATCTACAACAACACCTTTAATCTGCCCCCGATCGGCCATCTTGGATAAAGCAGCAGCCTCTAAAGTTGCAGGCATATCGGGATTAACCATTTCAACAGCTGCCAGAGGAGCAACTTTGGGTTTTTCAATTCCCAGTTTTTGGCCTACTTCTGCGGCGTTGGCGATAATCTGGGCTTTCTTTTCCAGGTCAGGAGCAATATTCATGGCTCCATCAGTCATAATTATCAGCCTGCCCAAATTACAGTCCATTACCGAAAGATGGCTTAAAAGCCTATCCCGACGCAGGCCATATTCTTTGGTTAAAAGAGCTCGGAGCAGGGTTGAAGTCCCGAGCAAGCCTTTCATCAGGAAATCAGCTTCGCCCGCGGCAACCAGTTCCATGGTTTTGTGGGCAATTTCTTCAGGTTCGGAGCAATCAACAATCCATTCCGGATCAACCTGGAAGTCGACCTTTTTTCCTGCTTGAATAATAGCTTCCTTTTCTCCAACAAGGACTGGTTCGATCATTCCGCTTTCCCAGGCCTGTTTAACTGCTTCTAAAACCTCGCTATCGGCTGCTGCTGCAACTGCCATTTTTGCTTTGGGACTTGACTGGGCAGCCTGTAAAAGCTCTTCCAAGTTTTTAAACATTACTCCACCTCCTCGCCATAATCTTTCGCCTCCTCTTCTCCTTTAGAAACCCGGTAAGCACCAAGGGCCAGAGCCTCCATTTCCATTGATCCCCCGAGCACCTTAACCGGAGCAATGAACTTAACTCGTTGGGCAATACCTTCTGTTAGATAATCCGATTTAGCGATGCCTCCTGTAAGGATTACCTGATCCACATCTCCCCGGAGAACAGTTGCGGCCATTCCAATTTCCTTGCTTATCTGGTAAATCATGCCTTCGTAGACTTTTTTTGCTTCCTCGTCCCCCTGGGAGATCCGTTTTTCAATCTCCCTGCAATCATTAGTCCCCAGGTAGGCCAGAAGTCCCCCGCGGCGGGTAATTCTGTTCCGCAAATCCAGGGCAGAATACTCGCCACTAAAGGCCATCTTAATCAGGTCTCCAACAGGAAGGCCCCCGGTCCTTTCAGGAGAATAAGGACCCATTTCGTTGGCATTGTTAACATCTACAATTCGACCCTTTTCCAGGGCCGCTATGGATATACCCCCACCCAGATGGGCTACCACAGCGTTAAATTCATCCAGTTTTTTTCCTTCTTCCCCGGCAACAATTCGAGCTACAGCCTTGATATTAAGGGCATGTCCCAGGGAACGTCGCTGGATTTCCGGGATCCCAGAGTAGCGAGCCAGGGGGGTAAACTCATCAACCGAAACCGGGTCTGTAATGTATACCGGAATATTTTCCTCTCGACCCAGTTCGTACCCGATCAAACCTGCCAGGTTAGAAGGGTGTTGACCCTGTACTCCTACCTTTAAATCTTTGCGCATCTTTTCGTTTACCTCATAGGTACCACCAGCCAGGGGTTTTAAAAGTCCACCCCGAGCCGCAATTGCCATAAAATCAACGGTTTTCCAGCCCTTTTGCTGTAAAAAGTTTCGAACTACCTGCACCCGATAACCCAGCTGATCTGGAATGTCGGGAAACTTCTCCATTTCCCCAGAAGGATGCTGGATATTCTCATCCAGGATAAGTCCCTGACCAGCACCCCAAACCGCAAGTTTAGTCGAGGTTGAGCCAGGATTGATTACCAGAATTTTTTCACTCATACCCTGAGCCTCCTGTTATTTCCCCGGAAAGATCCTTCTAATCTGGTAAACCCCTTCAATCCGGTTCTCGGCCATCATATCAGCCGCTTTAAGGGTCGGGATCCTGTTTTCCCGGGCCAGTCGGAATACTTCGAGCAGCATATCGTAGATATCATCCGCTTTCTTAAAAGCTCTTTCCTTGCTGTATTCTTCTTCGGCAGTTTCATCGGCAACCTGGATCAGCCCACCAGAGTTAATCACATAATCGGGTGCATAAAGAATTCCTTTCCCTTCAAGGGCTTTTCCATGTTTTTCTTCATCTTCAAGGACATTATTCGCTGCTCCACCGATGATTTCACAGTTAAAGCGGTCGATAGTTTCATCATTTACCACACTACCTAAAGCATTAGGAGAAAAGATATGGCATTCGACATCATATGCCTTGTCCGGGTCTACAACTTCCACAGCTGGATAATCTCTTTTTACCCGTTCCAGGTATTCTTGATTTACGTCACAGACAACAATTTCTGCTCCTTCTTCAGTAAGGTGTCCGACAAGTTTGTGACCAACTTTTCCCACACCCTGCACTACAATTTTTAAACCTTCCAGGCTGTCAGTCCCATACTTTTCTTTAGCACAGGCTTTAAGTCCTTTCCAGGTCCCATAAGCTGTGATAACCGAGGTATCTCCGCTACCACCATATTCCTCAGGCAGAGCGCCAACATAGTCAGTTTCACGGCCCATAATAACGAAATCTTCAAAAACAGTTCCAACGTCAGTCCCCGTGGAAAAACGACCTTTGAGCCCTTCAATAAAACGACCCATTGCTCGGAACAGTCTTTCAGACTTATCTTTCCTGGGATCAGCATAAATTACAGCTTTGGCTCCTCCAAAATCAACACCTGCAGCAGCAGATTTGTAAGTCATTCCCTTGGCCAGGCGCAGAGCATCATAAATTGCTTCATCCTCGTCCTCGTAATTCCACATCCGGCAGCCCCCCAGCCCCGGACCTAAAACGGTATTGTGGATGGCAATAATTCCTTTCAGGCCAGATTTTTTATGCTGGCAAAGAAACAACTGCTCATGACCTTCTTTGGCCATTTCCTTGAATATTTCCATTGAATATCCTCCCTCCTGTTTCTTTTCAATTGTTATTAAAGCAAAACTTGTACCAAAAAAAGAACCCTTTTCAGGACTGGGTTCCCCATCAACGCACCCTGCAATTCCCTTCAATAACTGCAATTTTTTGCAGGAAGGTTTTTTCAGTCAAGGTTATGTTTTTTCATTTTGTAGTAGAGATTGCGTTCAGAAATCCCCATTTTTTCTGCGGCCTTTTTTCGATTACCCTCGCTGGTTGAGAGGGCCCTGCGCAATACCTCCTTTTCCTTTTTTTGCAGTGCCTCTTTCAGATCCAGTTCCCCATCGGCAAACATTTGCTCCTCTCCAGGTTGGCTATCAACAAGTTTGTAGGCCAAACCCAGGGCCGGAAAGTGGTAGGCTTCGAGAATTTCTGAATTATAATCTACTTCTATCATGGCCCGACCCACAACATTTTCCAATTCGCGAACATTCCCCGGCCAGTCATATTCCTGCAGGAGTTCCAAAGCTTCTGGTGAACAAATCCTTACCATTCGACCATATTCCTGGTTAAAACGCCTGATTAAATGATTCACAAGTTCGGGGATATCCGTTTTTCTTTCCCGTAGAGGAGGTAGATAAATCGGAAAAACATTTAGGCGATAATATAAATCTTCACGGAAGTTACCTTTACGGACCTCTTCTTCGAGATTGGCGTTAGTTGCCACTAAAACTCTTACATTTACATTGACCGGGTCAGTACCTCCCACAGGGGTAAACTCTCTTTCCTGGAGCACACGCAAAAGTTTGGCCTGCATCTTAAAGTCCATCTTAGCGACCTCATCCAGGAAAATCGTCCCATTATTTGCTTCAGCGAATAATCCCTTTTTCCCGCCCGGGCGAGCTCCGGTAAAGGCCCCCTCTTCGTATCCGAATAATTCACTTTCAATTAAAGTATCTGGAATAGCCGGACAGTTAACCCGGATAAACTGGGCCTTGCTCCGGTCGCTTTCATTATGGATCGCGTGGGCAAAAAATTCTTTTCCTGTTCCGCTTTCTCCTCTGAGCAGAACTGTAACGGGGGTCTGGGAAGCCTTCTTAGCCTGCTCTATTACTCTTTTCATCCCGGGACTTGATCCAATAATATCTTCAAAAGCATACTTTGCCCTGAGTCTTCGAAGCATCCAGTTGGCTCGATCGAGTTCGTCGGATAATTTTTTCAACTCCGATATGTCATGGATTACCCCGACGCTTCCCCGCAACTTTCCATTTATAATGATGGGTGCAACATTAACAATTACATCCCTTTTCTGGGGACCAACTTTTAGTGGAACCCCTGTAACAGGTTTTCCGGTTTGTAAAACCTTGTAGTGCATGCTTTCCCCTTCCGCAATGTCTACCGTAGCAGGACGCCCAATTACATCTTTCTCGGTAAGTCCGGTAATTCTGGTATAAGCCGGGTTAATTAAAAGCCCCCTTCCATTTTCGTCAACCACGGAAATTGCGTCCTGGGCCGAATCAATTATTGCCTGCAGCATCTGTAAACTCTCTCCCTGCAGGGGATCAGAGTTCAAAATGGTGAGAAATTTCTGGAAAGGGGGAGGTAATTCTGCCTCTTTTCCCCCTGTTTGCAGTTTTATCACAAGATCATAATCCTTATTTTTCACTTCTTCCCGGTAAACCTCAATTCCCCTCAAGAGTTCAAGTTGCTGGATAAAGCTCTGCCAGCCCTGAAGAGAATGGGGTATTAAAACTCTCATTATTCTTTTCCTCCTACCAACCAGGGAGGTTGCAGGTGAATCTCCACGGGTAATATTTCCCCGGGAAGGTCAACCTGAGGAATAAGATCCGCCAAAACAGCCGTAAACTTAATTGGCAAATCCTGCTCCCGGGCCAGGGATTCTACTCTGTTGTAACCCTCTTCTACCTCCCGCGGAGATGTTTCCGTGCCCAGATTACCGTTAGCAACAAAATGGGTAACTTCAAGGCGAGAAGCATTCTCAATGGCATCTTTCAATTCCAGCAGGTTCTTTTTATTGGAAGAAAAGGGCCGGTAGGGATTAATGACCATAATCAATTCGTAATTTCCCGGGGTGAGGTACTGGCCAAGGCTGCCCAGGACCCTTGCGCCATCATCATCTCCCCCTACATCTAAAACGGCTTCCCGTTCAGGAGCCTGAAGAGCTCTGTAGATTTCGGAGGTGATAATCGGTAGGTCTGCCTGGACCAGATCCCTGGGATAAATCAAATCAATACCGGCTTTTTCTAAAGTTTTTTCTGCTTCTCTCAAGCGAAAATACGGTTTTACAATATCAAGATCCAGAAGAAAAGGCGGTTTTTCCCTGGAAAGAGCATAGTTAATACTGATTTCGGTTTTTCCACTGCCAAAATTCCCGGTAAAAATTTTAATTCGAGCCATGGTTTCTCTCCTTCCCCTTATTAATTTCTATTTCCAGACTGATTTCCCTCTTTGGAGAAAACCGTCTTTTCTGAAAGAAATTTTCTTTAAGGGAAGATGGAAAATTATTATTAAAATAAAACTCTTCCCTAAAAGAAGATCTCTTCCCTTAATTTTTTTGGTTGGATTAAATTAAAATTACTCCCCATCCCTGAAAACCAAAACAACCTTTAATCTATTTTTCCCTCAAACCATAAAAACAATATCCTCCAAAATTTTCCTTAACAATCGCACATTAATCTATTTTGTTAATGTCCATATCTATCCTTTTTTCTTAAAAACGATATAAAAAAAGGATTTCTTTAAGATTTCAGCGAAACATTAAAACACATTAAAATAAAAGGGAGGATCTTTATGGTGAAAAGAAAATCTGTAATGATGTTGTGTTTCGTCTTCCTGCTGGCCCTGGGTTTGTCTTTAAACGCCTCGGCCACTCGGGTTCCTGAATTTACCATCCTCACAACAACTGAAGGCTATGATCCGATCCGTTACGAAGCAGCCTTTCTAATTCAGGATGCCTGGGCGGCTCTGGGAATCCAGGTTAATGTTCAGCCCCTGGAGTTCAGCACCCTGATTGATAGGTTCTACAACGAACAGGACTTTGAGATTGCTATTGTGGGTTGGTCGGGCCGGGTTGACCGCCTCGATCCCCAGCATTTCCTGGGAACACTCCATTCCGGGCAGACTGATCTCGGTGGCAATAACCCCGGCGGCTACCAAAACGCCCGTTACGATGAGCTTTTCGAAATGCAGGCCAGGGAATTTGATCCTGACCAGCGCCGGGAATATGTCCTGGAAATGCAAAAAGTTGCCATGGAAGAACAACCCCTGAGTATTCTTTTCTACCGGGATGAAGTCCTGGCCTACAACGTAAATACATTCGCCGGTTATGTTCCCATGGCCGGAGAGGGGCTCTACACTGAGTGGCTTCCTTTTGATGTTTATCCGGTTGGGGATTCCAACACTTTAACCATCGGAACCAGCCAGGAACCGGACAACATCAACCCCCTCGATTCAACCACTGTCTGGGGCTGGAAGTTCATGCGACTTTACTATGACAAACTGGTTCGCCTATCTCCTGATATTGAGCCACTNCCCTGGGCCGCAGAATCGGTAGAAGCCTATGATGAAAGAACCATTGAAGTTGTTATTCGGGATGACATGCTTTTCCACGACGGGGAACCGGTAACCGTGGAAGATGTTAAATTCTCTTACGATTACATGGTGGAACAGGACTTCGCTTATTTCCGACCTTTCTATGATCCCCTGGAAGAGGTAATCATCATCGATGACCAGACCTTGCACTTTGTTCTCAAAGAACCTACCTCTTTCTTCATTACTGTAACCTTGAGCCAGATCCCCATCCTTCCCAAGCACCTCTGGGAAGACATCGAAGAGGCCAATCAGCTCGCCCCTGAAGATGTTCCCACAGTCGGTAGTGGACCAATGAAGTTTGACCGCTACGACCGCGGGGAATATAAGCGGCTGGTCAAGTTCGAAGATTACTTCAAGGCTGATGAAATTAACATTGAAGCAATTGACTATATCATATATGCTGATGCTGAAGGAACCTATACAGGTATGGTGACTGGTGAAGCTGACATGACTGCCTGGAGATTGGAACCCGCTCAAATTACTCTCGCCGAACAGGAAGATCACCTGGAAGTTGTCAGTGTTCCCGACTTTGGTTACTACCACATGACCTACAATCTCCGCCTGCCTGCACTGGATGATCCTGCTTTCCGCCGGGCAATTGCCCACTCCATTCCTCATGAGACCTTTATCAATGTTCTCCTGGATGGCCGTGGCGAACGGGGAACCTCAATAATCGCACCTGTAAACACCTTCTGGCATAATCCCGACGTTCCCATCTTTGAATACAGCCTTGATACCGCCAGGATGCTGCTGGAGCAAGCCGGTTACTGGATAGACGATGCCGGCCGGCTTAATATGCCGCAAGACTAAAAACAAGCGGGGAGGGAGGGAACTCCCTCCCTTCTCTCTTCTAATCCAAATTTAAATTTAGAACCGGAGGGAGCTTATGGGTAAAAAAGAATTTATTATTCGGCGCCTTCTGCAAATGGTAATAACTTTTTTGATAATCCTGACGGGGCTCTTTTTCGTTTTTCGCCTGACCCTCCCCGACCCTACTGCTGCCCTGGTTATGGAAGGATTATCTGCAGAAGCTCAGGCTATGGTTCGGGCCCGTTTTGGGCTGGACCGGCCCCTGTGGCAACAGTATTTTATTTACCTGGGAAACTTTTTCCAGGGTGAATTCGGCATGTCCTTTCATTACAGGTCAGCTATCGCCCCAATAGTCTGGGAAAAGCTTTTAAACACCCTGGTATTGATGTTCCCGGCAATAATTGTTTCCTACTCTATTGGTCCCCTGCTCGGGGTAATATTATCCTGGCGGAGAGGAACTAAAGTCGAGTTTAGCGGTATTGTGGGGGGACTTTTTCTCCGTTCAGCCCCAGTTTTCTGGACGGGGATGATTTTCATTATGGTTTTTGGTATCTGGCTGGGGATTCTCCCAACCAGTGGAATGAGAACACTACCTTATGAGGCCGCTCATTTTTGGGATAAAATTTTCACTTTTGATTTCCTCTGGCATTTACTCCTGCCCGGCTTTACTATTGCCATCTACTACGTGGCATTGCCCATGCTAATCATGCGTAATACCATGCTGGAGATAATGGGTGAGGATTTTATTGAATTATGTCAGGCCAAGGGTTTAAGTGAACGGACAATAATGTACAAACACGCTGCCCGCAACGCCCTCTTGCCGGTTGTAACCCAGGCAGCTATCACCGTAGGGCTTGCTGTTGGCGGGCAGGTTGTGGTTGAAGTCGTCTTCTCCTGGCCCGGCCTGGGACGGGAAATAATTCAGTCTGTACGGACAAGTGACTTTCCAATGGCCCAGGCTTGCTTTATGTTAATGGCCGGAATGGTAATGGTAATGAATTTCCTGGCTGACCTGGTTTACGGTTACCTTGATCCCCGGGTTGTTTACCAGAAAGGGGGCAAATAATATGAGCAAAAAAAGCAGCCGCTGGAAGCAGTACCAGCCATATATTCAATCAATGAAGGCACCTTTTAAAGCAATCTGGGCGGATCCCCTGGGACGACCGGGATCAATTTTGTTCCTCCTGGTTCTTTTTGTAGCAATTTTTGCTCCGCTCCTCGCAACCCACGACCCCCATGAAATGAATCAGCGGGTGGAAGGAACAGCTGCTACTTTCATTGAGGGCCAGTGGGAAAGAATGCGGGTAATTGGTGACACCCCATTAAACGCAACTGCGGTTATCTCCCCCGGGGAAAGTTTTGCCGTTGGTAGAGAGGGAACCATCCTTCACTTCGATGGTAACCGTTGGAATAAAGAAGAATCGCCTGTAGATACATCCCTTCTCTCCGTTGATTTCTTTTCTTCTGAGTTCGGTTTCGCTGTAGGAGAAAACGGGGTAATTATTAAATACGATGGTCATTCGTGGACACAGTTAGAGAGTCCTGTAGAGGTTTCACTTAATGGAGTTGCAGTTCCTGCACCTGATAAAGCGATTGCTGTTGGGGAAGATGGAACAATTATCAGCTGGGACGGAAACTCCTGGAACCTTCTGGATAGCCCTGCTACCCGAGATTTGATGGCCATTAATATGGTCAGTCCCAACTCTGGGGTAATCGTGGGAGACAGGGGAACCATCATCCATTACCAGGATGGGGAATTTGTTAATGCCTCCTTCCGGACTTTTATGGACGGGACCTTCCGCAGGTTAAATGCAGTTGCAATTTCCGATGAAGGCTTTGGTTTTACAACCGGAGAAAGAGGAGAAATCCTGGGATTTGATGGTGAAGACTGGTATAACATGACCAGCCCCGAAAGCCGGGAGCTAACAGGAGTCGGAATTGTTGGTCCCGAAGAGGCCTATATTGTTGGAATTCGGGGGATAGTTCTCAAATTTGATGGTGAGAGATGGACCAGACTTGGCCTCGGTTATCACCGTAGTTTTCGAGGGCTTGATATTGAGGACGGTTACGGATTTGGAGTTGGAACCGATCCCTATATCAACGAATTATCTCCTCCCACCTGGGAGCACCTTTTTGGGACAACCCACCTGGGAAGAGATATCTGGAGCCAGGTAATGTACGGTTCGCGGACTGCCCTGATTGTAGGGATCATAACCGCCCTGATTGTCAACATTATCGGGGTAGCTATCGGCTTAACCTCCGGTTACTTCCGGGGGAGGGTTGATAATATCCTGATGCGTATAGTTGATATTATGTATGGCCTTCCGCTGGAACCCTTTGCCATTATTCTGGTTTTAATTTTCCGGCCCAGCCTCTGGATTATTATCCTGGCAATTGGGCTTTTAACCTGGAGAACAAATGCCCGGATTATTCGTTCCCAGGTTCTTTCCCTGGTTGAACGTCCCTTTATTAAAGCAGCCCGGGTGGCCGGAGCAAGTGATTTGCGAATAATCCTGGTTCACATCGCTCCCAATGTTCTCCCCCTGGCCTTTTTGCAGCTTGCTGTAGCCATTGGCTACGCCATTACAGCAGAAGCAACCCTTAGCTTCCTGGGCCTTGGCCCACCGAGGCTATACAGCTGGGGGACCATATTACACGCCGCCCGTCTGTCTGGCGCCTGGCGAACCGCCTGGTGGTGGGTAATACCCCCGGGTATATTCATAAGCTTGACAGTGGTATCAGTATTTCTGATTTCAAGATCACTTGAAGTTCTAACCAATCCACGCCTGAGAGGAGGTAGTACCCGTGCTCCTAGAAGTAAAAAATCTTAAAACCTACTACCAAGTGGATGATATTGTAGTCAAGGCACTGGATGGAGTATCTTTTAAACTGCAAAAAGGAGATAACCTGGGGCTTGTTGGGGAAAGTGGCTGCGGAAAAACAACTGCAGCCAAATCCATCAACAGGATCCTACCTCCTAATGGGGGAATTGTTGACGGCCAGGTTATTTTTAAAGGCAAAGACCTGGTCCCCCTCAATAATAACCAGATGAACAAAGTTCGCTGGAAAGAAATTTCCATGGTTACCCAGAGTGCCATGAACGCCCTGGACCCGGTTTATAAGATTGGGGACCAGATTACTGAAGCCATTCATACCCACGAAAATATGAGCAACAAAGCAGCTTTAAAGCGAGCCGAAGAATTATTTGGGATGGTTGGTTTGGAGAAAAAGCGGCTCCGGGATTTTCCTCACCAGTTATCAGGAGGAATGAAACAACGGGTTGTAATCGCAATGGCCCTTGCTCTTAGCCCCGACCTGGTTATAGCCGACGAGCCAACAACTGCCCTTGATGTGGTGGTCCAGGATGGAATTTTAAAACAATTTGTTGAGCTGCAGAGTCAGATTCAGTCTTCTATAATCCTCGTTACCCACGATATCTCAGTTGTGGCTGAAATCTGTCAGCGAGTTGCAGTTATGTACGCGGGGAAAATAATGGAACAGGGTACCACCAGGGAAATTTTCAAAGGTTCTTTCCACCCCTATACCCTGGGTTTATTGAACGCCTACCCCACCCTGGAAGCTGCCAAGGGCGAAATCATTTCAATTCCTGGATCCCCCCCCGACCTGGCAAAAGATATCACCGGGTGTCGTTTCCGGGAACGCTGTCCCTTCAGTACAGATAAATGCGGAGAAGAGCCTGATCCTGTGGAAGTCGCTCCCGGACACGAAGTTCTCTGCCACTACCCGGAAAAAGCCAATACCTTCCGGGAAGAGGCCGCCAGGCCCTCAACCTGGCAGGGGAAAACACCTACACCCAATAAAAAGGGTACTGTTGGAGAAAAAAATGCCCTGGAAATTCAGGGCTTGAAAAAGTATTTTCCTATCAAACAGAGTTTCTTTGGGGGCAAAAAAACCATTCTGCGAGCTGTTGATGGTGTAGACTTCACAGTAAAAGAAAGAGAAATCCTGGGACTGGCTGGAGAAAGCGGCTCAGGAAAAAGTACTATCGGTGAACTCCTTGCCAACCTGCAACATACCACGGAGGGGAGAATTCTCTACCTGGGTAAGGAAACTGAATTGCAAAAGAAAAAACACGATAAAGCTTTCCGGCGAAATTTCCAGGTTGTTTTCCAGGACCCTTATGAAACTCTTAATCCACGGTTTACAGTTTTAAATACAATCATGGAACCCCTCGTGATTCATAAAATCGGCAAGGATTATGAGGACCGGCTGGAAAGGGTTAAGAAAGCCTTACAACTGGCAGAGCTTACCCCTCCTGAAAACTTTCTGACCCGCTTTCCCCATCAGCTTTCTGGAGGGCAAAGGCAAAGAGTGGCATTAGCCCGCGCTATTGTCCTGGAACCTAAATTTATAATAGCTGACGAGCCAGTTTCCATGCTTGACGTTTCCATTCGAGCCGGGGTTTTAAACCTGCTCAAGCGGATGCGAGATGAACTCGGCGCTTCTCTCGTTTACATTTCCCATGACCTGGCAACAATTCGTTATATCTGCAACAGGACTGCAATTCTTTACCTGGGCCGAATTATGGAAATTGGAGAAACAGAAAAGGTAATCGCCCAGGCCGCACACCCCTATACGCAGATGCTTTTAGCCGCTGTTCCCATACCTGACCCGGATACGGACCGGAAACGGGTGGATCCCCGGGGAGAAATCCCGGATCCCATCGACATGCCCAATGGCTGCCGTTTTCACCCACGTTGTCCCAAGGCTTTTGCCCGCTGTGGCTGGGAAGGTAAAGACGTCCGCAATCTACTGGAAAACCCTGAGTATGAGGAACTGATCAAACCTTTTGCCGGTGAAATATCAGGTTACGAAATTGAAGGGTTGGACCTGCTGATCAAAATGCAGTGGAAAAACGAAGCCCGCTGGGCAGAATTGCAAAAAACACTGGAAAAAATAATGGAAAATAACAATTCAACCATGCTTGAAGCCATGACAGAAATGAAGGTGGAAGATAACCTGTTACGTATTTCCTTCCCGGAAAAAGTAGACCCTCAGATTAAAAGTATCGATACTGACCATGATGTTGCCTGTTATCTCTTTTAAAAACATTGAAGGCGGCCATTCGGCCGCCTTTTTCTTTTTAACCAGCTTGGGTTTCCAACCTCAGCTTGTCTGCAATTTTTGCAATGAACTGGGAATTTGTTGGTTTACCTGATTTTTCCCCAATTGAATCTCCAAAGATGCTTTTCATTTCCCCAAAGTTCCCTCGCTCCCAGGAAACCTCAATTGCGTGCCGGATAGCCCTCTCTACCCGGGAAGGAGTAGTATTATATTTTTGAGCTACAGCGGGGTATAGTTCTTTTGTTACGGCCCCGATTAGATCAATTTCTTTAATTACCATTGTTATGGCATCCCGTAGGTACATGTAACCTTTTATATTGGCAGGAACACCAAGTTGATGCATAATATTGGTTACACTGACTTCAAGGTTGTTATTGGGCTTTTTAAATCCGGTCTTTTGGAAATTTGTTTTTTTGGAGGGAAAATCCTTTATTTGCCTGATCCTTTTGGCCACTAACTCCAGGTCAAAAGACTTTAAAATATAGTAATTCGCTCCCAGTTCAACAAAACGCTGGATAACATCCTGATGCCCAAAAGAAGTAAGCATGATTACCTTTAACTCAGGGTCTCGGCCCTTTTTATTCAACTCTTCCAGGACTCCAATTCCGTCGAGACAGGGCATAATAATGTCAAGGAGTAAAACATCAGGAGGATTTCTTTCCATCATTTCAAGGCATTTAGCACCATCATGGGCCACACCTATCAATTCTAAATCTTCCTTTTGGGAAAAAAATTCTTCGACCATTTCACAAAAGTCCAGGTTGTCATCGGCTAGCAAAACCTTAATTTTTTCTTGTTTCATCGATGATAACCACCTCCATTTTTTGATCAATTAGGTTTTTCTATATTTTATAAAATTTTCCTTTTTTCTGGAAATTATTTTTTATTTTTTTCATAAAAAATAGGACATCCCCAGGATGCCCATAAAATTTACAAATTTATTTTCACTGGCCCTGCTTTTTCGTCTGGGCTTTTTCCAGCATTTCCCGGGCATGGGATAAAGCTGTTTCGGATTGCTCCCCCTCCAGCATCCGAGCCAGTTCCTGGGTTCGATCGCTGGATTTTAATTCAATAACCATGGTTCTGGTGGTTCCATCTTTGATTTCCTTGTCGATGAAAAGATGTTTATCGGCCATACTTGCAATATGGGGCAGGTGAGTAATTGTTATCACCTGGCGCCTGGAACTTATCTGGTCCAGTTTTTCGGCAACCTTTTGCGCGGTTTTGCCCCCGATGCCACTATCAATCTCATCAAAAATCATCGTGGGAACCTGTTCCTGATCGGCTGTTAGAGCCTTCAGAGCAAGCATCAGGCGAGATATTTCACCTCCTGAAGCAATCCTTGTAAGGGGTTTTAAATCTTCTCCCGGATTTGGAGAGAGCATAAATTCAATTTGATCAATTCCATGCTGGAAAAAAGCAATTTTTTCCCCCTCGGATTTAATTCCATCAATATTATCCGGGATCCTTTTGAAATCAACCCGGAAGCGGGTTTCAGGCATCGCCAGCCCCTTCAATTCTTTAACCAGAAGATCAGCCATTTCTTTTGCAGCCTCTTTCCTTTTTTGGGAGAGCTGCCCGGCAAGATCCAGGTACCTGGCTTCCCCGGCTTCAATCTTTTTTTCCAGTTCTTCCGTTCTTTCTTGGCTTCCCTGGAGATTGTGATGTTCTTCCTTGGCTTTATCCAAAAACTCTATAACTTCTCCAAAGGAAGGTCCGTATTTTCTTTTTAAATCATTAATTTCCCCAATTCTATTTTCCACTTCCCGCAAACTGGCTTCATCAAAAACAATTCCATCTGCATAGCTCCTGATTTCCCGGGCCAGTTCCTGTAACTGATAATATGAGCTGCTCAGGAGTTCTTCCGCATTTTCCAGTTGGGAATCTATTTCCCTTAATTCTTTCAGTTCTTTATTAAGGTACCCCAGTTGGTCGTTTATCCCGGTTTCCATTTCTTCTCCGCTTAAATTGGAGAAAATCTCCTGGCATTTGTTATATAATAATTCCACATTTGTCAAAATTCTGTGTTCCTGATTCAGCTGTTCCTCTTCTCCCGGTTTTAGGTCTGCCTCTTCCAGTTCTTTTATTTGGAACTCAAGTAACTCCAGGCGCTGCTTTCTTTCTTTTTCCGAATCCCGCAAGCGGTTTAATTCTTCCCTTCCCTTTTGCAGGTTTTTATAGGCTTCTTTTACCTGGGTTTTTAGATTCTTTAAATCTCTTCCTCCAAAATGATCCAAAAATTCCCGCTGATTATCCTCCGAAAACAGGGCTTGATGCTCGTGCTGACCATGGATATCAATTAAAAAGGGAGAAATCTCTTTTATTATCCCCAGGGTCGCAATCTGTCCATTTATCCTGACCCGGTTATTGCCCGACCGGGAAATCTCCCGGCTTAAAAGCAGGCTGCCTTCTTCATCCTCAATACCCAATTCTCTGAGCTTTTCTTTTAAACCAGGAAGATCTTTAACTGCGAAAAGGGCCCGGATTTCTGCTTTTTCCGCGCCGGTTCGTATGAAATCAAGGGAAGCCCTTGCTCCCAGTAAAAGTTCCAAAGCACCGATTAAAATTGATTTTCCCGCACCGGTCTCACCGGTCAGAATATTGAGACCGGGGGAAAATTCAATATCCTGCCTTTCAATCAGGGCAAAATTATTTATCCCCAGTTCAACCAGCACTTTATATAAACCCCCTATTCAATTCCCACCAGTTCTCGCAGGCGATGCAAAACTTCACCTTTATTACAGTTCTCTTCAAGAGCCACAAAAATGCAATCATCTCCCGCCACACAACCCATGACTTCTTTCCATTCCAGGTTATCAATTGCAGAAGCAAGCCCTCCGGCAGTACCGGATAGGGTTTTTACAACAATCAGGTTCCCTGTCAAATCTACGCTCAAGACAAAATTCTTGAACATTTTCTCTATCCAGCGGGCCATTTTGTACTTATCTGCCTCAGGCGGCATGGCATATTTATAGCTTCCATCTTCCACTGGAACCTTAATCAAACCAAGATCTTTGATGTCCCTGGACACAGTTGCCTGAGTAACTTCAATCCCTTCCTCCTGCAGAACCCTGGCCAGTTCTTCCTGGGTTTTGATCCGCTCATTTTTAACAATATTAATTATTTTAAGATGCCTTTTTCCTTTCATGCTTTACCCCCTATCCCCTTTATAATTTAAGCGTTTTTGTAATATCTGATAAAAATCTTTTTCCGAAAAACGAACCAGGAGAGTTTTCTCTTCCGCTGCTGCTATTTTGACAACATCATCTTTTACCAGACGAAGTCCCTCCTGCCCGTCGACTGTTAACATAACCCGACGATCCGCTCTCTTTACTTTAATCTCAATTTGCTCTTCTTTGCGAACTACCAGAGGTCGAGCATGTAGTGAATGGGGGCAAATCGGAGTAACAATAAAGGCTTCAACCATGGGGTGAACAATTGGTCCTCCTGCACTCAGGGAATAAGCAGTTGAGCCAGTTGTGGTTGAAACAATTAACCCATCTCCAGGAAAGGTACTGATGTAAATCTTTTGCAGGTAAAGGTCCAGTTCAATTATCCGGGCAAAGGCCCCCTTACTGATGACGATATCATTTAAACCCAAAACACGAGCAATTTCAAGACCCCTGCGGCAAACCCATCCTTCGACCATTGCTCTTTCTTCAACCCGGTATTTTTTTTCCAGGATATTATCCAGGACTAAATCTAAATCTTCAGCTTCCATTTCTGTTAAAAAACCCAACCGCCCCAGATTAAAACCAAGGATGGGAATATTGGAGCCTGCAAAAAACCTTGCGGTATGCAGAAATGTCCCATCTCCTCCCAGAATGAGCAAAAGTTCTGCCTCTTTGCGCAGCTGTCTTCGGGACATTGGTGTTCCCTTATCCTGCATTCCCGGGGCATCTTCCTGGGAAATATAAATCGGCAAATCCCTGCCCTTCATTTTTTCGATTAAAGCCTCCGCAACCTGCAGGGCCTTTTTTTTCTCTTCATTTACAATCAATCCAATTTTCAAGGCTAACACCTCTATTTAATTCTTGCCCTGCAATCAAGCCAGTCCTGGTTTGAAAAAATTCTTTCTCCACCTTTTTGCGACAGGAGGAAAAATTCCTGATTTCCACTGACTCCTTTTGGAGAAGCAGGCACCAGCCCAACAAAACCTAACTTATTTGCCTTTTTGGAATCAACCACTTTCGTTACTGCATTTAACTGGTCTGTTTCGTTGCGGACCAGTCCTTTTTTCCCAATTTTTCCCGGTCCTACCTCAAACTGGGGTTTGACCAGAGTCAGGAAAAAACCGCCATCTTTTAAAGCTTTTTCAAGAACGGGAATAACCTTGGTGGCCGAAATAAAGGATAGATCCAGGACAATTAAGTCCAATTTTTCTTTAACTAAATCCGGAGAAAAATACCGGAGGTTATAGTTTTCTACAACAATGACTCTGGGATCCACTCTTAGCTGGGAGTCCAGCTGGTTTTTCCCAACATCTACTGCATATACCTTGCGTGCTCCCCGCTGTAAAAGACAGGAGGTAAAACCCCCGGTAGACGCTCCCCCATCAAGAACAATCATATCATTGGGGTCAAAATTCAACTGTTCCAGAGCAAGGGCAAGCTTAATTCCCCCTCGACCGGGGTAAGGATCCTGAGGGGCTACATTTATCCGAGCATCCGGTTTAAACTTTGTTGAAGGCGTTTTAATTAATTCACCTTCTACCGTTACTTCTCCTTTACGGATTGCAGTTTGCGCCTTATTTCTTGAAGAAAAAAGCCCTAGTTCTACGAGCAAAAGGTCCAATCTTTTCTCCATAATCTGAATCCCTTTTCTGGTTTTTGGAGCAGGAAATCCAAAAATCCTCAATTCTATCCACCATATTATCAATATCAAGTCCATTTTCCCGCAATAATTCACCAATATTTCCATGGGTAATGAACCGATCGGGAAGACCAATATTTAAAACAGGTTTTTCAATCTTTTCCCTGGCCATAAACTCAAGAATAGCTGAACCCATTCCCCCCGCAACATAATTTTCTTCCAAGGTAACAACAATTGAAACATTTTCTATCCACCTGGAGATATTTTTTTCATCGAGGGGTTTAATAAACCTCAAGTCAGCAACACCTACTGAATATCCCTTGCTCTCCAGTATTTCTGCAACCTTGTACCCATCCCAGGCCATGCTCCCACTACCTAAAAGCAGGATATCCTTGCCCCTGCGGAGCATTTCTCCTTCCCCCCTGTTGATGGGTTGATCACTCTTAAAGGGAGGTTGGGGAACACTTCCTCTGGGATAGCGAATTGCCACCGGTCCTTCACAGCTCTGGGCCCAAGTGAACATCTTTTCCAGTTCCACCTGATCTCGGGGAGCCAGAACATTCATATTGGGTATATGGCGAAGAAAAGAAAGGTCAAAAACGCCATGGTGGGTTTCTCCATCCTCGCCGACCAAGCCGGCCCGATCAACGGCAAAAATTACCGGGAGATTGGGCAGGCATACATCGTGGATAATTTGATCATAGGCACGCTGTAAAAAAGTTGAGTATATTGCAACTACAGGTTTCAAGCCACCACGGGCCATTCCAGCTGCAAGGGTAACCCCGTGTTGTTCAGCAATACCAACATCAAAAAAGCGATCGGGAAATTTTTGGGAAAATTTATCAAGTCCAGTCCCATCGGGCATCGCAGCAGTGATAGCGACTATCTTTTCATCTTTTTCCGCCATTTCACAAATTATATCGCTGAAACAACTGGTAAAGCTTTTTCCGCTGGAACGAACCTTTCCTTCTCCATTTTCTAGGATAAAAGGTCCTGTTCCATGGAAACGGGAAGGGCTCTTTTCTGCCGGGTGATAACCCTTTCCTTTTTCCGTAATGGCATGGATCAAAAGAGGGCCATCCAGTCTCTTGCTACGCTGGAAATACTGGCGAAGGGCGGAAATATCATGCCCCGAAACAGGGCCGAGGTAGGTAAATCCAAGTTCCTCAAAAAAAACACCGGGAAGAACAAGGTACTTTAAGCTATCTTTGATCCGATCTGCGGCAAATGCCATCCGTCCGCCAATAGCGGGAATCCTCTTCATTAAAAATTCTGCATCACTTCTCAGTTTTTGATAAACCGGTTCAGTGCGGATTCTTGACAGGTAATTGGCCAGAGCTCCCACGTTTTTGGAAATGGACATTTCATTATCGTTTAAAACAACTATTATTTTTTTATTCAGGTGTCCAATGTGATTAAGAGCTTCCAGAGCCATCCCTCCGGATAGAGCCCCGTCTCCTATCACTGCAATTATTTCGTGGTTTTCGCCTTTTTGTTCCCGGGCCATTGCTAAGCCCATTGCTGCAGAAAGAGAAGTACTGCTGTGCCCTGTTTCTACAATATCGTGGTGGCTTTCATTTCTTTTGGGGAAACCACTCATTCCCCTGTACTTACGAAGGGTTTCAAATTCTTTTTGTCTGCCTGTCACCAATTTATGGGCATAGCACTGATGCCCCACATCCCAGACAATTTTATCCCGAGGGCTCGAGAAAATTGAATGAAGGGCCACAGTCAATTCAACAACCCCCAGATTGGAAGCCAGATGTCCTCCATTTTTGGATACAACATCAATAATTCGTTCGCGGATTTGATCAGAAATGTTTTTCAGATCATCGGGGCCGCATTCCCGCAATATTTCAGGCCCTTTTATATCATCCAGCTGGATCATTTACTGCGCCCTCCTTTTCTTTTTCCGGGGTTAAAGCCCTGGACAAGTGCAATTAAATTACCCACAAAACCAATAATTTCGTTGGCCCTGTTTATCCCAATCCCCTTACAAAAACCTTTCCCGCCAACTGTTAAAGCAGCTGCCAGGGCAACAATTGTTATGTTTAGAACAGCTTCACTAAAATCAACTGCGAAGGCCAGGCGAACTACGATCATTGCACCCAGCGCACCACTTACAATTCCGCAAATATCACCAACAATATCGCTGCAAAAGGTTGCTACTCTATCTGCGTTTTGAACCAGTTGCAGGCCTGTCCTGGCTCCAAAATCTTTCCGGGCCGCCCGGGCATTAAATGGAGCAACATCGGCCGCGGCTGCCGCGACCCCAATCATATCAAACAGAACACCAATGGTTATAATCAGGAGAAAAACAACTGTTGCCAGAAAAGCGGTCAGGTTGGCTACCGCCAAACGGGATAAAGCCACCACGAGGATGGCAATAAAAAAAGTTGATACCCCCATTGTAATTCCCGTCTGGAGATTCTTGTTCAATATTTTTCCCCCCAAAAAATAATTCCAGGCGCATCGGCGGTAATAGACCGGATAAATGCTGCGGCTTAGGTCCAGCAGGCTTTCCCAGTGATCTCCAAAAGGTTGCCCTTTTGGCGGTTTCCCTTTAAATCACTCTGCAATGTCACCATATGCAGGGCTGGATTACCACTCAGACCACACTTCAATCCCCGGTCTATCCCCACAGTGGGACAGCCTAGAAGTTTTCCTTGACAGCCTTAATTACTCCCTAGCTTCTTTTGCAGTAAGGGTTTCAGAGGTAAAGGAACTACTTCCTAGGGCCCCTGGGAAGCAGGACTTAATACCCTCCTCTCCCCTTACCACTCAAAGCAGGCTACACTGCAGCTACCTTGCGGTTTCTGCAGGTTCCCCGGACACTAGCTCCCGACTTGTATCCGGGCCTCCGCGGAATCAGGGTCCACGCCCACATGCCATTGTGGATCGCCCCGAAATCCTTAACTCCCAGCTATGACCCCCGACTGGGCGTCAGTAGCCACAACCAGGAACTTCATCGATGTGCCCTTTGACGGATTTTTAGGCCCGCCTTCAAGAGTACAAAGCTGACTAGGATACTGCACCGCCGATGCGCAATTAATTATAACATAACCACTTATTACTAGCAATTATCACCTATCCCGGGAAAAAACAAAATCAGCCAGTTCAATGAAAAGCCTCCCTTTTTTTCCCAGTTTAACAGCAGCTTTTTGCGCTCTCAGGCGTTTTTCCTCTGCTTTCTTCTTTGCTCCATCAATGCCGAGAAGCGAAGGATAGGTTGATTTACCTAAAGCTGCATCTTTTTGCCCGGCTTTTCCAGTTTTATCAGGGTCTCCAACTACATCCAGTAAATCGTCAGTAATCTGAAATAATAAACCCAGTTCCTGCCCATAATCTTCCAGGGCTTTTAATTCCTCTTCAGGAGCACCACCTAAAATTCCTCCGCTAACCACCGAAGCTGTGATTAAAGCACCTGTCTTTTTCCGGTGGATCTCCTCCAATTGTTTGAAGTTAAGCTTTCTACCTTCGCCTTTTAAATCAAGGTACTGGCCCCCGACCATCCCTTCTGGGCCTGAAGCTTTTAAAACTCTGTCCATGGCCATCTGGACGGTTTCGGGGGGAAAATCAATGGCGTTTGAATTCATCAGTTCAAAAGCAAGGGAAAGCAGCGCGTCTCCAACCAGCAAGGCATTGGCTTCGCCATAAACCCGGTGAGTAGTAAGCCTGCCCCTGCGGAAATCGTCATCATCCATAACTGGAAGGTCATCGTGCACCAGAGAATAAGTATGAATTGCTTCAATTCCACAGGCAAAAGGCACCGCTTTTTCTTCATGAGAAGAATAGATCCCAAATGCCTGAAGGAAAAGAAAGGGCCGGATCCGTTTTCCTTTTCCCGATAGAGCATAGCCTATTGCTTCAGAAAATTTCTCGGGAATCGCCCTTTCTTCAGTTATCCTGGGCAAATAAGTTTCTACTATTTTTTGAATCCTTTCCAGTTCCGTTTTGATCTTCTTCATCTTTTTCCGGGGAAGCAAAAGGTTCTGTTTCGATCTCACCATCTTTCTCGGTGACCAGTTTTTCTATTTTGCCCTGGGCCTCTTCCAGTTTTTTCTGGCAGAGCCGGGAAAGACGAACACCTTCTTCAAACAATTCAAGGGATTCATCCAGCTTTAAATCGCCGCTTTCCAGTTTCTCAACTATTTGCTCCAGTTTCTGGAGTGCCTCCTCAAAACTCAACTTATCCTTTTGCCTGGCCCCCATTTCCATCCTCCTTTTTTGCCTTATCATGAGTGGAAATTACCCGGGCTTCTGCTTCTCCCCGGGAAAGAATTATCCTGATTTGTTCATCGGTCTCTAACTGTCGGAAATCTTTATAAACTTTTTCCCCGGAAAGGTCTGTACAAATGCTGTATCCCAGGCCGAGAATTTTTAGCGGGCTTAAACCTTCCAGCCGCGCAACCCGGGTTTGCAATCTTTCCCTTTCCATCTGCTGTTCATGCTTGACCTTGGTCACCATCTTGTTTTCCAGTTCATCAAGCAGCTGACGGCGCCTTTCAATTAATTCTTCTTTAGGGTGCACGAAAATCCTTTTTTGCATCAATCTCTCCAGTTCCTGCTTCCTTTTATCCAGAAGAGAGATGAGTCCTTTTTCCAGTCTCCGCTTGTATTCCAGGATATCTTTTTTGAGCTGACGGTGGTCGGGAACAACCATTTCCGCTGCTGCAGATGGGGTTGGAGCCCTGCTGTCTGCAACAAAGTCAGCAATGGTAAAATCCCTCTCGTGTCCCACAGCAGAGATAACGGGGATTTGGCAGGAAAAAATGGCCCGAGCAACAACTTCCTCGTTAAAAGCCCAGAGTTCTTCCAATGAGCCGCCTCCCCTGGTTACAATTATCACGTCGACATCGGTCCGGGAAAGTTTATCCAAAGCATCAGCAATCTCTTCTCCTGCGCCTTCCCCCTGGACCCGGGCAGGAGCGAGAAGCAACGAGGTACCTGCAGAACGCCTCTGGAAAACAGCAAGGATATCCTTTATCGCGGCCCCTGAAGCTGAACTAACCACTCCTACTTTTTGCGGAAAAGGAGGAAGGGGCTTTTTATGCTCTTCCGCAAAAAGCCCTTCTCCCTCCAATTTCTTTTTAAGCTGTTCAAAAGCCAGGTGCAGGGCCCCAATTCCGGCGGGCTCCATTTCCTGAACATACAGCTGATATTCTCCGCGTTGTTTGTAAATATCAATATAACCGCGGGCCATTACATCCAGTCCATTTTCCATTTTAAACTTGATCTTTTCAGCGTGGCTTTTGAAAAAAACGGCCCGCAGCCTGGATTCCTTGTCCTTGAGGGTAAAGTAGCAGTGGCCCGAATGGTGCTGGTGAAAATTAGATATTTCACCAGCCACCCAGAGGTCACTTAACAGTTCTTCCCGTCGCAAAACACCCTGCAGGTAGCTGGTGAGTTCGCTAACGGTAAGGACTGTTTTATCCATGGTTTTTGAAAGATTCCAGGGTGTTCTGTAATAACATGGCGATTGTCATTGGGCCAACCCCACCGGGGACAGGAGTTATCAGGCTGGCAACTTCTTTTGCTTCATCAAATGCAACGTCTCCAACCAGTTTTTTCTCGCCAACCCTGTTGACACCTACATCAATAACTATTGCACCTTCTTTAATCCAATCCCCTTTTACCATTTCTGGTCTTCCCACCGCGGCAACAACAATATCTGCCTCCCGCACTACTCCGGGAAGGTCCTGGGTCCGAGAATGACAGATGGTTACCGTTGCATGCTTCTGTAGCAGTAAAAGGGCAACCGGTTTCCCAACAATGTTGCTCCTTCCGATTACAACAGCTCTCTTACCCTTTATTTCAACTCCCGACCGGTCGAGGAGTTCAATTACACCACGAGGAGTGCAGGGCACAAAACTGGGATCTCCCGTCATCAAGCGGCCAACATTGAAGGGATGAAAACCATCCACGTCTTTTTCCGGGTCAATTGTATAAAGAACTTCCTGTTCGTCAAGACCATCGGGCAGAGGCAATTGAACCAGAATTCCATGGATCTCGTCATCATCGTTGAGTTGTTTAACTAAATCCAGCAATTCTTTTTGCGTGGTGTTTTCAGACAGCCTGTGGGTGCGGGACAAAAATCCTGCTTCTTCGCAGGCTTTTCCCTTCATCCGAACGTAAGTTGCTGATGCAGGATCTTCCCCAACCAGAACCACTGCCAGGCCAGGAACTTTTCCTGTTTTTTCCTTTAAGGCATCTACTTCTTTTTTTAATTCTACCCTGATTTCTTTAGCAATCTGCTTTCCATCAATAAGTTTTGACATGCAAATTCCTCCTTTGTTTTCCCGGGCGGTTATTTTTTTTATTCGTCCTTTTTCTTTTTCCAATCCAGGGCTCCCACCGGGCAGGCTTCAATACATTCACCGCAATCGGTGCAGAATTCAGGAAGGGTTGTATCAAATGCAGTTTCAACCTTGGTTTTAAAGCCCCGGTTTTTAAAGCCCAGGAGATATTCGTTAACGACCTCGCTGCAGACTTTTACACAAATCCCACATTTTACACATTTTCCGTTATCCATTATTATGTGGGGATGGCGGGAATTGTAGGTATTATTTCCTTTCTCTCCACCAAATGTTTCCGGATGGGCTCCATAGGTTTCAGAGAAGTCTTTAAGCTTACAATCTCCTTTGGCAGTACAGCTACACTCAATACAGCGTTTTCCTTCTTCCAAAATTTCCTCTTCGGTAAAGGTATAACTAACTTCTTTAAAGGTAGAAGTTCTCTCTTCCAGGGGTATCAAACGCAGAGGGACTCTTTTGTTTTTATCGGGTTCAAAAAGGTAGACCAGATCGTCTTCGGACATGCTCTGCCAGTGTCCGCGCGAGACATTAATCTGACGGGGAAGCTGGCACTCTTCTCCTTTAAGGTAGGCCAGTATTCCCAGGGCAGTTCTTCTTCCACCGGCAACTGCTTCGACAACTGTTGCTGGACCACTTACACAGTCACCTGCAGCAAAAACATTACCTTCTGCCCGGCAGTCAGCTTCTTCAACATCTACGTCGCCCCACTTGTTAGTTGGAAGCCCTTTTGGAGCAAGGGTTTTCTGTCCGATAGCAGCGATAACAGTATCTGCGGCAACTTCAAATTCACTGCCTTCAATGGGCACGGGACGCCTTCTTCCCGAAGCATCTGGTTCACCCAGTTCCATCCGCAAGCATTCCAGAACAAGTTTCCCGTTTTCTCTGCGAAGTTTAATGGGCTGAGTTAGGAAATTAAACCGGGCACCTTCCTCCCGTGCTTCATCTATCTCAATTTGCTCGGCCGGCATTTCTTTTTCCGTCCGGCGGTACATACAGTGAACAGGTTCATCAGTCAGGCGAAGCGCACTGCGTACACAGTCCATGGCGGTGTTTCCACCACCTACAACTATGGTTTCTCCAGGGTCTTCACCTTTCCAGCCATTAAGGGCCAGCTCTTCCAGCCAGTCAATGCCTCCCCTGGCCAGCTCTTCCCCTTCAGTTCTCATTCCGCTGGCCTTCCAGGAACCAACAGCTACCACAACTGCATCATATTCTTTTTTGAGTTTATCCAGCTGGATGTCTTTGCCCAATTCGTTATTACAGTATATTTTAATACCACCCATTTTTTCAAAATGAGCCAGTTCTTTATCCAAAACCTTCTTGGGCAAGCGGTATTCTGGAATACCGTAACGGAGCATACCTCCGGCCTCAGGTAATTTTTCGTAAATATCAGAGGCCACACCTTCTAACCTCAGGAAATAGGCAGTTGCCAGTCCGCCAGGGCCGGAACCGATAATAGCAACCTTTTGTCCGGTCAGTTCTTTCCGTTCCTCCATATATTCATCATAATAAAGGTCGGCCGAAATGCGTTTGAAATCGTTAATGGCAACACCTTCATTATCTAACACATTACGCCGGCAGTCCTTTTCACAAAACCGCGGACAAACCCTTCCAATTGAGAGGGGCAGGGGAATACGCTCCTTGGCAATTTCCAGTGTTTTCCGCAAATCACCGTCCCGTCCTGCTCTCACGTATTCTTCAACCCGGGCATGGGCGGGACAGGAAATCGTGCAGGGAGCCTCGCAATCTCCGCTATGCTCAGAAAGGAGCAGGTCCAGGGCGGTTTTCCGCATATCCCGAACTAGATCACTTGATGCATCAACTTCCATCCCATCCTGGGCTTCTGCAGAGCAGGAGGGCATCCAGTTTCCATTCTTCCCTTCCCGGACAATACAAACAAAGCAGGAGGTGGTCTGGCTTATTCTATCATCGTGACACATGGTCGGGATTTCTATCCCATTTTCTTTGGCCACTTCAAGTATGGTCTTCCCTCTGGGGGCTGTAATCTGTTTTCCGTCTATGGTCAGTTTAATTTCCGACACTGACTTCCCCTCCTTTCGCAACCCGGGCAATGGCATCTACAGGACAAACCTCAATACAGCTGTTGCAGCGGGTGCAAATTTCATTATCAATCACGTAATCCTCGCTTATACAATCAACGGGGCAATTCTTAATACACTGCCCGCATTCAATGCAGGTTTCCCTATCGATAAAAACATCAACCAGGGCCTTGCACTCCATGGCCGCACAATGGCCTTCTTCGACGTGAGCCAGGTATTCATTATTGAAATATTTGAGGGTAGAAAGCACCGGGTTGGGAGCGGTTTGACCGAGCCCACACAAGGATCCCTGAATAATTTTCTTACCTAAATCAGCGAGGAGCTCTACATCTTCGGAACCACCTTCCCCACCGGTTATTCTTTCCAGAGTCTCCAGCATTCGCTTGGTTCCGATCCGGCAGAAAGTACACTTCCCGCAGCTTTCCCTGGTTGTAAATTCCAGGAAATAGCGAGCAGTTTCAACCATGCAACGGTTATTTCCAATTACAATCAAGCCACCTGACCCCATAATTGCACCCAGGGAAGTGAGAGAGTCGTAGTCAATGGGAGTATCAAAGTGTTCCGCAGGAATGCAACCACCGCTGGGGCCTCCAATCTGGACAGCCTTAACACTTCCCGGTTCAGCCCCTCCAATGTCGTAGACAACTTCCCCTATAGAAATTCCCATGGGAACCTCAACAAGTCCAGAATACTCCAGGTCTCCGGCGAGAGCAAAGAGTTTTGTTCCCGTGCTATTCTCGGTTCCCGTAGCTGCAAAATTTTCCCCTCCATCCCGGACAATCAGGGGGATATTCGCAAAACTTTCAACATTGTTTATTGCCGAGGGATAGCCGTGGAAACCATAGTCAGTTGGATATGGGGGGCGATACCTTGGAGTCCCTCTCTTCCCTTCAAGGGAGTGAATGAGGGCAGTTTCTTCTCCGCAAACAAATGCCCCCGCTCCTTCTTTAACCATAATTTTAACGGGCTCTCCATCGATTATATTAAGGCCTTCTTTTTCAATCTGTTCAATCGCAATATTCAAATTTTTTACTGCCAGGGGATATTCCGCCCGGCAATAAATAAATAATTGGCGGGCACCAGTTGCTTTCGCCCCGATCAACATTCCTTCCAAAACCTGATGGGGAAGTGATTCCATTAAAGTCCGATCCATGAAAGCCCCCGGATCTCCCTCGTCAGCATTGCAAATTAAAACTTTTTGCTCGCTGTCCTTGGCTGCCAGGAAGCTCCATTTTAATCCCGTGGGAAAACCTCCCCCACCACGGCCACGCAACTTGGAAGTTTTCACTTCGTCAACAATTGCATCCGGTTCCATTTCCAGAGCTTTTTTCAAGCCCTCGTATCCTTTGTTAGCCCTGTATTCCTCAAGAGAGGTGGGAACAATTTTCCCGGCGAGAGAGGTAATCAATTGTCTTTCTTTATCAACACGCGGGGAATGGGGTTGAAAGCGAGAAAATTCATCCAGGTCAATAATCTTCTGCAGGTCTTCTTCCTTGGGTTGGACTTTTTCAAAAATATAGTCCCCGGAATCTGTTTCAACTTCAACAAGAGGTTCAGCATAACAGTGTCCGATACAACCAACTTCAACAACTTTATTATCTCCGGCCATTTCCTGCAGTAATTCCAGCACTTCACCTGCTCCGGCAGCAATACCACAGCTGGCCATCCCCACTTTAATTCTTTTTATCATGATCCAGCTGCCTCCTTTTTCCGAAAGTCTGCTACAATTTTTAATAGTTTTTTGCGATCAAGCTTACCATAGACCTTGCCGTTAATGCTGATTACCGGGGCTAAACTGCAACAACCCAGGCAGGCAACGCTTTCCAAAGAAAAGAGGCCTTCTTCATCGGTCTCCCCGTCTTTTATGCCAAGTTCGTCAGTAAGCCAGTTCAAGATCAGGGTTGAACCGATAATATGACATGCAGTCCCATCACAAACCATAATCTGGTATTTGCCCGGGGGAACCCTTTTGAACTGGGTATAAAAACTCACAACACCTTCAACCTCTACAACAGGAAGGTTAAATTCTCCAGCTATTCTCTCTATTGCAGCATCAGAGATAAAACCTTCCTTCTTTTGCTCCGTCTGTAACACCTTAATAAGGTTTGACTTTTCTGCGACCAGATCCTTGCTCATATAGAACCTGCCCTCCTCGCACCAAAAATATTTTTCAATCCTCGCAAAACCAATCCATCCCACTTGCCTAATAATTTTCTTTCCTGTTAAACACCCACCTTTTTCAATTCGTCATAAAGCACATTATTCCTGCCAAAAATACCAGATATTCCTTGACAAGGAGACCACGATACTTTATATTATATGTGTAAGCCGAAGTGGCGGAATTGGCAGACGCGCACGATTCAGGGTCGTGTGAAGTTACCTTCGTGTGGGTTCGAATCCCACCTTCGGCACCACTTAAAACAAAGCTCCCTCATACGGGAGCTTTTTTTATTCCCAGGAGAATCCAATCCCCCTGGGGAGTCAGGAATTTAATCCTGGATCCATTTCATTTTTTACTTCCCAAGCTTTCTGCAAACTCCTTTTTAAATATTCTGGTGTATTGGGATCTGCCAAGATCTCATCTTCGGTTTTCCAGAATACATCAGCAACTTCCTCTGGGTCTGCGGGAGTTGCCTCACCGCTTTTATATTGACATAAAAAAACAAGGTCAACAACAGGCTGATTGTCATCGGCGACAAAAAATTTACTTTCCACATACTCTAGATCTTTTTCTATCTCAATACCGACTTCTTCTTCAATCTCCCGGTGTAGAGTTTTTTCTAAAACATCTTCGATAACATTTCCTTTGTCAACCTCTACCTTCCCCCCCACCAGAGCAAGGGCTCCAGGTGCGTGGTCTTCCTTTTCACTCCGTTTAATTATCAACCACTTGTCCCCACGGGAAATTACTGCTTCAACATTCACAATAAAATGTTTAATATTCATTTCGCCTCCCCGGTTTTTAAATCTGGGCAAAAAATACCAGCAATATAACCGCAATTACCAGAGTAACAGCAAGGATAATCATGTCAAAATTAAGGTTCAACACGCTCCACTTGCCCCAGCCGGAATCCAGAGCTTCCTTCTTTTTTTCGATTTTTTTCTTGTCTCCCCGGGCTTTTTCCTGGTCTTTTTCCAACCCGTCAACAGTTTGTATATTCCCCGTAAGGTACTGGAATATCTCTTCCATTCGCTGGATAATCCGCAAATGAGGATAACTTTTCTCCTCCATACTTTTTGGGGAAATGCCCTTTTCTTCTAAAGCCATAAGCCGGGCAAAAAGTCTTTCTACGCGATTTTTCTCTTTTTCCGTCAACTCTTCTTTTTCCATCATTTCCTGAATTCTTTTGCTGAAATCTTCAACACTTCCAATAAAATCGGGGGAATCAACATTCTCTTTATCAACTGGTTGTAAAATTCCTTCACCCGTTAACCAATTCCAGAACCCATGCAGCTCAGCTTCTTCTTTTTCTTCCTTTCCATAATCTAAAATCAGATTGATCAGCTTTCTCTGGTCATGGCTACCCGAGGTCTTGAAAACAAATCCGGCAAAAAGATCATCTGTTCTCTTTCCTATTTCATCAACATAGCCATCCAGGTGGGTAATAAAGGGAAGTCCTTTTTTATAGCCTTCTACGAGACCAGTCCCAAAACCCATTAGCCGATTATTAATAAAATAATATGAAGCACCAAGAATTGCCCCTAAAGCCTTAATTAAAGGATTCAAAACAAGCCTTTCAATTGATAACCAGCGGGGAAGGTCTATTCGTTTTTTGACCAAAACAAGGTTGATAGCGGTTAACCCCAGACCAATTAAAAGAATTTTAAAAGCCCCCCGCAGATCATAAGCATTGAAAAAATTGTACCCACCTAATTTATAATCAACAAAATCAGGGTCCAGGAAAAAAGCACCTGCAGCGGGGAAAATAATGGTTTCCATGGTCAGAGTTGGAAACAGCCCGATAAAAAGCATGGCTACAATTAAAACCATAAATATCCCCTGAACCAGGGGTTTTTCTTTTTCCCCTGTAAACTCAGGCTCCCGGGGAGCGAAGAAAACATTATAAATCAGCTTGATGCAATAAGCAGTGGTCCCTGCGGCACCAATATTAAAAAGGGTTTCAGCATATCCGTATATCGCCATTTGAGTTTCACTTTCGGCGAAAGTAATGGCGTGGTGAATCATTGTTTTGCTGGGATAACCGTTAAAAAGAGGTAATCCCATTAGCCCGGCTGCAGAAACAACTGCTAAAATGGTTGTAAAGGGCATCTTCTTCCAGAGGTTACCCAGGCGATAAATATTGAATTCCCGGGTTCGCAGAAAAGTATAACCCAAAGCTAAAAATAGGCTTCCTTTGAAGAGAGCATGGTTGAGAACGTGGAAAAAAGAACCAAGACCTCCCATTACTCCAGTTTCAGCCATTATCGCGCCTCCGCCGAGCCCTACCATAATATAACCCGCCTGGCTTACACTGCTGTAAGCAAGTATTCTTTTCCCGTTATGCTCAAAAAAGGCCAGTAGCGATCCCAAAACCATTGTTAATAAACCAAAACCAAGTATTACCTGCCCGAAAGTTAACATCGGAGCCATTAAAAAGAGCAAACGGATAATCCCAAAAACTCCACATTTTTTAAGAACGGCAGAAAGGATTGCGCTACCAGGTGCCGGGGCGGCAACATAACCCTGGGGTACCCAGAAGTGGACTGGAACCAGGCCCGCCTTTATGGCAAACCCGAGCAGCAGACCAGCGATAATTATTATATCCACCGGGGACCCACCAGCCAGTGCTCCTCCCAGTTCACTGTATACAAGAGTTCCCAGGCGATGGTACAGCAGAAAAAGGCCCAGCAAAATAGTCAGGCCTCCCAGCACTCCAATATAAAGGTACTGTTTGCCCGCCCGGTGAGCCTCTTCAGTCTCCTCATGGATAACCAGGGGAAAAGAGGCAAAGGCCATAAATTCAAAGAAGACAAACATTGTAAAAAGATCCCCTGCAAGAAAAACACCAAGGGTTCCAGTCAGGGAAAGCAGGGAAAAGAAAAGAAAACGAATTGAATTATGGCTTCTCTGCATAAAATCAAGGCTAAAAAGAGTATAAAGAAACCATAAAACAAGGGCCATAATGGCAAGGAAAATCCCCATGTAATCAGGAGCAAGGACAAATCTTACCCCGAGGAAACCTTCCCAGATAAATTCTATCGGCTCCCCAACAACAGCAACTAACGCCCCAACAGCAAGCCCAATTGCCACAAGAGCAATTTTGTGTGCCGTTTTAAAAACCCTTACTTTAAACAGGGCTCCAGCGGCCAGAAGGGGAGCAAATATCGCGGTTACAAGCAACGCGTTTTGCATGCTCGGCCCGATTGCATTAACCATTATATCTACATCCTTCCTAGTGCTGGAAAAGGGCCCGTGCGGAGAATTCGGCCAGAACCAGTGGCAGGTTAACAGGTAGGATATTGAATATGACCAAACTCAGAGCCAGAATTAAAATTGGCACAAGCATACTCGCCCTGGCTTCATCGTAACGCAACATATCTCCATAAAGAACTGTCCCTTCTTCCGGTTTGCGGAAATAAGCAAGAATTACAATTGGTAAATAGTACAGGGCGTTCAACATACTACTGATTAAAAGAACAACCGCATAGCCTGGCTGGCCAGCATCTAAAGCACCCAGGGCCAGGGCCCATTTACTAACAAAACCATTTAAAGGTGGAATCCCGATCATAGCCAGTGCAGCAAGGGTAAAAGCCCCCATGGTATAGGGCATTTTTCGCCCCACTCCTGCCATCTGGCTTACATATTTAATCCCCGTCTTGGTAATAATTGCCCCTGCAGTTAAAAACAAGGTGCTTTTGATTGTCGCATGACTGACAATGTGAAAAACATCACCAGCCAGGCCACGCTCGGTAAGAAGGGCTCCCCCCATAAGTATATATCCGATCTGACTGATACTTGAATAAGCGAGACGTCTTTTAAGATTATCCTGAACCAGAGCAGCCATGGATCCGTAAAGAGTGGTAATCGCAGCGAAAATCAGCAGAATAGTGGGCCAGCCAGTATCCCGCATCATCTCGATCCCGTAAACGTTATAGGTTACCCGGATTATTCCGTAAGCTCCAGTTTTGATCAAAATCCCAGAAAGCAAAGCACTCGCTGGAGACGGCGCAACCGGGTGAGCAGCAGGCAACCAGGTATGCAGCGGAAAAAGACCCGCCTTAAAACCAAAACCAATTATAAAAGCCACAAAGGCGATCAGGGAGACAACATTGGCCTCGGGAATGATTCCTAAAGAACCCAGGTCAAGAGTTCCTGCCAGCTGATAGGTAATAATAACCCCAGTGAAAACCAGGATACCACTCAGGATGGTTACCATCAGGTACCTGGATCCAGCTTTAAAAGCTTCTGGAGTTTCAGCATGGATAACAAATAAGTAACCGGAAAAAGCCATTACCTCATAAAAGAGGAAAAAAGTATAGAGGTTCCCCGCAAGAAATACCCCTAGCGAACCAGCCAGGGTAAAAATATGAACCGGGAAATAACGGTTGGGAGCATGGTCATCTTTCATGTACTGCAAGCAATATATTGAAGCCAATAGCCATACTCCTGCAGCAACAACCCCAATAAGAAAACTTAGGGTATCCACTCTGAATGTAATGGTAAACGGAAACATGGCCACAAGATAGTTGATAACCAGTATTCTTCCCTGCAGGACATAATAGCCCATCAAAGCCATTCCAGCAAAGGTAATTGCCGCGCCGCTAATAAAAAGCCAGTTGCGGAGCAAAAATGACCTTTTCTGGAAAATCCCTACCAATGCAGTAAAAATTATTGGAATTAATACGACCAATCCCGGTAAATGCGAATGCGTTTCTACTCCCTGTACCATCCCGGTTGCCTCCTCCTGTTAATTCATAGTGTTTTTTACTGGCCCAACAAGTGCTGGGCCGCGTCTGCAGCAATTTGCAGCGGAACAAAGGGTAATAACCCCAGAATAATTATACCTGCAGCCAAAATTACAATTGGCAAGATCAAAGTAATTGGTGCTTTATCAAAAACAGTTTCTTTTTGGGAATCCCCACCCAAAAAGGCTTTAATTAATACCGGTAGATAATAAAGACCATTTAAAAGGCTGCTGATAATAATCACAAGCAAATACATTAAACCAGCCAGACCCCCATATTCCAGGGCTCCCAGGCTGATATACCATTTGCTAATGAAACCATTGAGCATGGGAATACCAACCATGGCAAAAGCACCAATACCAAAGCAAATCATGGTTATGGGAAATTCCTTCCCCACTCCGCCCAGTTCATCCACATTGCTGGTTTTTTTCTGGTAAATAATTACTCCACAGCAGAGAAACATCATTGACTTTATTAAGGCATGATTCAAAATGTGGAGAATAGCCCCGGTTACACTAAACCCTGTAGCCAGGCTAAGCCCCAGGAATATGTACCCAATTTGAGCAACACTTGAATAGGCCACCAGCCTTTTTATATCTTTCTGGTTTAGAGCCATTATTGAACCCATGATAATCCCTGCCACCGCCATTACTTTGAGAATGGTAAAAAGCGGTGTGGTAGCAAGTACGTCAATTCCATAAAGATTGAAAAGGACCCGGGTCAAACCAACTATATATACTTTTGCCGCAAGTCCGGCCAGAAGAGCACTTGAGGGGGAAGGTGCGGAAGTATAAGCATCTGGGAGCCAGACATGCAGGGGAAAAAGGGCCGCCTTAACCCCAAAACCTACGATGAAAAAGGCCTGGGCTAAAAGAGCAACTCTGGGATATTCATGAATTACATTTAATACTTCCTGGCCGGCGAAAGTCATGTTCAAATGGCCGGTAATCATATAAATTAGAGCAATCCCGAAAAGAATCGGGCCCGAACCAAGAGCAATCATTACCAGATATTTAAAGCCTGCTTCCACAGCAAGCCGGTTGTTCCGGATAGCCACAAGGGCGGGACCACAAAGGGATACGATTTCAACCATAACATAAAGATTGAACAAATCATTGGTTAAAACCATTCCTACCATTGCCCCGGAAATCAGTAGGACCAGGGTATAAAACCAGCCCCTGAGGGCGTAATTTATTTCTCTCTGAATATCCCGCCAGGCAAAAACCAGGACCAAAAAGCTTATTCCCGTAATAATAACTGCCATGTAGGCACCTAAAAGGTCTGCAACAATTTCAATGCCCCAGGGAGGTGCCCAGTTTCCAAGGTGGTAGTGAATGTTTCCTTCCCGGACAACCCGGAAAAGTAAAATTATAGAGAAAACATTGGCGAGACCCATTAAAAACAGCGAAATATGGGGGATTAGCTGATTGCGAATCCTCCCCACAATGGGCATAAGAAAAGAACCCAAAAGAAGTTGGACCACAATTAGAACAGGTAGCTGATATATCATTGTCTTTCTCCTCGCAGCATAACAATTTCATCAGCGTCAAGGGTTCCATAAAAATGATAAAGTTTAACCATCAAAGCCAGGGCAAAAGCCGTAATACTTACCGATACAACAATTCCAGTAAGAATCAAGGCCGAGGGCAGGGGATTCATATAAGGCCCTCCTTCGGCTCCTCTACCCATTATTGGAGCCTGCCCACCCTCAACATAACCAAGGGCAACAAAAAATAGGAATATTGAGGTTTCCATTATATTGATCCCAATGATTTTTTTTAAAATATTTGAATGGCTCAGTGTGGTATAAAATCCAACCATAAAAAGAATAAGAGCATAATAAAAGAAATAATTCTGGCCCAGGGCTGCAAGGGCTTCGGCCATAACTAATCCTCCTCAACCAGCGAATAATAAAGGCTGACAACGGTAACTGCGACTTTTATTCCAATCCCAAAAGAAAGAAGGGGAATCAAACCCCCACTTATCAGGTAGCCCGGTGTGCCAAGAGGAATTCCAATCTGCCCATTTGTAAGGAAATTACCTCCGACAAGGATTCCCAAAAAACCAAGGGCAACATACCAGATAGCTCCCAGACTCTCAAACAGGGATGCTCTTTCATGGGAGAGTTTTTCAAGACCCTGGGAAGCATCAAAAGTCAGGGCATATAAAACCATGCTGGCAGCAACAATTGTTCCCCCGGCAAAACCACCACCAGGACTAAGATGTCCAGCAGTAATTACATAAAATCCATAGACCTGGATAAAGGGAATAACAAATCTAACAACTATCTTCAGTATCAGGATCTCCTGCATCCTCATCTGTCAGTCCCCTTTCCCTGTCTTCAGGACAGATTACTCCCAAGCGCAACCTGTTTAAAACAGTAAGCACTGCAGCAATAGCAGCAAACAAAACCGTGACCTCTCCCAGAGTATCATAGGCACGGTAGTCCGTGATTATAGCAGTGACAATATTCTGTGCTCCGGTTTCCCGAACTCCCTGATTCAGGTAGCGTTCGCTAACTACATTATGAGCGGGGTTATTTATATCCCCAAACGGAGGCATTTCGGCGACCACCAGTAGCAGAGCAGCTCCCAGGACCAGGGTTAAGAAAAAAGGGATAATTTGACGCATCATTCATACCTCCCCGTCTTACTAATGGTGGCAATCATAAGTATGGTAGTAACTCCAGCTCCCAGTGCAGCCTCCGTAATCGCAACATCAGGTGAGCCCAGTTGTAGCCAGATAATTGCCATCAAAAGACTATAAGCGGCATATATTATTACTGCCCCAAGAAGATCCCGGGTTCGAACCGCGGCCAAAGCACAGAGAACAAGAATACTCAATAAAAGGAGATCTAAGATCGCCACTATTCCTCACCACCCTTTTGCCGGGCCAGCTGCCCGGTCCAATCCACAATTGTATCATAAGAAGCTCGGGCAATAATATGGCCTGCAGTGGGGTTGGTTATCAAGATAAAAATTATCATAAATACTATTTTAACTCCCGCTGAAGAAAGTCCTTCATAAAGCACTAAAGAAGAAAGGACCAAACCAACACCAAGGGTATCACTTTTTGTATTGGCATGGAGGCGGCAAAAAACATCGGGAAGGCGCAAAACCCCGATTGTTCCCACTGTAAAAAAGAAGACACCGGTGAATAAAAACAGCATTACAATTATTTCCCGCATTTCTTGCTCCTCCTATAACCTCTTCAATTCCAGGTATTTAGCCACACAAATGGTCGCTGTATAACCGATCAGGGTATAAGTAATTGCAACATCAAGAAACAGTTCTTCATGGTACATAAAAGAAACCAGGGCCATAACCGCAATGGTCTTACTTGTAATCATATTAATAGCGACAACCCGGTCTCCCGGAGTAGGACCAACTGCTGCCCGATAAAGGCAAAATATAACATTCACCATCAGGAGAATAGCAGCCACCAAAAAGGCAGTTTCAATCATTTTGATCTCCCCTCGAATTCGACCAGTGCTTTACCAACGGGGTTATCGGGGAAGTGAGAAACAAGGTCCCCGGTTAAAAAATGAATCAGGATTTTTTTATCGTCAACATCTATGGTTAAAGTCCCCGGTGTTAGCGTGATGGAGTTGCCCCACAAAACCTGGGTTACCGGGTACCTCATGACCTGCTTAACTTCAACAAACTGGGGGGTTATATTGAGTTTGGGACTGAGGACAATCTGCACAACCTGGATGTTGGCTTTGATTATCTCCCTTATTAAAATAAACACAAACCGCAGGAAAAAAAATCCTCGGGCAATAAACGGCGGCCTTTCCTCTTTTTTTATGATTTCCGGGGCCATAAAGATGGCCACAAAAAAAGCAAAGGTAAAGCCCAGCAAAAGGTTAACCCAGTGTAAACTCCAGGAAATAAGGAGCCAGAAAATATATAAAATTATTGTCATTCCCAGGACATCCTTGGAAAAAAACATAAGTAAAACCTCCGTTAGCCACAACAGTCCTCTTACTATTTTATTGCAAATAAATCAATACTGCAACAAGAAACTTATTCCCGTTATTTAATTCGTTTAAATTTCTCCTTAATCCGAGTATTTTGCCAGAAAAACAACGAAACTAAATTCCAATTCATCTAAAGAGACCTTTAACGACTTAAAGAAAACAATGCTCTTGGATTTACCTTTTTCTCTCTATTCTTTTTCTACTCTAAAAGTTTTTAACCTGCAAAAAAGGAGGGGATAAATCCCCTCCTTTTTTTATTCATCTTTTTTTATTTTTACACCACAAACCTTAAACTCCGGTATTTTAGCTACAGGATCCAATACAGGGTTGGTAAGAACATTTGCAGCAGATTCACTGAAATGGAAGGTCATAAAGATCATTTTTTCCGGAACTCTTTCGGTTGGTTTGGCCCGAGCTGTCACCTCTCCCCGGCGGGAGGCAATTAACATTTTATCCCCCTCCTCCAGTCCGAGTGCTTCTGCATCTTTGGGATTGATCTCCACCATTTCTTCGGGATCTATGGTGGAAAGACCTGAACTTCTCCGACTCAAGGTTCCCGTGTGGTAGTGGGTTAGTTTGCGGCCGGTGGTGAGCAGGAAGGGATATTCTTCGTCAGGAAGTTCCGCGGGCGGAATAAAGTCTATCCCGTGGAACTTTCCTTTCCCCCTGGGGAATTTCCCTTGATGCAGGTACCTTGTTCCCGGGTGATTTTTGTCGGGACAGGGCCACTGCAGGCCTTGTTTTTCAATCCGGTCATAATCAATACCAGCATATGAAGGTGTTAAAGCTGCCATCTCATTAAATATTTCTTCAGGGGAATTGTACTTCCAGTCATACCCCATTCGTTTGGCCAGTTCCAGGGTAATTTTCCAGTCACCCATGGCTCCTTCCAGAGGCCGGATTCCCTGCCTTACCCTTTGAACCCTTCGTTCGGTATTGGTAAAAGTTCCTTCCTTCTCGGCGAACGAAACACCCGGTAAAACCACATCAGCCAGTTCCGCAGTTTCGCTGAGGAAAATATCTTGCACAACAAGGAAATCAAGAGCAGAAAGATTTTCCTTACTGTGGGTACTATCCGGCTCGCTCAGCACCGGGTTTTCACCCATAATATACAGTGCTTTAATATCTCCCTTTTCAGCCGCTTCCATCATTTCCATCATGGTAAGGCCCGGTTCATTTCCGGGTACATTTCCCCAGCTTTCGGCAAATTTTGCTGCGACTGCGGGGTCATCAACTTTTTGATAACCCGGATACACATTGGGTAATCCACCCATATCACAGGCTCCCTGGACATTGTTCTGTCCTCGAAGCGGGTTTACACCTGCATTCGGTTTACCCAAATTTCCGGTCAGCATGGCCAGATTGGCCAGAGTCAGAACATTATCGGTCCCAGAAACGTGCTGGGTGATCCCCATGGCGTAGAGAATTGAAGCTGCGTCAGCGGTGGAATAAATGCGGGCAGCTTCTGTTAATTGCTCTGTTGGAACACCAGTAATTTGGCTTACTAATTCCGGAGTAAATTTAGAAACGGCTTTTTCTAATTCCGAAAAACCCTCGGTTCGTTCCTCTACAAATTTTCGATCCCAAAGGTTTTCCTTCAAAATAATGTGGATCAGCCCGTTCAGCAGGGCTACGTCGGTCCCGGGTCGGTGCTGCATCCAGATATCAGCATATTCAGCCAGTTCAATCCGTCTTGGATCGGCGACAATAATCTTGCTGCCTTCCCGGGCGGCCTTTTTAACCCGGTAACTAATTACAGGATGGGCTTCTGTAGTGTTGGATCCAATGATGAAGATAACTGGAGCCTTTTCAATTTCCGCAACAGAGTTAGTCATTGCTCCACTACCAAATGCTGTAGCCAGACCGGCTACTGTAGCAGAGTGTCATAGGCGAGCACAGTGGTCAACATTATGGGTTGCCAGTGCAGCGCGAACAAATTTCTGGAAAAGATAGTTTTCTTCGTTGGTACACTTGGCTGAAGTCAATCCTCCCAGAGCATCTCCACCGTGTTCCTCCTTAATTTCCTTAAATTTTCGGGCGGTATAATCGAGGGCTTCCTCCCAGCTGGTTGGAACAAGCTTGCCTTCCTTCCGGACCAAGGGAGCGGTTAGTCTTTCGGGGTGGTGAATATAGTCCCAGCCGAATTTACCTTTAACACATAAATCCCCATAATTGGGTTCGCTTTCCCCATAGCCACTGATCCCTACAACCCGGTCCTCGTTAACATTCAATTCAATCTGACAACCCACGCCACAGTAAGCACAGGTGGTTCTTACTTTTTCTATCTCCCAGGGCCTACCGGTGAAACGGTCCAAACGGGGCACCAGGGCACCAACCGGGCATAATTCCACACACATCCCGCAAAAAACACAGGTCGAATCCTCCAGGGGAACATTGAAAGGTGTTGCTATCTCAGAGGAAAAACCCCGGTTGGCAAAATCAATGGCCCCGGCCTGGGGAATCTCGTGACAGGCCCTTACACACAATCCGCACTGGATACAACGGTTATAATCCCTTTCAAAGAAAGGGTTCTGGTTATCAATAGGGAACTCCCTCCGCTCTCCCGGAAAAGCCGTTCTTTCAATTCCATAACGGTAGGAGTAATCCTGAAGCCGGCAATCTCCATTTCTCTCACAGGCAAAACAATCAACATCATGAGAGGCTAGGAGCAAATCCAAAACCAGTTTTCGGGCTTCAACAACCCGGGGGGATTCCGTCTCTATTTCCATCCCATCATCTGCTTCCAGAGTACAGGAAGCAATCAATTGTCCTGATTTCTTGTCCTCAACCATGCAAAGTCTGCAGGCTCCTTCAATTGCAACCCGCGGATGATAACACAGTGTTGGAACATCTATACCAAGTTCTTCACAAGCCTGAAGCAATGTTTTTCCTTTTTCAATTTGTACTTCCTGCCCATTGATCTTAACGCTGATTTCCGCCATTTATCTCCCCCCTCTCTACTTTTTAACTATGGCGTCAAAAGGACATTTTTCCAGGCACGCATTGCACTTGGTGCAAATTTCTTGGTCAATAAGGTGCTTTTCTTTTGGTTTACCGCTAATTGCATTCACCGGGCAAACTTTTACACATATTGAACAGCGCTTGCAATCTTCCTGAACAATTACATACCGCAGTAAATCAGCACAAACTCCGGCGGGACAACGTTGTTCTTCAATATGGGCCCGATATTCGTCTTCAAAGAAGCGNAGAGTACTCAAAACCGGGTTGGGAGCAGTTTGTCCAAGTCCGCAAAGAGAAGTATCCACAATGTTGCGGCCAAGAAATTTTAACCTTTCAATGTCCTCATTCTTCCCCTTCCCAGCTTTTATCCTCTCCAGGATTTCCAGCATTCGTTTGGTACCTTCCCTGCAGGGAGTGCATTTTCCACATGATTCCTTCTGGGTGAAATTAAGGAAAAACCAGGCTACATCAACCATGCAGGTCTCCTCATCCATTGTTACAAGACCACCTGAGCCCATAATTGCCCCTGATTCTACCAGAGAATCGTAATCAATGGGCAGATCCAACAGGTGGGCAGGAATACAGCCTCCTGATGGTCCTCCTATTTGTACAGCTTTAAACTTTCTTCCCTCGGGAATGCCTCCCCCAATGTCGTAAATAATCTCTCTAATTGAAATCCCCATGGGAACTTCAATCAAACCTGTATTATTAATTTTGCCCGTTAGGGCAAAAACCTTGGTGCCCGTACTTTTCTCTGTTCCTATTTGAGCGAACTTTTCGCCACCTCGCCTGATAATTCGAGGAATATTTGCATAGGTCTCCACATTATTAATATTGGTCGGTTTATTCCAAAGGCCTTTTGTGGCCGGATAAGGCGGTCTGGGGCGGGGACGTCCCATTCTCCCTTCAATTGATGCAAGCAGGGCGGTTTCTTCCCCGCAGACAAACGCTCCAGCGCCTTCTTTTATTTTTATCCGGAAGTTATAATCTGTTTCCAGGATATTTTCTCCTAAATAACCTCGTTCTTCGGCCTGTTTCATTGCAACCTTTATTCGTTTAATGGCCAGGGGATATTCCGCCCGGACATAAATATATCCTTCGTCACTGCCTATGGCATAACCACAAATAAGCATTCCCTCCAGGAGAGCATGAGGATCTCCCTCTTTTATGCTCCTGTCCATAAATGCTCCTGGATCTCCTTCGTCAGCATTACAAACAACATATTTTTTATCTCCAGGGGCCTGGCTGGCAAACTGCCATTTCAGGCCGGCGGGAAAACCTCCTCCACCACGCCCTCTTAACCCCGAAGTTTTTACTTCCTCCACAACCTGGTCCGGGGTCATATCCTTTAGAGCTTTTTCCAGCCCTTTATAACCACCTTTTTCCAGGTATTCATCTATATTTTCCGGGTTAATATGCCCACAATTCTCCAGAACAATGCGCTCCTGTTTGGCCAGGATGGGTTCTTCGGGGCGGGCAGCAATCCAGTCCTCAATTATATTACCCTTTAAAACTACTTCCTCTATCAATCTCTCCACTTTTTCCGGGGTAAGGTCACCATAAATGGTTTTTTCCCCATTTTTTTGTATTTCAGCAACTACCTCTTTTTCACATAAGCCCACACAGCCAGTAGGCAAAAGTTCGACTCCTTCTACCCCTTGCAGGCCTTTTTCAAGAGCTTCCATAACTTTTCTTGCCCCTGCAGCAATTCCACAGGTCCCCATTCCTACTAAAACTCGAGTTTTCATTTCCCTTTATCCCTCCTTTCCCTTCCGGTACTGGTCAAGGACTTCGGTTAATTTGTCAGAGGTCAATCTGCCGTATGTTTCATCGTCTACCATAACTGCTGGAGCAAGACCACACGCTCCAATACAGGCTACTTCCTCCAGGGTGAAATTCAGATCTTCAGTGGTTCCCCCTGCCTCAACTCCAAGTTCATTTTCCAGGGTCGCCAGAAGTTTTTGGCCTCCTCGAACGTGGCAGGCAGTGCCCATACAAACCCGGACAATATGTTTACCTCTGGGCTGCAAATGAAACTGGGCATAAAAAGTAGCCACTCCAAAAATTGTGCTCAGAGGCATTCGCAAGGATCCTGAAAGAACCTCCAGAGCGGGACGTGGCAGGTAACCAAATTCCTTTTGGATCGCCTGTAGGGCTGGTATTAATGCTCCTTTTTTTTCAGGGAAAAAAGCCACAATTTCTTCCACTTTTTCGCGGTAGTTTTCCTGCTCAATAGTTTTTGCCATAAATCAGCGCCCTATTTCGCGCTTTTCACCTCCTTCTTCTGTTGGAGAACTCTCTTTTTTTCATTCAACAAAAAATCTTTTCTCCCTGCAAAGAATAAATTTCGAAAAGAAAACAGGGTTACAGGGAAAAGAGTTCCTCCCGCCTCCCGAAAAACTATTCCAAAAAGGGGGGAAGAAAAAAGCCTCTTTTTAATTATCTTTTCCTACGGTGTACAATTATACAATTAGTTCCCTAAAAACCCCCGAAATCCTTTTACAGGTTTTTTAAAAGAAGGGAAACAACTTTGGTCCGGTAAGGGACCCAGAACTGGAGGTATAGATCCGCCAATCCTCTTACCCCGATAGTGCTTATGAAGGCAATTGCCCCTAATTTTCCACCTGTTCCCCCAAGATAAGAGGAACTGTAAACAAAGAAAATTCCAGCAAAAATGGCCGCTATTACAATAAAACCTTCATTGGGTAAACGTTCTGGAGAAGACATCCCCACAAAAGCTCCGCAGAACATAGCCCCGGCAAGCAAAAGGCCTACCTCCGGAAAAATCGAGGGTAAAATTATCCCCCCTACCAAACCTGTAAGGGCAGAAGATAAGACAGGCCCCTGGTTTAACCTGAAACTTCCAAAATAGGTCAGGACAGCTCCCAGGACAGAATAAAAAACTATCATCCATTTTAACCGGGAACCTTCAATAATCAGACTTGAAAATTCTTCCCCCCGAAGGAAAAATACTACGAGACACCCTGTGAAAGCCAATATCCCAAGTTTTCCCCCAAAACCATTAAAATGATTTTTATTTAAAACAAATAATCCCCCGGCCAAAAGTCCCGCCAGAAGAATGGAATAAAAAGTTCCGCTCACCTCCTGGCAGGCCATCCCCACAAAGGCACCACAGTAAATAGGACCAGCTTTTTTCCCCGCAAAAAGCGCGGCAACCAATCCCACCAGCGCTGCAGGTATTATACTTCCCAGTTCCAGGTGATTATTTAGAAGGAAAGTAATCACAGTTCCTCCCAGGACACAAAGGATCAGCAATAAATCTTCCCGGGAAATTTTGGGAATGATTTTTTCTTTTAGTTCTTTTGCATAACGAAACAAGAACCCAAGAACAGCAAAAAAAAGTAAGGGAAAGTAAATGAAATTATTCACAAAGGCGGTTAATAAAGAGAAGAACAATAATCCCCCCAAAACCAAAGCCATCAAAACAAAGTTGCCCATTACTGCCATGAATACCCCCCCATTCTCTTGTGTTTTTTTTCACGAAACTTAGTAAAAAAATATTTTCTTTACTTCGTTCTTTTTTTCACAATATAATTATGCCACACCCCTGACCCCCTGTCAATAATTTTCCTTCCGAAATTTTTATTCGAAATTTTCAGTTTTTTCTTCAAAATAGATTTAACATCTTACTCTTCGAAAAGTAAACAAGGCCGGAAGAAATTTCTTCCGGCCTTTCAGGCTACCCTTATTCTTTAATCAATTAATCCCTCTTCCTGCAACCAGTCTCTTGCAACATCTTCCGGCTCCTGCCCTTCTACATCTACCAGCATATTCAGTCGCATTAAAGTTTCCATATCAAGCCTGGGAGAGATACGATTAATCGCTTCTTCCAGGCCATCATAGGTTTCCAGAATCTCAGCCCGAATTACCGGGGTTACATTGTATGCCGGGAAAAAGCTCTTGTCATCTTCAAGCAGGAGGAAATTAAAGGCAGGGATCCGGCCATCTGTTGCAAATCCCATCGCTACTTCTGCTTCTTCCTCATTCAAAGCCCCGTAAGTCAAACCAATCGCCATAAACCTTGCCTGGGCACCATCAAATTCAAAGCCATAAAGTTCCTGTAGCCCTGGAATTCCATCGGGGCGCTCCCAGAAATCTTCGTTTAAGGCCAGGCGAATTCGTTCATCCGGATTCTCTTCCATGTAATCCCCCAGTTCGGAAATAGTTGCAATTCCTCTTTCATCTGCCCATTCTTCCCTGACCATGAGTGTATAGGTATTATTGGCCGGAGCATAATCCAGCCAGACCAGATTATTCTCTTCAATATCCCAGTCCCTTACCATTTGATATGCTTTTTCTGACTCACTAATTTCTTCTTCACCCATAACTGTTACCAGGACGGTTCCTGTATACTCCCAGTAAACATCTATTTCACCCGTCTCAATGGCAGGGCGCAAAATATCTGTCTCACCCAAACCAATCTGGTCTTCAACGGGATATCCTTCAGCTTCAAGGTACTGGTATAAGATCTCTCCTAGAATAAACTGTTCAGTCCACATCTTAGAAGCTACGGTGATTGCAGGATCGTCCTCTGGAGAAAAAACCATAAATAAACCAAGTAACACCAGAATTGCAACTACTCCAATTAAAACTTTTTTATTCAAGAATCAAACCTCCTCATTTTTTTGGAACTAATTGCCTGGTTAGCACTTCTTTTAGAAGTCCAGCGGCATTCGCTCTTTTACCACCACCCTTTCAAAAAAACTCAAGCCTTTTTCCATTATTATGGCCAAAACAGCAGCAGTACCTGAACCGGCAAGAATAAATTCAGGGCGGAAAAGGGAGATCCCAGTAAAAATCAATCTTCCCAATCCGCCTCCCCCGATCAGGGCAGCCAGGGTTGCAGTTCCAACGGTTATTACCGCAGAAGTTTTTATTCCAGCCATAATAACAGGGAAAGCAAGGGGAAATTCAATTTGCCATAAAACCTGGTTATTATACATCCCCATTCCCCGGGCGGCTTCTTTAACTTTATCATCTACTGCTTCAAGCCCGGCTATTGTATTACGAACAATTGGCAGGAGTCCGTAAATAACCAGTGCAACAACAGCAGGAATATAACCTATCCCCAGAATAGGCAGGAATATCGCGATCAGGGCCAAACCCGGGACTGCCTGCCCTATGTTAACAAAATTAAGAACCTTCTGGCTGTGTTTGCGCAGCGCAGGTCGGGTTAGGAAAATACCCAGAGGAACCCCAATTAAAATTGCAATTCCCGTGGCCAGAAAAACCAGTTGAATATGCTGAATTAAAAGGGGAGGAATTCGTTCCGAAAAAATCGGACCATAGATCTCAGCAAAATTACTAAAAAAGTTAGCAATTGTAATACTCATGGTTTAAATCTCCACCTTTTCACCGGGGTCAGAAGCACAAATTCTGTAAACATAGTTGCGGATCCCTTTTAGGGTTAAAATTCCGGGTTCTTCATCATCATCTCCAATGATTAAAACTGCATCATTGTTGTGCTCCAGCATTCTGGCCATGGCAAGCTTAATTGAATTTGTAGGTTCAAGAGTTATTTCAAGGGGACGTATAATTTCTTCCAGGGACTGTCCGCTTTCCAGTTCATCAAGATCAAACCAGAATTTGTTTCCCTGCTCGTCCTCAACTATTACCGGAATGCCTTTTTCTCCCTTTTCAATAAGTTTCTGGGCTTCTTCCTGCATATTTTTTTTGGAAATAACCGGAGCTTCAGTCCACATTACCTCATCAGTTGAAAACAGGTCCAGAATCTTAATCGCCCTATCCACACCGATAAAATCAGTAACAAACTGATTTTTGGGATTAGCAAGCAGCTCTTCTGGAGTATCGGCCTGGACAAGTTCGCCTTCTTTTAAAATCGCTATCTGATCTCCCATTTTTATTGCTTCGTTGATGTCGTGAGTTACAAAAATTATTGTTTTTTTCATTTTCCGCTGTAAACGAAGGAACATATTCTGCAGATTTTCCCTAGTAATCGGATCAACTGCGGCAAAGGGCTCATCCATAAGCATTACCGGAGGGTCAGCAGCCATTGCCCGGGCCAGGCCCACGCGCTGACGCTGTCCACCACTGAGTTGTCGGGGAAACTTATTCCGATTTTCCTCCGGGTTCAGCTCCACTATCTCCAGTAGTTCATCTACCCGTTTTTTGATTTTTTTATCATCCCAGCCCGCAAGTTTTGGTGTTGTGGAAATATTTTCTGCAATAGTTCTGTGGGGGAAGAGACCCACTTCCTGGATTACATAACCGATATCCCGGCGTAGAATTTCCACCTTTTTCTTTTTATAGTCCTGTTCATCAATATACACTGTCCCGCGAGTGGGCTCAATCAAGCGGTTAACCATACGCATAGTTGTGGTTTTCCCGCATCCCGAAGGGCCAACCATTACACAGGTTTTTCCTTCCGGAATTTCCAGGGAAAGCTCCTTTACCGCTGTAAAATCTCCGAATTCTTTTCCAATTCCCTCTAACCGGATCATATTTGTCTGGTCCCCCCTCTATTTACTCTCTTCAAGTTGGAGTCCTTTGGAAATTAAATGTTTTCCTAAAAGCCCCATTAAAAGGTCAATCCCAATAGCAATTATTGAAACTACAACCGCTCCTACAATGATCATTGTTGGATGGGTTCTGGTAATCCCGTGTTGAATTAAACGGCCTAAATTTTGCTCCCCAATATATGTGGCCAGAGTAGCAATACCAACCATCATAACAAGTGCTACCCGCACCCCGGCGAAAATAGTTGGGAGAGCATTGGGAATCTGCACTTCCCAGAGAACCTCCTGTTTGGACATCCCCATTCCTTTTGCCGCATCCAGTATAGATGGATCTACACTGCGCAGGGCGACAAAAACATTCCGGACAATAGGTAGCATTGCATAGAGAACCAGGGCGGTTAAAGCACTGGTTCGGCCCAGGCCAAAACCCGGAAGGGTAAGGAGAATTCCGTAAAGGGCAATACTGGGAATACACATAACAATACTGGCAATTCCTAAAACCCCATGGCTCAATTTAGGATACCGGTAAATAATTATTCCCACACTTACCCAGAGAATAATTGCCAGGATAACCCCAACCATTGTTAATTCAAGATGGTTTTGTGTGTAAGTAATAATTCTAGAGATATTTTCAAAAAAATAGCGAATTGGGGCAACCTGCCACAAAATTTCTCGCAAAAACTCCAAGAGGTTTACCTCCTTTTTCTATTCATTTCCTTTTTATTTTTAGACTTCTTTAGTATAGCAACATTATTTTTCGATTGCAAATTTTAGCTGTTTATTCAAATTTAGCAGACACATAGCACTCTTTCCCCTATTTATTAAGATTACACCTTATTAATAACCATTTTCTTTTCCTTTCACTAATAAACTCTGCAACATGTGTTGCAAAAAAACAGGCCCTGTTTAAAGGGCCTATTTCAGCTTATTTCCCGGTTACCGATACTCCTTCAATCGCAACATAAGGAGAATTGAAGTTCATAACCCTCTGAGTTTCATTGGATAAAGCCAGCAGCTGATGAAGAAGCTTATAAACGTTTCCTGCAATCATTACTTCTTTAACCGGTTTAAGGTCTTTTCCTTTTTCGATTAAATAACCACCTTTTACCACCCCTGAAAAATCGCCACTCACCGGATCAGAACCGCCGGAATACCTTGTAACAATTAAACCCCGGTCAATTGAGTTAATTATTTCATCCAAACTTTCCTGGCCGGGTTTGATTATAAAATTATTGGGACCAATACCAGGAAGAGACTGGTCTCCGCCGGAAGCATGTCCTGTTGGTTTTTCTCCCGCTTTGGAAGCAGTATAGTAGTTGTGAAGCCAGGCGTTCAATTTCCCATTGCTTATTACCTCCAAGCGCTGAGGAGAGATCCCCTCCCGGTCAAACATCTTCGATCCAATTTCCCCCGGCAGGGATCCATCATCTTCAATGGAGAGAAATTCGGAAGAAACTTTTTGGCCCATCTTCTCCCTCCAGGGAGAAATTCCATTCTGCACATTATCTGCATTAACCCCAAAAACAATGGGAGAAAAAAGAAGCATAACCGCTGCAAATGGGGACAATATTACACTACCCTTAAATCCAGGAATGGTTTCCGCACCAAGGTTCCCCACAACTTTTTTCCTCAATCGTTCTCCAATTTCTCCGGTTTTTAATTTTTCCCACTCGGGAGTAACCAAATATTCTAAATCGAAAGAGGAAACATCTTCTCCGTCCCGGGCAAAACCCATGGCCACACTTTCAAATTTGGTTTTCTTTTCTTCGGCCTGTATCCCCCGGGTATTTACAATCGCTCTTTCAATAATTTCCGCTTTAAAAGAAGCTGTATCAATTGTTACCCTGCTATCTGTCCCCCTGGTTTGTTCCATGAATTCATTCCCTTTATTTATCAGATCAGCCAGGACAACACTTTCTCCCCTCGGGTCAAATATTCCCTCGACCTCTTTTAAGGGCATGGGTTCAGGGAGTCCCTGATCGGGGTCGGCAGGAGAATTTTCCGCAAGATCAAGGGCAGATCGAACTGTTTCCTGGATTGACTCCGTGGTTAAGAGGTTGGTAGAGGCAAACCCGATTTTCCCATTTTTAAATATCCTGACACCTATCCCCTGGTATTTATCCCCTTTGGGAACCTGTAAATCGTTTTTTTCAATTACTACTTCCAGGGTTTTGCTCTTGTTAAAAAACACCTCTACATGATCTGCACCGGTTTTTTTCCCAAACTCCAGGGCTTCAAGGTAAATGTCCCGATTACTCATCTTGTTCCTCCTCTCCCTGCTGCCCCCCAATTTTTACCCGGCAGCGAAGATATGGTCCTCCGGCATCGGCTTTGGCAGGCTGCATTTTCCCGCAGTAACCTGCGCCCAAATCCAGTCTGAATTCACTACTCAGGGCGTCTGCACTTTTCAGAACTTCGAAAGCCTGACCGGAAATATTGATCCCTTTAACTGGTTCTTTTATCTCTCCATTTT
>SL_3KL_010_SEDDRAFT_10000006_pt1 | contig 96329 bp, 86 predicted proteins | sample SodLakKL_010_SED_2_FD_10381 | JGI IMG/M metagenome (IMG submission 10381)
CCAAAGATAAATATCCCGGATGACCATTCCAAATTCAATTAAAAAAAACGAACCGCTTATTTTCCATCCTGAAGAGAAGATTTTCTTTCCCGGAAAATCAGTGGAATCTGGTGATCAAAAGGAGCTCCGATTTCCATTAGTTGCCAGCCCTTGTCGTAATTCTCGATTTTGCGCTTGAGCACGGCAACCCGGTCAGTGGCAGGATCATCCCCTTCCCATTCCACAATTTCCACCCGGTATTTCAGGGTGCGTTTTTTGCCGTTGATGCGCACGTCTATTTCCACATTTTGTTGCGCATCCACTTCAGGTATCAGTATGACAATTTCTCTCATGGCAGTTTTTCTTTAAGGTTAAAAAGAAAGCTCACCAGCCTTTCATCCGGGGTTACTCATATTTTAGAGAGTGGGAGAGTTCAAGTCTTGCTGCTTTCCAGGCATGAAAAACCACGGCCAGCAGGGCAACACCCAGGGCCGCAATGGTTGCCATCACAAAAGGCAGAACCGTGAGGGGAGCATGATAAGCAAAACCATCAAGCCACCGGCTCATGAAATGGAAGGCCAGGGCGCAGGAAACCACCACAGCGATAAGGATCAGCCAGATGAATTCTTTTCCAAGAATGAATAGTACATCTTTGAATTTTGCGCCAAGCACTTTCCGGATACCGATTTCCCGGGTGCGCTGCTCCACAGAGTAGGCCGACAGTCCATACAGCCCAAGAAATGCAATGACAATGCAAAGCCAGGCAAAAGCGGCAAAGAAAATTCCCAGCACCCTCTGAGACTCATACAACCCGGCAATAACCTGATCAAGAATACGGTACTCCAGGGGATTGTTGGGCCTGAAACCTGCCCAAACCTTTTGCACAGCATCCAACCCATTGGAAAACTCTCCTTCCCTGACTTTTACATTCAGATAATTTCCCGTATTCCGCATCGGATAAAAAGTCATGGGCTCAATGGGTTTGGAGAGGGATGCATAATGAAAATCTTTAATTACTCCAATGACCCTCCGGTTTTGGGCATGGGTTCCGTCAGGCCACTCATAACCAGAGGTAACTTCCTTTCCGATGGCCTCATCCCACCCAAAATGCCTTTTGGCAGCCTGGTTAATTACTACTGCATCCTGAAAATCCGACGTGTATTCCCAGTCAAAAAATCGCCCTTCGGCCATTTCCATCTCCATAAAATCCAAATAATCGGGAGAGACCTGGGCCATATTGGTAGAAAGTGTCCGGGGTCCATGGGGTCCTTCAACCCCAACCGCATTGAACATGGTCAAAATCGAAGGAAAATAATTGGACACCGCTGCCCGCTCAATGTAAGGACTTTGAACCAGATCATTACGAAGCACCTCTGCATGCCTGCGGCTATATTCATCCTGTAATTCAATAATAACTACCTGCTCCCGGTCAAACCCTAGCTCTTTGTTATTGATGTACCGAAGTTGGTTACCCACTACCAGGGTGGCGATGATCATAAATATGGAAATCGTAAATTGCAGAACGATCAAAAACTTCTTGAGGGTAAGCGTTTTGCGACCAGTCTGAAACCTAAAACCAAGAACTTTTGCAGGTGAAAAGGACGAAAAATAAAAGGCAGGATAAGCCCCGGAAATCAAACCAACAAACACGGCAATACCGGTCAATATAACAAGCAAGGCGGGATCCTGAAAAACATTCAGGCTGAGATCAACACTTAGCAGGCGGTTGACAAAAGGAATGGCCAGTTCAGCTAACAGCAGGGCCAGAAATAAGGCCAACAGAGTGGCAATGACCGATTCCGTAAAAAATTGTCGAATAAGCTGACGTTTCTTCACCCCCAACACCTTTTTCAGCCCAACCTCCTTGCTGCGCCGGTTAAAACGGCTAATGGCAAGGTTGGTGTAGTTTATGGATGCAATAAGCAGCAGAAACACCGCAATCAGAAAAAAGACCCGGATCAGCTCCGTACTCATCATGGTGACGGGGGGGGGAAGCTTGGAAGTCAGGTGGATATCTGCAACGGGCTGGAAAATCAGGCGGTTGTCATCAAAAAAGGTCTGGTCGCCAATATGGGAGTCATGAAAAGGATACCAGCGGTTTTCCATAAATTCATCCGGGTCAAAACCGGATGCTGTTTTCAGGTACACCCATACCATCCGGCTGCCATGAGAATGCTCAAGCATCTGCCATGTGGCCCCCATTCCAAAGCTGCCTGCCATTAATTTATCAAGATGATACATGGTGGACATGGACATTAATCCTGTAAACTGGAAATGGCTGTTCAGGGGAGGGTCTTCAATCACTGCGGTGACTTTCAGCGGACCGGCCCCTTCGGCCAGTATGATCTGCCCTACCGGGTTCTCCTCTCCGAAATACCGCTCTGCCATGCTCCTTGTTATTACCATGGAAAAAGGTTCTGTCAAAGCCTTTTCCGCTCTGCCATGCACGAAGTCAAAGTGGAAGAAATCAAAAACCGTAGAGTCCACCGAAAAAATCCCGTCCTCAAAAAAATGCTTGTCTTCATAGCGGTAAATGAGGTTGCGAAAGAAATAGCTTGAAGGAAAAATGCGCAAATAATTGGTTATTTCCGGTAATTGTTCAACCATGGCAGGACCCAGCGGTATCGTGTTGATGGCAATTTTGTCGCGTTCTCCGTCAATGGTCATATCGGTAGCCACCCGGTAAATTTGTTCATGATCGGGATGATAACGATCGTAGCTGAGCTCAAACATCAGGTACAAAATAATCAGCAGGGCGGCTGCCATGCTAACAGCAAGCCCACCCACATTGATAAGGGTATAAAGTTTTTCCTTTTGAAGTCTCCTGAGGGTTATTTTAAGTTCGTGCAGATTCATAGTAAAAATATTTTTGGTGTTTTTTATTCTCAAATCCCGGAAAAATTACACTTTCCCGCATCCAAGGGGAACAGCTTTTATCATTGTTTCCTTTTTGCCTTCTATTCATATTTCAGGGCTTCCACAGGGTTGGCAATGGCTGTTCTGATGGCTTGCCAGGAAATGGTAACCAATGCGATCAAAATCGCCAGCAGGGCAGCAAGAGCAAATATCCACCACTGTATGCTGATATGGTAGGCAAAGTTATCGAGCCAGCGGTTCATTGCCAGCCAGGCAAGCGGCAGGGCAAGCAGGTTGGCCAGCAACACCCAGCGCAGAAAGTCGCTTGTTAACAGCACTACGATTGCCCGGATGGAGGACCCCATCACTTTTCGAATACCCACTTCTTTTGTGCGTTGCTGGGTGCTAAACAATGCCAGGCCTGACAAGCCCAAACAGGCTACAAAAATGGCCAAAGCCGAAAAAAACAAAAAAAGCTTAAACAAACGTTGTTCTGCATCATAAAGCCGTCCGATGGCTGAATCAAGGAAATTATAGTTAAACGGGAAATCCGGAGCAAATGAATTCCAAACCTTCCCAACCTGTTCGATGGTTGATGAAAAGTTATCTCCGCTCAATTTAATATTAACAACCCCGGTCCAGGATGGCATATAAGCCAATACCAATGGCTCTATTGAATGGTGCACCGAGCGGTATGAAAAGTCTTTCACCACCCCTATCACCCGCCCATCTGCAAATTGCACCCCAATTGGGTCATCCAGGCCAAACTGTCTTACCGCGGTTTCGTTAAGGATATAGGTGTTGTCTTTATCTGACTGCAGTAAGGGATCAAAACTCCTCCCTTCTACCACCTCCAACCCATAAACCTCCAGAAACTCAGGATCAATGGGTAAAGCATTCATTCGCCTTTCTTCTCCATCTACAGGCCGCCCCCATCCCATACTCACATAGCCTGGTATTTGATTCGAACGCCCCACATGTTCCACTCCGGGAATTTGCTTCAACTCATTGCGGAAAGTTTCATAATTATTTCTGACCGGCGCACTCTGGTAAAAATAGATGATCTGGTCTTTCTCAAAACCAAGATCTTTATTTACGGCAAATTTCATTTGATTATAAATTACCAGGGTGGAAAAAATGATACCAATGGAAACGGCAAACTGGAAAACGATCAGAATTTTCCTCAACATTCCTCCGCGCCTGCCCCTGGTTACCTCTCCTTTCAATACCTGCACAGGTTCGAAGCGGGTAAGGTAAAAGGCGGGGTAAACACCTGAAAGCAGCCCCACAAAGGCTCCAAACCCTAAAAGCATGAGCAGTACCAAAGGGTTTTGCCAAAGGCTAAATTCCAGGCTTGACAAAGTTAGTCGATTAAATTCCGGAACCATAATATCAAACAATGCCATGGCCAGCAAAAGGGCAATAAAACTAACCAGTATGGCTTCACCAAGGTATTGCCTGACCAGCGCAGCGCGGCTGCTACCCATTACCTTTTTCAGACCAACCTCCCGGGCCCTGCGAAAAGCCATGGCCGTGCTCAGGTTAACAAAGTTTATCACGGCAATAAAAAGAATAAACACACCTATGGCGATATAGATCACATTAAATGTTTTGTTGCCTTTATTTGCAAAGTCATGAACAATATTCCTGTTAAAATAGATGTCTGCCATCGGCCTGAGGAAAAAGCCAATCTCTACTTCTTCGGGGAATCCAAATTCTGCCCGCACCACCTGATCCATTCCTTCACTGACCTTTTGATTGATATCCTTGATATTATGGTTGGGGGACAACAACACATAGGTAAAATAATTCCAGTTGTTCCAGTCCCGGAGAACGTTGGGGTCATTACGCACCTGCAACAGGGCATGGAAGGGGATCACTGCGGTAGGTTTGATGGTGCTGCTTTCCGGAGGGTCTTCCATTACCCCGGTAACAGTATAGGTCAGGTGGTTGGCAATTTCCAGGGTTTCCCCCACCGGATGTTCATCCCCAAAAAGCCTTTGGGCTTCCGAAGCCGACAGAACAATGCTTAAAGGTTTGCTCAGGGCCGTTTGCGGATCTCCATGAATCAGGCGGAAACTGAAAATGTTAAAAAAACTGCTGTCAGCATAAAGCAGCTCTCCAATCCGGGATCGGTTGCCATCAACATTAACCAGAATATTGCGGTAACCATGATTAAGGCGGCAGATTTCGCGGGCTTCAGGCAAAACGGTTCTAAGAAATTCAGAACCGAGGCTGGGGGTTACTGCGGTGTTCGTCTCAAGCCGGTAAATCTCATGATAGTTTTCATGAAACTTGTCGGTTTGATATTCTTTGTAAACATATACAACAATCAGCAGAAAAAGCGCCATACCCAGTCCCAGTCCGGCCACATTGACCAGGGTGTATCCTTTTTGCCTCAGCAGGCTGCGAAGTGAATGTTTGATTAATTGAAAGTCCATTTCAGAGCTTTTAAGGGTTGTTTTTTGTCATTATTCATATTTCAACGCTTCCACCGGATTGGCTCCGGATGATTTCAGGGCATGATAGTTCCCTGATCATTGAATAACGGATTTTTTTTGTTCACAGAAAAAAGATAGTCCCAAAAACAAAAGCGTTGTGTTTTATGGCATCAAAAAACATGCAACAACAGGCAATATACTGCTTTTCAGCACTTTACAAAAAAACCAAAGGAAAAAAAATTTCGGGAAGTGATAAAAAGCGGACAATGTTGTACGCCAGCGAACAATAAACATGGCTTCCGCAAAGGTCTGGAAAACCCAACAAAATTTTGAAAAAACTAAATCCTATTCTTCATTTCCCTGGAGTGCTTCGTCATCTTCCGGATCGGAACTTTCAAACATTCTGTTGGCGCGGTCAAGCAATTCCGTGCGATCAATTTCCAGTTGAAGGGAATCTTCTGTTCTTTGGCGCTCACGTTCTTCGGCTGAAGGACCGCAGGAGGACAATATCAAGGCAACTATAAAACACAGGCAGAGGAATTTGAACCGTTTTCGTTGAACCAAATAGTTTGTTTTCATGATATTTAAGTTTGTTCCATTGCATCAAAAATAAAAAAATAAAACATGCTGTCGGCTTGAAAAAAACAGCAGATTTAGTTAAATTTGTTAAGTATGTTGAACTAAAAAATTTAATCCCATGACCCATCAATTGCCCGAATTACCTTATGGAAAAGAAGCTCTGGAACCGCATATTTCCGCGAAAACCCTGGAGTTTCATTATGGAAAGCACCACAAAACATACGTGGACAAGCTAAACGGATTAATTCCCGGAACTGAATTTGAGGATGCCACCCTGGAAGAAATCGTTACAAAAGCTGAAGGCGGCATTTTTAACAACGGAGCCCAGGTTTGGAATCATACTTTTTTCTGGGAAAGCCTTTCCCCCAATGGAGGCGGAAAGCCTGAAGGAGAGCTGCTCGAAGCCATCGAGAAAAAATTCGGCTCTTTTGAAAAGTTTAAAGAAGCCTTTGCCAAGGCGGCAACCACCCTGTTTGGTTCCGGATGGGCCTGGCTGGTTTTGAATCAGGAGGGAGAACTTGACATTGTAAAAGAAAGCAATGCAGGAAACCCCTTGCGCTCAGGGAAAAAACCATTGCTCACCTGCGATGTATGGGAGCACGCCTATTATCTGGATTACCAAAACCGCCGTCCGGATTATGTTGATTCTTTCTGGAAGTTGGTGGACTGGAAAAAAGTTGCAACCCGCATGCAACCTTAAGAAAATCAAAAAAAGGGGCCCTTTCGAACCCCTTTTTCCCACAATTTATAACCACAAAACTAATGCACTAAAAAACCAATGAAAAATTGTTGGTATTTAGCTTTGTTTGCCTGACTACAAATGTATGAATTAAACCCTTTCCTGCTGATTTAAAAAAAGTTAAAGGGTGTTAAAAATGTGTTAAACATCGCATGGCTAAACATTTCGGGGTTACTTTTGTATTGTTAATTAAACTTTTGGCCTGACCTGTGTTCTCGACAAAGGCCAAATTTGAACAATAGCAGGCTGTTTATCCATGAAAAAGAAATTCATTATACTGGTTGTAGTTGCAATAACCATTGCCTTGCTGGGGTTGGTTGGCATACAATTGTACTGGATCCGTAATGCTGTTGCGGTAAAGGAGGTGAACTTCGACAGGGGAGTAGGCGAAGCCGTTTCCCGCGCAGTATATAAATTCAACAAAATAGAACTGGCCCGCAAGCTGATGATGGAGCAGGAAAAAAACCATCAGATGACCCAGTTTTTCCACATGCTGGACTCCCTGCACAGCGCCTACTATAACCAACTGATCAGCGGGAGTTTCTCTGAGATACAGAATCTGGATACCAGCAACATTTTTCCCCGGCAAGGATTTGAGTTTAACATCCGATTCCAGGGAAGCAATCCCGCACCGGAAATTTTCGATACCAATTTTATCGCTTCGGAATTCCCGGGAAGAAACCCGGGAGGGTATCTCCCCGGGCCTGATCAAAGGCGGCAGGATGACCCCTTCAGTATGTTTTTTGAAAGGAGCAAGATCATCAACGACCTGTTTGACGATCTGTTTTCCAACCGTTATTCCTTCCAGGTTTCCGGAGAAAAAGGGGCACAAACCCTTGACTCTTTGCTGGGTGCAGAGCTCCAGCGACAGGGCATCAACACCCCTTACGAGTTTGGAGTGTATAACCCCGCTTTTGGCGCCCTGGTAAATCAGAAAACCGGAAACTACCCCGAAAAACTACTGGAAAGCCAGTATGTTTTCAGCCTGTTTCCCAATGATATTTTCCTGAATCCCGAGTACCTGCTGATGTATTTCCCGCAACAAAAAAGATTCATCTTTTCCCAGATGAATGCCATGGTAACCACATCCACCGTGCTCATCCTGATCATCATTTCTTCTTTTGCCTTTACCATCATGACCATTATCCGGCAAAAGAAACTCTCGGTGATGAAAAACGACTTTATCAACAACATGACCCATGAGCTGAAAACACCCATTTCTACCATTTCACTGGCCTGCCAGGCCCTTAGTGACCATGATGTGCAAAAATCTGAAACCCTTTATCAAAGCTATATTAATGTAATCAATGAAGAAAACAAGCGACTGGGCAACATGACCGAAAAGGTTCTGCAAACCGCATTGATCGATAAAGGGAGGATCAGGCTGAACATTACCGGTTTGGATGTGCATGAGATCATCAAAGATGCCATATCCAAAATCGGGTTGCAGGTTAAAGCCAACCATGGAGAGATCATTGAAAAACTTGACGCCGAATACAGCTTTATTGAAGCCGACAAGGTGCACCTCACCAATGTGGTCTTTAACCTGCTGGACAATGCCAACAAGTACTCCCCAACCAGCCCCAGAATTGTTGTGAGCACCGAAAATACAAGCAAAGGGATCCTGGTGCATGTGCAGGATAACGGGGTTGGAATAAATCGTGCCGACCAAAAGAAAATTTTTGATAACTTGTACCGGGTTTCTACCGGAAATATTCACGATGTTAAAGGCTTTGGCCTGGGATTAAGTTACGTTAAGGCAATTACCGAACAACACGGTGGATATGTTACCCTGGAAAGCGAGCCCAAAAAAGGGTCCCGTTTCAGCATTTTTATCCCCTTTGGCTTTAATGGGCATGGAAACGATAGTAAGAAATAGAAAAAGGAGGAGGAGAAATTATGGATAAACCCAAGATTAAGATTTTACTGGCAGAAGACGACCCCAACCTGGGCACTATTCTTAAAGCTTACCTGGAAGCCAAAGGTTTTCCTACCACCCTTTGTGTCAACGGAGAAGATGCTTACAACACTTACATGAAGGAAAGTTTTAACTTCGTGATCCTGGATGTGATGATGCCCAAAAAGGATGGCTTTACTGTAGCCCGGGAAATACGTAAGGTGGACAAAAAGATTCCCATACTTTTCCTTACTGCCAAAACCATGCAGGAAGACATCCTGGAAGGCCTGAAAATCGGGGCAGACGATTACCTTACCAAGCCTTTCAGCATGGAAGAACTGCTGCTGCGAATCAATGCCATCTACCGCAGAACCTATCCCGATCAAAGCATGGATTCTGAGAAAACCTTTTTCCATATCGGGAAATATACTTTTGATTATGCACGCCAGATCCTGAAGCTTGGAGATGAAGAGCAAAAACTCACTTCCAAGGAAGCCCAGCTGCTTAAAATGCTCTGTGACCGCAGTAATGATGTGCTTGACCGCTCCGAAGCCCTCAAGAAAATATGGCTGGACGATAATTATTTTAACGCCCGCAGTATGGACGTTTACATTGCCAAATTGCGCAAATACCTCAAGGACGATCCCAATGTGGAATTGCTCAACGTGCATGGCAAAGGGTTTAAACTGCTGATCATTCAGGAGGAGCAAGCCTGATATTTCTGCTTTATCAGGTTTTTATTTTTAATCCCAAAAAATATTTTTCCTATCTTAGCAATAAAAATGCCGGTCAGGTTTCCGGCATTTTTATTTCATTTCTAAAGCTTTCTTAATCCCGGATGCCATGGAGGAACCCCGCAAAATTTTCTCCCTTACCGACCTGGCCAAAAGCCTCCGGTCGGTCATAGAAAGAGCCTATGCATCAACCTACTGGGTAAAGGCAGAAGTGGCCAAACTCAATTACTACCCCCGTAGCGGGCACTGCTACCCCGATCTGGTGGAAAAAACCGGCGACCAGGTGATGGCCCAGATGCGGGCTTTGATATGGGCAGGAGATTTCCGCCAGATAAACCGCCAGTTTCTGGAAATAACCGGAGAACCCCTGCGTGAAGGCATGGCCATTCTTTTTCAAACAAGTGTTACTTTTCATCCGGTATATGGACTTTCCCTGCAAATTCACCAGGTAGAACCGGCTTTTACCCTCGGGCAAATGGCCCACGAGAAAATGAAAAACCTGGAAAGGCTCCGGGAAGAAGGGATCTTTGACCGTAACAAGTCACTGCCCATGCCCCTGTTGCCAAGAAGGGTGGCTGTGGTTTCGGTGGAAACCAGCAAGGGCTATCACGACTTCCTGAAGATACTCGATGGTTACAAACAATCTTTCGGGCTCTGGCATCATTTATTCCCCGCCGTGCTGCAAGGCGACAAGGCCGTGGAAAGCATTATGGGCGGACTGCGCAGCATACGTAAGAAACACCGGCTTTTTGATGTGGTGGCCATTATTCGCGGTGGCGGGGGAGATGTCGGTTTAAACTGCTACGACAACTATACCCTGGCAAGGGAAATCGCCACCTTCCCTATCCCCGTGATCACCGGTATCGGCCACGCTACCAACGAAACCATTGCCGAAATGGTGGCCTGGGAAAACAAGGTAACACCAACCGATGTAGCTTACTTTATGCTTGGGCGATTCCAGGAATTTGACCTGCGCATTGCAAAAGCCCGGGACAGGGTTTTTGATAAATCTAACCAGGTGTTGGAATACCAAAAGCACCGCCTGCATACCACAGCAGCGCAGCTGAGATCCATTGCCGTGCAAACCCTTGAAAAAGACCAGTACCGCGTAAAAAATCTTCAACAAATGCTGGGGTTCAATGCCAGGGCTTTGCTCGAAAAAGCTTCGGCAACGATCTTGCACCGAAGCCATCAGCTAAAGCTTCTCAATCCTGAAGAAATTCTTAAAAGAGGATACTCCCTTACATCCCTCAACGGAAAACCCCTGAAAAAACCGGATGAGGCAAAAGATGGTGATCTTATTAACACCCGCCTGCATAAAGGTCAATTAGAAAGTATTGTCAAAAAAAAACCAACCCATGACTAAGAATCTCAATTATTCCGAGGCCATTGAAGAGCTGGAAAATATCGTTAACGAGCTGGAAAATGAGAGCATTTCAGTAGATGAACTTTCCAGAAAAGTAAAGCGGGCATATGAACTCGTCAGCATTTGTAAAAATGCCCTTCATATTACCGAACAGGAGGTAAAAAAAATCCTCGAAGACCTTAACCGGGAAGAGCCCAAAGAAAAACCCTGAAGGAAGAACCTGACTAAAGTCTTTATTTTATGTTGGGGTCAGACATTCCTTGCTTCCTCCGGCTTAAATGGCATGCCTGGTACCATGGCTTCCACTCCCCTTTTTATGGGCAATATTCACGATCTCCACTATCAAACCATCAACCTCAGGTCCTCTGCCTAAAAAAAAATACTTTTTTTGTCCGCTCTTTTATCACTATTTTACCGTTTATGCTAAGGCTGAGAAATGTGCGGGAAAGAACAATTTTCAACGAACCAAACACATTCCTGACGGCAGAAAACAATCTGATAAAATAACTTGTTCTTTTGTTGTATCCTTTTAATTATTCACCTGAATATTATGCGCAAACTTTCCGGAAAATACAAACGATCCGGCACCCCAACTTTCCCGGGGATTTATGACCTGAAAAAGGTCTGGAACCCTCCATGGTTCCAGGGAAACCTGAAAATAAAAAACTATTTTGAGGGCTGGTATATCAAAGTTGTCAGCCGGAACGGGTCGCATTCATGGGCCTTTATTCCGGGGATTTCCCTGCACAAAGGAGACCGGCACGCCTTTGTACAGGCAATCAACGGTAAAACCGGTAAAACCTGGTATTTCAGGTATCCCCTTGAAGCATTCTCTTTTTCAAAAAACAATTTTGAAGCAGCCATCGGCAACAATTATTTTTCTGCTGAAGGCATAAAGCTCGACCTTTCTTCCGACAAAGGCAGCTTTAAAGGCGAACTGGAGTTTCTAGAGCAGGTCCATTTCCCTGTGTCCCTGATAACACCCGGAATCATGGGCTGGTACCGTTATGTGCCTTTTATGGAATGTTATCATGGGGTGGTCAGCATGGACCACCAGATCAAGGGCAGCCTGGTGATCAATGAAACTGCCTGTGATTTTTCAGAAGGCAAAGGATATATTGAAAAAGACTGGGGGGCTTCTATGCCCCAATCATGGATATGGATGCAAACCAATCATTTCGAAACCCCCAAAACCTCCCTGATGCTATCGGTTGCAACCATCCCCTGGGTTCGGAAAAAGTTTACAGGTTTTCTGGGGTTTTTCCTGCACAAAGGAAAATTATACCATTTTGCAACTTACAGTCATGCAAGGATCAACCAAATCGAACACAATGACGACCATCTGGATCTGAGCCTGAATGGCCGGGGATTTTCACTGAAGATACAAGGCAAAAAAGGAGCCAAGGGAAGCCTGAAAGCACCCATGCTGGGAAACATGGGCCGGGTGATCCATGAGAGCCTTGATTCTATCATTGACGTCGAACTAATAAATCAAAACGGAGAAAGGATATTTAAAGGTCAGGGGAAAAATGCAGGGCTGGAAATTGTAGGTGATGCTTCTTCCCTTATTCCCAAATGAATAACTGAGATTGGAACTTCACCCGGAAACGGCTGTTACAAACAGTTTCAGATAAAGTTAAATCTTTACAATGATTTGAATAAGAACACCATGTTTACTATATTTGCAAATTAATTTAAAATTAATCTAAATAAGCTTTGGGTTTTTGAAAACTTTAAAATAAAAGCCCTTAAAAACAATTCATTAACCGGAAACCATTTCTTTTGAATGGAAGACAAGGAAAAAAATAAAAATAACAACCTGCTGGATGAGGTCACCGGGTCGGACTATAAATATGGTTTTTATACCGACATTGAGGCAGATCAGGCGCCCAAGGGGCTGAATGAGGACACGGTCAGATTTATTTCTGCAAAGAAAAACGAGCCTGAGTTCATGCTGGAATTTCGCCTGAAAGCCTTCCGTCACTGGAAAACCCTCAAAGAACCAGACTGGGCGCATGTGGATTATCCCCCTATCGACTACCAGGACATTATCTACTTTTCTGCACCCCGCAAAAAGCCTCAATACGAAAGCCTGGATGAGGTAGATCCCGAATTACTGGAAACCTTTGATAAATTGGGCATTCCCCTGGAAGAGCAAAAAATGCTGGCCGGCGTTGCCGTGGATGCCGTAATGGACAGTGTTTCCGTGGCAACCACCTTCAGGGAAAGCCTTGCAGAGAAAGGCATCATTTTCTGCTCTTTCAGTGAAGCCGTGCACAAACATCCCGACCTGGTAAAAAAATATCTCGGGTCGGTGGTGCCCTATACCGATAACTTTTTTGCCGCTTTGAACTGTGCTGTGTTCAGTGACGGATCATTTGTTTATATTCCCAAAGGGGTGAAATGCCCGCTTGAACTCTCTACCTACTTCCGCATTAATGCAGCCAATACCGGGCAGTTTGAACGCACCCTGATCGTGGCCGAAGAAGGAAGTTATGTAAGCTACATGGAAGGGTGCACAGCTCCCATGCGGGACGAAAACCAGCTGCACGCCGCCATTGTGGAGATCATCGCCCATAAAGATGCTGAAGTTAAATACTCTACCGTGCAGAACTGGTGGCCAGGCGACAAACATGGTAAAGGCGGCGTTTACAATTTTGTTACCAAAAGGGGCATTTGCGAGGGAGACAATTCCAAGATTTCCTGGACCCAGGTAGAAACCGGATCGGCCATCACCTGGAAATACCCCAGCCTGGTGCTTAAAGGAAACAACACCACAGGGGAGTTTTATTCCGTGGCCGTTACCAACAATATGCAACAGGCCGACACCGGCACCAAAATGATCCATCTTGGAAAAAACACCCGCAGCACCATCATCAGCAAGGGTATTTCTGCCGGACGCAGCAACAACAGTTACAGGGGCCTGGTAAAAACCACCCGCAACGCAGAAAATGCAAGGAATTTTTCCCAGTGCGACTCCCTGCTGCTGGGCGACCAATGCGGGGCCCACACCTTCCCTTACCTGGAGGTGGGCAATAAATCCTCTGTGGTTGAGCATGAAGCGACCACCTCTAAAATTTCAGAAGATCAGTTGTTTTATTGCCTTCAGCGGGGCATTGATATGGAAAGTGCCATCGGGCTTATTGTAAACGGATATGCCAAGGAGGTACTCAGCAAGCTTCCTATGGAATTTGCCGTGGAAGCACAGAAGTTACTCTCCATAAGTTTGGAAGGAAGCGTAGGTTAATCAGTATTCAAAAAACAAATTTTTATTTCATGCTAAGCATAAAAAATCTTCAAGTATCCATTAACGGAAAAGTGATCCTAAAAGACCTTAATCTTGAGGTGAAGGAGGGCGAAGTGCACGCCATAATGGGACCCAACGGTTCGGGAAAAAGCACCCTGGCATCGGTTGTGGCAGGCCGTGAAATGTTTGATGTCGATAAGGGAGAAATTACCTACCGCGATCAAAACATCTTCGAAATGAACCCGGAAACACGGGCCAGAGAAGGCATCTTTTTAGGTTTTCAATATCCTGTAGAAATTCCGGGCGTAAGCATTGCAAACTTTATGCGTACCGCCATCAATGAAAAGCGCAAGCACCTGGGGCTGGATTCTTTATCCGGGGCAGAATTCCTGAAACTTATGGAGGAAAAGAAAAAACTGGTGGATATTCAGTCAAAACTCACCAATCGCTCCGTAAATGAAGGCTTTTCAGGCGGAGAGAAAAAAAAGAATGAAATTTTTCAAATGGCTTTACTTGAACCCAGGCTGGCCATTTTGGATGAAACCGATTCAGGACTCGACATTGACGCTTTAAAAGTGGTGGCCAACGGGGTTAATAAACTCCGCCGGAAAGACAACGCAACCGTTGTTATTACTCACTACCAGCGGCTGCTCGAATACATTATCCCCGATTTTGTGCATGTGCTTTATGACGGGCGCATCGTTAAAAGCGGCGGAAAAGAATTAGCCCTTGAACTGGAGAGCAAGGGATACGAATGGGTAAAAAAGGAAGCCGGCGTTCAGGCCCAGGGCTAACCCTTTTTTACTGTTGCATTTTTCTCGTTTTTTTGTTGAGCAAACAATCATTATGGATACCAGCATAAATACCATACCCCTTAAAGAAAAACTTCTGGAATTGTTTGAAGAAAACCAGGAAGTAATAAAAGGCAAGTCCACCCCCCTGGTGAACCGCTTGCGAAAAAATGCCCTTTCCCTGTTCGGAAAGCTGGGGTTCCCTTCCACAAAACTTGAATCCTGGCGGTTTACGGACCTTACACCCCTGCTGAATACCGAGTTTGAATTCGATTTTCGCAACAAAAGCCGCAGTATGGATATTGAAAAGATATTCACCTGTGATGTGTACGATCTGGATACTTTCAGCGTAACCCTGCTCAACGGCTGGTTTGTTTATCAAAATGCGGCACTTACAAGGCTTTCCAACGGCACCATTATTGGCAGTCTGGCCAAAGCCCTGGAGGTTTATCCCGACCTGGTTGACCAGTACATTGGCAAGGCCGCAAAACCTGAGCAGGCCGGTCTTACTGCTTTAAATACTGCTTTTATGCAGGATGGTTTGTTTATTTTTGTCCCTGAGGGGGTTAAAGTTGAAAAACCCATACAGCTTATCAATATTGTTGATTCTGATAGTCCGGTCTTTTTGCAACCCAGGCACCTGATCATTGCCGGAAAAAATGCTGCTGTTACCGTGGTGCACTGCGACCATTCGCTTACACATAATATCAGCTTAACCAACACGGTAATTGAACTTTTTGCAGAAGAGAATGCTGTTGTGGATCATTACCAGGTGCAAAACAAGGGCAGAAACTCAGCCCTGATCACCTCTTCTTTTTTTCAACAGAAAAAAGATTCCAGGCTTACCAGCCATACCATCACACTGAACGGGGGCTTTACAAAAAACATGGTGGATGCCTCGATCAAGGAACCCAATTGCCATTCGGAACACAACGGCCTTTACCTGGTGGACAGCAACCAGCATGTGGACAATCATTTGTTTGTTGACCATGAAGCACCCGGATCATACAGTGACCAGCTTTTTAAAGGCATCCTGGATGATGAAGCCCACGCAGTTTTCAGCGGCAAAGTACTTGTCAGGAAAGAATCGCAGAAAACCATCGCCCACCAGAACAACAAAAACATTTTACTCACCGATGAGGCAAAAGCCAATACCCAGCCCCATCTGGAAATTTATGCCGATGACGTGAAGTGTAGCCATGGTGCTACTGTTGGGCAGCTCGACCCCCAAGCCATGTTTTACATGCGCTCCAGGGGCATTTCCGAACGGTCGGCCCGTCAGCTCATGATGTATGCTTTTGCCATGGAGGTAGTGCAGAAAATTTCCATTGAAGCACTCAGGGACCGTATGGATCACCTGGTGGAAAAACGCCTCAAAGGGGAGTTATCCATTTGCGACCAGTGTATGCTGCACTGCAACAGCAAAGAACCAACAACCTTTAATATTGACCTGAGCAAGATTTAAAATTTATGAGCCTGAATATAGAACAACTTCGCAAAGAGTTTCCCATATTAAATCAAACCGTTAATGGCCGGCAACTCGTTTATTTTGACAATGCTGCCACCACCCACAAACCCAGATCGGTGGTTGAGCGACTGACAGATTATTACTATAAAGAAAACAGCAACATCCACAGGGGCGCCCATTACCTGAGCCAGAAAGCCACCGAAGCATATGAAGATGCTCGCAAAACAGTGGCCACCTTAATCAACGCTCCCCATAAACATGAGATTATTTTCACCAGGGGCACAACAGAAGCCATAAACCTTGTGGCCAGTTCTTTTGGCAGAAAATTTATCCGCCCCGGAGATGAGATCATCATTTCGGCCCTGGAGCATCACTCCAATATCGTTCCCTGGCAAATTACCTGCGAACAGCAACAAGCCAAACTCAAAGTGATCCCCATCAATGAAAAAGGTGAACTTATCCTGGAAGAATATAAAAAACTGCTCAATGAAAGAACCCGCATGGTAGCCATTACCCATGTGAGCAACTCTCTGGGAACCGTTAACCCGGTAAAGGAAATGATTGAAATGGCTCACCAGCATGATGTTCCGGTTTTAATAGACGGTGCCCAGGCCATACCTCACATGAAAGTTGATGTTCGGGAACTGGATTGTGACTTTTATTGTTTTTCCGGACATAAAATGTATGGCCCTATGGGGGTAGGGGTTCTCTTCGGAAAAGAAGAGTGGCTGGAAAAAATGCCACCCTACCAGGGAGGTGGCGAAATGATCAAGGAAGTAACCTTTGAAAAAACCACATACAATGAACTCCCCTTTAAATTTGAAGCCGGAACCCCCAACGTGGGAGATGTGCTAGGTATGGAGGCAGCCATAAAATTTATTTCCTACCTGAGGCACGAAAACATTGCTACCCATGAAAAGGAGTTGCTGAGCTATGCACTTGAAAAACTCAAGCAGTTTGAAAAGATCCGGTTTGTGGGAACCGCCGGCAATCGCACCAGCGTGATTTCTTTTCTTTTTGAGGACATCCATCCTTACGATACTGGCACCATACTCGATAAGCTGGGTATCGCTGTTAGAACCGGACACCATTGTGCCCAGCCCGTGATGGATTTTTTCAGCCTTCCGGGCACGGTAAGGGCCTCCCTGGCCGTTTATAATACCAAAGAAGAGATCGACACCCTGGTAGAAGCCCTTGGCAGGGTCAGGGAAATGTTCGCTTAAAAAACTACACGCACATGTTTTTATTGTTTAAAGGGAAGTCCGGTTTTTCCATTCTCTCCATTTTGGCCATGTTCAGTTTTTCTGCCCAGGCACAGCTGGTGAATATTGAAAAGGTGCGCAAGGATAAAAAAGAGGGTTTCCAGGGAGCTGTGGGAGTGACCCTTTCCCTTACCCAGAACACTAAACAGATTTTCCAGGTCAACAACCAAATCCATGTGCAGTATCACCAAAATGCGCATACCGTTTTGGCCATAAACAATATCGGCTATATGCGGGTGGAAGGGGACAATTTAATTAATAACGGGTTTCAGCACCTTCGGTATAATTATGAATTGATTCCTGACCTTCTTACCCTGGAAGCCCTTACCCAGCATCAATACAACTCCATTCGCCTGCTAAAAAGAAGGTTTTTGCTGGGGAGCGGTCCCCGATTCAAAGTATTTGAAAATGAAAATTTCAGGCTTTTCCTTGCCCCTCTTGCCATTTATGAAAATGAGCTTTTCAGTGACGAAGATGAAACCCGCACAAACAAATTCAAAGGGAATTTTTACCTTTCGGGGGGCATCGACCTGAATGAGCAACTTAACTTTTCCCACACCACCTATTACCAACCTGATTTTGCAGCGCTTAAGGAATTTCGCCTGGCCAGCGAAACCTCCCTGGGTATAAAAATTTCTGACAATTTCTCCTTTGAGGCAGTATTTGACCTGGCATATGATTCTCATCCCCTGGAAGACATTCCAAAACTTTTTTATACCTTGCGAAACGGGATCACCTATTCCTTTTAAAAAAACCATCACATGGATAACCAAAAACCTGCCAACCAGTTAAGGTTTCTAAACCGCCTTTACAGCATCATTTTTTTCTCTTATATCATTTTTTTGATCCTGTCTTCCCTGGTGGTAAGCAATGCCGGCCCTCTTTTGCAGGAAGACCCGGGTTTATTTACCATAATCAAATCCATTGCCATTGGTTTTCCAATTATTTTGATTCCAATAGCGTATACCTGGCCACAAAGAAAAATAAAGGCCATTGATGAATCAAGCCCCCTGGAGGAGAAAATGATTTTCTACCGAAAAGCCTTAAGCTTGCGTTTGCTTTTGATACTGGTAGTAGCATTAGCGGTTTCATTTATTTTTATGCTCATTGGCGATACCAACCTGATCATGGTGCTGGCTATTGTCTTGCTTTTCCTGGTATTGAGCCGTCCTACCCCTTTTAAGGTGGCCACGGATCTTGGCCTCAGCGATCAGGAAAAACTTGAACTGATGAAATAAGGTTTAACTCAACATCCTTTGGCTTATTTTGTTGATTATTCAGGGAGAAAGGGGTTTTGCCCAAAAAACGTCCCACCCTTGAATGGATTTGAGGTTTTCGTGAGGAAAGATTAAATTTGATTAGAAAATTTGCCATTATATACCCAATATAAAGCTATGAAAATTAAAGAAAAAGAAGAGGAGATTATTTCGGAATTTGAAATGTTTGACGATTGGATGGACAAATACAATTACATCATAGAAATGGGCAAGTCACTTCCCGGCCTGGATGAAGAAAACAAACAGGACAAATACCTGATAAAGGGATGCCAGGCTCGTGTCTGGCTAAAACCCGAATTCCGGGAAGGAAAGGTGGTTTTTTCAGCTGACAGCGATGCCCTGATCACCAAAGGCATTGTGGCGCTGCTGATACGGGTTTTGTCGGATCAACCCCCTGAAGATATTGTGGAGGCCGATCTGGAATTCATTGATCGTATCGGCCTGAAAGAGCACCTTTCCCAAACCCGTTCCAACGGCTTGGTAAATATGATCAAACAAATGAAATTGTATGCCCTGGCCTTTAAAACCAAACAACAAAAAGAAACCTGATTCTTATTATGACAACCCAAGGAAACTACCTGAAACTGGAAGCCAAAATTGTGGAGGCTTTAAAAACGGTTTTCGATCCCGAAATCCCGGTTAATATCTATGACCTGGGCCTGATCTATGAAATAAAGGTACAGGATCAGGACAAGGTAAAAATTACCATGACACTAACCAATCCAAACTGCCCGGTGGCCGACAGCATGCCTCGCGAGGTGGAAAAAGCCGTAGCTGGCGTGCCAGGGGTGAAGCAGGTGGAGGTCAACCTGGTTTTTGACCCCGAATGGAACAAAGACATGATGTCGGAAGCTGCCATGCTTGAACTCGGTCTGCTTTAAGCATTATCCGAAAATTTACCTTTACCCCTTTCGGGCTAATTTCTGTTTTCTTTGAAAAAAGTTGTATTTTTGGCACCTGAACAACCAAATCATTCTTTCACTTAAAAAGCAGAAAAAAATGAAGATTCCAGACGATCTGAAGTACACCAAAGACCATGAATGGGTAAAAATTGATGGTGAAGAAGCCACCATTGGAATAACCGATTTTGCCCAGAATGAATTGGGCGATATCGTTTATATTGAAGTTGGCACGGAAGGGGAAACCCTGGATAAGGAAGAAACCTTTGGCACCATTGAAGCTGTTAAAACCGTTTCAGACCTTTTTATGCCCTTGAGTGGTGAAGTACTGGAATTCAATGAAGAACTTGAATCCTCTCCCGATATTGTAAATAATGATCCTTACGGAAAAGGCTGGATCATCAAGGTTAAACTATCCGATCCTTCGGAAGCTGATGAATTGCTCAGCGCAGAAAAATACAAAGAATTAATTGGTGAATAACCCGTTTTGGAAAGTTTGCCAGAGGCTCTGCAATAAATGTCCCTTAAATTTTTTATTCCTGCCCTGGTATGGTCTGTGGTGATCTTTTTAGCCATCAGCCTGCCGGCGGGTGCTATTCCGAAAACCGGGTTACTGAAAATCCCGCATTTTGACAAAATAATCCATGCCCTGATGTTCTTTATCCTGGCTGTTTTTTTGTCGTTTGGGTTTTTCAAACAATCACCCATCAGCAGCCTTCAAAAAAACTATTTTCTCCTGGCAATATTAACAGGCATTATTTATGGGGCTGCTACGGAAGGGTTCCAATATTTTTGGTTCAGCAGCAGGCACGGAAATTTTTATGATTTTTTCGCCAATGCATTTGGAACAGTTTTTGGGGTTATTTTATTCGCAAACGCATTAAAACCAAGGATTAAAAAATCTTTGCCAAAGTAANAANCCTGAGAAAAAGGGATGCCATTTTTTAAATTAATTTGTAACTTAGCAAACTTTTAGCTGAACATTCAATATATCGGCTTTACTCAAAAACCAACAACAGAATTATAATTATGGAAACAAAAAAAACACCAAAAGCTGACCTTGAAAACAAAAGGCGCATTTTCCTTCAGATAGGAATTGTGCTTGCGCTTGTTGGGGCTTTGGTCGCTTTTGAATGGAAACAATACGAACGGCCAGACTACGATCTGGGTACGCTCGACCTGGACTTTATCGAGGAAGAGGATATTCCGATCACCCGGCCGGAGCAGCCCCCACCGCCCCCACCTCCGGAACCTTCCCAGGAGCTGATCATCGTTGATGACGATGTAGACATCGAAGAAGAGTTTACCATTGATGTGGAAGCTACCGCAACCACCGAAATTCAGGAGTTTACCCCTGTTGTGGTTGAAGAAGAGGAAGTAGAGGAAGACGTGATCTTTACCGTTGTGGAAGACCAGCCGCAATTTCCCGGAGGGGAAGAAGCCCGCAGAAGGTATCTTGAGGAAAACCTCAGGTATCCCACCATGGCACGCGAAGCTGGTATTCAGGGTACCGTGTTCTTAACCTTTGTGGTTGAACCCGATGGTTCCATTTCCGATGTCCGTGTTTTGCGCGGTATTGGCGGTGGCTGCGATGAAGCCGCTGTTCGTGCCGTTAAGAACATGCCCAGATGGGAACCCGGCCGCCAGAGAGGCCAGCCTGTCAGGGTGCAGTTTAACATGCCCGTCAGGTTTATCCTGAACTAACCTGATACCACCAAAACATTTATTTAACCGCTGTAAGGAAATTCCTGCAGCGGTTTTTTTTAATTCCTTGCATCAGCTGATCCGGCTCCAGAAAAGTTTATCGTGGTAAAGTTCTTTTAGCCTGTGTAAAATAACCTTGTTGGAGGGCTGCGATAATGACGGGTCTTTACTGAGTATTTCCATTGCCTGTTGGCGGGCATATTTTAAAATCGGTTCATCTTTTGCAAGATCAGCAATCTTTAAATCCAGGATCCCGCTTTGCTGCGTACCCTGAATATCTCCAGGCCCCCTTAGCTGAAGGTCCATTTCGGCAATTTCAAAACCGTCGTTTGTCCTGACCATGGTCTGAAGTCTTTTGCGGGCATCATTGCTTAATTCGGTTTTTGACATCAGGATGCAATAAGACTGATCGGCACCGCGCCCTACCCGGCCCCTCAGCTGATGCAGCTGCGATAAGCCAAAACGCTCGGCACTTTCAATAACCATTACCGATGCATTGGGCACATCAATTCCCACCTCAATTACCGTAGTGGCAACCATTATGTGGGTCTTTCCCTCAACGAACCGCTGCATTTCATAGTCTTTTTCGGCATGCTTCATTTTACCGTGTACGATACTTACCGCATAATCAGGTAAAGGAAACTCCCGCACAATGCTTTCATAACCATCTGTAAGGTCTTTCAGGTCTAGCTTTTCCGATTCGTTGATCAGCGGATATACCACATAAACCTGTCTTCCCAGTTTGATCTGATCGCGCATGAATCCAAACACCCTCAAGCGGTTGGCATCGTATTGATGAACGGTTTTTATGGGTTTGCGGCCCGGAGGCAATTCATCAATAATTGAAACGTCCAGGTCGCCATAGAAGGTCATGGCCAGGGTCCGGGGAATGGGGGTTGCCGTCATAACCAAAACATGCGGAGGTGTTTTTCCTTTGGACCAAAGCCGGGCCCTCTGGGCTACCCCGAAACGATGTTGCTCATCCACCACCACCATACCTAAACGCTCAAACTGTACCACGTCTTCAATAAGGGCATGGGTGCCGATCAGTATTTTTAACTCCCCTTCCTTCAGGGCTTTCAGTAATTCTTTCCTTTGGGCGGTTTTGGTGGAACCTGTCAATAAACCCACGTTTATTCCCTGGTTTTTTAGCATATTGGAAACCGACTCAAAATGCTGAAAAGCCAATATTTCAGTGGGAGCCATCAGGCAGGCCTGAAACCCGTTATCCAGGGCCATCAGCATGGACATTACTGCCACCACTGTTTTACCGCTTCCAACATCCCCCTGGAGCAAACGGTTCATTTGCCTGCCCGAAAGGGTATCCTGCCGGATCTCCTTCAGCACCCTTTTCTGGGCCCCGGTCAACTCAAATGAGAGCCCCTGATGGTAAAAACCATTGAAGTTTTCACCGATTTTTTCAAAAATATGTCCCCCGGATTTTTCCAGCCTGATCTGTTTATGCCGCAGCAGGTTAAGTTGAATATAGAAAAGTTCCTCAAACTTAAGGCGGGCAGTGGCTTTGCGCAAAGTTTTCGAATCAGAAGGGAAATGAATATTGGTAAGGGCTTCTTTGCGGCCGGGAAGCCGCAAGGGCTTTAAAACCTCTTCCGGAAGGGTTTCCCGGATATGGGCCTTTGCCTGCGGCAAAAGGGTTTTCAGAAGTCGGCCTATCCCTTTGCTGTCCAGCCCCCGGGCACGTAGTTTCTCAGAAGAATTGTATACCGGCTGCATGGCCGACTCCTGGTTGATGGCCCCGGGAGTGACCGGCTCAACCTCAGGGTGGGCAATATTATAACTCCTGCCAAAAAGCGCAGGCTTGCCAAAAACAATATACTCCACCTCTTTTTTAAAGCTGTTCTTTAACCATTTAAAACCACGGAACCATACCAGTTCCATACTCCCGGTTTCATCCCTGAGGGTGGCTGTCATACGTGTGGTGCGCCGGTGGCCGTGAAGCTCAATGTCGGAAATAAAACCCCTGATCTGCACATAAGGCATGTCGGCGTTTATTTCCCGGATCTTATAAAACCTGCTCCTGTCAATATAACGAAAAGGGAAAAACTCAAGCAGGTCCCCAAAAGTATAGATTCCGGCTTCCTGCTTCAGTTGGTCTGCCCGCTGGGGCCCTACCCCTTTTAAAAACTCTATGGGAGTGTTCAGGTATTCCTGGTTCATGGGAATTGAAAAGGTACTTCAAACCTTGTAAAATTAATAAAACCTTCCTGCAATAGCGTAATTACCAAAAAAAATGTCGTTTAATGGATTAGTGTTTTTATTTTTGCCATAAATAAAAAATCAGATTAATTATGAAAATATTGGTTTTTGGAGCCGGTGTTATTGGCACCACTTATGCCTGGCAGTTATCCGAAGCCGGTTATGACGTGAGTTTGCTGGTACGCAAGCAACGGCTGGTAAGATACAGTCATTCGGGAATTACCATTGCCTGCACCAATATGCGGGGAAAGAAAAAGGAATACGAACAAACGGTTTTCCGGCCAAAGACCATTGACCGTCTGGATGCAAAGCGCCCCTTTGACCTGATTATTGTTGCCATCAAGAATTTTCAGCTTACCGATGCTGTTCCCTATATCTCCAAATTTTCCGGGGATGCCCATGTTTTGTTTTTAGGGAATATGTGGAATGAAACCGAACTCATAAAAAAACACTTTCCCAAAGGCAGGTATTTGCTGGGTTATCCGGCAATGGCCGGTGGGGGTCGCACGGAAAACAGCATCAACACTTACCTGTTTGGCAAAGGAAACACCATGTTAGGGGAGCCTAATGGCCGAACCACCCCCCGCCTGAAAGAGATCATGAAAATCATGGAAACCGCCGGAATGCGACCGCAAGCATCCCCAAAAATCAACTCCTGGATCAAGTCACAGGTGGTATGGCAAGCAGCAACATTTGGGGCGGCTGCAAAAGCAGGCAGTATCAGAACTTTTGCAGAAAATAAAAAACTGATCCGGCAGTCCGCCCTCGCCATAAAAGAAGGTTTTAAAGTATGCCGAACCAAAGGCTGGAGCCCATATGGAGTTTCCCCTTATAACTTGTTTTACCTGCCTGGTTTTTTACTTACAAGCCTTTTAAAAAAATCCTATACCCCTGAATTGGTAGAGGTGATGGAAGCACATATGCGACACGGCTTCGAAGAATTAAACAACCTGTATACCCAGATTTTGGAGGATGGGAAAAAAGCTTCCCTGGATTTGACGTACTGGAAATCTTTCCAGCCCCATATTGACAAGGCAAAGGGAAATTACCCACAATAAATTTTTTTCTTGCCTGGTTGTTGAAATAACCGGATTTTGTCGCTTTGTAGATGTTTTTTTCTTAACTTTAAACAAAACATCAAAGCATGAATTGGAATAAGAGACTTTTTTTTAACTAAAAAAAAACGATAATGAAACGGATATTGATTGCATTTGTTTTGATAGTCATGATGGGTAATTTGTCCTTTGCAAATGATCCCATTCGTCTGCGCCCCTCAGAACGCTTTTTGCTTGAGCTGTTTACCGATATCTGGCAGGATGAACCCGAAAACATGGACATGAATACCATCAACCGTGGCGTGGGCATTTATTTCCTCCAGGATTTTGTTTTGGGTACATCGAACTTCAGTTTCGCAACCGGGCTGGGTTTTGCAAGCCACAACCTTTACAGTGATCATTATTATCTTTTCGACCCGGAAACCGAAACCTACAATTTCGAAGCGATCCAGGCAGATTACGATAAAAACAAACTGAGCCTTAACTATATTGATGTTCCCGTTGAAATTCGCTTCCGAACCCGCACCTTACCACATACCTTTCGTTTGCATGCCGGAATTAAAGGAGGCTATATGATCCAGGCACATACCAAATATGAAGGAGGAGATGAGATTTTTCAGCATGGTAATGATATCAAATTTAAAGAGCACAATCTCGATCAGATTGAAAGATTCCGTTTTGGGATTACCGGAAGGATAGGATACGGAAGGGTAACCCTGAATGCCTTTATGCCTCTGACTGATGTGTTTTATGACAATAATGCCGAAGATATGCGCCCGATTTCCGTAGGCCTTACTTTTATCTTGTTTTAACCTTTGAGATAGAAAAATAAAACAAGCATTATCCCAACTCCCATAAAATATCCCGCAAAAACCTGGGATAGGGTATGGGAGTTTAATATGATACGGGAAGTACCCACCAGCCCGGAAATAAGAAACACCAAAACAATCAGCAAGGAAATATCGGTATTCAATAAAATGGCAATGGAAATTAAAAAACCGGTAATTCCTCCGAGGGAAACCATGTGAATGCTGATTTTCCACCAAAATGTAACCACAAGACTTGCCAGCACCAGCAAAACAGCCCCCATCAAATAAAAATAAATGACGGAGGGCAGACTTACCTGCCGCAAAAGGTAATAAGTTATAAACAAGAACACCGATGCCATTAATAAAGGAAAGATCCGGTCATTGCGGTCATCCAGCAGGACATCCTTAATCACTCCGGTTCTTTTCATTATAAAAACACTTAAAACAGGCAGCAGTGCTGTATTAATAAATACCATAAGCAAAATATACCGCCTGGCTGGTTCAGGTACAGAAAAAGCAACAAAAGTTTGAAGATTGAACAAAATAATCAGTCCCAGGGTGGGGATTACAAGCGGGTGAAAAACCGAGGAAAAAAGACGGGAAATTTTTTGCTCTGCATTCATCCTTAAAGCAGTTCCTTTCTTAAACGAGCAACCGGGATATCCAGCTGTTCGCGGTATTTTGCCACAGTTCTTCTGGCAATATTATATCCCTTTTCTTTCAAAATGGCGGCGAGTTCATCATCGGTGAGCGGCTTTTTTTTATCTTCCGCTTTAATACAATCCTGAAGAATTTTTTTCACCTCTCTGGTGGAAACCTCTTCTCCTTTTTCGGTTTGAAGGGATTCAGAGAAAAAGGTTTTCAAAAGAAAAGTTCCGTAAGGGGTTTGCACATATTTGCTGTTGGCAACCCTTGAAATGGTTGAAATATCCAGGTTTACTATATCGGCGATATCTTTCAGGATCATGGGCTTCAGCTTGGTCTCATCGCCTGTCAGGAAGTATTCTCTCTGATAATTTAAAATGGCTTCCATGGTTACCAAAAGGGTGTTCTGTCTTTGCCGGATGGCATCAATAAACCATTTGGCGCTATCCAGCTTTTGCTTCACAAAGCTGAGGGCTTCTTTCTGGCGCTTATCTGCTTTCCCTTTGGATTCAGCCATGGCCTGGAGCATTTCAGAATAGGTGCGGTTGATACGCAGATCGGGGGCATTGCGGGAATTCAGCGTCAGTTCAAGCTCTCCTTCGTTAATGGTAACGATAAAGTCCGGTACAATATATTGCGAAACCTTCCCCGAATCATGTAGTGAGTTCCCTGGCTTTGGATTAAGTTTTAATATTTTGTCAATGGCCTCTTTAAGTTCCTGATCACTCAGATTATGTTTCTTTTTTATCTTCTCGTAATGCTTGCGGGTAAAGTCATTGAAATTCTTTTCCAGCAGCAGTGTGGCATTTTCAATGGCCTTGGTTTTGGGGGTTTTTCGCCTTATCTGCAGCAGCAAACATTCCTGAAGGTCACGTGCCCCCACGCCGGGAGGATCAAACTCCTGGATGAGGCGCAACAAATGCAGCACTTCTTTAAAATCGGTTTGAATGTTTTGATTAAAAGCCAGATCATCAATCAGGGAGTGAATGTCACGTTGTAAATACCCCGCTTCATCAATATTGCCGATAATATGCGAAGCAATAAGGTATTCCCGGTCATTGAGCTTTCTCAAACCGAGCTGGGAAAGCAGCAGCTCCTGAAAACTCATTCCTGAAGAAAACGGAATGTCTTTCTGCTCATCATCAGCACTGGTATTGTTTACATTTAAACGATAATTGGGGATTTCATCATCCTCCATATAATCTGAAAGGTCAAACTCGTCTTCCGGATTGTGATCAGGCTCCTCAGAAAACTCATCTTCCCCGGTTTCTTCATCGTAAGTATCCTCAAATTCAGTCTCATTGTTGCCTTCAATTTCATCCTGATCATCAGGACCTTCTTCAAGGGCCGGATTTTCCTCAATTTCCTGCTTGATCCTTTGTTCAAGCATAACCGTGGGTACCTGCAACAGTTTCATCAGTTGAATCTGTTGAGGAGACAACTTCTGTAAAAGCTTTTGCTGTAATCGCTGTTTTAACATAAACCGGTTATTTAACAGTATTTTCTTTGCTTAATGTCCTTTGATCTGCAAGCTGCCAATATGGTTACAATTTATAAAAAAAATACATAGGCTCCAACTCCCCGGTTAAAATTCTGCATTCTGAGGAGTGCGGGGAAAAGGTATGACATCCCGGATGTTGCCCATGCCCGAAACAAAAAGCATCAACCGTTCAAATCCCAAACCGAACCCACTATGGGGAGCGGTACCAAACTTCCGGGTTTCCAGATACCACCACACATCTTCAATATGAATACCCATCTCTTTTATCCTGGAAAGCAACCTGTCATAATCTTCCTCCCGCTGGGAGCCACCGATAATTTCACCAATTCGTGGAAAAAGCACATCCATGGCACGAACGGTTTTACCATCATCATTTTGCTTCATATAAAAAGCCTTGATATCCCGGGGATAGTCGGTAAGGATAACCGGCTTTTCAAAATGCTTTTCAACAAGGTAGCGTTCATGCTCCGATTGAAGGTCAACACCCCATTTTACCGGGAACTCAAACTGCTGCCCGGAGTCAACCAGAATATCAATGGCTTCGGTATAGGTAAGTCGCTCAAACTTACTGTTTACAATCAGTTTCAGCCGGCTCATCAACTCCTTGTCGTACATTTTCTCCAGGAAAAGCAAGTCATCTTCGCAATGCTCCATGATATAGCCGATAAGGTATTTCAGGAAATCCTCTGCCAGATCCATGTTGTCATGGATATCAAAAAAGGCCATTTCGGGTTCTATCATCCAGAATTCTGCCAGGTGCCGCGCCGTATTGGAGTTTTCCGCACGGAAGGTGGGGCCAAATGTATATATGTTGCTTAAAGCAAGGGCTCCAAGCTCTCCCTCTAACTGTCCGGATACTGTAAGGTTGGTTTCTTTACCAAAGAAGTCTTTGGAATAATCTATATTTCCTCCTTCATCCATGGGAGGACTTTTGAAATCCAGGGTAGTGACCCTGAACATGGCGCCTGCCCCCTCGGCATCAGATCCGGTAATGATAGGAGAGTGAAGGTAATAAAACCCGTTGTCGTTAAAATATTTATGAATGGCAAAAGACAAGGCATGCCTGAGTCTGAAAATGGCACCAAAGGTATTGGTGCGCGGACGGAGGTGAGCAATTTCGCGCAAAAACTCCAGGGTGTGACCCTTTTTCTGCAAAGGATATTTCTCAGGATCAGCCGTTCCATACAAAGTTATTTCTGATGCTAAAATCTCAACCTGCTGTCCCTTGCCTTTGGATTCAACCAGTTGGCCATTAACTGAAATGCATGATCCCGTAGTGACATTCCGAAGCAGTTCCTCATTCTGAAAAGCCGGTACATCTACCACAACCTGAATATTATGAATAATTGAGCCATCATTCAGGGCTATAAAAGCTACGTTTTTATTACCCCTTTTGGTGCGCACCCATCCTTTTACGTTTATTTCCTTTCCGATTAAATCACGGCAATCCTTTTTCAGCAAATCATTGACCCTGCTTCTTTTTAGCTCTTTCATGAAAACACCTTTTAACTATTAAATCAGGAAAAAAATTCCCTTTGTTCATCAGTGCACAAAATTAACACAATTTTATGTTTTTATACTACCGGGTATTTTGCCAGAATGGATTTCCCGCTCACTTTTAAACTATAAGTGATTCAATAATTTGAAGTTAGTCTTAGCAATGACCTGAAAAATTACTATTATTGCATGTTCATAAGGTGTCTTTTATGAAAAAACAAATAGCCCTTTGTTATTTTCCCGTAGGTGTCGAGCCGTAGTTTTTCTCTCTGAATTCACCGAATGGGCCGGATAGCCAGCTCATACAGAATTGTTTATTTGTTTCTTAAGAATCTTACCCTTTCTTTCTTTACCTTTATACATCTACTTTCTTTAACAACCAAAACAACAATCAATGAAAAACGAAGTCTTTTTATGTTTGGCCTTATTGTTTTCCAGCATTGGTCTCTTTGCCCAGCAGATTACCGTAGAGGGTACGGTTACCTCAGTAATGGAAGACAATATATCCCTTCCGGGGGTAACCATAATGGTAAAAGGAACCTCACGGGGGACCATTACCGATATGAACGGACGGTACGAAATTAATGTAAATCCCAATGACACCCTTGAGTTCTCTTTTGTGGGTATGGTCACCCAGGCAATCCCCGTCGAAGGTCGAACCACCATCAATGTCGGTATGGAAATGGATGTTGCCAGTCTGGGAGAGGTGGTGGTTGTGGGATACGGAACCGAATCCAGCCGGCTCATATCAGGGTCCCTTGGCGTAGTTGGCGAGGAAGCCATCCGCGATACGCCGCTTAGAACCGTGGACGGGGTGTTGCAGGGACGGTCGGCAGGTGTGCAGATATCTCAAAACTCAGGCACCCCCGGGGCAGGAACCACCGTACGGATCAGAGGTAGCAGTTCCATCAGCGCCGGTAACGAACCCCTTTATGTTATTGACGGCGTTCCCATGATTACCGGCGACTATGGTCAGGTAGGCTTTTCCGGACAGGGCATTAATGCGCTGTCTGATCTTAACCCAAATGATATTGAAAGCATAACCGTTCTTAAAGATGCCTCTGCGGCCGCCATTTACGGGGCAAGGGCTACCAATGGCGTAGTGCTGATTACCACCAAACGCGGACAAATGGATGTTACGGAAATTAATTTCAGTACCTCCTTAGGCATTCAGCAACTGGAAAACAGGCTGGAAATGCTCAATGCAGAGCAATGGCACGAATACCGTGGCACTGAGCCAACCGAAGCCCCCCCTGTGGATACCGATTGGCTGGACGAGATACTAAGCCCTGCCCCCATTGCCAATTATGAATTGTCTGCAAGAGGGGGTGTTGGTGAAACCCGCTTTTTTGTTTCCGGAAGCTATTTTAACCAGGAAGGAATTGTTCTGGGCACCTCTTATGAGCGGCTCAACAGCCGCTTAAACCTGGACCACAGGGTGAATGACCGGTTGGAGATTGGAGCCGGCTTTGGGGTAAGCTATTCGTTAAACAACCGGGTTGAAGGAGATGCCTCCCTCAATGCCCCCCTGCCAATGGCCATCAGCCGCCCTCCAATTTACCCCATATACAATGAGGATGGCACTTACAACGAGGATGGATTTTATGCCAACCCGGTGGCTATTGGAAACGAAGCCATCAACGAAGCACATTCTTACCGAACCCAGGGAAATGCTTTTCTTGATTACATCTTCCTGAAAAATTTCACTTTTAAAACCAAGTGGAGTTTTGATTATTTAAGCCTGCGCGAGCACAGTTATGATCCCATTACCACCCGGCAGGGAGCCCGTTCAAACGGGATCGGACTGGAAGCCCAGAATAACGTACTAAACCTGGTATCCAACAACCTCCTGCAATACATCAATACTTTTGCCGATGCACACAATGTGAATGCTCTGCTTGGCTATTCCTTTGAGATCTTCCAGAGGAGAAACAGTTTCATAAGGGGTGTGGATTTCCCTAATGAAAACTTTCAATATGTTAGCGATGCCGCTACCATTACCAGTGCCTATGCCAATGCCCTGGACCGCAGCATCAATTCTTATTTCGGGCAATTGAGATACAATTATAATTTTAAATACATCCTTTCGTTAAGCGCCAGAATGGACGGTTCTTCAAAATTCAGCGAGGAAAACCGCTATGGATTTTTCCCGGCGGCATCGGTCGCCTGGCGGATGCACGAGGAAGCGTTTTTCCGTCAAACCTTTGACTTTTTTGATGAGTTCAGGCTGAGGGTCAGTTATGGTTTGACCGGAAATGACGGAATTCCCGACTATGCTTTCATGTCATTATTCCGTGGAGGACTTAATTACATGGGCCAGTCAGGTATTGCCCCGGTCCAGTTGCCCAATCCTGACCTGAAATGGGAAACCACCACGCAGTTCAATGCCGGAATGAATTTCGCATTAATGGGAGAAAGGATCGATGTTACTTTTGACTATTATAACAATCATACCAAAGATCTTTTGTTCAGCCGCCCGGTTTCAATTACCTCCGGTTTTTCCAGCATTACCTCCAATATCGGGGAGCTTGAAAACCGGGGAGTTGAAGTTACTTTAAAAACCGTAAACCTTGAAACCAATGATTTTCAATGGACCTCCAACCTCAACTTCAGCCGGAACCGCAATAAGGTTTTGTCTTTGTATAGAGACCAGCCCCTGGATAACCTGGGAAGGGCCAGTAACAGTGTCCGGGTTGGCGAACCCATCGGTATCTTTTATGGTTACAAAAGCTATGGGGTGGACCCCACTACCGGTGATATTGTCTTTTCCCAGGAGCGCATGAAAATTGGTGATCCCAACCCCGACTTTACCGGCGGTTTTACCAATAACTTTTTTTATGGACCTTTTGAGCTAAATATTTTTCTGCAGTTTTCTTATGGAAATGATATTTATAACGGCAGCCTGATGTTTATTGAAAGCATGAAAGGTGAAGACAACCAAACCACCCGCATATTGGATCGCTGGCGCGAACCCGGCGACATTACTTATATGCCCAGAGCCACCACAGCAGACCCCAATCTGAACAACCGCATTTCATCCAGATTTATTGAAGACGGTTCATACCTCAGGATTAAAAACCTGACCCTGGGCTATAACTTAAGCCCCGGGGCCGTGGAAAGAATCGGAATAAGAAATGCCAGGGTCTATGTTACGGGTCAAAACCTGCTGACTTTTACCAATTACACCGGTATGGACCCCGAAGTGAACTATGCCGGGGATGCCAACCTGATCAGGGGTACCGACTTCTTTACCTACCCCCAGACCCGTTCGATTTCTGTAGGCATTAATGTTGGACTTTAAAAACCAGAGAAAATGAAAAAATCAATCATATTATTTGCACTATTAATTTGGGGATTATCTGCTTGTGAAGATTTGCTGGATACACAGCCTTATCACAGCATTCCATCAAATGAAGCCATTACCGATGCCAAAGATGTAGCCCGGGCCATAAACGGTTGCTATTCGGCTATGCAAAGCGTTGGCTATTATGCCCGTCACTATATCATTTTTGGAGACCTGGCCGCTGATAATCTCCGATGGACCGGTACCCACGACGGTTACGACCAGGTTAACAACAATAACATTCTTGCCGACAACGTATATGTAGAAAGTATTTGGTCGAGTATCTACATTGCCTTAAACCGGGTGAACAATACCCTTGCGGCAATTCCGGGTATTGATCCTGAGTTGATGGACGACACCAGTAAAAACCGGGCGATGGCCGAATTAAGATTTTTAAGGGCCCTGCATCACTACAACCTGATGAGGTTGTTTGGCCCTATCCCGATAAGAACAATGCCGGCAACAGCAGCAGATGCAGACCTGAACATTCCGCGGGAAAGTTTAGAAACGGTGCTGGACCAGGTTTATGACGATCTTGACTATGCAATGGAACACATGACAGAACAAATTATCCAGGGAAGGGCCTCCAAAGCCGCAGCTCAGGCCCTGAAGGCAAGGGTTTCCCTGCATGATTATTTTATTGGAGGAAATTCTTCCAGGCTTGACGAGGCCATCTCCCATGCTTCTGCCGTAATAAATGATTACGGCCTGGGGCTGGATCCTGATTTTGCCAATCTTTTTTCCGATGGGGGTAGCAATGAATCTGTTTTTGAGCTTGCATTTAACGAACAGGAAGACAATCGCCTTAGCTTCTATTTCTTTCCCACAGCTTTGTCGGGACGTTATGAGGTAGCGCCTCCACAGGAATTCATTGACTCCTTTTCTGAAGACGACCTCAGAAAGGACGTTTCTATCGGTTTTGAAGGAGATGACCCTTTTGGCAATAAATATACCGACATACAAACCGGAACCGATAACGTTTATATCTTCCGCCTGGCCGAAATGCACCTGATCAGGGCAGAAGCCATGATACTGAAAGAAGATGCCGACCTGGACCAGATCCGTGAAGACATCAATGCCATCCGTGAAAGGGCCGGACTTTTGCCGGTTACTACCTCCAATTACCCGGCTTTGCTCCAGGAAGTGGAAGTTCAACGACAAAAAGAATTTGCCTTTGAAGGACATCGCTGGTTTGACCTTGTCCGCACCAGCCGGGCAATAGAGGTTCTGGAGAATGTAACCAGTGAAAACCAGCTTCTGTTCCCCATTCCTTTATCCGAAATCCTTGCAAATGACCATGAAGGAATGTACCAGAATGAAGGTTATTAATCTGTAAACTTCGAAAAAAATGAAAATGATGAAAAAAATAAAAGCCAATTTTGGATTGTTGTCCGTTTTTCTGGCAATGACCGTCGCAGTGGTTTCCTGCGATGACAATGACTTCCCCGTGCCTGATGCCAGCACACAGGCTTACTTTACCTACGAAATTGACACCCTTACCAATGAACAAACCGGGGTAATCACCTTCGGGGTGCAGTTTTACAACGAATCTCTTAATGCCACAGGCTATCACTGGGATTTTGGCAATGGAGAAGAATCCACCGAAGAAAACCCATATGTGATTTATGAAGAATACGGGCAATACCGGGTAACCCTGACCGTGGACAGCGAAAAAGACCTGCATTACAACAAGCTGGAGCATTCCACAACCCTTACCCTGGTTATAGGCGCAGTACCCGTTCCTTTTCTGGAGGATTTTTCTTCAGAAGAAGATATCCCGGAACAGTTTACGGTATGGGATCTTGACGGTGACGGACATACCTGGTTCTACCAACCCGATGAGGAAGAATACGGCCCAATCGTAAGAAGTGCCTCCTGGGATTCGCAAGACGGGGCCCTGACCCCGGATAACTGGCTGATCACCCCATTACTGGATGCCAGTGCCGTTGGCGAGGGAGAATCCCTGAAACTCCGCTATCATGTCGGTGTGACTGCATCGGGTGAAGAGTTCAGACAGGAAAACTACGGCATCTTTATCTCCAGCGGAGAACTGGAGGTGGAGGATTTTGAAAAGATCTTTGATGAAAGATTTACCGAGGATACCCCAAACTGGACCGCTTTCGAAAGGGTGCTCGACATCTCTGAATACAAAGGCGAGCAGATCTATATCGCCATCAGGCATTATGATGTTACTGATATGTTTCAGCTCTTTATTACCGATATTGAAGTATTTGCAGAATAATTAAAAAACCGAACCGCAGGAACCAGGGCCGGCCTGGTTCCTGCTTTTTTTTAGAAAAGTCAAATGATGATCCAGAAAATATTAATCTTTTTTTTCGCACCCCTGCTTTTTCTGTCCTGCCAGCAGGTTAACCAACCAGAAAATCATCAACAAGACCCGCCCCAGGGGTCTTTGTTTATTATAGGGGGAGGTCACCGCTCCCTGGAGTTGATGGACCGGCTTTCAGCGGAAGCCGGGATTTATGAGGGCGGAGATGTGGTGATACTGCCCATGTCGAGCTCGGTACCGGATTCGGCCATTATCTGGTCGTCCGAATCTTTCCTGGAACTGGGCATAGAACTGGAGCGCATCAAGGGATACAACTTTGAACCGGAGCAGGAGCCAAAAGAAGAATGGATTAACGTTATGAGAAAGGCAAAGTTGATCTACATCAGCGGAGGCGACCAGAACCGTTTTATGGACATTGTAAGAGACACCCCCATTTTTGATGCCATCCATCATGCCTATCAGCAAGGTGCCATGATTGCCGGCACCAGCGCCGGGGCTGCCGTAATGAGTGAAAAAATGATCACGGGTGATGAACTGCGCTATGAAGAGTACCGCTCCACATTCCGCACCATTGAGTCGGAAAATATTGAAATTGCCGATGGCCTGGGCCTGCTGACAACAGCCATCATTGACCAGCACTTTGTATGGCGGAGCCGTCATAACAGGTTAATCAGTGCGGTGATCGAGTATCCCCACCTTCCGGGTATCGGCATTGATGAGTCTACCGCAATCCTGGTCAGAGGTGATTCCGCCGAAGTGGTCGGGATATCCCAGGTGCTGGTTTATCGCAATCCCGATCGGTCAGCCCTCACCCAAGAACATAAACTGGGGGCTAAAAATTTGCGCCTGGATATTTATCTGCCCGGAGAAACGTTTTCCATAAAATAACACCCAATAAAGCTTTTACTGCATGTTAAAAAAAGTTCCGCACACCTATGTTATTGTTTTCGGGATTATTGTCATTGCCGCTATTTTAACCTGGTTCATCCCTCCGGGGCAATACATCGAAGAAACAATAGTGGTTGACGGTAAGGAGCATTCCAGCATGGTGTTCTATTTTGAGGAAGATCTTCCCGAACCCTACCAAACCACCGTTGACAGCCAGGTTCAAACCTGGCAGGTGTTATCGGCACTTTTCAATGGATTTGTCCGCCAGTCCAACATCATCGTTTTTATTCTGATGATTGGCGGGGCTTTCTGGATCATGAACCAAACCAAGGCAATAGATGTTGGGATACTTTCCTTTCTTAAATATGCCCGAAAGCTTGAAAAAAACCGTTTCCTGAAAAAAATCGGGGTGGACAACATCATCATTGTGATGATCATGTTGCTCTTCAGTGCCTTTGGAGCAATTTTTGGCATGAGTGAAGAAACCATTGCCTTTGTGATAATCCTGATACCTTTGGCTATTTCCATGGGGTACGACTCCATCACCGGTGTGTGCATGGTATATATTGCCGCCCACCTGGGCTTTGCCGGAGCCATCCTGAACCCTTTCACCATTGGCATTGCCCAGGGTCTGGCTGATTTGCCGCTTTTTTCAGGGATTGAATACCGGCTGTTTGCCTGGCTGGTAATCAATGTGGTGGGTATTGCCTTTGTCCTCAGGTATGTAGCCAAAGTAAGGAAAAACCCCAGGTCTTCCATCATGTATGAGGAAGACAGCTACTGGAGAAAACGCGAATCCTCCGATCCGGAGAATGTTTCCTATTATACCCCAAAGATGGCCTGGATCGTTTACGGTTTTATCATTCTTGTACTGACGGTTTTTTCTGTCTTTTACCCGGTAACTACATTAACCATAGGCGCTTCATCCTTTACCACAACCATATTGCCGGTGGCCACAGCAATTTTTGCCCTGGCAGGCTATTTCACTCTTAAAAAGTCTGTACACTTTTTTGTGTTGTTGCTGCTGGCCTATACCATTCTTTTCCTGATTGTTGGGGTGATGGGCTATGGGTGGTATGTTATGGAAATAGCCACCCTTTTCCTCGGAATGGGCATTGCCGCAGGACTTTCCATCAACAAATCGGCTAACGACATCGCCAATTCCTTTCTTGACGGAGTAAAAGACATCATGTCGGCAGCCATCATTGTAGGCCTGGCCGGCGGGATTATCGTTGTGCTGGAAGACGGTGGCATTATCGACACCATTTTGTATGGTTTGTCCCGTACCCTTGGGCAATTTGGCAATGTGGCCTCCGTTGGGGTCATGTATGTTATTCAAACCATTGTGAATATCGTAATTCCCTCAGGTTCGGCCAAAGCAGCCATTACCATGCCCATCATGGCACCTTTCAGCGACCTGATCGGGATTTCACGACAGGCTACCGTTATGGCCTTCCAGTTTGGAGACGGCTTTACCAACATGATCACCCCAACTTCCGGGGTACTTATTGCGGTATTGGGCGTGGCCCGCATCCCCTATCACAAATGGGTCAAATGGGTTTGGCCCCTGATCGTGATCATGATACTGCTGGGATTTCTTTTGCTGATCCCCACGGTAACCATGGATCTTAGCGGTTTCTAAGGAGGCCGGCTTAATCGGTTGACAATACCAGGTACCGAGAAGTACTCCAGAATTTTTCAGGATTCAGGATCTTCAGTTGCAGTGTTTCCCCATCATGCTGCCACTTCCAGCTCCCTGAAGGATGGACGGTAATGAACTCCGGATTTTGGCCCTTGATAATGATTTCCCTGGTAAGAATCATATCAATACGGGTAAAGAAGTCGTCCTGAAAGTCCGGCCTGAGGCGATGGATCCGCCCTATGCCCAGTAAACCGCCTTCGGGGTTGATGATGCCCTGATCGCGAAGTTCCCTCTGTGTTCCCATAACAAAAAAAGCAGTGTTGAGTTCCAGGGTTTTTTCATCAATAACCCTGTCTTTTCGGCGCGATAGAAGATGGAGGGTGTCAACCGTGGCTGTTAGTAATTCCACCCTCAGATTAAGATGACCGAGCTCATCCCGCAATATTTGTATTTCCATTTCTTTATCCTCCAGCTGGTAGTGAAGCCTTCGCACCATACGCTCAAACTCTTCAATCCGGATATTGGATTGGCTTAACTCCGAATGCAGAGAGTTCATCAACCGGCGGTTCTTCTCCATGAGTTCACCGATCTGGCGTATGTCTTCATTTATGTTTTCAACAAGTTCCTGCTGTATTTCCAAACCTTTCCCTGCTTCCAGGGAAATGGCATCTCCCTTTTGCCTAATGGCCTGCAGGTTTTCTTCAATCTCATTGAGGGTGCCAATGAATTGATTCAGGTTGTTTTCTTTCTCTTCAAGCTGTAGCTGCAAAAGGGCTTTTTCCTGCCTGAGGCGTTCTGCCTCTTCATGGTTTTGACCGCAGGAAGCCAGCAGTATTATGGCAATGGTTACCGTGAAAAAGGATCTCATGCTGATTGGGAATAAATTACAAAATGGCAGTTCTCAAAGGCTTGCCCTGAAAAAACAGTTTTTTAAAAACGAAAGATATGGCAATTTATTCAATATTGCAAGCACTCTCCCGGGGGAAAAGAAAGCCTAATTTTTGAGTATCTTCCTGGAAACAACCTGACCATTGGCCTCAATTTTCAGGAAATACACGCCGGATGGAAGATTACCCAATGATAAGCCGGTCTCAAATTTCCCCGAAAAATCTTCACGGGATGCTGAAAACAGTGTATTCCCGGTCAAGCCAATGAGCCTGACATCCACCCTTCCTGGTTTTTCAACCAAAAAGCGAACCTGCAGGAGATCTTTTACGGGGTTGGGAAATACTTCCAAACCGCTGATGATCTCTGGTTCATGGATTCCTGTGGTTACCGAAACCTTAAAGGTTCTTTCCCATTCACAATTATCGGCATCAGTGATCAACACAGTATAATCGCCGGGATAAAGTCCATGAATTTCCTGCGTGGTTGAAGCTTCCGGGTCATCCCATAAAAAGGTGTAGGGCGGTTCTCCTCCGTCAAGTTCCACCAAAACAATGCTCCCGTCATTTTCATCCATCCCGGTAGCATCGGTGATCTCCGCATCAACAAAAAGCCATGGGCAGTCTCCTTCACCCACATTAAACCGGACCATGGGCCAGCGAACATCCGGATAAACAGCATACCACTGATCGATGAACATGTACCAGATATTGGAAGGCTGGTAAGAGGCCGGACCGGTACCTATAAAAATGGTTGGTGTTCCCCCGAATTGCTGAAAGGCCGCAAGGTATTGCCTTGGCAAACCTTCAAGGGGCCCGTCCAGGTAATATCCACCGATTTCAGGCATCTCCTGATCTTTTTGCAGGTTGCTTATCTCATCTCCTTTACCATTGGCAGGATGCAAAGGCAGGGTGACCGAAACCGGTGCCTCACCGGTTTGTTCCGGAATATCTTCTGCCGTTATGGTATAAAGTTCCGATGCACCCAGGGTGATGGCATCCAGTTCTTCGGTGATCTCATACAGCACCACCCTAACCTCACGGCCCACAACTCCCGGTTGGTTCAAAGAAGAGAGTACAAAAGAAACAGAGCCCGGTTGGGCCGGCTGCGGTACCTCATACATCAGGGCCATAATATAGGCTTCTCCGGTGCCGGCGTGGGCTCCACCGGTAAGCAGATCATTGTCACGGGCATAAACCGAATCGGTAATAAAAAAGGAATCCTCAAAAATGTTGTTCTCAGGATGCTCATCTTCCTGGTCCTGGTTTACGGTAAAAACCACCTCATATTGCCCTTTTTCCTGCGGAAGAAAGGTTTCCGGGATAATTACCGTATCATGAAAAAGATAAGGGGCGTCAAAAACATCACTTTGGGCTGAAAACAATCCATCATTGATATCCACTTCCAAAAAGGCATTGGTCTGTGTTGCAGACCCCAGGTTTTGAATGACTCCTTTAAACCGGAAAGGTAAAACCTGCAATTCCGGCATGCTATGATACAGCCCGGTTTTCACCCTTTCAATGGCCAGATCGTTTTCGGTCATGGACTTAATGGCTAAATCGTCCACCTGCCAGAAATACCAATGACTTCCCCTGAAATGAAATCGGAGGTATACCTCATTGGCCCCTCCGGCTACCTCGGAAATATTGATTTGCTCTATCAGAGGATTGGGAGAATATTGGTTGACACCCACATTTCCTTTTACGTCCCATTCCGTCCAGTTTTCGCCGTCTGTACTCACACCAACCAAAAGTTCGGCACCGCTGAAATAGCGGAAGAAATGATAAAATTCGAGGATCACATACTGATGATCGCTCAGATTGATGGCAGGGCTTTGAATATAGGCATCGGGTACAATGGGGTTTCCCGGCTCATAAGGGGTGTTGATCAGATCTGCATCCAGGATCATAAAACCGTCTTCGGCAGAAGGTGAATTGATCGGAAGGCCTTCACCAGAAAACTGACCCTGCGAGCCATTGAAGGTATGCTCCCACCCACCATGACCGGCCAAATCCACAAAATCCCAATCCTGGGAGGAAGTTTCTGAAAAACTTTCCTGCCAGATCACTTCATCCCCGGATTTATAGGATGGAGCCTGGAAAGCCATTGTTTCTTCCAGTACTACACTTTTAAACCTTTCTGGGACAATGGCTCTTTTATCCTGTGCATCGACAGAAAAAACAACGGCAAAAAAAAGCAGCAGGGTGGAGAAACAGGTAAAGTTGCTTTGCTTGGAGTTCATGGTAATATTATTGATTGTTAATTTTGGCCAAATATACTTTTTTATGCCTTAAAAACCAATAAAAATACAACAAAGCACCTGCAAAATAATTTATCCGGAACTTCGGGTGCGGTTTTAAAATTATTTTTCCATTGCTTTTTCAAGGCATTCCCACATGCGTTCTGCAGTCTTTTCCCAGGAGAATCGCTCTCTTTGGGTTCTGCCTTTTTCAATAAGGGTATTTCTTAACGCCGGTTCTGCGGTTATTTTCTGCATGGCATTTGCGATAGACTGCACCGAGCCCGGATCCACAAGCAAGGCTGCACCTCCTGCAACTTCAGGCATACTGGTAACATTGGAAGTAATTACCGGCACATCGCAGTTCATTGCTTCCAGAATAGGAATACCGAAGCCTTCAAAATGCGAAACCAGAAGCAAGGCGGTAGACCCCCCGATCACATCTCTCAATTCTTCTTCATATAACCTGCCAACAAAAATCACATCATCCTTGCTGTTCATAGAAGTGTAAATCTTTTTGGAAAGAAGAGACCCAAACATGGGTTCGCCCACGATCACCAGCTTATGCCCGCCATTGTCAGATTTTTTGAACTGCTCAAAAGCCTGAAGCATGCGGTCAATGTTTTTTCGTTTGTGCAAAGAACCCACATAAACAAAATAAGGAAAGCCTCTTGCATACTTTTCCCTGATTTCACCCATGCGTCCTTTTTCAACAGGCCTGAATATTTCATTTACCCCGTTATATACCACATCAATTTTTTCAGCAGGATAACCAAAGGTTTTGATAATGTCCTTTTTAGAGTACTCAGAAACAGTGGCGATTCGTTCGGAAATTTTGGCGTATTTCGGAAAGAAGCCGGTGTAATATTTTCTTGACAAGAAAGGAAGATAATGCGGGTGATGCATGAAATTCAGATCATGAAAAACAGGAACCTGTTTACCGGAGTAAGCCAGGGACAAAAGCCCGTCAGGAGATACAAACAAATCGGGTTTGGTTTTGCCGAGATAGCGGGGAAGAGATTGTTCAAAAAACAAATAGTAAAGCAAGGGATGACGGGCCTGTGGGAAAAGCACCACCGGTTTTACGTTATCGGCAAAAATAAACTCCGGATTGTATTGACGGTCAAAAATAAAATGGAATTCACATTCAGGATGATTTTTTACCATCTTTTTGAATGTTTGACAGGTAAACCATCCTATCCCCTCAAGCTTTCCAGACAACAACAGCCGGGTATTAACCGCAATTCTCAAAACCTTAATTCTTTAAAATGTGATTTCCTGTTTCTAAATAAATTCAGGCCCTTACCAAACAGGCAAAAATAGGGAAATGATCCAAAAAACACCAAAAAATATTTCGGCTAAAATAAAACCTTTTATCTTTTCAGCGAATTGCTTGTTGGAGAAAGGCTTTGCAGACGAAGTATTTATTTTGTTAATTTTGGGATGCCAATTATTAAAACATGTCGAACTTAAAGAAAAATTGAAGATGTCAGGAAAATTATTGAAGCATATTGAGCCGGGTGTATTGACAGGAAAAGATGTAAATGAACTTTACCGTGTGGCCAGGGAACATAAATTTGCCCTTCCGGCAGTGAATGTAGTGGGAACCAATTCAGTAAATGCCGTGCTGGAGGCAGCCCGGGAGGCGAGCTCACCGGTTATCATACAATTCTCCAATGGGGGCGCCCAGTTTTTTGCGGGCAAATCCCTTTCCAACGAAAATCAGAAAGCCGCCATTGCAGGGGCTGTTTCAGGAGCCCATCACGTGGCAATGATGGCCAAAGAATATGAAGTCAGGGTTGTTTTGCATACCGACCATGCCGCAAAAAAACTACTTCCCTGGATCGATGGGTTAATAAAAGCCAGTGAAGAAAACTTCAAAACTCATGGAAAGCCCCTTTTCAGCTCCCATATGCTCGACCTATCGGAAGAAACCCTTGAAGACAATATCGCCATCAGTAAAAAATACCTGGAGCGAATGAGTAAAGTTGGGATGTCCCTGGAAGTAGAACTGGGCGTTACAGGCGGTGAAGAAGACGGAGTAGACCATTCCGACATTGACAGCTCAAAGCTTTACACCCAGCCCGAGGAAGTTGCCGCTATGTACGAATCCCTGATGGAGGTTTCCGATCAGTTTACCATTGCTGCGGCTTTTGGCAATGTACATGGGGTCTATAAACCGGGCAATGTCAAACTCCAGCCGGTGATCCTTAAAAACTCACAAAAGCATATTGAGGAAAGCTTTCAGACCAAACCCAATCCGGTTAATTTCGTTTTTCACGGGGGAAGCGGTTCCTCCAGGGAAGAAATTCGCGAATCCATTGATTATGGAGTGATCAAAATGAATATTGACACCGATACCCAATGGGCCTTCTGGGAAGGAATAAAAAACTATTACAAAAAAAATGAAGCCCATCTTCAGGGCCAGATCGGCAATCCCGAAGGCGAAGAAAAGCCCAATAAAAAGTTTTATGACCCCAGGGCCTGGCTAAGGGCAGGTGAAGAAACCATGAAAGAGCGATTGAAGCTTGCTTTCGAAGACCTGAATGCTTTGGATAAAAACTAAGCTTTTATGGCTTTGATTTTAAAAGAGGCTTTTGTATGGTTACGAATGCCTCTTTTTTTCTGGGTAAAAGAAATTTAGTTTTTTCCCGTTAGATAAATAAACCTTTGCTCATATGAAGCATCCATGATTAACTTTAACCACACATGAGGATGATTATCCGGGAAACAGAACGTCATCCAATAAAGGAAAGTTAATTGTGATATTCTCCCGCATAGGCGGGACAGGCATATGACCTATTTAATCAAATTATAAACACATGAAAATTAATTTGTTTTTACTGATCCTTCTTTTACCATTTGCGGCTTTTGCTGATGAACTCCCTGTAGAAGTTGAAGAACTTTGCCTGATAGAAGAAGAGGTAAAACTTTATGAGAAAATTAACGCTTACCGTAATGAAAAAGGGAAACACCCCATTCCCCTTTCATTTAACCTCACTCTGGTGGCACAGGCACACGCCATAGATCTTTTTGAAAACAAACCCTATGATGACCAATGTAACATGCACAGCTGGTCGGGCAGCGGGCCTTGGAGTAAATGTTGTTACACTCCGGATCACAGCAACCCCCATTGTATGTGGGACAAACCGGTGGAGATATCCGGCTACCCGGGCAGGGGTTATGAAATCGTATACAGTTACTGGCCCGTTTCCTCATCCGTACCCCTGGCAAAAGAAGCCCTGGAAGCCTGGCAGTTAAGCCCGGGCCATAACAATACCATCATCAATGCAGGAGTGTTTACCCAGGCCAACTGGGAAGCTATGGGAGTGGGAATTTACGGAGGCTATGTGGTGGTTTGGTTCGGTGAGGAAGCCGATCCTGAAGGACCTCCTCCCTATTGCGAAGATTAACCGGGGTTTAATCAAATTCCGGAAAGTTGATCCGGTCAACAACAATATATGCTCCCTGGTAATCTTTCTTGATTTTTTCCAGAAAGCGGCGGGCGTCAAGGCGGGTTCTAAAATCCCCGACTCTTAGCTTGAAATAAGGTTCATCCCAGTCAACATAGGTATTTACATCCGGGTATTTCTTTTCAAATTCTGCCCTGCTGCGTTGCGTGCGAAGACGGGCCTGGTTGCCCGAGTCCATGTAAATCTGTACCCGGAACCCGGCTATACCACGCTCGCGGGAAATGGCCTCCTGATGGGTATCAAGCAACCAATCAATTTTTTCATCCTGAACCACATTCGCCTTTAACGTATCCCGGAAGGTTTTCTTTTCTTCGGTTTTCTGCTTCTCCCCTTCAGGGCTAATCAAAGGTCCCTGGGAGTAAACAGGAAAAACAAAAATCAAGGCAATTAAAAAAACAATAAGGTGTTTCATACCCACGACAATATTTGATAATTGGTCTTTCCAGCAATTTGTATTATGAGATCCCTTCAACCCTTAAAGACAAAGCCTTTTGGGAAAAAGGAAAAACCGGCAATTTTTTGCTTTGGTAAATTTACCAAAAACCATTCCTTAAACGAAAAAATATCCCTTGATATTTTTCTGAATTAATAGGCTCTGGCAAAAATAACCCTTTGTTTTGAAGGCTTTCCGGAGTAAACACAGGTTCCTGTTTCTTTTTCTGCATTCAGGAGAATACAACGTATGGTCGCTTTGGTTTCCTCTTTGATCTTTTGTTCGGTCTCGGCAGTTCCGTCCCAGTGCGCACTGATAAATCCTCCTTTTTCGTCAAGCACCTCTTTGAATTCTTCCCAGGTATTTACCGGAAAAGTATTTTTTTCCCTGAAGGAAAGCGCTTTCTGATAAAGATTTTGCTGAATGTCGTTTAACAAGGTTTCAATCTTGTCCTCCACTCCCTCCATGGAATAAATTTCCTTTTGAAGGGTGTCTCTCCTGGCAACTTCAAGGGTTCCATTTTCCACATCACGGGGGCCAATGGCAATCCTGACCGGAACGCCTTTGAATTCATATTCGCTGAATTTCCAGCCTGGTTTATAGGTATCGCGGTCGTCCAGTTTCACGCTGAAGGCTTTTTTCTCAAGATTTACTTTTATCTCGCGGGCTTTGGCGCAAACCGTTTCGTATTGTTCGTTGTTTTTATAAATTGGTACAATGGCTATTTGTATGGGTGCAAGTTTTGGTGGCAATACCAGGCCATGATCATCGGAGTGAGCCATGATGAGGGCTCCGACAAGGCGGGTGGAAACACCCCAGGAAGTGGCCCAGACATAATCCAGCTTACCTTCTTTACTGGCAAACTTCACATCAAAAGCCTTGGCAAAGTTCTGTCCCAGAAAATGTGAGGTGCCCGCCTGCAAGGCTTTTCCATCCTGCATGAGGGCTTCTATACAAAAAGTTTCTTCTGCCCCGGCAAAACGTTCATTTTCAGACTTTAGTCCTTTCAATACCGGAATGGCCATAAAGTTTTCCGCAAAATCTGCATAAACATCCAGCATCTGGTAGGTTTCATCAAGGGCTTCCTGTTTGGTGGCATGGGCCGTATGGCCTTCCTGCCATAAAAATTCTGCTGTGCGCAAAAACATGCGGGTACGCATTTCCCACCTCACCACGTTTGCCCACTGGTTTACCAGAACGGGCAAATCACGGTAAGACTGTATCCAGTTGCGATAAGTGTCCCAGATAATGGTTTCTGAAGTGGGGCGAATAATCAGTTCTTCTTCCAGTTTGGCTGTTTCGTCAACCACCACACCTTTTCCATCGGGGGCGTTTTTCAGCCGGTAATGGGTCACAACGGCACATTCCTTGGCAAAACCTTCAACGTGGGCGGCTTCTTTGCTAAAAAATGACTTTGGTATAAAAATTGGGAAATAAGCATTGGAATGGCCAGTATCCTTAAACATCTTATCAAGCGCAGCCTGCATTTTTTCCCAAATGGCGTAACCATAGGGTTTAATAACCATGCACCCCCTTACGGCCGAATTCTCGGCAAGACCGGCGCGCTGAACGATATCGTTGTACCATTTGGAGTAATTGTCTTCGCGGGTGGAAAAATCTTTGGCCATAATCAGCTTTGGTATAATATTTGCAATTTTTAACAATACTAAGAATCGCGCAAATTTAACAAAAAACTATGAAAACCAATGTTACTTGTTAACTTTGCCATTAACCCAACCAAGGAGGAAATAGTTATGAAAACACTCGCAAAAATTTTCGGCTTAGTACTCGTAATAGCAGTGTTGGCAGGTTGTTCAACAACCTATCACGCTTCAAACGATTACGACGACATTTACTATACACCCGAGGTGGTAAGGGGAAAGTCTGATAAAGGCACAACCCAGGGTCAGGCAACCGTAGTTGAAACTTCAGCCCAGGAGGTCAGAAGCGATCAATATGGTTATGGCCATGATGATGCTGATTATGTTTATTATGAGGAAGAATATTATTACCAGGATGAAAATAATAACCAGCAGGCGGATGAGACTGAAACCTACTACGATGAAGAAGGGAATGTATACGTAAGTAATTATTATTATGGAGATTATTATGATTTCTCCTACTCATCCAGGATTAGAAGGTTTCACAGGCCTTATGCAACTTTTGGGTATTATTCTCCCATGTATACCAACCTTTACTGGTATACCCATAATCCCTATCATTATGGGGTAAGTATTTACCTCGGTTACGGAGCAGTTCCCTTTTATTCTCCTTATTATTACTGGAGTGGCCCCTATTGGAGGCATTGGGGATGGCACCGCCCGTTTTATTCCTGGCATCCGTTCTATGGACATCACATGTTTGCCCCCTCACCATTTTATTTTGGCGGTGGCTACTTTTTGGGATACCATCATGGATATTATCATGGCTATTGGGGACATCCCTACTACTACCAATATGTTTACAACAGTTTCGATCCCAATAACTACTATTACGGTCCCCGTGGCGGAACCGGAACCACCATTGCAGGAAGAGGGGGTGGCCGGCCTGCAGAAACCTTTGCAGATACCTATGAGGCCCGCACCCGCAGAACCTCATCCGGAGGTCGTGAAGTAATTGCCATGAAGGATAATGAAGTGGATCAGGTCAGAAGAGCGGCCAGGGAAGAAAGCAGGCCTACAGAAGCTACCAGGACTGTGGAAAGGACTCCCGCTGCAGGTGAACAGGCGGCTCAACCGGCAGCAAGGCCACAACGTCAGCCAGAACAGGCCAGACCCTCAAGGCCTGAACGCCAGCCTGAGCAAGCCAGGCCTTCTACAAGGCCCCAAACCCCAAGAAGTGTTCAGCCCTCCAGAAGGCCTTCGGATTACCAGGCTCCTTCCAGGGAACAATACGAACGTCCTCAAGGTGAAAGGTATACCAGGCCAAGGAGTGCCCCTTCGGGACCTCCCCGTGAAAGTGACGGAAACTACAGCCGTCCGCGTACTTACACGCCTCCAAGCTACCAGCAGCCAAAATCAAATGAGCAATACAGGAGCCCGCAGAGCGGACGCTCGCCTTCGGTAAGCCCGCCTAGCAGAGACACTCAACGTCAGGGTGAGCAGGCAAGCCCATCACGCCAGGAGCAAAGGCCGCAGGCAAGGCCTCAGCCTCGACAAACCAGGCCGCAGGCAAGGCCACAATCTCCTCCCAGACAGCAAAGAGGGACCCCAAGTTATTCTCCTCCAAGCAGGTCTTCTGGTAGCGATAGCAGGCCAAGTGCAAGGCCTTCCAGCAGTCCCTCCAGAAATTCCGGCGTAAGGCCTGCCAGAGGCAGCAGCAATACAAGGAGTACACCAAGGGTTAGCTCTCCCCCTAGTAGAAGCTCCGGAGGCAGCAGCCCCGCAAGGTCTTCCGGCAGCAGCTCCGGAAGCAGCAGCAACAGCAGAAGAAGATAAAAAGTGTTGATTTCATAATCATTTCCCTTTTGAGGAAAAGCCTCCCGGTATATTACAGATTTTCTTTTACCGGGAGGTTTTTTAATAAAAATTGAAACCGCAAAATGCCGGAGCCCTGGAAGCAAACGTATTACTCTAATTAAAAAGTTAACGGAATTTTAATGACCAAAAATGCATATTATGAAAAAGCTCGCGATAATTTTTTTGATCTCTATCCTTTCAGCAGGTTCGCTTTTTTCCCAAAGCGAAATGGATGCTTTCCGTTTCTCTCATATTGAACCCGGCGGAACGGCCAGATTCACTGCCATGGGAGGCGCTTTTACCGCTTTGGGCGGGGACTTTGGCTCTTTCAGCACCAACCCTGCAGGAATCGGCATATTCCGGCGATCGGAGTTCTCAATAACCCCTACTTTGGGCTACAACCTGGTCAATTCCACTTATTATGGCACCACCGAAGAGGACATGAAATATGATTTCAACCTGAATAACGTTGGTGTTGTTTTTTCCTTCCCTATCGGCAGTCAGACCGATGAAGGGGGATGGCGCTATTTTAATATTGGGTTTGGTATGAACCGGCACAATAATTTTAACAGCCGTTGGATCGCAGAAGGGTTCAACCCTGAAAGCTCCTTAATGACAGATTTTCTCCAGCAGGCAACCGCCGAGGGTATTGACAACCTCGATAAGTTTTCTACCGGCCTGGCTTATGATACCTGGTTGCTCGGCGAAGAAAACGGAGAGTTTTTTGTGGATATGCCCGATGGGCGTGTGCTTCAAAGACAGGAAACCAGCACTTCCGGCTCCATTCGTGAAATGGTGCTTACGGCCGGAGCAAATTTCGATAACCGCATTTACCTCGGTGCCTCAGTTGGGTTTCCCTCTGTAAGGTACGAGGAAGAAACACAATACAGAGAAACCGACCCTGAAGGACAAAGTGAGGTTTTTAATTCACTGACCTATACCAACCGTCTGACGACAAGGGGGTCAGGATATAACTTTAAGTTTGGTGCCATTGTATGGCTCACCGAAATGATCCGTGTAGGCGGTGCCATCCACACCCCAACATTCTATGATTTGGATGATAGTTATCGTGCCAGCATGCGTTCCGACCTGAACCTGGATTATACCAGCAATTTTGCAGAGTCCCCCCGCGGAAGATTTAATTACGATATTAATACCCCGCTCAGGGCTATGGGAGGCCTGGGACTCGTTTTCGGAAATATGGGATTGGTAAGTTTGGACTATGAATATGCTGACTATACCAAAATGAGGCTGCGAAGCAGTGATTACATGTTTTCTGATGAAAACAGAAGCATTCGGGAAAACTTTACCCAACAGCATATTGTAAGGGTCGGAGGTGAATTGCGACTGGAACCGCTTATTTTAAGAGCCGGTTACGGCTTTTATTCCAACCCTTATGAAGAATCGGTAAATGACAGACAGCAGTCTGTTATCTCCGCCGGAATTGGGATCCGGGATGCCAATTACTCCCTGGACTTTTCATACTCCATCGCCCGCTTTGATGAAGATTTCTTTTTATATAACCCGGACCTGGTGCAGGCCGTGGAAAAACAATATTCTATCAGCGCTTTCCGGTTAACCATGGGCTGGAGGTTCTGATCATTTAAAAATTATGGGATAAAAAAAACCGGGCGTATAACCCGGTTTTTTTTATTAATCGTTTTTTTATCAGGATTCCACATTCTTGACAATATCATCGTCCACGAGAATTCTTCCACAATATTCGCAAACGATTATCTTTTTATTTAAGCGGATATCCAACTGGCGCTGAGGTGGAATTTTATTGAAGCAGCCTCCACATGCATCCCTTTCCACCGGAACAACACCTAAACCGTTGCGGGAATTTTCACGGATCCGTTCGTAAGCTGAAAGTAAGCGCTCATCAATCTGCTCTTTTTGGGTTGCAGATTTATTATTCAGGTTTTCTTCTTCTTTCTTAGTTTCTGCTACAATGTCCTCCAGTTCACTTTGCTTGACCTCCAGGTCTTTTTTCCTTTCTTCAAGCTCTTCTATAACATTTTTTACGGTTTCTTTTTTAAGCTCAATGGAGGCGTTGAACTCCTTGATCTTCTTTTCACAGAGCTGGGCCTCCAGCGACTGGTATTCAATCTCTTTGGAAAGGGAGTCATACTCGCGGTTGTTACGAACATTCATCTGCTGGGCTTCATACTTTTTGATCAGTTCCAGACAGTCTGTGATGGCGTGTTTTTTATTGGAAACTTCGGTTTCCAATTCCTCAATTTCCTGGTTTATTTTTTCTACCCTGGTTTCAAGACCTGCAATTTCATCTTCAAGGTCCTGAACTTCCAAGGGCAGCTCACCCCTGACGATCCTGATCTTGTCGACTTTACTGTCAATGGCCTGAAGAGAGTAAAGTGCCGTTAATTTTTTCCTTACGGTCATCTCCACGCTATCTTCCGGACCGGGCGCAGGAGCTGCTACCGCTGATTCTTCGGTGCCGGTGCTGGGGACTATCTTTTTGGTCTTTTCTTTTTTGCTGGTTTTTGAAGTTTTTGCCATGGGAAAATATTTTCTTTTATTTAATTGAAGCGCAAATAATTAATAATAGTGAACCGGATTGGTGTTTACTTCCGAAATTTGGAGTGCAAAGTTACTAATTTTTTTATTAACAACATCATACAATAGGTTGACGGTGAATTGTTCGGTTTCGAAATGCCCGGCATCGGCCAGCAGAATATTTTTACGGGCATCAAAAAACTGGTGGTATTTCACGTCTGCTGTTACAAAAGCCTTGGCGCCACTGGAAATGGCTTTGTCCAGCAAAAAGCTGCCAGAACCTCCGCAAACGGCCACTTTATCAATCGGCTGGCTTGTCAGCTCAGAATGCCTGATTACCGGTACCTTGAGCCTGTTTTTCAATAAATCAAGAAAGTCCCGGGCGAACAATGGCTCCTCAAGTTCCCCGATCATCCCCGAACCAACCCTGTCAAATGAATTTTCCAGGGGATAAATATCATAAGCGACCTCTTCGTATGGATGGCTCGCATGCATGGCATTCAGGATCTTTTTTTCAAGAAAAGCAGGATAAATGGTTTCAATCCTGATCTCAGGTTCAAAATGCAATTCTTTTAAATTACCAACAAAAGGGTTGGCCTGATCTCCTGCCCTGAAAGAGCCCTTGCCTTCTATATTATAACTGCAGCAATCATAGTCACCAATATGTCCTGCACCTTCTTTGAAAATTGCACCCCGGACTTTTTCTGCATGATCATTGGGACAAAAAACCACGAGCTTTTTTAATAAGCCCGATTGCTGCTCCAAAACCTGCAGGTTTTTCATTCCCAGTTTTTTGCAAAGCATCTGGTTCACACCGGTCAGCATGTTATCCAGGTTGGTGTGCACCGAAACAATGGCAATATCATGTTTAATAGCTTCAATGATTACCTCTTCGGTAAAATGTTGACCCGTAATTTTTTTCAATCCTTTAAAAATCAACGGATGGTGAGAAATAACCAGGTCACAGCTTTTTTCCCTGGCTTCTGCTATTACCTCCGGTGTTATGTCTAGGCAAACCAATCCACTGTTTATGCTGGCAGATGGTGAGCCTACCTGCAATCCTGAATTATCATAAGACTCCTGAAGGGAAAAAGGAGCTGCCTCCTCCAACATTTCCATTAACTCTTTAAGCAGCATATCAAAGTTTTTTATTTTTCCATCAAAGTTAAAAAATGAAGCATCCATTTAAAAAACATTTTAAAAGAAAAAAAATCCCTTATTCTACGGATAATTTTTCTATTCTTTTTGCCTTTTTTTGTTTCAAAGCTTCCTAAGATTCTTTGAAAAAAAAATATAAAAATAGGGTTTTTTGTATTTGTCTAAAAATTAGAAGGTTATGATTGGTAAAACCAAAACCTTTTCATAACTTTGGCACATGGGTATTTTAAGATTGCTTTTGTTTCCCTTTTGCCTGGTTTACGGATTCATCACCTGGGTACGCAACAAATTGTTCGACTGGGGGATTTTGCCGTCAAAAAGTTTTAACATACCCATTATCGGGCTGGGAAACCTGAGTACTGGCGGCACCGGTAAAACCCCCCATGTGGAATACCTGGTGCAGCTTTTGAAAGACCAATACCGTATTGCCGTTCTTAGCAGAGGATACAAACGAAAAACCAGGGGCTACCTGGAAGCGGCAAAAAATGCTACTGCAAGGGATATCGGAGATGAGCCACTTCAAATTGCCCGCAAATTTCCGGATGCATTGGTTGTGGTTTGCGAAAACCGAAGGAAAGGGATAAAGCGCATTTTAAAAGAACACCCCGAAATAAACCTTATCATACTGGACGATGCTTTTCAGCACCGCTATGTTAAACCCGGACTGAACCTGTTGCTTACAGGTTATTATAAACCTTTCTTCCGTAATTTTATCATGCCCTGTGGAAATTTGAGGGAATTTAAACGCGGAGCCATGCGGGCCGATGCCTTAGTGGTTACCAAAACCCCAAATGTTTTTTCTCCCCTTGACCGCCGGTTTTTCCTGGGCAACCTTAAGCCTTATTATGATAAACCGAACATTTTTTTTTCTTACCTGGCTTACAAAGACTGGCTTCCATTATATAAAGAAACCCCTGAAAATACAGAAACCAGTATAAAAACCATTTTTCTTTTTACGGGTATTGCCAATACCATTGCCCTTGAAGAACATCTGAAAAGGAACAGTGAAGAATTGGTGGTGAATAAATTCCCGGATCATTACCAGTTTAAGTCTTCTGACCTGATCAGGCTCAGAAGGCAATACAATAATAAATTCAGCCGCTCAAAAATCATCATTGTCACCGAAAAAGACGCCATGCGCCTTCAGCACCCCAAACTGAAAGAAATATTAAAAGAGCTGCCGGTTTATTATATTCCGGTGGAAGTGGTCTTTCATGATGAAGACAGGGAAAATTTTGAAAAACTTGTTTTTGAATTCCTCTCAAAATAAAAAATCATACCGCCCTGGCTTTCGCCGTTTACCTGAAATAAACCCGCCAATTCAGCATTCACTGTATTTCGTCAGGTTAAAGAATGGAAACTTTTTCCAGGTACTCAATGGCCATATCCAGGTAAAGAAAAATATCCGAAGGCACATCATCAACCCGGTAATCTGAGCGCTTATGTCCCAGCCGCACCACAATGGCATCCCATTCGGGGATGATAAAAATATACTGTCCCAGGATCCCCCTGAAATATGGAACCTCATAGCCTTTATGGTGCACAATCCAGAACTGGTAGCCATAATAATCCACAACATTTCCCTGGCGATCCTTCAGGTATTTTGCAGGAGAAATGGCTTCTGTAACAAAGCTTTTGCTGACAAGCTGTTTCCCTTTCCAGTTTCCGCAATTAAGCACCAGCTGGCCAAGCCTGGCAAAATCACGGGCATTGCTGTTGAAGCAGCAATAGGCCTTCTCTATTCCATTTTCGCGATCAAGGCTCCACAAGGCATCATGCATGGCACCCAGGGGTTGCCAGAGTTTTTCCGCGGCATAATCAGATATGTTGTTCCCGGTGGCTTCTTCCAGGATAAATGCAAGCAACTGTGTTGTACCGCTGGTGTATTCATATATTTCCCCCGGAGGATAATTCCATCCCAGGGGTTTCAGCAATGCTTCCAGGTCGCTGCCGTAATAAGCCTTTGTGGTCAGAGAAAAAGCCGTCGCATATTGCTCATCCCAATCCAGACCGGCGCTCATGGTGAGCAGGTGCCTGATGGTCACTTCCCCATCACGGGCAATGCCAAACCCGGGTAAAAAATCCTTAACCGGCTGATCAAGGTTTTGAATATGCCCTTCGTCATAAGCAACCCCAACCAGTAAAGCCACAATGGATTTGGCCATGGAAAAAGAGCCTGAGAGGGAGTTATGACCATATCCATCATAATATTCTTCAAAGAGAATACGACCGTTTCTTGCGATCAAAAAAGCAACGGGGTCCAGCTCGAAAAAGGAATCCAGGTGGTGCTCGGGTAGCCCAATAATATTATAGAGGCTGTCTTTTTCCCATGGCTGTTCTTCCCCGGCCATAATGGTTCGGTTATGAAAAATCCGATAATCATCAATGTCGGGGGTCTGGTGTATCAGCGCCCTGCGAAGATATCCCGGCATCACGATAATTGCCAGGGCCAGAAAAATCAACAGCCCGATCAGGAACCTTTTAGCTTTTGGGTTCATATAGGTGTGGTTTGTTTTTTTAAAATAAAATTAACCTGTTTTTAGCAAAAGATTAAAAATTTAAAAACCAGGAATGTCAGTAAAAATACAGGCAATTTAAAGCATTCCAATAACAGAACTATTGTTTTTTTAAAGGTTGCAACTTCCAATATGTCAGGGATCTCCAAGCCCATTCAAAGGGCCCGAAACGAAAATACCTTAACCAATATTGACTCCAGATTACCTGGATGATGTAGATTACAAAAGTTAAAATTATTCCCTGCCAGATGTTAACCTGACCGTATAACCCAAAACCATATCCATAAAAAATGGTGGTGCAGATGATGGTCTGGGTCAGGTAATTGGTCAAAGCCATACGTCCGGTCACTGCAATTTTTTCTGTAAGCCACCTCAGCCAGCCCCTATGAAGACAAAACACCACGAGTGAAATATAGACAAATGCCATTGAAGGACCGCCCACAGCAAAGCCTGCATTCATGTATACCTGCTCTATACCGGGCATTGTATGACTGGCAACCCGAATATAATGGGCAAGCACCCAGTTTCCAAGCAGTGCAAACGGAAGGCTGTACCAGAACAACTTTTTAAAAAAGCCGATATGTTTGCTGATATCAAAAAAATATCCTTTTCTGCCAAACAACAAACCCACAAGAAACATGGCAAGCACAAAAGGGAAGAAAGCAAAGATCCCTCCCCAGATAAAAGAATATTCGGTAAGGCGAATGGACATGATCTCTGAAAAACTTCCCTGGCTGTAAATGATTAAAGCCCTTTGGGCGAGGTTTTCAAAAAACTTTTCCTGTTCCAGGAAACCCGCCTTTATCCCTTCGGCCGCTTCAGGCACCGACATCCCCAGTTTAATAGCAGCAGCAAAAAGGGCAGAAAAGAAAACCGGCAAAAGCAAGAAAACTATTGCCCATACCATTACCGTTCGGTTGGATTTTTTGCGAAACCAGGTCATGATAAAACCAAAAAGGGCATAGATCACAAGGATATCACCATACCATAACAAAACCACGTGCAAGGCCCCAATGAGCAACAGCACCAGCAACCTGCGGCGAAATACGTTAATTACCGATTGCCCGGCTTCATCTACCTTTCGAAGGAAAAAATAAAACCCCATTCCAAAAAGCAGGGAAAAAAGCACATAGAATTTGCCATGAAAGAAAAAGTCAATAAACCACAATGCATTTTGGTTTGCCTGGTCGGTCCAGATACGCGCTTCACCCATTAGCACTGTGAAAGGGGTGTTAAAAAGCGGCATGTTTACCATCAATATCCCAAGCAAAGCAAATCCTCTCAATACATCGAGAACTAAAATCCGTCTTTGTTGATCAACAGGCTTCAACAATGGTTTTGTTTCCATTTCCGTTTAAAATGATTTTTTTTAAAAAAATTTTTCGCAAATTATGAACATTTTCTTTATCCTTTGCCAATACATCCAATTTTTTTTGGGTTTTAATTTTTTTGCTTATCCTGCCAGGCAAGGAGATGAAAGAAAACCAAAAAAGAATGAAAATCCTTCACCGGGGGGATCGTTGGGAAACAGGGGAGGGCGATAATGGACAAAAAAAAGCAGTTGACCGGAATCTGATCAACTGCCTGCTTCTTCAGAGCATTTCATCCAAAAACATTAAAACGGGAGATCGTCTTCCACGCTTTGATCGGCTTCACTGGGAGCTGAATAATCTTCTCCTGATTTGGGAGCCCCCTGATCTTCCGGCCGCCCGCCAAGGAAGTTCATCACATCACCAATTATCTCTGTGTTGTAACGTTTGTTGCCTTCCTTGTCTTCCCATTGCCGTGTACGAATCCGACCTTCCAGATAGATCAGGCTTCCTTTTTTCAGATATTTTTCGGCCAGCTCAGCCATTCCGCGCCACAAAACAATATTGTGCCACTCGGTTTGTTCTACCCGGTTGCCGTCTTTTCCCTTGAAATATTCATTGGTGGCCAAAGGGAATGAAGCTACTTTCACTCCACTGTCAAGACTGCGTACCTCGGGATCTTTTCCTAAATTCCCCACCAAAATGACCTTGTTTACTCCTGCCATACCGCTCCTTTTTTTGATTAAAAATTAAACAATAAAGTCGTTACCAATTTATGTCTTTTTTAAATAAATTGCAAGCTTTTTTAAACCAACCCTGCAAAAAAAAAGACAGATTTTTTTATTTACCCGGTTTTACAGGCTTTCCGGATCAGCTTCAGATACCTTAATGTAAGTCCGGATTTTGGCAAAGCATCAAAAGCTTCCAGATTTATTTTTCTGAAAACTTTTTCAAAGGTATTGGTTTTTGAGGGATTCAACTGCACTGCATAGAAATTTGCATGGATTTTCTGATGGGTGAGTAAATGCCTGAAAAAAACCGGTGCATGGGTAAAAGTGTAGCCCTGGCCATCGGGAAAAAACCTTTTCCACCAATCCGTACTTGTCAATTCAACAGAAGATAAAGGTTGGGAGGTTTCAAGCAAAGGCAGTTCATAAAGGTTCTTCCAGATGTCGTTTCCAATGCGTTTATAAATAAAAAACACCGGCTGCCGGTCTTTCTCCGGGTAATAGAAATAAAAATAATGGAAGTACCGCTCACGGATGGAGGTTTTTTTCTTCCGTAAAGGAAACTCATGCACCTTTTTTTGCAGGAATGCCAGGCACTCCCGGTTAAACAGGCATTCATGGCAAAGCGGATTAACAGGCTTACACACCAGGGCCCCAAAATCCATTACTGCCTGGTTAAAATCCCCGGGGTTTTGCTCATCCAATATTTCCCGGGCAAGTTCAAGAAATGCCTTTTTACCTTTCGCGGTGTCAATAACCTCTTTAACTGCAAATATCCTTGAAAAAACCCGGTAGGCATTTCCATCCAGGGCAGCAACGGGTTCTTTATAGGCAATAGAGGCAATGGCCGCAGCGGTATAATTCCCTACACCTTTAACTTCTAACCAGTGGGTGTAAGATCCCGGAAGCAAGCCTCCTTGAACACTGACAATATGCTGTGCTGCATAATGCAAATTGCGGGCCCTTGAGTAATAACCCAATCCCTGCCACAAACGAAGCACCTCATCCAGTGGTGCTTCAGCCAGAGACTGCACATCAGGAAAAGCTTTTATAAAGCGGTAGTAATAGTCTATTCCCTGTTCAATGCGGGTTTGTTGCAAAATTATTTCTGATATCCAGATATGATAGGGGTTAACCTGCTCGCGCCATGGGAGTTTGCGGCCATTTTGGGCATACCAGGAAAGCAGGCGATTGGAAAAATTCATAATAACAGAGGTGGGGCAGATGGTTTAAAAACGCTCCTAATTCATTGGGGTAAAAATAAATAAATTGTTTTCTAATAGTTAGAAAAAAGTTATCTTTGCAACCCGAATAAACAAAAAAACAGCGTAATATTCTTATAACCAAAAAGTAATAACTATGACAAAAGCTGAAATCGTAACGGAAATTGCCAACAAAACAGGAATTGAAAAAGTGGCTGTTCAGGCAACCGTAGAAGCCTTTATGGATACGGTAAAAAATTCACTGGTAAAAGGAGAAAATGTATACCTCAGGGGATTTGGTAGTTTTATCATTAAAGAGAGGGCAGAAAAAACCGGTCGTAACATTTCCAAAAACACCACCATCATCATTCCTGCACATTGTATTCCGGCCTTTAAACCTGCCAAAGAATTTGTCAGTGAAGTTAAAGAATCCGTATCTGTTTCCAAATAATGCAGAATTAAGCGGTTCATGGGTGAATTTTACCCAATAGAAAATTTAATAATTAAAGAGAACAATCATGCCAAGCGGAAAAAAAAGAAAAAGACATAAGATGGCAACCCACAAACGCAAAAAGCGCCTGAGAAAAAACAGGCATAAAAAGAAGTAGGGCTTTTTGCCAGGGTAAGTTATTTAATTTCTTTTCCCACAATAAATTACATAATACCTTTTTAGCGGGTATTATGTAATTTTATTTAAACACCGGATTTACCGGTGAAACGTATCCTTCCCATCTGCTCATTATTCTTGCGAAACCATGAGTGATGAAATGCAAAAAAGTATTCAACTGTGAACAAAGAATTAATTATTGATTCCAACGCGTCGGAGGTTGTTATGGCCCTGCAGGAAGACAAGCAACTTGTCGAACTGCACACAGAGCGCAAAAACAACAACTACTCCGTTGGCGACATTTATCTCGGAAAGGTTAAGAAGATCATTTCCGGGCTAAATGCTGCTTTTGTAGATGTGGGATACGAAAAGGATGCCTTTTTACATTACCTTGACCTGGGCAGCCAGGTCAACTCTCTGAACAAATATACCAAGCTGGCCATTGCAGGAAAGACCAGGGTGTTGCCCATGGAAAATTTCATTCTTGAAAAAGAAATTGAAAAAACCGGGAAGATCACCAATGTGCTTACAAGCAATCAGCCTATACTTGTTCAGATAGCCAAAGAACCCATTTCAACCAAAGGTCCGCGCATTACCAGTGAAATTTCCCTTGCGGGAAGATATCTGGTACTGGTTCCTTTCTCCGACCGGATTTCCGTGTCGCAAAAAATCCAGAGCGCAGAGGAAAAAAGCCGCCTTAAAAGGTTGGTGCAGAGTATTAAACCCAAAAATTTTGGGGTAATTATCCGTACCATTGCTGAAGGCAAAATGGTAGCCGATCTGGATGCCGACCTCAACAACCTGGTATCCAAGTGGTACAGCATTGCCGAAAAATTGTCCGGAGCCAAACCGCCCCGCATCATTCTCGGAGAGCTGAACCGCTCTTCGGCAATGCTCAGGGACCTGCTCAATGAATCGTTTAATAATATTCATGTAAACGACCCCATGGTATTTGAAGAACTCAGGGACTACGTTAAAACCATTGCCCCTGAAAAAATCGATATCCTGAAGCTTTACAAGGGGAAAGCCCCTATTTTCGAGCATTTTGGCATTGAGAAACAGATCAAAAGCTCTTTCGGGAAAATCGTTACCATTAAAAGCGGCTCCTACCTGATTATTGAGCACACTGAGGCCCTTCATGTTATCGACGTTAACAGCGGCCACCGCATGAGCAGCGACAACAGCCAGGAAGAAAACGCCCTGGAGGTAAACCTGGAAGCGGCTTCTGAAATTGCACGTCAACTGCGCCTCAGAGATATGGGCGGAATTATTGTTGTCGACTTTATCGATATGGTACAGCCCGGTAACCGCCGTAAGCTTTACGAAAAGATGAAGGAGGAAATGAAAAAAGACCGGGCAAAACACAATATTTTGCCCCCCAGTAAATTTGGTCTGGTGCAGGTTACCCGTCAGCGAGTTCGTCCCGAAACCAATGTGGAAATTCTGGAAAAGTGCCCCGCATGCGGAGGTACCGGAAAAATCAAACCCAGCATTATCCTCATTGACGAAATTGAAAACAACCTGCGTTACCTTATTCGCGAGCAAAACGAAAAATCACTGACCCTGAGGGTGCATCCCTTCATTTATGCATACCTTACCAAGGGGCTTTTTTCCCACAAATTGAAATGGTTCTTTAAGTACAAAAAATGGATCAAGGTTTTACCATCCAATTCGTACCACTTCCTGGAATACCGGTTTTTTAATAAACTGGACGACGAAATCAAGCTTTAAAGCCTGATCAAATAAAACAGTGTACCTGCCCGATTTTTGCGCTCTTAAAGGCATGTGCACTGTTTTTTCTTTTTAAAAACCCTTAACTTTGTTTCTTATTCCTTGCAAGAAAGGAAAAACATGAAACAGCACACAGGCAAAAAGAATTTTTTACGGGGTGAATTGCTTGAAAAAGCCCGCCGCTATTGCGCCTACAGGGAGAGATGCACCAGGGAAACCGAAGAAAAACTTTTCAACCTGGGAGCAGATCCCTCTCAAATTAAATCTTTAATTAAAGAACTTGAAAAAGAAGGGTTTATCGACAATATGAGATTCGCCAGGGTGTTTGCCCAGGGGAAATTTCAGAACAACCAGTGGGGGAGAAACAAGATTGCATCAGAACTAAGTATGCGAAATATTCCTCCTGAAAATATTGATGCTGCCCTTGAACAAATCGATCTGTCTGTTTATGAACAAACCCTGCAACAGATCATTGAAAGAAAAATGCAGGCCCTGAAGGGAGAAACCCCTTATGTAGCTGAGGGAAAAACCGCAGACCACTGTATAAGAAAAGGTTATGAACCCGACCTGGTATGGCGGCTAATTAAAAAGAAAATTACAAAAAACACTTAAAAACTTATATTATGATTCATTCTGAAAACTTAAAAGATATTGATAAAAGGCTTGATGCCTTGAGGAGGTTCCTTTGACATTGAAGGAAAAACCCTTCAGGTAGAAGAATTGCAAAAACAATCTGAATCTCCTGATTTCTGGAATGATCCCAAAGAGGCGGAAAAAACCCTTAAACAGATCAGTGAGCTCAACAAATGGATAGACACTTACCGGGAAACCCGCCAGAAATTTGACGACCTGAAAGTTTTGCATGAGTTTTTTGAAGGAGGAGAAGCCGGGGAACAGGAAGTTATGGAGCAATACGAAGCTACCATTAAGATGCTTGAAAAGCTGGAGCTTCGTAAAATGCTCAGCAAGGAAGAAGACCGCCTGGATGCCATTGTAAACATTAACTCCGGGGCGGGCGGCACCGAAAGTCAGGACTGGGCTGATATGCTCATGCGCATGTACCTGCGTTGGGGCGAACGAAACAACTATAAGACCAAAGTCCTTGACATACAGGAAGGCGACGTGGTGGGGATCAAAAGTGTTTCCATAGAGTTTGAGGGGGGCAATGCCTTTGGATACCTTAAAGGCGAAAGTGGAGTGCATCGCCTGGTTAGGCTTTCTCCGTTTGATGCCAACAACAAAAGGCATACTTCCTTTGCCTCAGTTTACAGCTATCCGGTAATTGACGACAACATACAAATCGACATCAATCCTGCCGACCTTAGCTGGGACACTTTCCGATCCAGTGGCCCCGGCGGCCAGAATGTAAATAAAGTGGAAAGTGCCGTTAGGGTCCGACATGAACCTTCGGGCCTGGTAGTGGAATGCCAGGAAACCCGCTCACAGGGGCAAAACCGCGAAAAAGCCCTTACCATGCTCAAGTCTCAGCTCTACGAGGTGGAACTTCGCAAAAAGAGAGAAAAACTCGACGCTATGGAAAGCACCAAAAAGAAAATCGAGTGGGGATCCCAAATCAGAAACTATGTCTTTCATCCCTATAAAATGGTGAAAGATTTGCGTACCGGGGTGGAAACTTCCAACGTGCAGAATGTAATGGATGGGCAACTCGATGAGTTTATCAAAGCTTACCTCATTGAATTCGGAGAAAATTAATTTTCAGGGATTTCAGCAGAACGCCATTCAATCCTTAATGACAAATTAATGTTTTTTTCAATTTTTCAACCTTGTTAATCAAACGGTTTTTTAGACCGTACAAAGAATTTGTGTCTTTTAAATTTAAAAAAAGCCCCATTGTTGAAAAAAAATTAACTATATCCTTTTGAATCAATTGGAGTGTTAATAACTTTTTCTACCCCTGATTTTCAACCCAGTACAAGAGGACAAAATTGAATTGAAAACCATCGTCCCAATCATTTTGTTTTTTAACTTCGCCCTTACAACGTCCGTTAACATATAATTAACATATGTTTTAGTTTCGACACCCTGGACGTAATTTCCTTTACGATAAAAAAAACATACTAAACTGATTATAATGGATAACAAGCCGGCTGTTAAAGATTCGCAACAAAAAGAAACCAAAAAAAGTGGAGGAGAAAATCTTTATAACCAGGTGCTCGACAAGCGCTCCCGTCCTGAGCCTCCCGTTGATATGGCCAATGATCCGGGCCCGCCGGATGCTTCTAACTGGCCAATCAAATATGCTTACGAGGATGCGCTGAAAAAATCAACCGAATATTTTGGGGGCGACAGCCTGGCAGCCGGTGTATGGGTCAATAAATATGCCCTGAAGGACTCTGAAGGCAATCTTTACGAGCTCACCCCCGACGATATGCATCGTCGTATTGCAAAGGAAATTGTGCGTATCGAAAATCGCTATCCAAACCCATTGGATGAAGAAAAAGTTTTTCATCTGCTGAAGAATTTTAAGTACATCATACCCCAGGGAAGCCCTATGGCCGGTATAGGCAACCCTTTTCAAATCGGCTCACTTTCCAACTGCTTTGTTATTGGAAACAAGGGCAATGCAGATTCCTATGGTGGCATTATGAAGGTTGATGAAGAGCAGGTGCAGCTCATGAAGCGTCGCGGGGGGGTTGGGCACGACCTTTCACACATCCGCCCCAAAGGCAGCCCCGTAAAAAACAGCGCCCTCACCTCTACCGGCCTGGTGCCCTTCATGGAAAGGTATTCCAACTCTACCCGGGAAGTTGCCCAGGATGGAAGAAGAGGCGCACTGATGCTGACGGTATCCATCAAACACCCGGATGCCGAAGGTTTCATCGACGCCAAGCTGGAACAGGGCAAAGTAACCGGGGCCAATGTATCGGTTAAAATTACCGACGACTTTATGCAGGCGGTAAAAGAGAATAAGGAGTTTATCCAGAAGTACCCCGTACAGGGAGTAGAAGCCAAATACATCAAACATACCGATGCCCGGGAACTGTGGAACAAGGTAGTGCACAACGCATGGAAATCAGCCGAACCCGGCATCCTTTTCTGGGACACCATCACCCGGGAATCTGTTCCCGACTGCTATGCCGACCTGGGATTTAAAACCGTTTCCACCAACCCCTGCGGAGAGATCCCTCTCTGCCCTTACGACAGTTGCAGGCTTCTGGCCATTAACCTGTTTAGTTTTGTGAAAGATCCCTTTACCCCAAAGGCAACGTTTGATATGGACCTGTTTAAGGTGCATGTGGCCCATGCACAAAGGATCATGGACGACATCATCGATCTGGAGCTGGAAAAGATCGATGTCATCCTGAATAAAATCGAATCCGATCCCGAAGAAGAAGATGTGAAACGGGTTGAAATAAACCTCTGGAAGAAGATCCGCGAAAAATGCATTGAAGGACGGCGCACCGGCATTGGCATCACCGCCGAAGGAGATATGCTGGCCGCTTTGGGCCTGAAATACGGAACGGATGAAGCCACCAACTTTTCGGTAAATGTCCATAAAACCCTGGCAGTGGAAGCCTATCGTTCTTCCGTAAAAATGGCCGGGGAAAGGGGCGCTTTCCCGGTTTATGATGCCAAAAGGGAAGAAAACAACCCCCTGATACAACGGTTGCGCGAAGCGGATCCTGCCCTTTATGAAGAAATGAAAAAGAATGGCCGGAGAAACATTGCTTTGCTGACCATTGCCCCGACAGGAAGCGTATCGCTTATGACGCAAACCACCTCGGGAATTGAGCCCGTTTTTATGGTCGCTTACAAAAGAAGAAAAAAAGTAAATCCCAACGATAAAAACTCAAGATCCGACTTTGTTGATGAAGTGGGCGACCACTGGGAAGAATACAATGTGTTTCACCACAAATTCCTTGACTGGCTGCGCATCAGCAACTACAATGTGGAAGAGGTGCGGCAAATGAAAGAAGAAGCCCTTAGCGCGGTAATCAAAAAATCGCCTTACTACCAGGCTACTGCCAATGATGTGGACTGGGTGGCCAAAGTAAAAATGCAGGGTGCGGTACAAAAATGGGTGGATCACTCCATCAGTGTTACCGTTAACGTTCCCCACGATGTAAGTGAGGAGCTTGTAGGCCGCATTTACCAAACCGGTTGGGAAAGCGGTTGCAAAGGAATTACCGTATACAGGGACGGGTCACGCTCCGGGGTATTGGTAAAAGACAAGAAAGAAGAAAAAGAAAACGAGTTCAAGGAAACCAATGCTCCAAAACGACCCAAGGTGCTGGAATGCGAGATTGTGCGCTTTAACAACGATTCTGAAAAATGGATCGCTGTGGTGGGCATCTTTCATGAGCGTCCTTACGAGATCTTTACCGGTAAGGCCGAAGGATTTTACCTCCCCCCTTATGTGGAAAAAGGATGGGTCATTAAAAACCGTTCTTCCAAAGGAGATAAACGCTATGACTTCCAGTTTTTGGATCGCGACGGCTACAAGGTGACCATTGAAGGTCTTTCGCGCTCTTTCCACAAAGAATACTGGAATTATGCCAAACTGATTTCCGGCATCCTGCGGCATGGCATGCCCCTGCCCTCTGTAGTAGATCTTGTGGAAGACATGAACCTGGAGAGTGATCGCCTGCACACCTGGAAAAACGGGGTGGTACGGGCTTTAAAAAAGTTTATACCCGATGGTACCAAAGCCCACGGGCGCATCTGCTACGAATGCTCTCAGGAAACGGTCATTTACCAGGAAGGCTGCCTTATTTGCACCACCTGTGGTGAAAGCAAATGCGGATAATGGTTTCTCCAAAACCAACCAAAGCCCCGGAAAACCACCGGGGCTTTTTTGTTAACAAATCATGTATTCATTGGAAGGAAGTCCCGCTGAACCAAAAGTTTGTTTAATTTTGACAAAAACCAATACGTCATGGGAAACAGAATCATGGACCCTATTGGCCGGCTGATGGGATTGCGCTATAAATCGCACCCCTGGCATGGGGTGGACATCGGGAAAAATGCACCGGATCAATTAACCTGCTTTGTAGAGATGGTGGCCACCGACACAGTTAAGTATGAAGTGGATAAGGTGACCGGCTACCTGAAAATTGACCGACCCCAAAAATATTCCAACGTGCTGCCTGCCCTTTATGGATTCATTCCCCAAACCCTTTGCCACCATACGGTAGCAGAATTTGCCATTGAAAAAACCGGCCGGAAGGATATCGTGGGCGACTACGACCCCCTGGACGTTTGCATCCTCACCGAAAAAACCATTTCTCACGGGAACATCCTTGTGGAGGCGATCCCCATTGGCGGGTTCAGGTTGATTGACCGCAACCAGGCCGATGATAAGATCATTGCCGTTTTAAAAGACGATGCCGTTTACGGAAAACTCAGGGAAATTTCGGAATGCCCGGCAGCCGTGGTGAAGCGACTGCTACATTATTTCCTTACTTACAAAGACCTGCCCAATACCGAACTGGATGTTGAGATAACCCATACTTATGGGGCTGAAGACGCCAAAGAAGTCATCCGCAGGTCTATTGAAGATTACCGCCTGAAGTTTGAAAACCTGGACAACCTTTTGTCGGAAGTCTGACTTTTTTAGAATAATTCCCTGCTGGTGCAATCACCTTTTCTTTACCATCAGAAAAAAATGTCGTTATTTCCGAACCCACATCCAGACTTCCATGCCACCAAAAAACAATATTTTCCCCGGTAATGGCTGCAGGCGGATGAACCTCCACCTGTAAGTTTTCTGTAGCCTTTTCCAATTCTTCCGAAATAACCTGGTAATACAATACTGCCACATCTTCATACCTGCTTATGGCCCCTTCGGCAAGAAAAAGCAGGCTGAAGGTCCTTACCGTATCGGTTGTCTCAAAAAACCACTGCACTTCAAGGGATCCTCTTTTTCAATGATGCGTAAGGTTCCAGGTGCTTCGTCATCGGAAATTTCATACCGTTTTTCTCCCTCATAAACTTCAAATTCGCTGAATCGGGCCTTCCCGTCCAGTGGGAAGGTAAGAAACACCCGGGTATAGGTCCCTTCAAAGGTAAACTGCCTATCTTCCTGAACCCTCATAGAGCCATCACTTCGCAAATGTATGGATACATCAAGGCCAGTAATATGATAATCCCTTCCACAGGAAGTTAATAAGGTTAACAGTCCTATAAATATCAAAACTTTTCCACCCCAAAGTTTAGCAATTTGGCTTCTCATGACTATATTATTTGGTGAGCAAAAAACAAATATACAGTGTTTCTGCAAGTGTTAAGCCTTCTTGCCGGGCTGGCAGTAAAAATTTGAAAAAAACCACCTTAATTTAACGCTACCATGGAAAAAGGAGATCAGTAATTCCCGGAAAGCTTAAAGACCCTTCCCGGCAACGGTTTTACCACCCCTTTAAATTCAAGATTAAGCAGCAAAGCTGAAGTTTTGCTGAAAGTATATCCCGAATTGGCAACAATCAAGTCGAATGCTACCTCCGAACCGTTGCGGAGCAAGGCAACGATTTTTTCTTCTTCCTCATCCAACTCCACAAACAATGATTGCTGTACCGCTTTATTATTTTCCTCCCGCTCCCAGTTCATGATGTATTCCAGGTTTTCAATCTTTTCAATAAGATGGGCTTTGTTGATTCTGATCAGCATGTTGCACCCTTTACTATATGGGTCGGAGGTTCGCCCGGGAAGGGCAAAAACATCACGGTTATAGGAGTTGGCGATATTGGCCGTGATCAGGGCACCCCCGGTTATGGCAGCTTCTATAACCACCACTGCATCGCAAATCCCGGCAATGATACGGTTTCTTTTCGGAAAATTTTCCCGGTCGGGTTTGGTTTCCGTAATGAAGTCGGTGATCAGGGCTCCCTGGTTGATGATCTTTCTGGCAAGGTTTTGATGCAGGGGAGGATAGATCTTATCCAATCCATGACCCAAAACCCCGACGGTCTGCAGGTTATTATCCAATGCCGTTTTATGGGCACAGGCATCCACGCCGTAGGCCAGCCCGCTTACCACCAAAGCATTGTGAGGAATAAGTCCCTCAACGATTTCGCGGCACTTCTCCTTTCCATAGTCTGTCATGCTGCGCGTACCCACGATACTCACAACCTTTTGGACGTTAAATTCTACATCTCCTTTTACGAAAAGCAAGACGGGTCCGTCATCACAGTGTTTCAGCCTGCGGGGATAATCCTTATCCAGAAAAAAGAGGGGCCTGATCTTATTTCGCTCAAGAAAAGCGATTTCCTTTTCCGCCCGCTCAAAAAGGTCATATCCGGAAACAGCATTTGCCATATGGTCTCCGATGCCGGGTATTTTTTGCAGCACATGCTTTTTCTCTTTAAAAACGGCCTCAACCCCTCCGCAATAGGAAATAAGCTTTTTAGCGGTGACACCCCCTACCCCGGGAATCATGCTGATGGCTATCTGGTAAAGCAATTTCTGGCTCATTGAGGTTTTTTTTGATGTGATCAACGGTTTTTTAAACCGGGAACACTAAAATTAAAACAAAAACTCAAATCCCGGAAAAGTTTTCTTTTTTCCTGAAATTATTTTTTCTGGATTAAGCAAGGTAGTTTTACCTTTGGAACCCATGAAAGAGAATAAGAAACCGGTGGTTTTATTCTGCCCGCTCAACTGGGGCCTTGGCCATGCCAGCCGCCTGGTGATGCTGATCAGGGCCTTTATACAGCTGGGCTGCCGGGTATACGTGGGGGCAGACGGAATGCCCATGGCGTTTTTAAAGAAAGAATTTGGTGATGCGGTTTCTTATGTACCCTTTTCCGGAAAGGAAGTAACCTACCCTGAAAAGGGAACCATGGTCTTAAAAATGTTGAAGCAACTTCCGGGGCTGCTGTCCTCCATAGGGAAAGAAAAACGAGAACTGAAAAAAATCCTGGAAAAAACCGGGGCCGGCATTGTCATTTCGGATAACAGGTATGGTTTGTTTTCAAAAAAGGCGAAAACTGTTTTTATTACCCACCAGCTTTTCATTATGGCCCCAAAAGGCTTGAAGTGGCTGGAGCCCCTGCTATTCAATATTAACCGCTTTTTTATTTCCCGGTATGATCATTGCTGGATCCCTGACCACGAAAAATACCCCAATCTTTCCGGAAAACTATCTCACAAAAAGCCCCTGAAAAAAACTACTTTTATCGGCCCCCTGTCACGCTTTGCCAGCCAATCTGCTGAATCCTTTAAAAACCCTTTGCCTTTGGGGTTTCCGAAAGATTATTGCCTGGGCCTGATTTCAGGACCCGAGCCACAACGAACCTTTTTTGAAAAAATCTTATTGAAGCAATTAAAAAAAGAAGGCACCTGCTTTGTATTGCTGAGGGGGCTGGCCCAAAGCAACCATTCGGAAAAAACGGAGAATGGTTTTATTATGGATCATGCCTCCTCGGCAGCCATGCAATACCTTATAAAAAATGCCCGCCTGGTGATTTGCCGGCCCGGCTATTCCACAATTATGGATCTGTCGGTTTTTGGAAAAAAAGCCCTGCTTATTCCAACTCCGGGGCAAACTGAACAGGAATACCTTGGCAGGTATATGCAGGAAAACCAATGGGCACCTGTGGTGAAGCAAACTTCCCTTTCCCTTGAAAAACACACTCCCCTGGCTGTATCTTACCAGGGGATTCCCAGGTTGTTGAAAGATAAAAATGTTGTCCTTCACACAGCAAATGAACTGCTGAAGAGCATTCAGTAAGTTTTGGTCATGGTGGAGGGCACGACCAGGATAAAGTCTGCCAATCCGTGATGGGTTTCCCGCAGCTCGCTGACATCATCCTGTTCAACAGTGCTTATGGTCATGATGCGGAGTTTTTCATCTTTTTCTCTGAGGTACCAAACAATGCCTTCGCGGTTGTTGCTGTGATAGGCTCCGTTGAAATGGATGAACAACCCACCCCTTTGAAAATTATCGTAAATAAAATGTGCCATGGTGGCATCCTTTATGGCCTGGGCTTTGGGGAAGTTTTCGCTGCCGTGTGCCGGCATTCCCTCCATTTCCAGCATGGCACGGTATGCGGGCAAATCCGGGTCGAAGGGAACGGGTAGCGGGGCTATATAGCCTTTTGCCTGTGGGCTGAGTTCTTCAAGGGCCTCAAAACCATGGCGATGAACCAGGGCAGCATACCGACGGGGAATGTTGGTGGCAATAAAAGCAATTTCATTTTCCCGGGCAAACTCAACAAGGGGCTTATAATCTGTCTGGTAATTATTCCAGAGTTTGGCTTCCGCTTCAAAGTTCCTTTGGGCAATGGTTCCCTCCAGGTATTCATCAAGAAGCAGCTGATTATCCGCTTCAAACATTTCGGCTCCAAGCATCAGGTGGTCTTTACGTTTTACATGAAGGTCCCTGGTGAGTTCCAGCTGCAGCCAATGGGTGATGGGATTGTTGTGTAACTCCCCAAACATCACTATATCATGGTTGAGGGCTGTTTCAGCAATTTGAGAATAATTAGCGGGCACACCATTTCCGGTAAACAAACGGTAGGCAGGCTTGTCAGCAAAGGAAAAGTTGCTTAAAGAAAAGAAGTATAAGATTAAAAGTAAGGTTCCTTTTGTCATGTTCAAATGGGTTTTTTACATTAAGGCTTTTAAAATAGTATTGCACAAAAGGTTTATTTGCTGAACAAGACCAAACGGAAAAGGTTCAGGAATGCTTTGGGTTTTAGGAGGCTCCGGACTTTTTAAGCCCGCCTCCCGAGAAGGAAAGGGGAAGCAGGTCATTCACTTTTTCAATGACCAGGATTTTTCCCTCCTCTTTACTCAGTAGCATTTTAATGGGTTTTTGCTGCAGGATCTCATATTCGAGCAAAACCTGCCGGCAAGCCCCGCAGGGAGAAACGGGCTCCTCCATTTCCACCCGGGTGGAGTGTGCACTTACGGCAATGGTTTTCATTTCCACCCCGGGATACATTGCAGAAGCAGCAAAAGCAGCAACCCTTTCGGCACACAAACCACTGGGATAGGCACCGTTTTCCTGGTTGTTGCCCTTAATGATCTTCCCGTTTTCAAGCAAAATGGCAGCGCCCACATAAAATTCCGAATAAGGGGCATATGCTTTGCGGGTCATTTTGCGGGAGACCTCCACCAACTCCTGTTCTTCAGCAGTAAGCTCTTCTATCTTGTCAACTTCGTATACGTTTACGGAAAGGGTGTTTTTTTTCATTACTTCAGGTTTTATGATGAACAACCCCGCAAAATAAAGCAAATGCGGGGTAACCAAACATCTGAATATTACGTAAAATTAAAAACTTATAACGTATTCCTCAAAATAAAAAGCATTTTGTAAGGCATGACCCAGATTCTTTGTTAATAATTTAAAACTTTTGGCTTTTCCGGGTCATTTGCCACACAAGACCAAAGCAAAAATTGCTTTACACCAATATTTTTATTATATTTGTGTTAAAGCAGATAAAATTGCTCTTTTTATATACAAAATTGCTTTTTTATCATTTTAAATCATTGTTTAACCTCAAAAAAACAATATTATGAGTAACTCAACAGGAAAAGCCATTGTAGGATTTATTTTTGGTGCTGCCGTTGGCGTGGCAGCCGGTATTCTTTTTGCTCCCACTAGTGGCGCCGAAACCCGGAAAAAGCTGGAAAAGAAAAGCAAAGAATACTCTGATGAATTGGCCAAAACAATGGGCAAAAAAATTGACGACCTGAAAGATTATGTCAATGATATTGCCAAAGACACCAAAGAAAAAATAAAACAGGCCAACCCTTAAAAATCAATTGAAACCAATCACACTTTGTAATGGATAGCAAATCTTTGCTTGATCATTTATTCAGATTAAAGGAAAGCTTCAGAAAATACCTGGAAACCAAGATTTCTTATTATGGTTTTACCGCATTTGAGAAAGCAGTGAGGGTATTGTCCCTTCTGCTTTCCAATATTGTGGTAATCCTGGTTTTCTTCCTTGCCTTTATTTTCCTTTCAGGAGCGGCTTCCATATATCTGGGCCGGCTTACGGGTCATTTTGAGCTGGGGCTTCTTATCGTTGGAGGTTTTTACTTTTTAATCGGGCTGATCCTTTTCGGATTCCGGAAAAAGATCTTTAGTCCGATCGTGATCAAGGCCCTTTATAGGGTGTTTTTCAATGAAGAGGATGAATAATCTTTAAATACCCGTTTTTTGTATGATGAGCAAGATCCAAATGAAAAAATTACGCACACTTCAGGATATCAAGCTGGAAAAGGCCAGGCTTAAATATGAAATGCTTGTTGCAGAGAATAATCTTGGAGAAGACCTTCATGCCGTGGAACGGGTATTTACTTTCTCAAGCACCATGGCAAGCATTACCAAAGGGATATCCGTGGCCAAAAATGTTTATGATAAGGTCAACAGCATTATTGAAAAACTCTTCGGCAAAAAAAGAAAGAAAAAATCAAGGGAAGAATATTCCGGAGATGAATGATGCCTGAACACGGATCGTTTTTAGTTTCCCTGCTCCTCCCCGTTACCAAACCGAATAAACAACTCCACAATTTCCGGGCGGTTTCCAACACGCACGGGCGGCCCCCAGGTTCCCACCCCATTGGAAACATAAGCGTGCATACTGCCGATTTGCCCGTAACCATAGCTGATGGTGTAAATGGCCCTGGTAATGAAATTCAATGGCCATAGTTGTCCATGGTGGGTATGCCCGGAAAGCATTAAATCCACTCCAAGGCCGGAAGCTTTTTCCAGATAAAACGGTTGATGATCCATCATGATTACCGGATAATCCAGGTCAATGCCATCCATGAGTTCTTCAAGAGAACGGCGTTCTTTGCCGCTAAAGCGCGACTTGTCACGATCTTCTCTACCCACCAGGAAAAAACTTTCATTTATTTTTACCACACTGTCCCGAATGATCTTTATGCCATGCCCGGTAAGATAGTCATACGCTTCGGAAGCCCCACCTATATGCTCGTGGTTGCCCATTACGCCATATACTCCCAGTGGGGCCTTTAACTGCCGGAGGGTTTCACCAATATTTTGCCTGATCACCGGTTCAAGGTCCTCATCCAGCACATCACCGGCCAGTAAAATGATATCAGGCTGAATGGCGTTTACCTTTTTCACAATTTTTTCTAAATGCCCGTTCCCAATCAGGGTTCCAAGATGAATGTCGGACATCATAACTGCCTTAAGACTTTTCATATCTCCGGCGTTTTTGGGAATAGTCACTTCAAGTTTTGTGGTTTTCGGGTAAAGGGTGTTGATATGCCCGCCCAAAATCAGGATCCCGGTCAAAACCACCGAACCAATGAAACACAGGAACTTCACCTGTTGGTAATTGGAGCGGACAAACTCCGGGAAAAAAGGAACATAATGGTTGATCAGCCTGAGCAGATCAAAAAATACCACCAGCAGGAAAAAATAGAGCATAGCCCCAAGCCAGAATGATCCGGTCCAAACCAGAACATCGCTCGCATGACTGATGTAAATATTTTCCAGGATTCGACCCACTACATAAGTACTTACCAGTATCCAGAATATCCAGATATACCAGGGACGGAGAGAACTACCATCAGGAATGGCCTGCAAACCCCTGACAAAAATGTAATAATTGATCAGGGCATATAAGGATAGCACGATAGCATAAAATATAAGAAAGGCCATTTTTCGCATGGTTTTAATGTATTGACTGTCCTTAAAACACCGGATTTTTTGAAATGTTTTACCATTAAGTTTTTTGAACAAAAAATTGATGGAAAAGGTTTTCCTAACGAACCTTTGATAGTTATCAGTTAGTAAAACAAAAAATAAGTATGGAATTAAAAGACAAAACCTGCATTATAACAGGATCAACCTCAGGTATTGGAAGGGAAACAGCGCTGGCACTGGCAGCAGAAGGTGCCAGGCTGGTGTTGCCTGTGCGCAATACTGAAAAAGGGGAGTCCTTCAAACAAGAGATCCTTGAAAAAACCGGAAATGAAAATATTGAAATATACCCATGCAGGCTCGACTCCTTTGAATCTATCCGGGAATTTGCCGGGAAATTCCGGGAAAAATATTCCCACCTTCACCTGCTTATCAACAATGCCGGTATATGGGAAATGAAACGCAAAACTTCGGAAGATGGCATTGAAATGAATTTTGCAGTGAACCATCTGGCCCCATTTTTACTCACCAACCTGCTGCTGGATACCATGAAAAAAAGCAGCCCGGCAAGGATCGTCAATGTGTCCAGCGAGGCGCACCGGCAAGCCAAAATGCGTTTTGATGATCTGGAAGGAGAAAAGAAATGGAGCGGTTTCCGTTCTTACGCCCAAAGTAAACTGGCCAATATCCTTTTTACCCGCAAGCTTTCAGAAATGGTTTCCCAAAACGGGGTCACAGTGAACAGCCTGCACCCGGGGGTAGTATCCACAAGGCTTTTTGATAAAATGCCCGGCTTCCTCAGGGGTGTTTTCCGCTTGTTTATGATCCCCCCGGCCAAAGGAGCCCAAACCTCCATCTATCTGGCCACTTCTCCGCAAGTGGAAAAAACCAGCGGGGAATACTTTGTCAAGAAAAAAATAAAAAAGCCAAGTGCCGAAGCCACAAATAAAGAAAATGCCGATAAACTATGGGAGGTCAGCCTCCGGTATACCGGCCTGGAAAAAATGAAAACATCATGAGCCAAACCAATCATGGAAAATCCAATCACTTAAAAGGGCAAACCAGCCCTTATCTTCTACAACACTTGTACAACCCGGTGGACTGGTATCCCTGGGGTGATGAAGCCCTTGAAAAAGCAAAAAGAGAGAACAAGCCCCTGTTGGTGAGTATCGGTTACTCTGCCTGCCATTGGTGTCACGTTATGGAAAAGGAAAGTTTTGAAGACCCGGAAGTGGCCGAAATTATGAACCGTTATTTTGTGTGTATTAAAGTGGACCGGGAAGAGCGCCCGGACATTGACCACATTTACATGAATTCCGTTCAGCTGCTGTCCGGCAGGGGCGGCTGGCCGCTGAATTGTTTTGCCTTGCCCGGCGGGCGGCCATTCTGGGGTGGCACGTATTTTCCAAAAGAACAGTGGAAAAGCATCCTGGAAAGGGTACATGAGCTGTTTGAAAAACAGTTTGATGACCTTGAGGATCAAGCAGAAAAAATAACCATGGGCCTCTCCCAAAGCAGTTTTATCAAGCCGAAAGAAGAAAAATCCGCCTTTGGCAGGGAGGAGGCAAAACGAATGACTGAAAATCTATTGGAATATATAGACCCTGTTGAAGGCGGAATCAAGGGAGCTCCAAAATTTCCTATCCCCAATAATTTTGAGTTTCTTTTACATGCTTATCATCACAACAGGAACCAAAAAATCCTGGACATGGTATTGCTCACACTTAAAAAAATGGCCATGGGTGGTATCTATGACCAGATTGGGGGTGGGTTTGCACGTTATTCCACTGACAAATACTGGAAGGTTCCCCATTTTGAGAAAATGCTTTATGATAACGCCCAGTTGACTTCCCTTTATGCCAGCGCTTATAAAGTTAATCCGGAGCCTTTGTTTAAAGAAGTAGTTTCAGAAACCATTGCCTTTGTTGAGCGGGAACTCACTGCCCCGGAAGGCACTTTTTATGCCGCCCTTGATGCCGACAGCGAGGGAGAGGAAGGAAAGTATTATGTATGGGAGGAAAAAGAGTTTGAAAGCGTGATGGGTGATCAGGCTCCTTTGATGAAGGAATATTACAACCTGGGCGGAAAAGGGTCCTGGGAGAACGGCAGGAATATTTTGTTAAGAAATGAAACCGATGAAAGTTTTGCTTCCGCTCATGAAATGACCGTTGATGAACTCAAGGCTCTTGTGTTTAAGGCAAAAAAAGAATTGCTCAATGCCCGGAGCAAAAGGGTGAAACCCGGCCTTGACGACAAAGTTCTGGTGTCCTGGAATGCCCTGATGATCAAGTCACTTTGCGATGCCTATACCGCCTTTGAGCAACCGGATTACCTGAAAAAAGCCCTGGCCGCCGCAGAATTCATTTGCGCCCATGCCATGAAGCCAAATGGAGAGCTGTTTCGTTTAATCAACAAGAACAAACCTTCCATTCAGGCTTTTCTGGAAGATTATGCCCTTTTGGCCGATGCATTGATCAGCTTGTACCAGGTAAGCGCAGATAGTGAATGGCTGCATAAAGCAAAATCCCTGATCACTTATACTTTAGACCATTTTTCAAAACCCGAAACCAATATGCTCTCCTTTTCCTCAAAACAGGGAGAGGAACTTGCTGCTCCTTTTTATGAGTTTCACGACAATGTTATTCCCTCTTCAAACAGCGTAATGGCCTGCAACTTATTTGCCCTGGCCAATTATTTCGAAAATCCTGAATGGGGTCAGAGGAGTTCCGATATGCTGAGGGATATTAAAGGACACCTGGAAAAATTCAGCAGCAGTTTTTCCAACTGGGGCCGATTGCTTTTGCAACATGTTTACCCTTTCTATACGGTGGCCATAACCGGTCCACAGGCAGAAACAATAGCCCGGGATTTTTTTCCGTTTTATTTGCCAGAAAAAATAATGGCCCCGGCAAAAGATCAGGATAGCAGCATTCCTGTTTTGCAGCAACGATTTCAGAAGGGAGAAACCCGGATTTACGTTTGCAGTATGGGAAGTTGCCAGCTCCCGGTAAAAACTGCCGAAGAGGCTTTAAAACAAATGCAGGCATAACCTCATTTGAGCTTAGTGGTTTTTTTATTATTTTGCCGGCGTTTAGTTTCTTTAAAAAAATTTTAAAAAAAGACGATGGAACGGGAAAAAGCATTTGAATTATTGCAGGAGTATGTAAAAAACGAAAAACTCATTGCCCACTGCCTTGCTTCTGAGGCAGTATTGCGTGCACTGGCCGAACGCCTGGGCGAGGACCCGGAAAAATGGGGACTGGCCGGCCTGTTGCACGACCTTGACGTGGAAATGACCAATGCCGACCCGGCCGTTCATGCCCTGGAATCTGCAAAAATATTGGAGCAGAAGGGCCTTGACCCGGAAATAGTGGAAGCCATAAAATTGCATAACGAAGAGGCAGCCCACGGACAACAGCGCCACAAAACTTTTCACCATGCCCTGGCCGCAGGCGAAACCATCACCGGCCTGATAACGGCCACCGCCCTGGTGTATCCGGATAAAAAGGTAGAAAGCGTAAAACCCAAATCCATCACCAAAAGGATGAAGGAAAAAGCTTTTGCCGCCTCAGTTAACAGGGATACCATAATGGAATGTGAGAAAATCGGGATTCCGCTGCCGGAGTTCGTGGAAACTTCCCTGAATGCAATGAAAAAAATCGGTCCCCAAATAGGCCTTTAGTCATTTTCCAATTCCACCGGACTCAGATAAGTCATCAGGGTATCGCTTTTCAACATTTCCACGGCTTTTTGAAAAGCCTGGTCACGGGTGTGTAACACCGGGAAAAACGCTTCCATCCCGAAAATATTCCTGCCCATATAAGCCTTCAGGTAATTTTTGGTCATGGCTTCACTTTCAGACGAAATATTGTCGGTACTCACTCCCTGTTCCCGCACAAATCCAAGGAATTCGTTAAAAATTTGCCGGTCGAGGGTGAAACTGCTGACAAAGTTTTCTGCGGATTCATATTTCTCAAGTTTGGATCGGTTCCGATCTGCAAAATCAAAAGCAAAACGGTATAGCAGTCCGCGATTGGAAACCTGGTTAAAAAAGCGCGTATGATCCCCGGTTTCCAGGGGGATAAAGATATCAGGCATAATCCCTCCCCCACCATAGACTTCTCTTCCGGCCGGTGTTTCAAACCTTAGAGAATCATCAAAGCGTATGCTGTCGGGATGCTCGAGTTCGCCGTCATAATACCTTTGCAGAAACTCGGAAAAATATTCTTCCTCCCCGTTTTCGTAGGGTTTTTGAATGCTGCGTCCGGTTGGGGTATAATACCTNGCCACTGTAAGCCTTAAGGCTGAGCCATCGCCCAGCTGCACTTGCTCCTGCACAAGGCCTTTTCCAAAAGACCTTCTGCCGATGATCACGCCACGGTCGTTGTCCTGAACAGCTCCGGCAATGATCTCACTGGCCGATGCCGACCATTCGTCAATCAAAACCACCAGAGGCCGGGTTTCAAAACTGCCGTTTCTGCGGGCATGCGCATAGGTGGCAGGCCGCTTGCGCCCATCTGTGTAAACAATTAGTTTCTGCGGCTCAAGGAATTCATCTGCCAGGTTAATGGCCGCATCCAAAAAGCCTCCCCCGTTGCCACGAAGATCAAGGATTAATTTTCCCATCCCCTTGCGATCAAGCTGTTCAACGGCCATTACAAACTCCTGGTGGGTGGTGGCAGAAAACTTATTCAACCGAACGTAGCCCACCTCCGCATCAACCATATAGGCAATGTCCAGGCTATAGGAAGGAATCTTGTCCCTTACCAGCTCAAACTCCAGCAATTCATCCACCCCCCGGCGGTAAACAGAAACGTTTACTTTGGTGCCCTTTTCTCCTTTGAGTTTGGAAACCACTTCATTGGTGGCCATATTCACCCCGGCAATGGGTTCTCCTTCTACCTTAACAATCCGGTCGCCGGGCATAATGCCGGCCGTCTCACTGGGTCCGCCGGCAATGGGGTTGATCACCACCACCGTGTCGTTGGTCATGTTAAACTCAATGCCAATGCCCTCAAAACCGCCCATCAACGGATCGTTCATTTCACGAAAGGCCGAGGCAGGAATATAGGCAGAATGGGGATCAAGGTTCTTTAAAAGACTTTTTATGGTTTCTTCTGTCAGGGTTTCACGGCTAACACTATCCACGTATGAATCATAAACATAATTGATAATGTCATTCACCTTATCATACCGGTCCACCCCGATGGAAAAGAATTTCTTTTCCGAAGAAGGTACCCCGGGATCGGTTCGCAGGTTGAGGCCAAGCAAAAAACCGGCAATCAATACCAGGGCAAAAATAAATGGTAGATATATCTTAAAACGGGAATATTTTGGATTGCTGTTTTTCATTTGAAATAAGTGCATTGAAGTTTTTAAACTGCTAATTCAGCGGGAATTATACAAAGTTAACGATTAATGAAGTGGCTATTTGTTATTTTTTCTTAAAACCGGAAAGCCCCAAAATCCCGGAATAGCTGAAAGCTATTTTTTTTTGAGTTTTTCCAACAAGCCGGAAGTTGAATATTCAGGAAGCAAATCGATGGTTACCACCTGCCCTTTGCGGGCCTTCACAATATCCCTTCCTGCAATCTCTTCCTCTTTGTAGTCGCTGCCTTTAACCAATACGTCGGGTTGTACGGTTTTAATCAGTTCGTAAGGGGTTTCCTGGTGAAACAATACCACGGCATCCACAAAAAACAGGGAGGCCAGCAAAGAGGCCCTTGCCTGCTGATTATTGAACGGCCTTTCGGGACCTTTTATCAGGCTTACAGAATCATCGGTGTTCAACCCAACGATTAAAACATCTCCCAGGTCTGCAGCCCTGGACAAATAATCCACATGCCCCAGGTGTAATATATCAAAACAACCATTGGTAAAAACCAGTTTTTCTTCCATGAAGCGCCAATAGTTCAGTTTTTTTTGAAAAGAGGGGTCTTCCGGTGAGGAAAAGATTTTGGACGTTATGGTTTTAATTTTTGAGGACATGCTGACTTTTTAAATATTAACGTAAAAATTATGCCTGTTGTTTAGGTATGCAGGAAAAAACAAACGCAAGATTCAGGCTATTCCTTTTCCGGGTTTAACTGAAAGCATAATCCATGCCAAAGGGCCAACAATAATATTGACTGCTATTTGTGTAGCGTGCGTAATATAAGCATAGGAAGTTGCCGGTTCGGAGGCAATACCATAAAGCTCGGTAAGGGTGGTAATAATCAGAAAATGAAAAGTGCCGATCCCTCCCGGCACCGGGGCCAGAATACCCAGACTGCCAACCACCAAAAGGGTCATCCCGTCGGCAGCAGACAAATGGGAAGTGGCCTGTATGGCAAAAAAACAAAGGTAAACCGTAAGGTAATAAAGCCCCCAGATCAATATACTGGATAGCAGGAACCAACCCCTGGCCTTTACCTGCGCGATGGTTTTTATACCGCTTTTGAATCCAATGAGCTGCCGCTTAAGCTTGTAAAAGAAAGTTTCGGGTCTGGGGTTTTTGAGTTTATTCCTGAAGAACAGGAAAAAAAACAACAGCAGGACTGCAAAGGCTATAATGATCAGCAACAACCAAATCCAGTTTTGGGCTCCCCGGGCCAGTAGGGGAGAAATAATTACCTGGTTGAGGAAATCTTTTAAAAACCCAAACTGGAAAATAATGGTCAGAAAAACGATAACAAACATGGTAAACAGGTCAAATGCCCTTTCGGAAACCACCGTACCGGCCAAAACATTAAAAGGGACTTTGCCTGCTTTGCTCAGCACCACGCAACGGGTTACCTCTCCCATGCGGGGAACGGCAAGGTTGGCAAGGTAACCGGTCATTACGGCATAAAAGGTCTGGGTGGTTTTGGTCTGGTAACCCATGGCCCCTATCAGGAGGTTCCAGCGCATAGCCCTCAATACATGACTCACCAACGCCGCGATCATTGCCAGAAAGATCCATAAATAGTTGGCCTCTTTGAACTCCTGCATCAATAACCCGATGTCCTGATTGCGGGTTATCAACCAAAGCAACAAGAAACCGAACCCAAGGGAAATAACTATTCTGAAAGTCCTTCTGTATCTGTTTTTCAAGTTTGACTAATGATTTTGTTGTGTTGATCGGGAAAAATGATTCTGGGCACAAAAGTACGGGCATTTTCCATTTCCATCATGGCATAAGAGAGGATGATAACCACATCGCCAGGATGGGCTTTGCGGGCAGCGGGCCCGTTCATACAGATCATTCCGCTTCCTCTTTCTCCTTTGATCACATAAGTTTCTATGCGCTCCCCGTTGTTGATATTCACAACCTGGACTTTTTCATTTTCAATCAAATCAACCGCCTCCATCAGATCGGGATCAATGGTAATGCTGCCGACATAATTCAGGTCGGCTTCGGTAACGATGGCACGATGGATCTTTGATTTAAGGACTTCAATAAACATAAAAATGATAAACTTTAATGGGAAAGGGTTGGTATACTAAATTACAAAGTTAAACATTTAAAAAAATATTATCAATGAGCCGCACCTCCCCTGCATTTACGGCTATGCAGCCTACTACCGGGAAGTCCGGATCTGTTTTTTCCAAAGGCAGAAGATTTTCGGCGTCCACTATTTCAAAATACTCCAGCTTTAATTCGGATGAAGCGTTGATCTCTTGTTCCACCCACTTTTTTATGGCACGGGGCGACATGAACCCAAAACGCTTTTTTGCCCCTTCCAGGGTCTCAAATATTTTTGCGGCTTCTTTTCTTTGAAGGGGGTTGAGGCGGGCATTTCTACTGCTCATGGCCAAACCGTCGCTTTCACGCACAGTGGGGCAGGCAATCACTTCCACCTCCTTTTTTTCTTTTTTCACCAGGGCCTTTATAATCTGAAGCTGCTGAAAATCTTTTTCTCCAAAGTAAGCCCGGTGAGGCTGAACAATATCGAAGAGCTTATTAACAACAATGGCTACCCCGTTAAAATGGCCCTGCCGGTATTTTCCTTCCATGACCTTATCCACGTGCCCAAAGTCGTACTTTGTAGTTACCGGCTCCGGATATATTTCCTCCTCATCGGGGCAAAATACTGCATCGCAATCAATGGTTTGCAGCCTTTGCAGATCACGCTCAAGGTCACGGGGGTATTTTTTCAGGTCCTCGGGGTTGTTAAATTGAATGGGATTAACAAAAATACTGCAAACAAGGAGGTCGTTTTTTGCTTTGGCTCTTTTGGCCAAATCAATATGACCCTGGTGCAAAGCACCCATAGTAGGGACAAAACCCAGTTCAAAGTGACTTTTTCGGGCATTTGCTGCCCATTCCATCATCTGTTTTTTTGTTTTGAAAACTTCCACGCCTTTATAGTTACCTGAAGTTTAACATGTTAATTTTACCAAACTACCATATCCCCAACCTCAAAACAAACCCGCAAAGCTAAAAGGATTATTTGAAATTGAGGAAAAAAAAGTGTAATTTTGCATAACATTTTTGCTAACTGTCAATCCAAACTACCTATGGAAAAACCCAAAGTTCTTTTTGTTCAACAGGAAATCACACCTTACCTTAAAGAAAGTCATATGGGCCTTATCGGCCGCTACCTTCCCCAGGGAATTCAGGAGAAAAAAAAGGAAATACGTACATTCATGCCCCGTTTTGGCCTTATTAACGAGCGCCGAAACCAGCTGCACGAAGTCATTCGCCTTTCCGGAATGAACCTTGTTATTGACAATGCCGATCATCCGCTGATCATAAAAGTTGCTTCCATTCAGTCTGCCAGAATGCAGATTTATTTTATCGATAATGAAGACTTTTTTCAAAGAAAAGCTACCCTGGCCGATAAAAAAGGGATCTACTTTAAAGACAACGATGAACGCGCCATTTTCTTTACCCGCGGGGTAATTGAAACGGTTAAGAAGTTGGGGTGGGCCCCGGATATTGTGCATTGCAACGGATGGTTTACCAGCCTGATGCCCCTTTATCTAAAGGTAGCCCTGAAAGAAAACCCCATGTTTTCCGACACCAAAGTGGTGTACTCTGTTTACAATGATAGTTTTCCCGGCACCCTGAATCCTGAAATGGCCAAAAAAATCCAAAGTAAGGATATTGGCGAACAGCCATTGAAAAAGTATGTCGACCCCACCTTTGTCAATATCAGCAAAGCGGCCATAGACTTTTCCGATGGCGTCATCTTCGGTGACGAAAAAGTCAATGAAGAAGTGGAAAAATATGCCAGGGATTCCAACAAACCTTTGTTAGAGTTCCAAAACATGGATGAGTACATAAAAGCATACAATGATTTTTATGATGAAGTACTGGTGAATGAAACGGTTTACACAGAATAATAATTTCTTGTAATTTTGCGTTCGCTTTAGCACTTCAAAAATGTTTTTATGCCTTTAAACGATAAAAAAACATCAATTTTGAAAAACTCCAGTTTCCCCCGTCACAACGGGGGTTTTTCCCGTCTTTTATTAAAGTTGGTGCTTCCTTTTTCTTTTCTTGTCCTGCTAATTGCCTGCGAGGAAGATCCCGGAGATATCGGGTTGAATTTAATTGAAGAACAGCCCGGTATAAGTTCAACAGACACCCTAAGCATTCAGGCCTATACCATTCCTGACGACAGCATCCCAACCAGCCACGGGGCGCAAAACATGATGGGCGTATTGAACGACCCGGTATTTGGCAAAACCAAAGCAACAATTTTTACGGAGATCAGGTTACCCATGAATGAGTTTTCCCTTGGCGAAAACCCGGTACTGGATTCCGTGAAGCTTTCCATGGCATATACCGGCCGATATTACGGGCAGGAACAAACTTTCCAGCATTTAACGGTGTATGAGTTGAGTGAAAACCTTCCGGATACCGACACCATATACGGACATCGCTTTTTTGAGCATTATCCCGAACCCGTCGGAGCGTTTCAGCTTAGACCCGCCCCTACCGACAGCGTGCAGGTTTTTCAGGATGGTGAGCCGATAGTTGTGGCTCCCCACTTTAAAATTCCCCTTTCCATGGAGTTTGGCCAAAAGATCATCGATGCCAACGAAACCGAAGCTTTTGAGAATGTGCCCAACTTCCTGGAATACTTAAAAGGCTTTTACATTGATATTGATGAAAACATTGACGGAGAAGGCTCCATTTTTAACATCAATATGTATAGTCCATTGACCAGCCTGATCTTGTATTACCATGAAGAAGGAGATACCATTAATATCGAACAGCGATTTCCTATTAATGAATTTGCAAAAAACTTCACCCGGTTTGAAGGCTTTGACTTTGCAGATGCTCACCCGCTCTTGCGCGAACAGGTTATTGACCAGAATTTAACCTCCGGAGACAGCCTGGTTTTTGTTCAGTCAATGGGCAGGCTGAGGGCAAATATTGAAATACCCCACCTGGAGGAATTGGCCGCATTTCCTAACGTGGCCATAAACCAAGCCAGGCTTTACTTACCTGTTGATCAGGAGTTTTCCCATGAACTCTGGCCCGAAGCCAATAGCTTGCTTTTACTCCAATACAACGAGGAGGAAGACCTGGAGTTTTTGAGCGATTACGATCTGGGGCCTGCTTATTTCGGAGGGATTTATAACGAAGAAAAAAGACATTATCGTTTTAACATTACCAAATATATTCAGGATGTTCTTGAGGGGACAACACCCAACAATGGGTTGACTCTCACTGTATCCAATGCACCGGTAAATGCGCACCGGGTGATTTTAAAAGGACCCGGCAGAAGTACCCGGCCCATGCGCCTGGAAATTGTCTACACTGTTTTTTAACCAATACAGCCTAATATGTGTGGAATTGTAGGATATATAGGCCCCAGAGATGCCTACCCGGTATTGATGAAGGGCCTTTACCGCCTTGAATACCGTGGGTATGACAGCGCAGGAGTTGCCCTAATGGACGGAAACCTTAAACTCTATAAAACCCACGGAAAAGTCTCCGACCTGGAGAACAAAATAAAAAACCAGGATCTCTCCGGTACCATTGGTATTGCCCATACCCGCTGGGCCACCCACGGTGAACCCAATGATGTGAACGCCCACCCCCACTTCAGCCATAGCCGCCGCCTGGCCATTATTCACAACGGCATTATTGAAAACTACGGCTCCCTTAAAAAAGAACTGGTCAACCGCGGGTATGTTTTTAAAAGCAAGACCGATACCGAGGTGTTGATACACCTGATCGAAGACATACAGGTAAATGAAAAGGTTGATCTGGTGGAAGCCGTGCGCATTGCCCTTAATCATGTAATTGGGGCCTATGCCATTGTTGTGGTTTCACAGGATGATCCTGATAAACTTATTGCTGCAAAAAAAGGAAGCCCCCTGGTCATTGGCATTGGCGAAAAAGAATTTTTAATTGCCTCGGATGCATCCCCAATAGTAGAGTACACCAAAAATGTGGTTTACCTTGATGATGAAGAACTGGCCATTATTCCCCGCCATGGCAGGATCAAAATTAAAACCATCAAAAACAAGGATAAAACCCCATACATCCAGCAGCTGGAAATGCAGTTGTCCGCCATCGAAAAGAGTGGCTTCCCACATTTTATGCTTAAGGAGATCTACGAGCAACCCCGAAGCATAAAGGACAGTATGCGCGGGAGGCTTAATTCTGCCAAAGGAATCGTTTCTTTGGGCGGCATCATTGATTACGAACAAAAACTGATGAATTGCCGGCGGGTGCTTATTGTTGCCTGTGGAACTTCATGGCATGCAGGCCTGGTGGGCGAGTATTTATTTGAAGATCTTGCCCGTATCCCTGTTGAAGTGGAATATGCTTCGGAGTTCAGGTATCGCAACCCGGTTATTTACGAGGATGATGTGGTGATCGCCATCAGCCAGTCCGGAGAAACTGCCGATACCCTCGCTGCCATAGAACTGGCAAAAGCCAAAGGGGCGACCATTATTGGGATCTGCAATGTAGTGGGCTCATCCATTGCCCGTGCAACCCATGCAGGATCATACACCCACGCAGGTCCGGAAATAGGAGTTGCCTCCACAAAAGCTTTTACCGCCCAGGTCACCATTCTGGCCCTGATGGCCCTTTCCATTGCCAACAAAAAAGGAACCATTCCCAAAACCCGCTTTTTTCAACTTTTGAGCGAGATGGATTCCATTCCGGCAAAAGTGGAAAAAGCCCTTGAAGTAAATGATACCATTTTGGAAATCTCTAAAATATTCAAGGATGTGCGCAACTTCCTATATCTGGGAAGAGGGTATAATTTTCCCATTGCACTGGAAGGGGCTTTAAAGCTTAAAGAAATTTCCTACATCCATGCCGAAGGCTATCCTGCTGCCGAGATGAAGCATGGTCCTATTGCTTTAATTGATGAAGAAATGCCCGTGGTGGTAATCGCTACCAAAAAAGGAACTTACGACAAAGTGGTGAGCAATATACAGGAAGTGAAGGCCCGCAAAGGTATTATTATTGCCATCGTTACCGAAGGTGATGAGGTGGTACGCGGAATGGCGGATTATGTTATCGAAATTCCCGAAACTGATGAGATCTTTGTCCCCCTGGTAGCTACCATTCCCCTGCAGCTGCTCTCTTACCACATTGCTGTTATGCGCGGTTGCAACGTTGACCAGCCCCGCAATCTTGCTAAGTCGGTTACGGTAGAATAGTCCCTATAATCAATAAGGCTGATTATGCATTACAAATTATCGTTTGTCCTCGCTTTTATACTTACACTTCTGGCATGCCTGCAAACCAATGCACAGACCAATGTTTTGATTACCTATTACAGCAAAACCGGAAACACCCAAACCATGGCCGAGGCCGTTGCCCGTGGTGCCTCCGAAGTGGAAGGTGTGCAGGTGACCCTGAAAACCGTGGAGCAGGCCGTCATTTCTGACCTGATTGAAGCAGATGCCATCATCGTAGGAAGCCCGGTTTACAATGCCAATGTGGCACCGGAAGTTTCTTCCTTTATTGCATCCTGGCCTTTTGAAAACCAACCTTTAAAAAATAAAATCGGTGCCGCATTTGTAACCGCCGGTGGTATTTCTGCAGGAGAAGAGATTACCCAGGTGAATATTTTACAATCCATGCTGATCTTCGGAATGGTGGTAGTGGGTGGATCCGATTGGACCGCCCCATTTGGCGCTTCTGCCATCCGGGGGGAACCTCCCTTTGACGAAGACGAACCAATTCATCAGCACTTCCTTGAGAAAGGGCAAGCCCTTGGCAAAAGGGTGGCCGAACTGGCGGTTAAGCTCAATCAATAAAACCCTCTGTTTGTTTTTGGTTGGTGCACCCAGCCAGGCTGGACCCAGGTTTCCAGACTATTGCCTGGAAAGACGGGCATCAAATGAGTAGGCCCCACCTCCTCGAATTAACAGAAAAACAGAACCCAGCAGCATGGCATAGTCGGTGCGGAAAGCATGAAGCATATACCAAAATCCTTCATCGGCCAACATGGGCAATTTGGTGGTAAACAGCGCCACGCACATAATAATAATCAACGGGATGGCCGCCAAACGAGTAACAAGCCCAAGCAGGATGAGCAACCCGCTAAGCACTTCAAAAAAGCCCACAAAGCTCCCCAGAAATTCCGGATGAGGTAGACCTATACCCTCAAAACGACCAGCACCCCGCAAATCGGGGAAAAGAAACTTTTGTATGCCCTCTGAAACAAATACCACCCCCACCATAAGACGGATCAATATAGTGGTCATTAAGCGGTCAGTTTTAATTATTCTTTTGATCATGATCATGGTAGTTTTTTGCGTTTTTTGCTTTTAAGATAATACTTTTTTTTGAATCCCTTAAAAAACGGACAAATTAACCCTTACCTGCTCAGGCTTTTAAAGCAGAAACCCTATCTTTGCAAATTGTTTTTAAAAAATGGTAGTTTTATGAGTTTATTGATAATTGGCACCGTTGCTTTTGATGAAATAGAAACGCCTTTTGCCAGAACCGGCAAAATACTGGGAGGTGCCGCAACCTACATTGGCCTGGCAGCCAGTCGCCTCATCAAAGACATAAAACTGGTTTCTGTGGTGGGAGGCGACTTCCCCAAAAAGTATATTGAATTGTTTCAAAAAAACAATGTTGACACCTCAGGGCTTAAGATAATCGGGGAGGGAAAAACTTTTTTCTGGTCAGGGAGATACCACATGGATATGAATACAAGGGATACCCTGGTTACCGATTTGAATGTACTGGCGGATTTTGACCCAGTACTTCCCGAAGGTTATCGTAACAGCCGTTATGTAATGCTGGGCAACCTGACCCCTTCCATCCAGCGAAAAGTGATAGAACAGCTTGAAGTGAGACCAAAGCTGATTTGCATGGATACCATGAACTTTTGGATGGATACCACATGGGACGATCTGCTGGAGGTAATTACCATGGTAGATATACTGGCTATAAATGATGCCGAAGCCCGTCAGCTTTCCGGAGAATACTCACTGGTTAAGGCGGCCGAAAAAATCAGGAAAATGGGCCCCAAATATCTGATTGTAAAAAAGGGAGAACACGGAGCCCTGCTATTTTATGAAGATCAGGTTTTCTTTGCCCCTGCAATGCCTCTTGAAGAAGTGTTTGACCCTACCGGAGCCGGCGACACATTTGCAGGCGGTTTCATGGGATACATTGCAAAAAAGGACGATACCTCTTTTGAAACCATGAAAAATGCCCTGATCTATGGCTCGGCGCTTGCGAGCTTTACTGTCGAAAAATTCGGAACCGAACGCCTGCTGGAAGTTTCTGATAAAAATATTCAGGATAGGTTGCTGGATTTTGTAAAACTGGTCTCTTTTAACATGTAATCCTTTCTGTTTCACAAATTTTAAGGCCTTTTTTGCCAATGCTTCCCAGTTTTTTTTTAACTTTAGCAACTTTTTTCAGAGGAGGGTTAGTCAATATCAAAGTGAAAAAAAATCGCTGTCTCCCCCTTTGACGGATCGGCTTGATCGCTAAACTAAAAAAGCAAATTATTCAAAGTTATACACGTTAAAAACCCGTTGATGCTGTTATGAAAGTATATCAAACAAACGAAATTAAAAACATTGCCCTGATCGGAGGGGCAAAAGCCGGAAAAACCACCCTTGGAGAAGCCATGCTTTTCGAAGGGGGTGTGATAAACCGCAGGGGATCGGTAGATGACAAAAACTCCGTTTCAGATTATCGCGAAATAGAACTGGAGCGTCAGGCTTCGGTTTTTTCTACAGTGCTCTATGCCGAATATGCCGGAAAAAAGATCAACATCATTGATGCCCCCGGGTTCGATGATTTTCTCGGGGAAGTAGTGTCTGCACTTAAGGTTGCCGATACGGCCGTGATGGTCATCAATGCCCAAAACGGGGTGGAAGTTGGTACCGAAATCACCTGGCGCCATGTTGCGCGCCTGCAAAAGCCAGCCATTTTTGCCGTAAACCAGCTGGAACATGAAAAGGCCAATTTTGATGAGGCAGTACGGCAGCTTAAAGCCCAGTTTGGCGACAAAGCCATTGTGGCCCAGTACCCGGTAAATGCCGGTACCGGCTTTGACAGTGTAGTAGATGTGCTGAAAATGAAATTGTATAAGTTCCCTGCTGGGGGAGGGAAACCTGAAATCCAGGATATTCCTGAATCGGAAAAAGCCAAAGCCGAAGAGTTTCAGAACGCAATGATTGAAGCTGCAGCAGAAAGTGAAGAAGCCCTGATGGAAGTTTTCTTCGAAAACGGCACCCTCACACCGGAAGAACTGGCAAAAGGCATTCGCCAGGGAATCTCTTCACGCACCATGTTCCCTATCCTCTGCATGTCGGCAAAAAATAACCAGGGCGTGAATCGTTTTATGGAGTTTATTGTAGAAAACCTTCCCGCTCCAAACGAGGTAGAGTTTACCAAAACCACCGAAGACAAAGAACTACCCTTTGAAGCGGGTAATCCACCCGTGGCATTTGTTTTTAAAACTGCCATTGAGCCCCACCTGGGTGAGATTTCCTTTTTTAAGGTTTTTGACGGCACCATTACCGAAGCCATGGATATGCTGAATTCCGACACCGGTTCCAAGGAACGGCTTTCGCAACTTTATGCCATTGCAGGAAAAAATCGCCAAAAGGTGGAAAAAGTTATGCCCGGAGATATTGCCGCTACCATTAAACTTAAAGATACCCATTCCAACAACACCCTTACTTCATCTAAAAACCAGGGTGAAAAAGTTTCAGGGGTTGATTATCCTGCACCCAAGTACCGTATGGCCGTAAAAGCAAAAAATACCGCCGATGAAGAAAAACTGGCTACCGTGCTTAAGGAGTTGCATAACATTGATCCGACCCTGATCTTTGAGCATTCCAAAGAGCTCAAGCAGATCATTCTTTCAGGACAGGGGGAAATGCACCTGAATGTGGCCAAATGGATGATTGAAAACCAACACAAGGTGTCCATCGAATTTTTCCCGCCAAAAATCCCATATCGTGAAACCATTACCAAACCGGCAAAAGCAACCTATCGTCATAAAAAGCAATCGGGCGGTTCAGGTCAATTTGGTGAAGTGCATATGATGATTGAACCTTATAAAGAAGGTAAACCTGATCAGACAGAATTTCCCATTCGCGGCAGGGAAGAAATTAACCTGCCCTGGGGTGGAAGGCTCATGTTCCACAACTGTATTGTGGGTGGTGCCATAGATGCCCGTTTTTTGCCCGCCATCCTGAAAGGGATCATGGAAAAAATGGAGGAAGGTCCCCTAACCGGATCCTATGCCCGCGATATCATTGTGAACGTTTATGATGGGAAAATGCACCCGGTGGATTCCAATGAGATATCCTTTAAGCTTGCTGGACGTAACGCCTTTAAGGATGCCTTTAAAAATGCAGCCCCCAAGATCATGGAGCCCATTTACGATGTAGAAGTGATGGTACCCGAAGAAAAAATGGGTGATGTGATGACCGATCTGCAAGGACGCAGGGCATTGATCATGGGTATGGAAAGCGAAGGCAATTACCAGAAGATTAAAGCCAAGGTGCCTTTGGCTGAAATGAACCGTTATTCCACCACTTTGAGCTCACTCACCAGCGGAAGGGCCTCCTACGGGATGACCTTTGCCGAATACCAGCAGGTGCCCGCCGATGTGCAGGACCAACTGCTCAAAGCTTACGAAGAACAGGAAAAAGAAGAAGAATAGCCTTCTTTTTACCAGCATTTTTTCCAGAAAACCCGGCCCCAAAAGCTGGGTTTTTTTTATTTCTTTCCGGGTTTAACTGATTTGCATTTCAGTTAAAATGTTATTTTTGTGCCTTGCCACAAGGCCTTGATTTTCTTCAATTTAAACTTAACGAAAGCAAATAATTAAATGTGTCGATAATTTATCAATCAACCAAAATTTACTATGGAGGATAATAAACAACAGCCACAAAAAGAGGAAAAATCTGATACCAATTTTGACGGTCAGGATATAGAAACCGGATCCAAAGGGTTTCTGCGGTGGGTTGAGGTCATGGGAAACAAGTTACCCCACCCTTTCTGGATGTTTGTCTGGATTTGTATTATTATTATTATACTAAGCTCCATCACGAGTTATTTCGGTGTAAGTGCCGTAGACCCGGCTACAGGAGAGGATGTGATTGCAGAAAACCTTATTTCCGGTGAAGGACTCAGACGTTTCCTTCAGGAAATGGTCACTAATTTTGCTCATTTTGCTCCTTTTGGCCTGGTCCTGGTCATGCTTATGGGCGTTTCCATTGCCGAGCAAAGCGGTTTGCTGGCGGTTGCCTTGCGCAACATTGCTTTTGCCGTCCCCAAGCGAATCGTGATGCCTGTTATTTTCATGATCGGTGCCTGCGGAAACATTGGTTCCGATGCAGGAATCGTAATTGTTCCACCCATTGCGGCCCTGATCTTTTCCAAAATGGGGCTGCATCCCATTGCCGGCCTGGTGGCCGGTTATGCCGGGGCTACAGCCGGTTTTACGGCCAACTTTTTTATTGCCGGCACCGATGTAATGCTTGCAGGTATCAGCACCCAGGTGGCCACTGCCATTGACGGGGGCATTGAGGTTAGTGCCACGGCAAACTGGTATTTCATGATCGTCTCAACCTTTATGCTCGGACTTGGCGGTGCTTTTATTGTCAGAAGATTTACCATTCCCCGTTGTAACGCATTTGCCGGTGCCGGTGAGATTGACGAAGCTGAACTTGCCCGGAATAAAGGAATGACCGATGAAGAAAGAAAAGGATTAAAAAGGGCTGGAATCGCTTTACTGATTTATGTAATCCTGATCGCCATCCTGGTGGTTCCCTCCTGGGCTCCCCTGCGCGATCCCGAAACCGGTGCCATTGTTCCCTCTCCTTTCCTTAGAGGGTTGGTGCCCATATTGTTTTTCTTCTTTGCCATTCCGGGCTATTTTTACGGAAGGGCAACAGGAACCATTACCCAGGCCAACGATGTGTTGAAGCACATGGAGTTTGGAATGAAAGGACTGTCGGGATACATTGTGCTGATGCTGGTGGTTGCACAGTTCATCCACTTGTTCAGCTGGTCCAACCTGGATACCATCCTGGCTATTCAGGGAGCAGAGTTCCTGCAGGCCACAGGCCTTACCGGGCCGGTACTTTTCACGGTTTATATGATTATTGTTGCTTTGTTAAATATCTTTCTGGGAAGCGGGTCGGCCAAATGGGCCATTTTCGCCCCCATTTTTGTGCCCATGCTCGCCCAGTTAAATTACAGTCCGGCTTTTGTTCAGCTTATGTACCGGGTGGGTGACTCCATCACCAACTCCGTTACCCCTCTTTACGTTTACTTCCCATTGCTGCTGGGGTGGATCCATAAATACGACAAGCGCATCGGTATCGGAACGGTAGTTTCTCTTTTGCTGCCTTATGCAGCCATCCTGTTTATTATGTGGGTTGCCTTGCTGTTCCTCTGGTACGGACTGAACCTCCCCATTGGGGTGGGAGAAGGTATTTACCTGAACTGACAATAAACTCTCAAATACAGCCAAAACCCGGGGTTCCCCGGGTTTTGTTTTTTTTAACCCTTTGGGGTTTGTATCTTTGAAAAAAACTTAACCTATGGACAAAGGAGAAATTCTGTTTAGCCGCCGCAGCATCCGCAAATATAAAAAAGAGGGGCAGATAAATGATGAGCAGATCAGGTATATGCTTAATGCAGCCATGTCTGCACCAACAGCCATGAACCGTCAGCCCTGGCAGTTTGTGGTGATTAGAAACACTGAAAAGCTAAAGGAATTGAGTCAGGTTTTTCCCTATGGAAAAATGCTGGCCGATGCAGCCGTTGGGATATTGGTCTGCGGGGACTCCAGGGTTGATGAGCTGGAAAGCAACCTGGTACAAGCCGGATCGGCGGCCACCCAGAACCTTCTGCTGGCTGCCCATGCCATCGGACTTGGAGCAGTATGGCTCGGAGTGCATGGACGGGAAGAACGCATGAAAAAACTAAAGGAATTGTTTAAACTCCCCTTAGAGGTGGTTCCCATTTCGATGATCTCCATTGGCGTCCCCGATGAAGAAAAGCCACGAAACGACAATTACAATCCTGAAAGGGTGCATAACGAACAATGGTAGTTTTGGACGGAAGGTGAACAAAGGGTCAGCTCAATCTTATGCCCCGATAAACCTGAACACCTCATACACCATAAATACCGGCCATACAATGGCTTTTAAAACCCCAACAACCCCCATCCAGAATCCCGTGGCATGGGAAATAAAATAGATCAGCGCCCCGATAAAGCCAAGGCCGTAAACAGCTCCGGAGGGCGCCCCTTTATGCATGTCTTTGCTCATTTTGCCTGATTTTTTTTCCAAATTTAGGTGCTTTTGGGGTAGGTTTGGCAATCCTCAAAAAAAAACAGCAAGTATGGGTTTTTGAAGCCGGCCACTTTTATTTAACGCACTAAAATTCAACATTTACTGCAGATTTCATAAAGCCTTTCCACTGCTTTTTCATCCGCTGCAAAACGGCAAGATTTTTCTTGTTTGTGTTCAAAATACTTCCCGGTAACGTCTTTCAGGGCGGGATTGGTGGCGCAAAACAAGGGAGTTTCGGCTCCTTTTTCCGGGGGCTCCCATCCTCCATAACCTAAACTTCGGCTGACTTTTGAATTTACATCTCCGGGATGGGCCGCAAGAACTGCAATGGATCTGGACTTAAGCCTGCGGGCAAAAGCTGCTGTGAGCATGCGGTCGGCTTGTTTGGATTGCCGGTATGCCGTGTCATTGTCATAGGGCCGCTTTTTAAATTCCAGATCATCCAGGTCCAGATCGCCAGCCCAGTAACTGGCTACATTTACAATGCGCGCATCTTCCTGGTTTTCCATGTGAGGGTGAAAAAATTCCATCATCCAGAAGTATCCCAGCACATTGGTGGCAAACTGCAATTCAACACCATCAGGAGTTTCTTCCCGGTTTTCGGGTGCAGTTACGGCATTGTTCATCAAAAGGTGCAAAGGTCCTTTCCAGCTTTGAGAAAAGGCCTCAATCTCCTTTTTGCGGGAAAGATCAACCGCCCGGTGAGAAATATATTCATTTCCGGTGGAGCGACTCAGTTCGAGAACCAAATCCTTGAGTTCCTTTTCATCCCGGCCCACCAGCACCAGTTGAAACCCTCTTTCTGCAAGTCCTTCTGCAATCGCCTTACCTATGGCCCCATAAGCCCCGGTCAATATCGCTGTAGGGTTTTTCATAATCCGGATTTTTGGTTCTTTTATTTGCTTTCCCGTAAAGATAAAAAGAAATAAGGGGGAAGGCAAGTCAGGGAAGTGAAATGGAGTTTCTGACCAAGGCAAAAAATTAAAACCCTTATGAGCCTTATTTGGTTTAGGAATCTAAAAATGCCTTTTCTGGTCCATGCTCCCAAAAATAATAATATGAGGCAGAAAAAAAACGGGAGGACCATCGGCCCTCCCGTTCAGGTAAATGAAATAAATACGGTTTAATTTCTTAAAATCAACATTTTGTTGCGATAAATGTTTTCACCTGCGCGCACCTCAAAGAAATACAATCCGTCCATCAGGGGTGTTCCTTCAGGTCCATTGCCGTCCCAACGAACGGAGTTTTCTCCTGCCGGGAACAGCCTGGGTTCTATGATATTAAACTTTCTGGCCCGCATATCATATACATAAACAGAAACAGTTGTTTCCTTGGTAAGGGTAAAATAGATATTGGTGTGTTCGGAAAAGGGGTTGGGATAACTGTATGCATCCACCACCTGGGGGCCCCCGATAAAAGGCAGGCCGGTATCGTCCAGCTGCATAACCACTTCTATGGTTTTGTCGGATCCATCCACAACAAAAGAACCTTCTTCAGGGAAATACCCTTCTTTGCTGACCGTGTAAGTGTAGCTGCCTTCTCCAAACAAAATCAAAGCCATTCCATCGGCATCGGTGAAATGACTTTGCCCGGTTTCGGTAATTTCAATTTCGGCATTTTCCAGGGGGTTGGCCGGATCTGCATCGTCGGTGACAAGAAAAGTAACTTCGTAGTAATCATCGGGATAAAGCACCACCTCAATGGTTTTGTCTTCATCAACCAGCTCAAAAGTCCCATCAAATGGTGCGTAGCCGGATTTGGTCACCGTGAAGTTGTAGCTTCCTTCAGCCATGTTGGCCACCACCTCTCCGTTTTCTTCTGTAACAAAAAAGTGATTGGTCTGAACTATGGTAATCCTTGCGCCTTCAATGGGGTTTGCAGGAGCCTCATTATCTGTCACCACAAAAGTAACATCATAGTAATCAGGAGCAACGGCGGTTCCTCCCGAAAATGCCACCAGGTAATTGTTGCGTCCTGCAGCCACCACTTCCATGGAGTTGTCACCGGTAATATCGGGAATGCCGCGTATTGCATCCACGGCAGCAGGCATGGCAACAGTTTCCAGTATCGTACCATCGGCACCGCTTAAGAAGTAAACAAAATTATTGTTGAAAAGGGTGCCTACGGCCAGGTCATTAACCCCGTCCCCGTCAATGTCGCGCAGGGGGGTTACGCTCCAGGGCTGGTCAGCCACCGAAGCAGACCAGATGATGGCTCCATCCTTTCCGCTGATGGCTACCGCATTGGGTATGGATGAGTAGGCGGGAAGAATATCCGTATACCCGTCTCCGTTGAGGTCGCCTGCCTGCCAGAAGTCAAGGATCAACGCATTGCCAAGATTGCCCGAATGTTCCACATTGCCGTTGGTTGCATCCAGCAGATAGTAAAATCCATTAAAGCTTCCTGCAATAACATCCTTGATTCCGTTGTCGGTAATGTCATCGATTTGCTCCAGGGCCCATACGGAAGTTCCTGAAGTAGTAAAATCCCATTCAATATTTCCGTTGGCTCCGTTGATACCGATCACTCGCCCTTGTTGCCCCGGTGTTGAACCACCACCAATTACGTCCGGCACACCGTCACCGGTAAAATCTTCTACTGCAAGCACCGAAAATGCGGCACCACCCATGGGGGTATCCCATATTTTTTCGCCGGTTTTTCCATTGAGCAGGAAAACGCGTCTGGGACCGGTGCCATCACCGTCATCCCCGGCAGCGGCCAGCACGTCCATATACCCGTTATCGTTGAAGTCAAAGCGCACATCTACCATATAAACCCATCCCCCTCCGCCGTATTCATTGGTTTCATAGCGCCAGATAATTTCTCCGGTTTTTGAGGACATGGCGGTCACAGCGCGATCGCCATAAGCTGTACCAATAACGAAGTCTTTGTAACCGTCTTCATTGATGTCGTCCATCAGGGCAATTCCTTTCGGATACTCCACGGTACCAACTTCGGTTTCCCATATCAGGTCAGGGGTTCCGGATGAGTTCCCGTTGAAGAGTTTGATTTGAAGCCCCCGGGTGCAGACAATCACATCAGCTATGCCGTCACCGGTTACATCGGGAACGGGCATAATGGCCCTGGGGTTATTAAAGGTGCTTCCTTCCAAGGTTTTATCCCACAGCACCGTACCAATGGGATGATTCTCATCTTCTGAAAGCCCCCTGACAAAAATACTGTAAGGAGACTGGTCTTCGTTGTTAAAAACCAAAGTGGCTTCACCCTCAATAACCCCTTCCAAGTGGGGCTTGAACCATAAAGGAAGTTCCTTTGCCTGCACCGGATTCAGGTTGAGGGGAAACTCCACGGATTCATCCCAATAGAAATAATCATTGGAGAAACTGATGCTTTCAAAAGAAAGCTGCTCATCGCCCATATTCTTTACTTCCATATAAAGCCTGCTGGAAGAGTGAATTCTCACCGGGCCGAAATCGATCAGCTCCTGGTCTGTCACCAGATATGCCCCGGGGGCCAGGCCGTTTCCGGCAATGGCCACCTCTACCTGAAGGTTTTGCGGGTCATTGGAATGCACCGTAAGGGTTTTTTCAAAAATGGCAATCTCTTCGGGAGCAAAGGTTACGGTTACCGGTGTAAAAGTTTCCGGTTCAATGGTAAATGGGAACTCCACATCTACCGAAAAGGCTTCATTGCCTTCGGTAAAGGTAATGTCTTCAATGATCAGGTCACCGGTACCCTCATTGAATATATTCATTTCCCATGTTTCGGAATTACCGATGGTAACATTTCCGAAGTTATGGGAAAAGGGTACCTGGATCACCGGGGTGCCGGTTCCCCATGGGTCTACTTTGTAAAGGGTGCTGTTGTTCTGGGAATCTTTTCCAAGGTACCATAAAAAGGTACCATCATGGTAAATACCCGTTGCCCGATGGTCATCGTAGGGGAAAGATTGAATGAGTGTACCGTCAGTTTCAACTAAATGGATATAATCATTCCAGAAGTCTGCAATCCACAGTGAATCGCCCTGCAATGCCAGGTCCCATGGCTGGTCGGTTGGCGGAGTAAAACTGGAAATCTCATTCCCCTGTCCGTCAATGTAGTGAATGGTTCCGGGATTGGGGCTGTAGGTGGCCACCCAGAAGTTTCCGTCATCCCAGGCGATACCGGACATGTAAAAGTTTGGCAGATCGAACTGAGAGATTTCATTTCCGTCCAGATCCAGCTGCATGGCAAAAGCAGGAGTAGTAGAGGGAAATTCACGGTCAATGGTCCAAAGGTATTCCCCGTCGAAGGTCAACCCATAAACATTGCTTTGTGGACCCTCAAACAGCAATTCGTTGATTTCGGTAGCCGGGTCAAAACGATAAACTTTGGAGCCATGGCCTCCGCCATAAGATCCAATGTAAATATATTCCCCATCGGAGGCAAGGCCTCCGGCACTTGGGTTTACAGGATAGGCTGCCAGAATGGTCCAGCCGTTGTCATCATTGCGTTGTGCGGGGCCATCGGACGCAGAACCCCACAATGGGAGGCAAAAAATCCAACATAATGCTAAAAAAGTAAAAATAGTTTTCTTCATAGGATTTAAGTTTTGGGTGAAAAAGAAGGTTGATTGGTATGTTTTTTTAATAAACTAAAAAGCAAGAAGAAGCAAGCATTTTTGTTGCTTTGTAT